>Ga0307513_10001324_pt1 | contig 35834 bp, 45 predicted proteins | sample 15_EM_MG_FD_202174 | JGI IMG/M metagenome (GOLD analysis project Ga0307513, IMG submission 202174) | Populus trichocarpa ectomycorrhiza microbial communities from riparian zone in the Pacific Northwest, United States - 15_EM | ecosystem: Host-associated > Plants > Roots > Unclassified | place... | reverse complement strand
GAGTAGTCTCCCAGATGCCTCCGGGAAGTCCCTACTCAGGAAGCTTGGGTTCGGATATATGCTCTCCCCTATGGTGGCATATACCTCGCGCATAATTATGCAAGCTATTCCCGCTAGGGTAATACTCCCCCTTAGGAAAGAGCTAGCAGATAGTGACCGTGTGACCGCTGGCGAGGTCTCAGAGACTCTCGAAAAGTGTAGCAACAAGTCAGCCCCGGGGCCAGACCAGGTGCCATATGGGGTTTGGAAGAACATACACAGGATGGAAGGGAAGATAATACCAAAGTTAGCGGAAGACATGTTGGAATGGGGCATTCATCCGCCTATGCTAAAAGAGTCAACTGGAATTATCCTACCGAAACCTGGAAAGAAGGACTACACGGACTGTGCGAGCTTTAGGGTGATTGCCTTAATGTAAACGTTTTCGAAGATCGTCGAACGAATCGTCAACAAAAGGCTAATGGCGATAGCTTACAAGGAAGACATGTACTGCATCAACCAGACCGGGAGCCTACCTCAAAGGTCGACGGTAGATGCCGCTTTGTCACTAAAACACTGGATAAGGGAATCCCAATTCGCTGGGAAGAAGACTTCCACAGTCTTCCTCGACTTAAAAGGGGGCTTTGATAATGTAAACCAGAGTAAGCTTTTGGATCTACTGGGAACCGACGAAAAGGTACCAAGATACCAAGTGGACTGGATCTCAAACTTTATACACACAAGACAAATCGCGCTGGCCTAGCCGGGTAGCCCTAGGACCTCAAACAAGGTCGACAGAGGGATTCCCCAAGGATCACCGCTATCACCCTTGCTGTTTGTGATATACGTCAGGGCACTACACCCTGAAGTAGAACACTCAGATATATTTACGTCATCATACGTGGACGACTTCCAGATCACGGTAGCGTCAACAAGTTGGTACAGAAACACAAAAATACTGGAAGAAAGGATACAGAGGATGAACAGTACAGCTGCCAGTCTGGGGCTATCATTCAGTATTGCAAAAACCGAACTGATGCACTGGAGGAAACCTAAGGAGAAGGGCGAAAGGTCGGAATGCACAGTAATGTTCCAATCACACGTTATCGAACCAGCCGGGAAAGCAGTAAAATGGCTGGGATTCTGGCTTATGGATAACGGAGAAACGTCAACACATTTCGGAAAGAGACTTGCGCTGGCACAAGCGGCTTTTATACGAATACAGAGACTGTCAATGCCTGGCAAAGGCCTAAACCCATACGGGGCAAGGAGGATAGCGAAAGGGATAATTTTACCAATGTTGCTATACGGAGCCGAGATATTCGACCTGACGGTGACAATGATAGGGAAGATGCAAACATTTTGGAATAGGGTCCTTCGGTGGATTACGAACTCCTTTTATGCAACAAATACAACCGTCGTGTCAGCGGAAGCGTGCTTGGCACCCATCAAGCTGTATGCGAAACAGGCTAGAGAAATAACAGCTGTCCGAATCACCACGGCAGTCCCAAAGAACAACATAGCCACGGCGATGCTACCTGGAGGGTACCCTTTGGTAGAGGAATACAGATACCCTACGAACAGGAGACAGGCGTTTGACAACAACAAAGGAGGAATCAGACCCAAGATTTGGAACTCAACAGCCACAACGACAGCTCAGGTCCGCCTACCAATCGACGAGGTGGGGGCAATCGCAGCGGGAAATTACTCGGCGAGACCCTTCCCGATGAAACCAAACCGACTCTCAATCGTAACGGAACAGGCAACAAAATCCTGGTTCGAAGCCAAGGAGGGGATCCGGAAAAAGATACAGAAAGAATGGGTGGAATGGGAGTATCCGCCATATTACGAATACAGACCACCGTTTAGGGAATGCTGGTACTTCATGACTCTCCCGAAGTTCAAGGCAGGTCGAATACACCAGATGAGAGCGAATAAGAGCTATTTAAATGCACAGAAAGACTGGTCAAACCAAGATCAAGACCCGCGTTGTGATCAATGCGGACAGGCAGACCAGACATTTCAACACATTATCACAGACTGTCCAGCACTGGCAAGCGTCAGACATGGAAGGGACCCAGAGATATTTAACATAGGCAGAGAGTCTGCGCTATGGAAAGGAGATAAACCAGGAAAGGCATTGATGAAGGAGTTTTCTGGGCATGTGATGAAAAATTTGATAAACTTTCCAGTTAGGTTGGGAGTTTTTCCTTTTACGAGAGACGGTGATTTAAGGTCATAAATTGTTTGTACCCTTACCGGAATGATGGATGAAGGTGATAAGGTTATTATCGTTTATTTGTTTTATGTAGGCGGTGATGGAGTTTTTTATGTTTATAGGGTTTTCTAGGCCATACTTTAGGGTGCTTGCCGGGATTTTCCCATAATAAATCCAGGGATTTAACAAAAAAAAAATAATGCTTCGGTGGTGGGTGATAGTGGGTGACGGGACTGCGCTCTCACGAACAAAGGCTAACCAAACAAGTCCAACGAAATCCCGTACGGTATTATATAAAACAAAAAGCTCCTCCCCTCCCCCGAGTATCATACTTCTGAAAAAGGCTTCTGGGACGGATGGTATTATAACTCCACCAAACCTCCCGGCAGATACCATACGTCCTATCACGTCGCTCCGCTTCCATCCATCCATCCAATCCAATCCAATCCAATCCAATCCAAGCCATCAATCCGTTAAAGAGGAGTTGAGATTTTATTCTAAACCAAGATTATGTACAAGTTACTATCTATCTATCTATGCTAACCCGTTTAGTTCCAGTAAGAACTTTACCATACCAATTATACCTCGGTGGTAAAAGTAAATACAAAAAAAACTAAAACCGAACCAAACCAAACCGTTTATTAGGGGTTCTGGGGGGGTTTCGATTCTGGGTGAGGTGATTAATCTCCCGAGTCGCTGCCACAAAGAGTTTCATGTTCGTGGGGCGTGGTGTTCTGTTTCTCGCTCGTGTCTTTAGATGTCTAACCTGGTCATATACTATACTATCAAGGAATTGGTGAAGTCAGATATGTTTATTTGGTTCCTTCCTCACATAGGATAAACGTATCATACATCCCACAAGGGGGGGAGGGGGGCAATCACTTAGAAGCAGCGCACCGATTACGGTAAACATCATATATTGTGAGGAGCATTGGTAAGAAACACGGAAGAGAGGGTATTATATAATGCATTGCCATTGTGTAGGACCACAGAATAAGAAAAAGTCATGTGGGGAGAAAAAAACGAAGAAAATGAGTTGTCTGATAATGAAAGATGATAAACGGTGTCGAACTGGGGATGTGTGAGAGAGATGGGAAGGAAATAAGGACGCGAAAGAGTAAGAAGAAAAGGTGGGGGGGGGAGCAGATTAAGTAGAGAGTAGTAGCGTTTTTGCTTACGCACACCGCGCATTATGTAACAAGCATGTATGAAGTGAGAGTAGTGAGAAGGAAAGACTGATATGGAGGAAGTAGAAGAGAAAACAAAGGAGGAAGTAATGGCGGAGGGGAGAATGGCTATTGCGAGGAGGGTCGAGTATTGGGGGGGGGGGGGGGTTTCGGCGGTGAAAGGTAGGTCTCCGGGAAAGGCTGGAAGGGGCTCTAGAGTAGGTCCGACGGCCTAGGTGGGGGCTCCCCGGTGTTTCTTTCGCTGGCTCTCATCATCGCTGGGATGGATTGTTCTTTTCTTACTGTTGTTCGGGGGGTTTCCCTGCCAAATGGCTGGGGCAATGAGGTTATCGATTGGGATGGGAAGGGAGGGCCGAGGTTGGGAAAGTAATTCCACAATACACGCATTTTCGTAGGACGCAGCTATGTCAAGCGCTGTTTCGCCGCTGGGGTCGGGTACCGGTATGTTAGGATTGAGATCCTTTCGTTCCAGTAGCAACTTTACTATTCCATCATACCCGCGCTGCGCAGCACACCAGAGTGGTGTTCGACCATATAAGGTGTCGGCAGTGTTGGGATCGATACCCTCTCGTTCCAATAGCTTTCTCACTATGCTCTCATGGCCGCGCTCCGCAGCCCACCAGAGTGGCGTTTGACCATATCGGGCACCTGGAGTGTTGGGATCGATATCTTCTCGTTTCAATAGCATTCTTACTATTCCCTCATGTCCGCACCCCGCAGCCCATGAGAGTAGGCTTCGACCATTTTTGGGGTTTGCGGTGTTGGGATTAATATCCGCTCGCTCCAATAACATTCTGACCACTCCCTCATGTCCGCGCTCCGCAGCCCGCGAGAGTGGTGTTCGACCACCCTTAGTGTCTGCAGTGTTGGGATTAACATCTGCTCGTTCCAATAACATTCTGACCACTCCCTCATGTCCGCGCTCCGCAGCCCACAAGAGTGGTGTTCGACCATATTCGGTGTCTGCAGTGTTGGGATTAACATCTGCTCGTTCCAAGAACATTCTGACCACTCCCTCATGTCCGCACTCCGCAGCCCACGAGAATGGTGTTTGACCATATCCGGTGTCTGCAGTGTTGGGATTAATATCCGCTCGCTCCAATAACATTCTAACAACTCCCTCATGTCCACACCCCGCAGCCCACGAGAGTGGTGTTCGACCATATTTGGTGTCTGCAATGTTGGGATTAATATCCGCTCGCTCCAATAACATTCTAACAACTCCCTCATGTCCACACCCCGCAGCCCACGAGAGTGGTGTTCGACCATATTTGGTGTGTGCAATGTTGGGATTAACATCCGTTCGCTCCAATAACATTCTGACCACTCCCTCATGTCCGCGCTCCGCAGCCCGCGAGAGTGGTGTTCGACCACCCTTAGTGTCTGCAGTGTTGGGATTAACATCTGCTCGTTCCAATAACATTCTGACCACTCCCTCATGTCCGCGCTCCGCAGCCCACAAGAGTGGTGTTCGACCATATTCGGTGTCTGCAGTGTTGGGGTTGATACCCTCTCGCCCCAACAGCAATTTTACTATTCCCTCATACCCGCGCTGTGCAGCCCACCAGAGTGGTGTTTGACCATATTTGGTGTCTGCAGTGTTGGGATTAATATCCGCTCGCTCCAATAACATCCTGACCACTCCCTCATGTCCGCACCCCGCAGCCCACCAGAGTGGTGTTCGACCATTTTTGGTGTCTGAAGTGTTGGGATCAATATCCGCTCGCTCCAATAACATTCTAACCACTCCCTCGCGTCCGTGCTCTGCAGCCCACAAGAGTAGCGGCTGACCATCTTTGGTGACTGAAGTGTTGGGATCTATATCCGCTCGCTCCAACACCATTCTAACCACTCCCTCACGTCCGTGCTCTGCAGCCCACGAGAGTAGCGGTTGACCATCTTTGTTGTCTGAAGTGTTGGGATCTATATCCTCTCGCTCCAATAACATTCTAACCACTCCCTCATGCCCGCGCTCCGCGGCCCACCAGAGTGGTGTTCGACCATATTCAGTGTCTTTGGCGTTAGGATCGATATCCTTCAGTTGTAATAGTATCTTTACAACATCCCCATGACCGCTCATAACTGCCCACGAAAGGGCCGTTCGACCCATGTTGTCTCTTTCATTGATACTCCACTCTTTAGTCGCCAACAAAGCAACAACTATCTCCCCGATCCCGTGAAATGCCGCTCCATGAAGTCCTGTAAAGCCCTTAGGCATAAACTTCTTATCATTCGGGTTTTCCCAATATCTATACTCATAATAATGTAGCAAGAAAAGCCGAGACGCTATATGTTCCTCGTATCTAACTAGGAGCTGGAGCGCAAGCTGAGTAACACTCTCCGTCTTCTCTTTCCCCGTATGGTTTCCCCAATAACAAGAAGCATATTCAACAAAGGGGACTGTCGTTGGGGCAGAAACAAGAATTGGCGAAAGTCCCTGGACGCAACGAAAATTGAGGTATGTCAAGCAAACCTCCGCTATCATCGAGTGTGGGCTTTGGAACAGCCCCGGATTGCTGGATAAATACTCTTGCAAAGTGAAGTGGACAAGCCGGACGATGGAGGAGGATGCCTCAACTGTGATAAGCCCCAGAGAAGATCCTATCAGTGTTCGAATTGTAGGAACGTTTTCAACATCCAGATCCGCGGATCCTATCCCTACTCCCAAGGCATGGCATAGCTCGCTATCTTTCAACGGTCGCTCCGAATTCGATACCCACATCAGGGCGTCCATCCCGAGTCTGGATCTGCTACCCTTCTGGGCCTTTATTCGTTCAAGAGTTGTTCCATACACATCCCCTAAATGATTGCCCTTGGTCATCTCGTCCAACTTTCGCTTCCTCTCTGAGACGGTAACCCCTCCCAAGATAGTGTCGATAGCTAGAGAGACAAGGAGGAATCTAAACACCATTGTTAGTCAATGTAAAATTATGAATGAATAAGAGCTAAGAATTCCGCTACACACATTCCGGAGATTCTTTGTGGAATAAGTCTCAGGACGTCCGCTCGCAAAGTATCGGACATTGCGTCACTCTCGGTGTCCATCTCCAACTTCTTCTCCAAGTATCTCTTTATATCGTGCACCTTCGGACTAATCGGTACTATAACACTACCCGTGAAGCGTTTCTCAATTTCGGCATGAACCTGAGGCCTCCCAGTGAAAAATATTCGCGCCCCCGGTGACTCATGAAGGGTGTCCCGTAGTGACACGAGAAGCCCTGATAGATGCTGAGGGGGGCACTCATCCAGTGCATCAATACAGATAAACACCCTGGGTAATGTAGTAACAGCCTGCTTCAGCATCTGCACCATATCCGGAAGCCGCAGACCTCGACCCCCAACCTCCTTTTTCGCTTTCTTAAAAGCCTCTTGCACGTGCTCCAGCACTTCCCCTCTAACTACTAGCTGCTTAAGGATGGCTCCCACGATGTTGGTGGCTGTCTGCTCCCTCTGGTCGCGGAAGTCGCAGTAGAACATCGCGATTGCAATTTCTTCCTCAGAAGGTCCGTCGCACAGGTCATCGACTACTAAGGAACTAATATTGCTGACCGTCGGTGATAATTCCTTCTTCTTCCAGATGGATCAGGAGCTTACCTTAGATATGTTTTCCCCACTCCCGGATTCCCGCTGCAAAATAAAACAGCCTTATCTGCTCCACCTCCATTACTCCTCCACTGCTGAAACTCGCTTGTTTCTAAAAGCCAATTCCCCACACCGTCGATCCTGTCGGTACGCACATCGTGATGCCTTCCTCTGGGGTCCAGTGGCGAGAGCCACTTCATTATTTCTGGGTTCTCATCGGCTATGGTATTGTTCACGTTGAAGGTATTGTCACGAAAATTCGCTACGTTATTGCAGTTGACATTGTCGTTACCAATCGAGACCGAGTGTCGATATGTTGTGCTCATGGTGTCCGATGTGTTTGTTGAGCGTAGCAATGCTATAGCGATAACTCTTGTAGCGATGCCGGAGCTTTTAGGGAATTTGGACAAGCCAGGCTGAAAAAAAGGGGAACTCCAGCGAGGAAACTATCCAATCATCTCCTGCTGAGTCAACACCATCACACTGATGACTGTGAGACACGAGTTCAGCACCACACATCCCCAACAGTGGCTACTGTATTCGGATAGAGGGGCAATCCATGGTTCTACAAGACTACAACTCCAGGCAACGCACCCCCACAGCACGAAGGGCCAAACGTAAAGGTAAGGTTGTTTGGTACTACTACCCGACAACAACGAGCATACTTAATAAAAACCCACAAAGTAAAAATAAAATAAAATAAAAATTTTACTACCACCACACAATAACAATAAATCCCATGCCTAGATAAACTTCGCCGCCGCATCACAAAGTTTAAAAAAGCTAATCCAAACCCTCAACCCATTACAACCCCTTCCAACCTCTCTCCAATAAACATCTTTTCAACCGATTCCAACAATCACCTAATCCAAAATTTAATACAATTACCATAACTCTCCTTTCTATGATATATGACACTTTTTATATCATGTCACACACAACCAGATTTCATAATGCTTCTTCCCCAGAGGTCAAACAACCCATATCTCCTATAAAAGATTCCAGCTCTCAGTACTAGACTCCAACCCTCCAAGTTAAAATATCTTTTCCGAGTAAAGCAAGTCCAAATTCCTCTTATATTTGTAGGGCTACATACAGCCAACAACACTTTTTATATAAAATTCCGATAGACAGCTGACACCAATATCTCATTCCCCATTAAAATAGATACCCACCCACCCTTGAGGTCCCGGGAGTTCCTATGCTTTTTCTATACTCACACTCTCGAGCTCTTGTACCCGAGTATCCCAACTTTCCCCGTCATCGGTGATGTTGGAAAATCAGAGGCTACTCCCCACGAACCGAGCTTTGCCGGGGTGGAAAAGACCCGCCGGTAGACACGGCGTTCGTTCGGTACGGTCGGGAATGCGCATCGTCACTATGCCTCGCGTAGCGTGGCGAGGCACGGCTGAGGGTTAGAAGTTTTGCGAGTGATGGGCTATGGTTCCCGAGAACACTAGCTTGAGCAGCACATGCAGATGACCTACGATATGAGTGGATCCAATTTAGAGTATTGTATCCGACTTCCATCTCGGGCGCCACGAGTCGGGACATAATGTTAGTTTTGAATATTCCGCCTCGTGGCAAGGCTTTCTAGTATGAGCAAAGTCCACCAGATTATTACAAGTTGCCAAGCACAGAATAATAGTACCGAATAATTAGACTATGTACCATGCAGTGGAGAATTCCGAACCTCAGAAAAGTGGGGGGGGGATCGCCGCAAAAAAAGAACTGCTCAGCCCCTCTGAGACCTGAAAAAACAAAAAAAAACACCAGACCTTACCAGAGGAGGCAACCCCAACGACATAGCACATAATAGTTCAATTATTTGAGAGTACACGGCAACTCATTGCATCGAATTGAATTCAGCATTCACATAGCCCGTCATCACCCGTCACGTCATATCAATCATACCATATACATTTGTACAAAGCCCCTTCTCAGAAACCCAATCCATAAAACTCCACCCATATTCACAAGAACATAAGCTAAACAAAGCCCACTCACTTAGCGGCCGTCGTCAAGCCCAAATCCAAATACACAATGCTCCATGATCGCAAATCCATGCTGTTAGATCAACATACGAAAAAAGAAAGAAAAAGATGGGTATAAAAAAACGAAGTAAAGAATAGAAATTAGAATTATGATTCAATTAAAATTAATACCCCCTTCTCTCAGCTCCCCAGCGTCTAGGGACCTCGCCGGTTGCCATGGCTCTGCGGAACATCGGGTGTGCATGAGCCGGATGCTGATTCCAAGGGTCGTTGAGACCGAGACGGCCAGTGTTGAGCCCTCTCAGACGCCACTCAGGGACAGGATCCCTCGGTACAGGTGCGGGTGCGGGTGCATGCCTGAAACTCATGTCGACAAGATCTCTCCTATCAATATCGAGGTCGTATTCTGCTGCAAAATTGTGGTTTCTTCTGCGGCGGGCCAACTGCATGCGTGGTTCCTCGTATATGGGGCTAACGGGCTCAGGCGCAGGGATTTCGAGATTGCGGAGATATTCTTCTATGTGTGCTTGGCGGGCTTCGCTGAGATAGCGGCTTGGCAGCGGTGCTGGTGCCGGTGCTGGTGCTGGTGCCGGCTCTGGTGCAACTTCCGGGGCTGGTGGGGCGGGAAGGAGGAGTTGTGGGGTTTTCGGGCGGAGTGGTTCCGTCCGCGCACGCACGGGGGAAGGGCGGGTTTCGAGGTCTTGCGCCTCTTGAAGGAGGTTGACGAGGTTCTCTCGAATCTCCTCGCGGCTACGATTCTGTCTGACGCGTGGGGGTTCTGTTCTCCTACGCTCGACACGGGGTGGTTGTTGGAGCCGGGGGACACGGGGGGCGGGAGCAAGAGCTGGAGCACGCGTCGCCTGTGTTGCCTCGACGTAGTCCGCTGCTAGTCTTCTAATGCCGTTTCGTAGCCCCGTGCCGATCGTGCCTAGGGTAGCGAGTGCGTCGATCTGCAGCGGGCTAGGGAGGTAGTATTCATCACTGAAACCCGGGGTAACCGGTGCGCGGGCTCCTTCTTCCTGTGCCAGTCTACGGGCAAGCTCTTCGTCGGCACGGAGCTGCTCTTCCCGAGCGCGAGCGCGCTGTTCTCTACGCTCGGCGAATTCTACGGGGAGGGGCGGGGGAGGCCGGTCGGGGTTCCAGATGGGAATGACATAGTCGTCTTCTTCAGGCTCGTAGTTGAACCAGGGGCAGTTACACGTCTTCCACTTCTCACCACAAATGTAGCAGAATTCCGCTGTGCATCGGCAACTAATACAACCGTCAGTACAAAGCATACAATACTTCAAAGGACAGGGCAAGCTCACGTCATGTGGTTGCAGCCCCTCTCTAGCTCAACTACCGCCCTACAGCTATAACATCTCTGGAACTTATTCTTCTTGGCCGTCTCGATAAACTTCATCAAGTCCTCATCCTTAGGGCACTCCCCATCACCATGAGCCTTTCCATTGCACAAAACACAGACTTTAGTCTTGCATCGCGAACACTTCCCAACACCAGCCTCAATATCCTTAGGTTGAATCCATTCGCCACAGTTCACCTCGGGGCAGTAGATACGATTAGACGTAGTGTACTCGATGTATTTCTTGTTCCACAATTTCTTCGTCTGGTAGTTGAGGAGTTTGTCGACATGCTTTAGGGGAACATGCTCGTCACTGCAGCACTTTGGCGGCATATGAGCTGGGTCGGTCAAGGACAGTGTAAATATTCGCTTAAGACACTCATGACACCAGGAATGATCGCATGCGAGATGCGCTGCTTCCTTATGTGGGATGTCATCGGCCAGACAGGTGATACATTGAACACTGGGCAACTTAGCAGGTATCAACATCACCAACAAGGAGATACCTACAGCTTTTCCGTCTTCTTCTCAACAGCCAGGCCCAATACTTGCTTTGACCTCTTCAAAGTTGGTTTGACCGGTTCACTAACCTTAACTTTGGCCTTGTCCTCGCGTTTTCTCTCCACCCTCGGCTCCTGAATCCTCACTTCCACCTTCTTTGGCACGGTAGCTGGGATTGCCATTGGCTCGGGCGCAATCTCGATATTCAGTTCAGCCTGCTTCTTCTCCTTCCTTTCCCTCTTCTGGATACATCGCTGGCAAAGAGCTTTAAGTTCCGGAGTTGAGTGATCATCGTGGTGTTTGCGATGTCGCTGCCGAGACGGTGGCCGTTGGCCTGCGTTCATTACAGTAGCAAGCTTTGACGACTCTTTGGTTCGTTTAGTGCTATCTGTACGGGTTCCATCAGGGGAGACCTTTAATCGCGAATCTGGTCGTAGCCGCGCATCCGATCTAGTCGCTCGTAGGGAATGATTTGACCGAACCCTTATCGGTCGTCTTACGCTAATAGATCTTGATCGTGAACTAAAAAAAAAAAGATAAAGATGAGCAAGGATGAAACCTCGTCTAAGCGCACTAGCACAAACCTAGACAGCCCCAGAACATCCTCAATAGAATAACGGTTCTTTTTATTATCTTTCCAAGTACCTTCAACTACTTTCTTGGGTGCTAGTTGTGGTCGCAGTGGTGGTGGTGATGGTTCTTTCTTTTGCCGATACCTCTCCTTTTTCTCCCTTCCTTCTCGTCGTCCCACCTCGTCTACAGACTCTCTCGCATCTCGAGTTCTTTTTCCCTCCCTTTCCGCCCTTCGCTTCCTCCGCTCCTGTCGCCTTCGCTCTCTCTCAGCCGGATCTTCCTCCTCGTGTGACGATGATCTCCTCCTCGAAGATTTTGACTTCTTCCTCTCCCTAGCGACCAGCGATGGAGATGAAGTGCGGGCAATGGGGCCAGCCATTCTCTTCAGTGACCTTCCTCGAACCTCGCAGTTCTCAAAGTATTCCTCACGGTGGTTTTCGTGTAAAGGTTCGCCCCCTCCGTCCTCGTTATATTCGTCCTGGATGAAATACGCGACCACGTCAATCTCAGGCGATGGATTCCCAGTGGCTTGCAGGCGCTTTCGTGGATATAATTCGTCGGGGTAAGGTCGATGTGTGTTTTCAACTCTTCGATGAGTATAACCGGAGTTGTGCCCAAGGTTGGTGGAAACAGAAACGTCCGAGAGATAACCCCCGCTGTCGCTGTCACCCACACCACCCTCTTGAAAATCTTCTGCCTCCTCTTGGCCAACACCCCCCAGGGCAATGTCGTACGGAGATAAATAAACCTGAGTGGAAGATGCAGCAGAGGGGGGACAAAAATACACTTTATCCTCCTCCTCCTCCTCTTCCTCTTCCTCCAATTGTAACTTGCTTCCAATCTTGCGAATCACGTTTTTCGCAGAGTCACAAAAAGCATCAAGTTCGGTACTCCACTTTGGCCATGGCCATCGAGTGCTTTCCACGTCGCCATACTCGGTGGCCGACGAGTGGGATGGATTCATCATAATCGAGCGATGCAATCCTTGTCACTTACCCGCCAGGGGTGGTCTGGAAAAAAAAGGAAAGAAAAAAAAAAAGAGAAAAAAAGGGTCGAATTAGCGTGATGTGGAATGTCTAGGACACAGAAAAATATGACTGATCCCCCCAGCATAGCCACCCACTCCAGGTCAGTCTGAACCCGAAGGAAAGAAAAAAAAATCGGGATTTTGGGGAGGGGGAAGGGAAAAAAAAAAAGACCAAATAAAAGGAACTAACCTTCCGCAAACTTCTACCGGGATCAAGCAGAATAAGTGAAATGGAGAATATAAACTCAATTATATCTCAGCCCCAAGCCGAACAAAATGAAACCACTTTGCTTAACCGTGCTCCGTCCGCACAGATACAGATAGTAGCCTCAGGTCCGTAGAGACAAGAGAAGAAGGACGGACACATCGTGATTCTTATTACTATGGCCGGGAGAGCACTTCCAAGGAGTGAAGGGGGGGAAAAAAAAGTAAAAAATTACCCCAGCAAAACAGCAGTTGGTGTGAGTTGGCACACTCACGCACGGGCGAACCAGCTATCGCTGTGACGCCGTGAGCAGGAAACTTGAAAAGAGGCGAAGGGTTTAACTAAAACCCTCGTGAATCCATCACCAGCCAACAGTTGGTCCCGCTTCCTTGATCACGCGAGAGATATAAACCATTCGAATACAAGCAACAACCCAAAGCCACTGTTTCACCAGGAAGAGGAAAACCCTCAGTTTCTGTCCATTCCTATTGCTAATGGTACGTGGAGGGAGTTCCTGGGGGGGCCCCCACGGGCGGATGATCTACAGTACACCGTTGAAAAAAGTCATAGTATCATACAAGTAGCGGTATGATACCGTAATACCATTTTCTCACAAAGGTCGTTACTTTGTTAATCCTCCAGCCTTCTCAACCCTTTTTTCTCGACGCCACTGCAGGAGGGGCTCAGACTAGGTCCCTCAAACTGAGAGAGGTATGATATGATAAACCGGTAATACCGGTAAGCCTCATAACCGGAAGAAAGAAAGTAGGCTGTGGGAAATCAGGCTCTGAAGAAAAAAAAGGGAAAAAAAACTTTGGGAAATTCCAGCACAGACGGACGACCTTTTCGAAATTGATAAGAAAGTTCCGTTCCCAGCAAGGCCAACGACTGGAGCCACGGGGGGGGGGGGGAGGGAACCACGGATAAACTTACATTAAATGGATTTCCGCAGGTCTAGATGATGTATCCCCTCCTCCTCCTCCTCCCCATCTTTGTTGCTTTAGCGACGCAATAGGATATGCGGGGCGGGGTCAAAGTGTGGGAACTTGTGCTTTTAGAAAAACCGCAGCCCTGCGAGTGGGAAATGTAGCGGGGAAAAAGAGGAACATGTGCCGGTAGGGCAAAGGCAGGGCAGGAGCAGCAAGGCAAGGCAGAGGAGCTTTCCTCGCGAGAAGTGAAAAGAAGAAAGAAAAAAAACACATCCCGTAAAACGATGAGAATCCCGATTTCTCGATTACCTTTGAGTTCCCCCCCCCCACCTTCCGCCATCTCTACCCCACCGCTAAACACCACCAGTAATAAAGGACTCGAGTCGCAAAACGTGCTCACGAGATATGATACCAGTACGAGTAGGAATAGTCCACAAAATGGCACGAGGTGTTGCTCATCGTCGAACTGTGATGGATGGATGGATGAATCACCCAATGTTAAATGCATTTCTGTGAGATAAACTATGATGGATTTACCGATTTGACGATGATGGCGCGAATGGAGGGAACTAGCCACAACCGCCCAACAACAAACCCGCAAGCCACGACAGCCCCCCCCCCCCAACAGTGTGTGATCCGCACTGGGTTAGTTTCAGGTACGAGTACGAGTACCGTAGGACGGACGGTGGTGAGCTTAATTAATAAATTAATAGTTGAGACAGGTGCGGCGGCGTATGGGTGCCTGCGCTGGTGGTACTTTTGTTGTTGCTGGAATAAGAGTGTGGTTTTTGAAGGGTGTGTCTGGTATAATTCGGGGCTCTGAGTATGTCGTGAGAAATCGGATAGTTGGACTTTGTGCTGGGACGGTGGAGTTTGCTCTCCTACGGTGGTGAGGTCTGGTCCCGAGAGCAAGGCTTTTTGGTGCCCTTTTCTAGAAGAGGAGGAGGAGGGAATTTTGGACTATGGTATCATACCTAAATTGCTGGCATGATGGAATGAAAATTGGGTTTCTGGGGCATGGTTTGCTTATTCGAGCTCTTGCAATGTGCACTGTCGGTGTTGCGTTCAATAGCTAGGGGGTCCGGCACAAACAATATCCGGGCTCAACGAAACACTGCGCTTTTACGTCCCTTGGCGAATAAGTTACCCCCTACAGGTAAACGAACCGTAATGGCTTCGGGGGCTCCTTAAGCTTAAACTCTATGCTTGATACTGCCCGATCTACTCATACCAGATGCCCGAATAATGTATTCAGTATAACATCCACCCATTAAATCAAGCCCATCACAGAATTGAAGCAGAAGCTCAACCTCCATCCAGCTTCCCATATTCCCATATTCCTCCTCACCCAATCGTCCAACCATCCAACCAATAAACCAGCAGACCAGAACCCACAGTCGCCATCTCCCCTCCAAGAGCGCAGCAAGCAGCGAAAAACTTCCAAAGAAAACCCACCCAAACCCTCCATCTCCCCGCGAAATTCCAGCATCATACTGTGTATAGACATCTCTCCATCCTTCCTCAGGGGGCGTTTTTACAAGCCGGCCCCTAACGAAGTCTTAAATACATTCCGGAATCTAGATAGTCGAGTCACAGACAGCCCGCCGCGCGCAATCTCCTCTCAGTTATGTCAGGCCGTGTGCATACCGTATCGGACTAGCTCGAGAAGAGGCATTTAGTCAGGGTACGGTAGGTTCCAACCAGCAATGGGAAATGTTGCGTTGTGCACGTCAGGTCGAGTGAAATGATATAGAGTGTGGATGTATTGATAAACTATCAAAGTCTTTATCTAACAGATGCTGCCTGAAGAACAGCAGAATCATCCCCCCTCCCTACCAGGCCGTTAGCGAACACCCACCGCTCAATCCCTCGCCAGGAGAAATCAGAAGCAGACCAGTTATGATAATTTACATACTTCCACCTGGCAGCTTTTTCTCGCCGTGACGTCATCAGAGCCCCAGAACCGTCCAGCCTCGCCTAGTTGCCACAAAGAGAAAACTAGTCTCGAGTGACACTGCATGACCCACAAGCAGCATTTATTGACACCGGAATTACCGGTAGACTGCGCAGCTGTCGGACGTCAAAGCATCGCAATCACGACAAAGAAGGGCGCCGAAGAATACATCATAAAGCTATGTAAATACCCCCAACCAAACCAACCAACCTAAAGCTTAACCACAAGCGCACGAGAGAGAGAAAGAAAGAAGAAGAAAAAGACCCAGGTCTGTTCTATACGAGCGTGAGCGTACTACGGTAACTAACTAGGCTACGGGTACGAGAGTGAGGGGCTATGAAACGGCGAGAGAGAGAGAGGGTAAAAGAGACGAGCCTGCAGAACACCACCGAAGGGAAGCTGAGAAGGAAGTAAAGAGTTTGTGGGTGTGATGGGTGGGACATGCAAGTAATTCCTTCTGGGGCGGGGGAGCTCGCACATTGAGGCTGAAGGGAAAAAGGAAAGAAAGAAAGAAAGAAGGGAATTCGTATAATAATAGATTTGGAGGAAAGTGGAGGGAAGAAAAAAGGGAACACGGTGGTGGTGGTGGTGGTGGGAGATAAAGGGGCAAGGAGGTAAAAGAAAGGGAGGTAAGGTTTTGGTAAAGAGAATTACTTTTACACCTCTCGCCGCGAAGGGCCCCCCCACCTATCCGCCAACCAGCAGAACAAAGAAAGAGGGGGGAAGAGCAAAAAAGAAAGAGACCATCAAGTAACCCTCCCCACCTAAGTGATGCTCTCCCTGAAAGCACTCCTCCTCTCAGAATCCACACTGGCCCGGCCACCTTTGACCCCAACCCCACCAAACCCCTCATCCCGATCTCTAACCCCCTGCAACCTAACATCCACCGCGAAGGGATTCAACTCCTCCGGATACGGGGCAGTCCTAGTCCCCAAATCCCTGGGTGGCTCCCGGCTCCTACTCCTCCCCCTCTCCTCGAACCCGTTCCCCCCTGCACCTCCTACTCCTCCCGGTCCAAGTCCGACATCCCTACCCCTCTGATTCCCATACCCGGCACCGTACGCGCCCTCATCCTCCTCTTCGATCCTGTCATCCCATTCCCCGTCCATCTCGCGGGTACGCTGGGAACGCACGTTGGAGCCGGAGTAGCCTGAGTTGTTGCTGCCGAAGACGCCGGTGATTTTCCCGACGAAGCCACTGCGCGAGGGTTCGTATGAGGCTGGGGCGTGCGCGGTGCGGGAGTTGTTTGGCAGGAAGGGGACGTAGGTGCGCCAGGTTGGTGCCGGAAGGCCGAGGCGGCGGGCGCGGAGTTGGGTGAAGATCTGTCAGTATGTTAGCGCTGGGAGAGAGCAAGGAGAAGAGGGGGGGAGGGGATAGGGGGGGCATACGATCCAGCCGGCACCGGCGAATAGCAAGAGCAGGAAGATTACTAGCACGGCGACCCCTCCGCCGGACATTCCGCCCGAGTCGTCCGATGGGGACTTTGTCGGTGAGGGGGTTGCGGTCGAGGTTGGTGTCGGATCCGCGGGCGTTGGTGCCATTGTTTTTTTTGTATTTTTAACGCTTTTATTTTATTTTGGGGTTTGCCTGTGTTCCACCAAGATAGTGGCGGGGAGGGTGGCAGTAGCGGTTAATAGTAGATGCTTGTGGTGGTTGACGATGAAAAGTAAATGAGTGAATGGGAGTGCTGGATACAGTGAAGTTAGATGGTGATAGGCAGTCGAACAAGGGGGATTAATGGGAGTCCAAAGAAGGGTAAGCCTAGTGCTAGGTTTAACTAAAGCCGCCTTGGCGTGTGGAGAGATTAGTCAGCTTACCTTGGGAGATGTGCTTGTGCTTTTCTTCTGATTTGGTTTGGACAGGACTCTATTGTTCCGTTTACTCTCGGTGTTTCGAGATGGTGGAAGAAGGGGTCGCTTCCATGCGTGCGTTGTGCTTTCTATTTTCGCTGGGAAGATTAAAGTCTGTGCATTGCTTGCTTTTTGGCTGAATGCTGGAGAGCCCCCGACAGAAGCTCTCAGACTCGCACAAGTTATTTTTTGCAACGTTTTACTGTGTTGTCTTAGCTAGCACGTATGATGCGTTCTCTGAGCATTTAAGGCATTCTATTTTAACTTTTGGTGGTAAATGCAAACTATTAGATTACATGGGCTCGCCAACATCTGAATGCGTAGCGGAAGATGATGTAGACTTCTAAAGAATTCCAAACTGCGCTACTGTAGGACCACGCTCTTTGTTGTGACTCTTGTTCCCCTCGACCACGAGCCTCACCCATCTGCTGACGGCAGAAGTGTTTTGATCAAACATTTGTGTCGTGGTATTTCCTGTCCTCATCCTCACAATCAGGGCATCATCCTCAATCCATGGGTCGGTAATCTCCACTTCATCGCTGTGGTACACCCGGCGCCATGTTGCGGGCGCAGTTCCGTTCCCACCAACAAGGAGAGTCCAGGATTCTGGTGGCTGCGATGCCCAATTGAAGCTTACACCGTTAATTACCGTGGGGGTTTCTAAATCAACAGTTAGGGCTGACGGCCCAGAAGTCGCTGATTGCCAGACTGTGTGATTGCTTCCGTCCACAGCCGCAAGAGGGAATTGGCCTGGGTGCCAAGGGGTGTCCGCCTCCGCACGTTTACATTGTGCCTTATTCCCGGGAAGGTCTGTGCCGTTCAGGTCTGGGCGGCGGGTGGGAATGACGAGTGATTGGCCGACAGATAATTTCCAGTCTCCAGCCATTTTATTCCGGGAACCGACCCTGATGGTGACAGGTCCTGGACTATCATTTGAGCGCCCATGTGCTTTCGGATGGAGTCTGGTGATTGTAGTATTGGTGGAATTGACAAGAACATTAAAGACGGAACCTTGGTGTTTCATCCCTTTTACCTCTATTCCTTCGAGTTGGGGAGGAAGAGAAGGATCGAGGTAGAATGCGTCAAGGCGTGGGCGGTATCCGGTGAACCCGTGCGTGGGGACTTGAAGGAAACCTCCGTGTCCGGTCAAAAATGTGAATGCGGGATTGGTGTTACCGTTCTCGTAGATATTGTCGTTAATTTGCTCACTGAACTGATAGTAAGGTTCGCGAAGATAGGGTTGGGAGGCGTAGAGTAAGTATGTATAGCTCGCACAACCAGCAGGCGAAAGATCAGCTGCGTTGATAGCGAACATTGCCCACGTCATGGCAGGGCCATCGGGGGACTGAGCTCTAGCATACTGGAGAAAACGTTAGCGCGAGAAAGAAGAACGGAAGTGGCTAAGAAACCTACAAAATCTAAATCATTCAAAGCTTGACTCTCGTTAAGACGAAATTCGAGTGGGTAATTGACCAACACCACATCTGCTTGCTTGATTTTAACACTCCCGTTCATGGTCCCATATTCGGGGATAATGCTTGCATTGGTATTGAAAGGTATGAAGATATTCTCTTCAACGGCTTCCCATCCGCTAGGCGCAGTTTCGCCAACGAGCTTTGCCGCCACCTGAGCAATACCCATGATAACCTTGATGCCGGCATTTGTAAAAGCACCGTTATCGACGTGATTTGCATATTCATCCTGCCCTGCCAATCAGTGATCGATACCCCAAGGCAGAGCTATCTGGAAATACAAACTGGATCTGTCATGTTTCTAACAACATACATGCCTGGACGAAGGCCATCATCCCCAGTCTCATTGGCGATTTGCACTTTGCTAACCCACATGTCGGCAACTCCCTTGATAATCGGCCAGGCTTGTCGCTTGAGCCAACCCTGATCGCCAGTAGTCAAAAACTGATGCCAATTCATAAGTGCAATATCCGTATTTAGATGGTACTGATAATCAACACATGGACCGGTTGCCGTGCAGTTTCCGAATCTCGCGGAAGTCCACGGATACAGGACACCATCGGACTTGTACTGCTTGGCGTTTTCTCGTGCCTGCGGAAGCATTCGAGAACGGTAGTTATTGATTGTAGATGCGTGGTCGGGGTGGAGGACGAGTAGTCCAGGAAGCATCCACACTTGGAACCTTGTGTCAGCACGAGCCACTAAGTGAAGTTGGAGGGTAAAACATGCAGTCAGCGTCCCAGAAGACAAAACCTGCGTAAGAATCACTGGCTAAACCACCGACAGACATGCTGTTGTCTCCAAGCCCCCTTCCTTCAGAGCCGCCACGAATATTGGCCAGCAAATGGAACAAACTAGCTCTAACCGCGATCTGCATCTGTTCGTCTCCGTGAACAATAATATCGCCGTCATCCCATAGTTCATCCCAAGCTTCATTATGCTCTTTGACCAAATCATCCCACCCACAGGCCCTAGCGTCCAATGCCGCTTGCTGAGCGGTCCGTTTAGCGTGCGGGAATGCATCAGTGCTAGCAATACCGACATATTTGACGATTGCAATAGTCTGCTGCTTAGATGTCTCCACTTGCCATTCCTGGGAGATGGTAGAACGATTAGTTGAAACATAAGGTCTATGGTTCGCGTTCTTTCTAGATTCTTCCATCACAAGCCCCTGCCGGGATCCAAAAGGGAAATCCACGGTTGAAAATTCATAGGCAGTGACGTTCGGGACGCCAATTAGGCTAACAGCCGTCCAGATCATGTTGTTTTTGTCCTCAAAGGACTTCTCGGAGAAATCTGTTCTTTGAGCGCCGGCGCCATCCAATATGTCTGTCACAATCACATTCCCGTCCTCAGAAGGGGTAATCTCGAGCTTTAGCATCCCAAGGTTGATTCGAGATCGATGAGCCAAGATTGTGAACTTGAGATCGTAGGAAATACCACCCTCAGCAGGGGTCCATTTTACTCTCGTGGTCAAGATCCCGTTTCGGATACTCAGCGATTGGTTGAAACTTTTAACCTGCTCGTGGGGCACACCGGGTGCGTAGGTGTACTTTCCATCAGGAGTTGTGACGTATATCGTGCTCCAGGTTGGGATCCCAGAGATAACGCTCTCTCCACCGTTCTTGAGCAATTCCGGGAAGTTCGTTCGAGTGGTGTTACGTTGAGAATCCCAAAATCCGGAGATTGTGGCAACGGTCTGTCGGGGGTTATCCAATGGCCAGCCGTTGATGGGCCAGACGCCATTGGGATTCGAGTTGTTTTTCAAGACCTATACTGCGTCAGCTACGTAGGTTCTGGAACTCGATTGCCCGGGAGCTTTACCCAGTATCCAATTCCTTCGGCGGGGACTCGGCTTCCGTGGTAACCATTCGCGACATATGGCTGCGTCTGATAGTGATTCGTGATCAACGTCTCAGTGCTCAAAGTCCAAGACACCGGATCATAATCAGTGATGTTATGCGGCAGCTCATCATCCTGAAAATCGGGAGCTGGAGAGGTGAATTGTCGCTCAACCAAAGAATCCGTAAGCCCACCTCCAAGCCGCGGGAGCGCAGATGAAAGGGTTAAGAAGGCTAAAGCAAATAGCAAGGCAGTCATTGCTCTCCGACCCACTGTATTGACAATTAACGGAGGTGACAGTGCTGAGGGTGAAAGAGGAGGGTGTCCCGGGAAGGTGCTGTAATTATATGCCTTCTCGGGATCACTCCCGAGATTTAGATTTTGGCATTTAATGTCGTAACCACGTCCCTGAACGGGCTCCAACAATAACGGCCGCTGTTCCCCATTCTGAACTTTCCGGGCAGAAAATTTCGTGGCCACTTTTGCTAGTTCTACCGGTATTAAAGTTTGCCGTGCTAATTATGCTGGAACGAAGGGGGCAGGGGGGTCAAATCCTGTTTTTGCTTCGTCTGCTGCTAAGTTTGCGTGAGTGATGTCGGTATATATCTATCCGAGGTACGGGGAGACTACTCGTACTCGTATGCAAAGCAAAAAAAGAAGCCTTTGTCGTGTGCCGAGCCTGGGGTAGCAGGATGTTGCGAGGTATTTAGATTAGTTCCGGTGGGATTGGGGAAAGAGTGACAAACGAGTTGCTAAAGGAAGGGATGAGATTGAAAAACACTCTAAGGAAAGAATTGCTGTAGGAGGAAATTGGTGCAACCTTATTGTGCGGTAAGACTGGTGAATCGGCGTTGAGTGGGTGGACGCGATCAAGTGTTTCCTTCAGTCTACTCAAAAGATGAGGCTGCAGTATAGTCTACCGGTACCCGAGCATATATCTCCCCTTCGGGATGAACGACCGAATGGTAGATCTGTAGACGGGAATTGAGCAATGGGTGCGGTGCTGGCTTCAGGAGGCAAAAGACGGGGAAGGAAGGCAGAGTGACAAGGTAACAGGGTGACAGTGACAGGAGAGGCTGGAGAAACACGAGAGAGATGTCGTCACATGGTTGGCGTAAACAAAGCGTGTGACAGGGGAAGCAGAGCTGGGGAAGTGGCCGACACAGGGATCCTTTCTGAAGGACGGCACTGGTGATTGGTTTCACCTGCTTACTCTTGCCAAGGAACCATCCTGGTACAAGTAGATCTACCGGCGCTCGTGAGCGTCCCAGGAGTTTCACATCACGCGTGCCATGCAGAACTAAAAAGCGCCAGTGTCGATCGAGAGCGAAGGTGGTTTCGGCCAAAATCATCCCGCGAGGTTCAACGTCATTGGTGCACTCGAGTACAAGGGAGGAAATACCAACCGCAACCGACAGGGATATATTTGGCTTATTAACCTTGAATAACTGTTCCATAACTTCCTGCCCGATCTTGTACTTCTGGGCTGCCGCTTAAGCATGTTGTGTGTGATTTTTCGGCAGCATTGAGAATTCCCCGAATGCGTGTTGCCGCTTTCCTTCCCATTATACCGAGGTCGGTATCCATGTGCCCGTGGTCAAACATGATAATGTCGTGACTATCATACTAAGGCTGGTCGACAGACGGAGAAAGAGTCGGATATGCCGCTGCTGGGGGGGTTGGGTGACTGGAACCACCATCGTAGTATCCCTCAAGATGCTAGCTGTGAACGGAGATGAGGGGGGGGAGGTACCTTTTGAATCTATTTTAATGCTTGAAAACCCTGGGAGAGGTTTGTGCTGATGGGATGGGGTGTTTTTTTTAGGATGGTTATCTATTATTAATACGCTACTATGCTCCTGCTAGCCATAGAGGACATGTTAGTAATATTTTTCGGCGGTACTAGGGTCCGGCAAGAAGTAAAGAAACAGTTATTTAAGGTTAACCTGCCAAACAGATCGCTACCTGGTCCGGTTAATTGTTCCCCACCCTTGTAATACGAGAGCGTAGGGATGCGGCTACCCAAGATTAAATAGTTTCTGATTATCCGGGGGAAGTCATCTATTGTAATCCCCTTGGGATTTATATCAATGCATACTCGATCACATGCTGCTGATGGATCGAAATCGACGTGAGGGTGCGCTTTGGCAGTCATGAGTTCTAGCCCGGTGCGCGCGGGGGGGACTGCTTGCTAGTGTTGAGATACTAGAGGGATATCATAAAGCGGTGCTGGTATCCGAACCGCTAGTGAACCCACTACCATGGCTCAAGTTTGGGTTCCGGAGGCTTGATCTATAGTCTAGTTAGGGGTATAGTTTGCGTTCCCTCAGCGGAGACTGTGGCTAAAATGCAGTATTGCGTTCCTACTGCTTGGGCTATTGTAACCGCAGCAACACCGTACTCAAGTACCAGTAGTTGGCTGCCGAAGTCAACTATCATTGACCGGTATCGTTTGGTATAGTCTGCATGCCTAAGCACAGAAGGGTACTTTACGCACTGCCGTTTCCCGGAATGCCCCTGGGATACTGGCGGGTGAGAACCTCTATACTGGCATCTCCGGTGGAACCCTAGAACCGATCCTAAAAGAGCAGATATTCACGGCTTCTTGCAGTAATACTAACGCTGGATGCGAGCAGCTTGAACGATCGAAGTGATGGATCAATCCAATGCCACATAGACTAACTCACTACCTAATCCGCCACCGTGAAATAAAGAAATATAGTGCGTAGAAATCATAAAGAGTTTTAGCTTTCGTGGCTTCCTGCAGGATAATGAGATGGCAGGAATTCAAACCCTAACACCACAATGCCGCATCCAATCACTCTGTGAACTGGTGAAAGGGGTCCCCGGAGGCTTCGGGAATCTGAGCGGGAGGGTTGGACAGACTTTACAGAGCACTAGATGCAAGGTTGAGATTAAATTCAATGCTACACAGTCCTCTCCTAATCTGATACTCGAGTACTGTGAAAGAAAGGGCAGCGGATGCGCCGAGACAACCTCAACAGACAAGGTTATACCTGGCTGGTCAACCTCAAGTAGCTGTTCTATAACTTCTTGCGGGACCTTGTGGCCAAGAAACGGAGAACTGGAGTTGGATGAGGGTTCGGCATTGCAGTAGATGAGCCTAATATCCATCGCCATTAGCTTCCCAAAAGAATAATTGACTGATTAGACAACACTCTTCATTATTTGAACTCAAATCCCTTGATTCCGGCAGACTGTGAGTATATACTTCCCTGGTGCGGGTATAATACGAAATCGGGGGGTTTTTTTTGAGGGAATGCCTAGCAGAAATCCTATCGTGGGTACAGGTTGTGAGTTAAAGGTGGAATTTTCGGTTTGCTTGAGCAAAATAGAGAGCTGGGTGCTTCAGGAAAAGTCGCGTGTCGGTCAAGGAATCATAGCCAAGAAAGCTCTGGATGCTTTCAGCTCAAATCTCCATATGATGGCGTGAGAGCATAAAGGGTTTTAGCTTTGTGGCTTATTTCGGTAGAAGAAACGACTTTTCTTTCTTGTATGATATATAGGGAGGATGACTTTCTTACGGCTTAATATCCTATCCCGTCTCTTTTGATGAGTCGGTTTGTGGATCTCAAGATGTGCTACAAGACTACAAATGGTAGGAAGTGTCCACTAGGCTGGCATTGCCAGGTATGGCCCTTATCTTTCACACTTCCCTTTCTCACCCCGATGAATCTTCATGCCAGTATCATGATACCACCTTGTACTCGAGTATGTCTGGCCATAGCTCACCAGGGCTTTTTGTCAAATGGCTTCAAGCAGCGGCGGTCCGGTGTCGTTGGAGAGGCTTCCCTCGTGGGTTTCTCGGCTGCGCCAGATATTACCCGTTGGGTTTTGCCACACCATATCCTAACCGAGCTGACAAACATCTCTCCAAGATCCTGCTGCATTCCCAGACATGACTCAGCCAGGGGGTTATAAACTCACGCGGTTAATCACGATTTACGATACCGACACTGTAGTTGAGTCCTCCCATCTCCATCCCCATACTATCATGGAGCTTCCGAGAGATTCCACTCCTGCCCCGGCATACATCTCGGACTCTGAATGTGGAGAAAGGCTGACTTTCCGCCAAGATGACGAAAAAGCGTTCAGCATTCCTCTAAAATACCTACTCGCCCTTATCCCGTCCAAGACTGCTGACACCTATACGCTTATTTCCCAAGCCGAACCGGAAGGTGGACTCACTAGCTCGACTATTACCAGTCCTCCGGCGGAAGTCATTGAACAGTGCCTTATTCCTGCTGACGTACCAGCACATCTTCAGAAACCTGTTTCAGTGATCATCTCTCCGTATTCGGGTATCGGAAAGGCGGGGCTATATTTCTCTACCTTCCTCGAACCGATCCTCGAATTTTATTCCGTCGATTATTGCAAGAATACGGTTACCTCCCCCGCCGCCGTCAAGACCATTACAGATGGGCTTCCCGAAGGCACATCAACGGTCATAGTTCTCTCCGGGGACACGCTTATCTTCGAACTGCTCAATGAGCTGCCGGGCACCAAGCGCCCGACATTAGTGTTGATACCTACAGGCACGGGGAACGGTTTGGCAAGCAGCCTTTACAGGCCCCTGTCTCCGGGCGACCTCATCAGATGTGCCCTTGATACTCTTCTCTACGGAATGTCCCATCCGCTTCCCGGCTTTACAGTCAAGCTTTCACCCGGTGCTCGTCTTCTAGGAGAAGCTATACCAAGCCAGGGGCTCAGAGGAACGGTAGTGACAAGTTGGGGATTCCACGCTTCCCTCGTCGCAGACGCCGATGCTCCCGAGACTCGATCGATGGGAACAGAAAAATTTCAAGTTGCAGCGAAGCAAAACCTTACACTACCACTTCACGCCTACCGTGGTGCCATATCCATCGTCCGTCCCGGGAGTACGGTGTGGGAAGAGATAGAGGATACCAACGGCGAAGGCCATTTTTATTTCGTCGTGACCGGGGTATCCAACTTTGAGCCCGCTTTTACAATCAGTCCCGCGGCCAACGTGGTGGATGGGGTGCTCCGGATCATCTATTTTGGCGTTGGAGATGTAGAGGGTGCGGAGGGGGTGATGGGAGTGATGAAGGCGGCATACGATGGGGGGAAACATGTTTCAATGCCGGGAGTAAGATATCAAGTGGTGGATGGGGTAAGGGTTCATGTGAAAGAGGCGGAGGAGAAATGGCGCAGGATATGTGTTGACGGGGTGGTGGTTACACTTGAGAAAGATGGTTGGTTGGAGATTAACGATCATAAGGGATGGGTCGATGTCGTTTACAAACCCCGATTCGACAGTTGATTGTATTGTACCCCAAAGAAATGAACTACGAGCGCCGTAGCAGCACAAGAGAAAACTGCGTAGGCGAGCCCCCCCCCCCTCATCGTCGACAGTTGTCGTTTTCAATCGCGATGCCCTGCCATATGTCGCTGTGGAGGCGATATCTCGAACTAGGTGGCGAGAGGTGTGAGTCATATCGCTATGGGGGGGGGAGAAAAAAACAGAAGGTAACACACTTTATCCTATATAAAAAAGATTTCATTCGCTTTATGAGTCACTGCCGGAAATCTTGGGCAATACGAATCATGTATCAGCACTCGTTGCCATCCGGGTGGGGCAATGATGGGAGGAATAGGCGAGAGTGGGGGGTATTTAATGGATTAGTGAGCGCCGTGTAACCCCAGATGCATGCGGGATGGTCTCGTGATCGGATTACGGTACACTTTTGGGATGGTGCCATACATACAACGTATTAGGTAATGTGACAGGCGGGAGAAATGATTGGTTCTTTGGTAGGGCTACTTTTGCCGGGTGTTACAGAACCAGAAAAAACGCCAAGAAATTTGGTACCCCTTCCGGCGCTATTGCCGCTTTAGGACTAGTTTGTTTTTGCCCCCCCTCCTCCTTTTTAGTATTTAATCCCCCCCTCATTCCCTTCACTCCATCCTTTTTCTATCACAACTCACCTGCACCTCACACAACACACCTTATATACATATACACTGCACATCCTTCTTGGATATCAAGTATTTGTATTCTTATACAACCATTTTTCACCTTCTTTCCAGACACTCATATCATTTACCTTTCACATTTTACATTTTACATCTACCTTTTCAGATATATTTTTCCACCATATACCTGATTTCCCCTACCTGAGATAAGAAAAGGGTTTCACCTTTTATTTCTGGATATCTACCTACCTCAATTTGGACAAAACATTGCTCCCTACTACCTTTGGAGTATCACTACTTGTCTTAGTACAACCTTAGTGTTGGTTACCCTGACTTAGCATAATTGCTGTTGGTTCTACCCCAGAACTAGTTTTCATCATACGATTGCAAAATGTCGAACATGCCGCGACCGTCTTCCAGCAAGCATAAAGAGATTTGTCCGTAACCCTTTCTCTTCCCCCATCCTGTTCATTTCGGAAAAGTAAAGCAAAGCTAATAAAAGAAACAGATGAACATGGAACTGAGAAGCAAAAGCAGTTATTGGCGTGGCGCTATTGCATTCAGTCGAAGGTCAAGGCAGCGCAAGAAGGTGGTGCGACTTCTATCCCTACCGAGGATATCGTATTCCTTAACACTCTTCTGACGACGCTGAGTTTTTACCGCTGGGTTGGGGACGATTTTAAATTGCTCAAGATGGGAAAAGTCGTTGAACAACTTACCAACGAGACTCTTTTTGGGGACGACCTTTCGAATAAAGCCAAGATCCTTGTTGAGCGGTGGAATAATGGCAATTTCACGCCGGGTCCGATCGAAGACTTGTTCGACGAGGACGATTTCAGCTCTGATACCGGAGAGGCTACCGACAGCGCTGACGAAGGCGTCGTGGGCGCTTATCGCGATGTGATGAGAGGCATCAATGTTGTTGCTAGCGCGACCGGGAGAAAAACCTATATGCTGGATAGACAGTATCCTAAAAGGCCTGCTGATATAATGGGCCATAACGGACTTACCGTTGGAGCGTAAGTTAATCCATTCAGACTCTTAAATTACAGTTTCTATTCTAGAAAAATACTAACAGAAATGCAACAGTTGGTGGCCTTATCAGATTTGCGCACTCAGAGATGGAGCTCACGGTTCCCGCATGGGCGGTATCCACGGCCGACTCGAGTCGGGTGCATACAGTATTGTCATCTCGGGCGGATACGAAGATACCGATCGGGATTTCGGTCATAGGATACTGTACTCCGGATCTCGCGGCGAAATAGCTCCCAACCGCCCGCAAGTTGCACCTCTTACGAACGCTACCTTGTCTCTTATCAAGTCTTGCGGAACGGGGAACCCGGTTCGCGTTCTTCGTACATCAAAGTGCAATTCGGCTTGGGCACCTGCCGCTGGTATCAGATATGATGGACTTTATCGGGTAGTTGAGTACGACACTCGTACGGATACTACTGGGAAGCCGTATTATCAGTTTGTATTGGTAAGGATTGAGACCCAGGACCCGATCAACAGGGGCAGACCGAACTTTCAGGAGATGCAGGACTTTAGGAAGGTTACCGGAGGGTGATGGCTATTTGCAACTATTGAGTTGGTCACTGGGGGGGGGGGTTCGGGGATGGAGTGGATATGATATCCACTGAAGTGGTCGGGGACGCTGTTATAAAAGCATTTTTTTCTTTTTCTTTGGAACGGGCATCATAGCGCATGAGATACCCGGCTTGCATTTGTTTTTCGCTCCCTTTCTCCCCCGTCCCCACTCGGGGAGGGGTTTTGTTTTCTCTTTCATTTTTTACCTTACTCTATTCGGATACCGATGTAATGCTTGGAGGGGTTGACGACGTCATAGGCGAGGGGAACAACAGTCCGACTGTCTCAAACAAATTGGTAGTTATGCCTGAGAGCGAGTTTTAGGTGGAAGCTACAGATGGATCTTTTACATTGGCGTCTTCTGTAGCTAAAAAGTTTAGCTTTTCTTTGGCGGTTTTTTTCTTTCTTCTCCTCTCCGTTTGTTTGTTTGTTACGGATAAATTTGTATGCTTAAACCGTCGTGCTTGAATGGAAGTCTCTTCTCATATGTGATTGTGCGAGAGGTGGGCTGTGTGCCCTTGGAAACGTTCTTAGGGGATGGTCAATTGCTGATATCCCGGTTGCATATGGGAGGGGTACTGAGGCGGGAGCTATGAGTACCGGCAGGTAGGGTTAGGAATATGGTAAGTCGTGGTCAGGTTTAGGGTTTTTGGTGCAGACTGGAAGAAGTCCTGATATCAGTTTGGTGAATTTAGTAGGTGAACATATTTGAATGGAAAAAAGTGGGGAAATTGAAAATTAGCAGATGGATGGGGATGGTATTATGTGGAAAGTGGGCTTTGAGAATATTATATTAGTACTACAATTAGAGTTTTTGAAACTATAACAAGTGATAATTTACAATTTGAGGTTTTTATAAATTATAGCAACTTGCACCCTTGTCAATTACTTTAAGCTTGATTATAATTAGGTTAAACAAATAGTTTAATTGGAAATAATACACCTTTGAGTAAGATTTTAGAAAAGTAGAAAGAAAGATATTATAGAAAGAAAGAAAGAAAAGAATAGAAGAATAAAATATAGAATAGTTCTGGAAAAAAATAAAAAACCTGTAATAAATAACTTGAAGAAAGGGAAGAAATTCTATTCCTTAAACCTTCACTGCACCCAAGAAATCAGTTGCATATGTCTCAGTTGCAAATGCAAAAAGGTTTATTTCCGGTTAAGAAAAGCTCTCTTCAAAATGCTATTAATCTATTTTCAATTAAGGAAAAATAATTTCCAGATCCCAATATTTTCTTAATGAGATCTTGGACGTATTATTACTAAACAGACCAAGGGATAAGACTCCAAAATAATAATGCTTCAAATCAGAAATATAAGAACAAAATAAAATACAGAATTGGTAATACTATTAAGATTAAGAAGAAAAGGCTAGAAAATATTAGTGAAAGTGAAATTTAGAAATTGAAATTGAAAGAAAACAAATAATGCAAAAACTAGATATAAAGAAAAAATAAGAGATTTATATAAAGAAATACAGCTATTTGAAGAAATATTAAAAATATATATATAAAAAACAATATTTATATATTATATTATAAGCTTGGTTTTGTTAGAACCTACATATTGGCCTCTAATACTGAAATATTAATTTTTGTATAATTATAAAGGGCCCGTTAGAGTATACTGCCAATACCTCAAAAATATTTTGGAGACTACAACAACCTTTATAGCATATGTAATATACAAAAATACTAAATATCTTAAAAATATCTTTTTTACATGGATAGATACTGGAGATTGTTGGCTACCTTCTCAACTGACTTTTATACTAATCTAACAACTAGTTGTAATACAATTACTGCAGAAGCTGGTCATACTGGAAATCGTGCTGATACAAAGGATCAGCATATGGTGTAATTTTGAGGCGGTGGCAAGGCAAGCGAATATAAAAATGAGAGCAAAAGATAGTTACATAGCTGATTCATCCCGGTTAATTTGTAGTATTCATCATAACTTGATGGCCTATAGGTTCAAAACCCTATTTACCACTCTAAAATCTCTAGTATTAGTAGTTGTTGTCACATTAAGGTTGGCTGACTTCTTGGTGAGGCTGAGTATCCATAGAGCTATGTTGGTTGCAACTCACCTTTCTATCTACTTTGGCAATAGCACAATTTTCAGTATAACGGGTTTTTGCAGTAGTTGTTAAATTAGGATAGCTCTTTATGGTAATTAAAATATGTTATATAAAAGATAGCTTAAAGTTGGACTAAAATAGGTTGAAAATAGCCGCAAGACTAGAAAAACCTTCGCATATTAAGGCTGCTGAAGGATCATTGGTTTAGAAAACTATATTAAGCAACTCTTTTTCATCTATTTTAATTGATAGATATATACTCTTCATGCTAGATTAAATTTTAATAAAATTAGGCCCTGTTCGGCATGTCACTTTTATAGCATAAAAGTCACTTTTATAGTATAAATTGTGGCATATTAAAGTTTTTATATAGGGGGGTGCTCAGCACTGGACATTAAACTATGATATTTTTTTATTGTGTTTATAAATTTTTATTCTATATATTTATTATAGGGCTAGGTTTTAAATCATGAAATATGATTCATTTTTTTATTTGTTGAAAAAAAGGCAGCTGTTATATAATTTGAAAAGAAACTCATAATTGAGGCAATTCGGCTACCTAACTCTATTTACTGTGAGTACTAGCTTGTGATTATAATGGAGGACCATGAAGTGCCTCGTAGCAATAGTCTAAATGACAATGATGATGATAGTTTTTCTTTAAAGGGAAGTAGCTCTGACTCCGATTCTGATTCTAACAATTCCCAAAGGGATATAGTACGATGTCAAATGAATGGCTCCCAGCTACTTCATATTGTTGCCAATATTGAAGAGTTAATTCATCATAGGTTTGGAGCTAGGCCAATGCGTAACTCTATACTGACAGGACAGGCTTATCTTGCTGAACTCTTATCAATTAATACACAGGAGCAGCGGTTTCAGGAGGTATTTCGTATGTCACGCAAAGTGTCTTACAAACTATGTAATATTTTAGAGGCCAGTGGTTACTTAAGATCAACTAAGCATATAGCTAACGAACAGGTGGCTATGTTTATCTGGACTGTATCACACAACAGATCGAGCCGTGAGGTTCAGGAACGATTTCAACATGGGGCAGGGAGTGTTAGCGAGTAAGTTTCTCCTAGTTGTGTATGATTTTAGTAAATTCATAATAGTTAGATATAGTAAACTAGATAGCCAATTTTGATTGAATAAGGTATTTTAACCAGGTTCTTGATGCTCTTATGGTATTGGCACAAGAGTTTATCACTCTACCACCAAATGAATGCCCTTATGAGGTTCAGCGTAACTCCAAGTTCTATCCCTTTTTCAAAGATGTACTTGAACCTATGGATGGTACCCATATAGCAGCACATATCTCCAAGAGTCAGGTAGCAGCTTATCGTAACATGAAAGGACAGGTAACGCAAAATGTCTTTGCTGCCTGTACTTTCAGTATGTATTTTTGTTATGTGTTGTCTGGCTGGGAGGGCTCAGCCCATGATGACAGAGTTTTTAAAGATGCATTGACTAAGGGGTTTATTGTTCCCGATGGCAAATATTATCTAGGAGATGCTGGATATGCCTTGGATGATAAATGTTTGACACCATACCGTGGTATAAGGTATCATTTACGTGAGCATTATCAATCACGTAAAAGGTACGTAATATTCTGATTTCTTTATCCATTGTGAATATAAAAGTATCAAACAATCAGTACTAATCAAGTATTGAGGATAAATAGACCGAGAAATAAAGAAGAACTATTCAATCTTCGGCACTCACAATTACGAAATGTAATTGAACGCACGTTTGGCATTCTGAAGCGTCGTTTTGCCATCTTGCGAGGACAACCAGAGTATCCAATGGTTAGCCAAGTAAAGCTTGTGGTTGTTTTAGCCGGATTGCACAACTTTATCTCAAGTATTTAGATTGAACTAGTATGCTAACCTTAAATCAACTGGTAGCAGGAAATACGCAGGCCTCTCAGGAGGATTCAGGTGATGGAGATGATGAGGATGAGGATACAGTTAGGGATATTAACAATGGAAGTCAGGAGACTGTAGCTCTGGAAGGCCAAGCTTCTCAAACCATGTTAGCAATTAGAGAACAGATTGCACAAGATATGTGACTGGAGTATCAGTCATATCTTGCAAGACATAGGTTAAATTAGATAGCATGTCACATAGGCACTTCTAATAATAATAAAAAAATCCTATTTTAAAATTTGATCTACAGGAAAAAAAAAAAACCAGTGAGCTGTACAAATTCTAGCAAACTTTATAGTCTACAAACATCTCAATTAAATACGAATTTGGCCTCTAAGCCAAGCATCTCTAATAATTCCAGCTGACAGAGCTATAAATACACAGGCCTTTGCTCTATCCTCAAAAAGGGAAACTGCCTTAACCATCTCATCTATAGTGAGTTTATCTGAATAGCATTCTTCGAAGATCTTAATAGCACGCTCATGTTTTGATGGTATACCATATTCCCGCTGATGTACAGCCTCACTTGTTGCTTGACTGAATGCTGTAGTCAGGGATGATTGGGCAACCTTTGTTGCTCTAAGACGTTTCCTGCGGGGTGGGGTTGCTTCATGAAGGGCAGTTGACACAGAAGGCTGATCAAGCGAATCAGAAGCAGATCTCTGACGGCGAAGCAGTGTTTGGTCCTCCAAAAGCATAGTATTAAAATTTGGCCTACTGCTTGATGCTTCCTCTCCCAGCCCACTCTGGGAATCAATGTCAAAGAGGATTGACAAATCATCCGCAGAGTGTGATTGGGAGACTTGGAAAGCATCACTTGAATCGGCATTGCTTTCCTGACCCTCCTCAACCTGAGATCTTATAGAGGCTGTATGAGCATACTGGCCTGAGCCACGTACTCCTAGAAATAGACTCGCCAAAAGGTCGTAAAGAGGAAAGCCCTTATGTCTATACTTCGAAGCCTCTTTATGACTCTAGTAAATGCTTAGTATTGATTTTTTGATTAACAATGAATTCAATAACTTACATCCAGATAAACTCTCCACACCTCGGCTGAAGCAGTTGGCAAACCTCTATTATCATCCCACCCAAACCCAGAATTCTGACGAATGGCATGAACAATATCAAACTCCTTTTTCAACTATATTGCTATTAGCTTTTGCTCAAGTTATAAATAACAATATTAATATAGAAACAATTCATGTTAGATTAGTACAAACTCACAATAACTTCCTTGCTTTTGGCTTGAGCAACCGTAAACGGTTTGGTACTTACGTCTTTATAAGCATTATTTAGTTCACCAACAATGCTTAGCCAGACTGCCTTTTTAAACACATTTTCGCCACGATCACCATTATCGACATGTCTGAGTAGCGCCTCGATAAGGAATCTCTCACTGTCTTCAACCCAGACACTGTTTCCCATTTTCTGATAATCAAATACACAAACTATTATTAGTAACAGATCATTGATTTGAAAGAGTACCAGTTTTACCAGAAATAAATCAAATGATAGTATGGAAAAACTTACAATGAAGAATAAAACTAGATGTAATGGCGAAATATAGAGGCAGATAGATTGAGGTAGTTGTGGATAATTGATGGTTTAAGAAGGGAGGCTATTGGTTGTTTAATGAAGAAAACCTTTTCTCAATATACATTATATAAGAAATTTTTGTTTTGTTGTTGCCCTCATCTATGTTATAGGGCTATTGATATTTTTCTACAAAATTATAAAATGGTTACCGAACAGCTATATCTTTTTTCACTACTGAATATTTTTATTAGCATATATGCCATTTTCAACTTTTATTGCGATATATTTTTATTGGTACATGCCGAGCAGGGCCTTACTTTATTTTTTAATATTTTTTATTGTAGTTGGAAAGAAATTTTATTATAAACAAAAAGAAAAAAAGATTTTATCTGAAGAATGTTTTTTCTGGTTACTGCAATTAAAAGGTGTTTTCTGTTACCACTAACAAAGCACATATGTGGGTTCAAATAAAAAAAGATTTTTTTTTATATCATGTATTACTTGTTAAGATACAAGAACTCGTATGCATCATGAGATATGTCGTAAAGAAAACCTTAATCCCAAACAACCGCCTACTCCACCCCTTCATGGGAAAAATCAAACACCCCGAATGCATAGGAAAAATCCCCCTTGCCTAGCACCTAAGACAATATGTAACGACCCTATAGATAGGTAGCTACAGTGGACTAAACTCAAGCCCATATGGTATACCAAGAGGTAACCAGATTGAGGATAGACCAGTATACTTAGTATACTAATGGTAGACATGAGTTGGTACAATAGTCTACAAAATGACTTGGTGACATCGGGTTAGACAGGGTAACCTTCAGAGAACATGTTCGCGTAAAGTTAAGGAAACATAGTAAATGTTACACAGGTCTCCAGGGTAGCATTATATGTGGTCGCGCGGACTCCCGAAGAGAACAAAGGCATAACAGGGTGAAGTTAGTACCCTACCTTGGAAACATGATTACCCTACCTTAGGGCCCTAGTTACCCTACTGAGGTACCCCAGTTACCCTACCTTCACCGACAAAGTCATCTGCGGACTTAGGGGGAAGTTATCCCACTATAGTGAGGCTCTTATATGTTTATAGGGCCGTTTCGTAGGGCACGAAACGGGCTACTGACAGAGCAGGAGTGGTTCGAACCTCCTGTAACATTCAGGGAATATTCCTAACACCCCCCTGCGGCCCCAGCGTTGGTACGGCGCGACAGCACTATACGGCTGTGTAGTTGTGTGCTTCCTAGTAAAGTGAGATCTATAGGAACGCTCCCACAACACGGTATAAGTTGTGGCCGTCCAACCGACCAGAAGCTGTTCACAGGATATATAAGAGCTGTGAGGGTGACCGCCTCCTGGGGCGCCACCTGGATAACAGCTGGGAACCACCTACGGGCATACTTTGACCTCCGGGTAGTTGTATGATTAACAGTAGAGGGCTTGGGGCTGACCGGGGAAGCTGCAACATCAGCAAAAATAATACCTTGCGTTCCGTGCGTTCCGTGCGTTCCGTGCGTCTGACGCACCAGACACCGGAACGCTAATCGCGAATCAGGACGCAACGTCGGATCGACGTTGCGTCCTGACTTTGCGTTACTTGGCGCCATCCGTCCTGACGCCATCCGGACTCGGACCCCTCCGTCCTGTGCGTCCTGACTGCGTCTGGTGCTCCGCTACTCCGTCCTGTCGCCGCCTCATCCAGGACTCTCCCGTCCTGACGTCGCCTGATCTACGACTCTCCCGCCCTGACGACGTCTAATCTACAACTCTCCCGCCCTGACGACGTCTGATCTAAGACTCTCGCGCCCGGATGCCGGTTCCTTCTCACCGAACGTCAGGGCTCGTGGATCTTACCACCTGTCCTCCAGATTGTTTCTTCTCCTGCCTCCCTCGTCCGGATCCCACGATCCTGATCTCTCCCTTCCTGACGTCTGGTCTGTTCTTCCTGATCTTACCCCCCATACATGCCGCGTCCTGATCCAATCGTGACTCTATCAGACGTCGCCTTGTGATCTCTGACGCATCGTGAACTAAGTCTAATGCTATCCTGGTCCTACGCCTAGAGGCTTTTCCTAATGCTGTCACCA
>Ga0307513_10001323_pt1 | contig 35848 bp, 32 predicted proteins | sample 15_EM_MG_FD_202174 | JGI IMG/M metagenome (GOLD analysis project Ga0307513, IMG submission 202174) | Populus trichocarpa ectomycorrhiza microbial communities from riparian zone in the Pacific Northwest, United States - 15_EM | ecosystem: Host-associated > Plants > Roots > Unclassified | place... | reverse complement strand
CCTTCCCCCCCCCCCCCTGACTAATCTAGGAGTAACTCTTCTTGAAATTCTGCCATTCCTTCCGCCCCAATCCTTTTGTCCATCCCTCATCTATCATGAGCGTACCTACTCCAAGCAATGCGGCTTCTGTTCGGACTACCTCTGGCAGCGCCGATACATGGCGCACAAAGGTCAGCGCAAGAAGTAGCAGAAGCTCTAGGGAAGAGCATAATCAGCTGCATGTCGAGTACATACTGGTTGCCGAATTCTCGATCGATAAGGGTCCAACAATGGAGCATCAATATCCGAACGCTATAAGTGGAGACGAACAGTGAGTTTTACCCACCTTCCCCACCAAGCCCCCCTTCATGCATATGATGCATTCCGTGACTTCGATTTCCACTATTCCTAAGGCTTCCGTTATCTCCTTCATACTTGCACTAGAAAAGAGAAAAGACAAGAGAGTTTATTCCCTGATTGTTACCTGATTCATTAGTGCCAATCAATTCAACTTAATTCTGGAGTCAATTAAATCCGCAAAGTGGAGAGTTCTTAGGTGCTAACTGTGTGTGGGAAAGCATGTTGGCTGAGCTCATGCTACCTGATCAAGCTCATGTTCGCTTTCAAGACTGGACAATATTCTTTCTGCATAAAGATGCAGAACAGAGTGAAGATCAAATGGACCCTACAGGCCATGCACCGCTGATCTATGTTCTCAATTTGGTGAACACCAAGCATGACAAAGAGGCGAAACGGTATGTTTCCTGTTTTTTTCTATTGTATTCATCTATGCTTTGATGAACATTGCAAACTCACGGATAACACTCGGTTCACTAGAGGCGCAAAGGTAAAGGCTATGGCTATTTGCACGCGCCATTCGTTCCTGCATATTTACAAGGTGATTATAGTAAGAATTCGCATACCCAAGGACAGCCATATTGACACGCCCACTAGCCAATTCTTTTGCTTGCGCTCGAAGAGTATTTCAAATCTCCAACTCTTGACACTCTGGCCGAGCTCTTTACTGCTGTAAATAGTATGGACCTTTCTCCTATGCCACGTTTGTCGATATTCGAACGTCAAGTTCTTGCTGCGAGTGATAAAAAGGAAATGTTTTCTGAAAAATTTGACGAAATGGCAATGGCCTCGCCAAACGCTGTGATTCACCAGATAAGGTCGCCTTCAGCTGCGGGCATGATCACAGCTAGTGATCAGGATGGCGATTTAAGACCGACTACATATATCGATCTGGCACCCGGTAGGAACAAGGTTGTCAACGGAAAGATTACTATTAACCGGGATAGTCATGAGTTTGAAACAAAAGTTGTTTACAACGGCATACCTGTGCCTATAAGGGTTCCTGTAGCCGTTTTGCCAGAGACCGTCGGAGATGTAAGAGGATCCCTTTTCCTCCCCCCAGCCGCTGATCATTCATATGGTATTTGAATTGACGTCTCCAAGTTCTCGTTGATACAACTCATTACTACCTTTTCGAATCCTCATTCCCAGAACCCCCAACCGTTCGCTCTTCATCCACATCTCACAACGAATGGGCCATACACACATCCCGTAATGGTCTTGGTTAACGGGTTGCTCACACAAAAGAGGATTGTCTTCCTTAGCCATGGCCGTCCCTCCGGGGATGTCGCGGATCATGTGCTTGCCGCGTGTGCTTTGGCATCCGGAGGGGTTCTGAGAGGATTCACACGTCATGCTTTTCCTTATACCGACCTCTCCAAAGTTGATGAATTGCTCCTAGTTCCTGGTTTCATCGCTGGTGTTACGAATCCGACATTTGCCAACCACCCTGGCTGGTGGGATATTTTGTGCAATATTGATACTGGTCGAGTGAAAATTTCACCAGAAATTAAAATATCAGGGCAGTCCGACGGCGCCACTACCTTTGGAAATATGACCAACATGACGGGAAATATTGATACAGGTGACAATCAATTTATGGACGATGTTTTGCACTGCATCTCATCAAAGTTTGGTGAAAAGGCTGTCAGGGCTAGGTGGAGGGATTGGGTTGTAAGATTTACACGGATGGCCGCTGCATTTGAGGAGATGGTTTACGGAGCCAGCGCCTTATGGATCGGCCATGAAGAAAATCATGTCATACGTGGTCACGGATTTGTTTGGCCTGATGAGCAGACCAAGATTAGAGACTTGACTGCCAACATGACCAGGATTGAGGGGTGGCGAGGAAGTCGCAGTTACCATGCGTATGCCCAGGTGAGTTTCTGGCAGCTCTAGTCTTTGTCTGAATGTATAGTATCTTCTAACCGGCAAGATTTGAAGGATGTTCAACAATTCTATATGGCAAAACCGATCAAGATTCTGGATTTGCACCATCATATGGATCGCCTAAGAGCCCTGAGAATGTCTCACGAGGACTCCGGGAAAATATATACTGCGTTGAAAGATTACGTTGTTGAATATGAAGAGATTAATCAAGTAAATCCCGTTTCCAGGGGTTTGGATAATATATAAAAAAGTCTAACATCATTAGCTGCTTTGTGTGATTCCTGAGAACCAAGGTGGACTCTTTCCTATTGCAGTGGGTCTGTTCCATCCTGTTCAGAAAGTTCGGTTTGCAGTTGTAGAACTCCTGGAGAGAATTAGCACACACATGGTAACTGGGCCACCCCTTCAATTCTTTTCGTCTCTCAACTAGAACTAATCGCCATCCATTTAGGCTGGCCGGCATTTTTTTAGCTCTTTAAACAAATTTCAAAGACTCGCCTTCATCCGTTTACAACAAGAAAAGATGAATACAGTGGAGAGTCCAAACACAGGTCTGACGATGGCTGGACTCAGCCTCGGGGGACCTACGACCAAGTCATGATTAGGACGGGAGATTTAGCGAATAATTAGCTTTACTTTGTGGCTGTGATTAGCGCATCTACTGGGATTTCGATGAATCTTTGTCTTAGATATCGCGATTCGAAAGTTACTTTAAAATAATAATGAGATCGATTCCCCTTTGAATGCCTATCCTTATCCTGGGGCAGTGGTACATTCTTTTGCTCGGATAATTAGCTGCGATAATTGGGTTCATTGTAAATGAAAATTATCTTGTATGATAGACCGGGGGAAATGGAGTAATTTGGGGGCTTTATGGGGAAAATAATAGATAGTACCAGTATCATATAAGTACCGTATTGTATGAATTGTACCGTATTTGAGACGCGAGGTCTTGTGTGAATCAGGGCAGAAACTTCGAAAGCGTGTGGTCACGTGTGATGTTTCCTTGTCAGACCTGTTAGGGACTAGCCGTTGTTCCCTGGTCAAAGCTTGATTCTAATCTGGTCCATTGCCCCACCATCAGTTTTTCTTGACGCCGCCAGCAAACCTACGCACAATTGCTTGAAGTCAGTTGTTGGTCAATCAACATAACAATCCCCCTAGACAACAACAAAACAGAGGAGGGCCGACAACTCAGAGCCCAACATCAACCCCCGTCTAACATAATAATATATTATCCTACTATTTTTTTTCTGCCCCTCTTCTACCACCACTACTATCCTCTTTTAACGTTTGTGCTACCAATCTTCAGCATCCACGGAGTCAACACGCGAGAGCCGTTCGAGCGAAAAAGAAAAGTTTACACCAGGAAAAAGAAAAATTCAGTGTTTCTTCGTCATTTCTTCGCTCACCGCCTTGGGTCCCTCCTTTTTTTTTTTTTTGAATCTACAGCTTTCAACTCAGTTTGTCCCTCGACATTCCATTTACCCCATCTTTTTGCGGAGAGCTTTGAGTTATTGATTCACATCCGCCGGACTGCTTGCTGTTTAAGCAAAGCAGAAGGCGGGCAATTTCTCAACCCGGAAGGCTCATTGACTATTTGTATCAAAGTTTTTGCAGATAATACTGCCATAACAAGGGGAGGATGGAAACTCAGGCATATACAACCCTTTGAGGCATTTTAATCCCCAGGAGATGGGTTGGCTTCTAACGGCTTACTGCATCTACAGGTGGAAAACGCCGTGCAGATTTCGTATAACTCTAATGCGGACCCTCAAATCAAGCGACAGGTCTGTATTGGCTCTAGAGTTACATTGGAGCTCTGCTCATGCACCGGAAATACTAACTTGAGAACTGTAGGCTATGACCTTTCTACAGCAGGTAAAGCAATCGCCGGATGCCTGGCAGGTCTGTCTCCCTTTGTTTGCACGGGATCCGAAGCCCACCGAGATCGTTCGCCACTTTTGCCTCGAGGTCCTGAATATTGCCGTTCAACGCCGGTTCCATCAGACCGATGACCAGAGCCTCAATTACATTCGGGAGGCTCTGATGGATTATGTTAGACGGTCATACTTGACAGGGTCCGGCGCGCCCGACCCTCCTGGAATTCAAAACAAATTGACTCAAGCCCTGACGTCTCTCTTTGTGGCCATGTACACGACAGCTTGGGGAAGCTTCTTCGATGATATGCTTGCCCTGACTTCTTCCTCTGGTGAGGCCAATGCTCAGGGTAGTCGGGACAATTACTTGGGTGTAGTGTTCTTCTTGCGTGTTGTGGCTAGTGTGCACGAAGAGGTTGCAGATGTCCTCGTCCCGCACACTATGGAGGAGGCCCAGAGAAACACTCAGATCAAAGATGTTGCTCGTGAACGTGATGTGGGGAAGCTAGTAGCAGCTTGGCAGGAGATTCTGGCTCAGTGGAATGGGAGTGACAAAGACGTTATAGAGATGTGCCTAAAAGTTATTGGCCGGTGGGTTAGCTGGATTGACATATCATTGGTTGTCAATGAGGCCTTACTCGGGATGCTGTATAGCTTTATACTCGGTGAATCTAGAGTCAGAGACGCTGCCATAGAGACTTTGGCCGATATTGTTGGAAAGAGGATGAAAGGTGCTGATAAACTAGAACTAATTGTCTTTCTGAAGCTTGGTGAGATTGTGGAGACACTGGTCAATTCACCTGCATTGCAAGCTCATGGGCAACCAACGTACGACTTTGAACTCGCTGAGGGTGTAGGTAAACTGGTCAATAATGTGACGACTGATATTTTGAGAATATTAAATGATGTAAGTTGTTTCACGACCCTTTTTGTTTATTGATCCGTCACCTAAGTATTGCCACAGGACTCTCTTGATATACAAGTTAAACAACGGGCTGAAGAGCTTTTCCAACCTTTCGTTCCGTTCCTCCTTCGCTTCTTTAGCGACGAATGGGATGACGTTTCGTACGCTGTTTATCCCTCCATGCTCGACCTTCTTAGTTTGCTTAGAAAGGAGAAACGTATTACCGGAACCCTTTCACACGCTCATAATATTATGCTATCCCCCATACTTAATGCGATTGTATTAAAAGCGAAATATGACGAAGATACGACTTGGGGGGGTGAAGATGATGACGAGGCTGATGAAGCCGAGTTTCAGGCACTCCGGAAACGATTGAAGACTTTGCAAGACACTGTTGCTGCCATTGATGAACAGCTTTACATCAATACATTATCCAACCTTATCGGTACCACATTTGATAGGGTGGTAGAGGGTGGAGTTGCTACCGTTGATTGGCGAGAGGTCGATTTGGCAATGTATGAGATGTTTCTTTTTGGAGAATTGGCTATGAGGAGTGGTGGTATGTTCAACAAGGGGCGACCGCAAGGGCCAGCGGCAGAAACTTTAATCAATCTAATGGTCAAAATGATGAATTCTGGTGCGGCCCTTAGAGATCAGCTTTGTGATGGAGATAGTAACGGTTTTATAGGTATCGCAGCGTCTCCACACCCGGCTATCAAGCTCCGATATATGGAAACGGTCGTTAGATACGCAGCATTCTTCGAAGTTCATAACACTTATATACCCAAAGCTCTGGAGAATTTTGTGGGGGGTGTGCATGACAACCATGTGCGCGTCCGAAATAGGTCCTGGTATCTCTTTTTTCGATTTGTCAAAACCCTTCGCCAGCACATTGGCGAGATCGCCCAAGAGGTGCTGGAGGCAATCAGCGATATTCTTGTCATAAAGGCTGAGTTGCCCCAAGATGCTGGAGATAATGAGATGTCATCAGACGATACACAGAATGAGGACGCTACCTTTGAGAGCCAGTTACATCTCTTTGAAGCAGTCGGCTGCCTCTCATCTATAAAATCCATTACCACTGACAAGCAAGTTCTTTTTGTAACAACAGTTATGACCCCGTTGTTTAGGAACATGGAAAGTAGCCTAGAGGCCGCAAAACAAGGAGATGTCCGGTCTGTGTTGCAAGTTCATCACATCGTGATGGCCCTAGGTACCTTGGCTAAAGGCTACGCTGATGGGACACCCGGCGCCGGCACTTCCACCCCCGCGCCTAACGAGTTAGTGGTTCGGGAGTTTGAAAATGCCTCGGAAGTTATCTTAGTGTCTCTAGAGTCTCTCTGCAACCACCCAAATATTCGGGATGCCGCCAGACGTTCCTTCTCCAAGATGGTAGTAATCCTGGGGCCAAAGGCTTTACCTACGCTGCCAAGGTGGCTTGAAGGACTCCTGGCAGAAAATTCGACGGCTGAAGAGATTTTAGTGTTCCTGAGACTTTTGAAACAAATCGTTCATGGATTCAAGGTATATTTTCACAGGTTTTATTGTAATGACCTTTCGAGGTGCTAATTTTGGGTATAGTCGGAGTTTTATGATATTCTAAATTCTCTGCTTACCCCACTATTAAGCAAGGTATTTGGTTCCCTGGGGCAAGAGGCAACTGGAACCGACGATGAAATCCAAGCGGCAGAGCTGCGGAAAGAATACCTCGACTTTTTACTTGTTATTCTGAATAATGACCTTAGTCCTGTGCTTGTCAGCAAAGGTAATGCTCATATGAGTTTTTGTCCTTCGTTAGCTAACATGCTTTAGCCAACCAGCCAATCTTCGAACAACTCATAGGCGCGGTTCAGCATTTCGCCAAAGAGGTCAATGACCTTCCGACATCCAAGCTTGCGTTTTCTGTTATGGGGAAAATGTCGATTATCTGGGGGCCTGCTACCGGCTCTGCGAAGGAACAAACAAATGGCAGTTTGAAGGAGCAGCCGCTCCCTGGATTCGAGACGTTTATGATTGAGCGGTTCTCACGCCTCTGCTGGGAGGTTCCAGCTATTCCCGGGTTCCATCCAAAGGATGCTCAAGCCAAGATGGTTCTTGGCGAGATCGCTGCTCTGCAGAACATCCTTTACACTAAGCTCGGGGAAAACTTTATTCAGTATTTAGGAACCGCTTACTTTCCATCTGTCAATCTCCCTCAAGGCCCTGCCGAGGAGTACCTGGTGGCACTCAGACAGATGGAGCTCAAGCCCTTCAGGAGCTACTTTCAGGTAGGCACCCACGTGCATGTGCAGTACCGGGAAATGGTTTTACTGATGTGCGAGGATTGCAGAAATTCATACAAGGAGTTAGTGGCGGATGATCGATCCCCCTTTCTCTTGTTATTAAAGGTAAACTAGGTGCTTTAAAACCACCTAATCATCAGTCTCTTTTTATATGCGAACCCGCCCACAAATTAGCTCTCGACTACCTACATACTCGTTAAATTCCTGTCTTGTGATTGGTTTCTCTTCTTTCCTCTATAGTTTCTAAAATTCGTTAGCCATAACTAGGCACATGCCCGAGGGCTGTTATTTTATTTCCTATCTATCTTTTTTAATGAAAGTGGGAAAAAAGGGGTTATGACCCTTCTTTCTCTGTCCACTTTTCGCTCTTTCTTTCTTTTTTAATTGGGGCTTTCTTTACTTTTCCTTTGTCTACGAAGTTAAAGATAGATTTCGAGAAAACTTGTTCTGATTTCCTGGGATTTTTTTCTTTTCATTTTCAATTTTCTGTGTCTATATTCTACGAATATCGGAAGCCGGGGCGATTGGCTGGCTGTTTCTATCCCGGCGACTTCACAACATCTGGGCGGGGATTAATTGATGGTGGATCGATAGATAGGGCTTAGATAAATATCATGCTGGTTAAGATATTACTAGGCGTGTGCCGTGCGGATTAAGCACCTTTTCTCGTCTCGCTGACCTAGGGTAGCTTCCTAGGAGGCATGTTCCCCGGAAGTACATATTCACAGTGGGCTTGCAGCACACAGCCCGTAAACCATATTGTGCCAAAACCTCAAGAGGTTTCTCACCGGCATCGTAAACCGATAGAAATATGAGGTCCGGGGGCGATATTAGGACTAAGGAAGGGGATATCATGGATATGGCTCAAAAAAAAACAGAGCCCTGTCTGTGATAGTCTGGCAATATCCAGCGAAGGGTATTACTACTCTACCTGTCGCGGCTATACTAGGATACCTGATTTCGTCTTTGAAATCATACCACAGTTTTTCATGGAATGCAATTCCACTAAACAGGTTCAGGCTCAATCCCTCCGTAAGCCCGATAGGATACACAGTGTTTTTTTCACTCCGCGTTTGCAGCATGGAATATCTATCTGGGTATGAAAGCATAGGGACTTAAAACACCGCCCGGAATGTATAGCCTATACTGTGCTTGTATTATATTGTATGAAGCTCGAAATGGGGCAAGCATTGGGTTCTCACTTGGCCTCGCGGAGGCTAGGTGGAACTCTCCTCCAAAGCCTGCCTTATGGTGTTTTGGAGACACGATGTATTCTAGTTTCTCGATGTTTTCAGCCCCCCCCGGTGTGTGGGTTGGAGTTCGGGGTTTGTGAAATCCAGTGCTGGGTTTGCCAACCAACCAGCACGACGAGAGAACCGACGCAAGTAACTATGATACCATAGGAGTGCTGACCCCTGGCAAACTATAATGAAAATGTTCAAGTAAACACAGACTGGGTGCCGCCGAGAACATACCTTGGCCTGAATTCCAAATTCCTAAATTCCTCTCAACCCCTCCCAAGTCCTATTTGATTTCTTACTTGTCAATTACCCCATCGCAGAGTACTAATTAGCCCAAAATTTTTACTCCGTTTTTTGGTGACTGGATCAATGCCACCCCTCTCTGTACCGGGCAACTTAGTGTTCAATGCGGGTAGGGGAGGTGAGGATGAGAGTCTGAGGGGTGGTTTTGTGGCTGCTGCTGCTAGGCCTAGGAAGAGGATAGACGTTGAAAATTCCTGGTAACAAGAGAAATGCACTGCCAATGCTTTAGAACTTTCAGGTTTGTGTCTGAGCACCCTAAAATATATATGCGAGCAGGTGGTGCATCCAGGAACACATAATAGTTTACTAAACACGAATCACTTCGGACTGCGGGGGTGCGCGATACTAGGTAGTGAAAACCTCAACCGAGGAATTACTGCTAAATATGATACTCTACCTGTGATCTGTAATAAACACCACTGGGACTCAGGGGGGGGTAGCTCAGGTTCATCAAGTATCACTCGATAAATTTATCTGGTCGAGTAGTTCCTTTGCATTGGATAGTGCTGGAAGCGGTGCGGTCCTAGATAATTACTCGCCAATACGGAGAGATGCCCTCCGCAGGTTAGATAGGCATTTCTCTCACACAATTCCTGGAGTGCGTCATCCATATGGAAGGTAAGAGGTTTCGCGGCGACTGCTCTGCCATTTAGCGCCACCAAAATCCCCTGACCTGCGTTAATGGTGCTGTACATATTCTAGGGCCTGGAGCGTGACGTGTGGCACATGCATACGTAGTTGGATAGTTTGATCACGAGCATATAAAGGCCGCCTTTTCCCCCTTCCAGGGGACAACATGGCAACTCCCTTTCGACGACCCTCCAACATCTTGACGGGGTTTTCCACGGACACGCAGTAGTGCTTGCATTATTTCAAAAACTACCTGCATCACGCTCAGCATACTGGTGTGTCTTCGCTCCCCTGATGCCCCTTGCCGCGTGCACGTGAACTATGCTAACCTCAGAGGTCTTTTTCAGATATGGCGAAGGAACCAGAGTTGGGTACGGGGTTGAGAACTGTGGGATTATATCGACATATTGCAGCTCCACAGAGGCCAACACTCTTCCGAGAGATTCCGGGAACATCGGATATGCGTCTGTAGAACAGCTCAGCATACAGGGCGCCTTCTCCTCGGATTTTTTCCACCTGGTAACCCGGTTGCAGTTGCTTCGTTGTTCCACTACCCTGCCTTCAATTCGTGTTCTGCTGGCTATGAATCTTTTCGATCGGATAAGGTTACCCATGGCGCCCCTCTGGCCCTACGTGGCATATGGCGGCACCCAATTTTGCAAACCGGCAATGGATTTCCTATACCTGGAATTAGTTACTGCCTCTTCGCGCGCAAGACTTGGCAGCAGCAAATAATGGTGGTGCGAGTGCCAAACCTCGGGGACCGCACCAGAAACCCAAACCACTGGCCCGGTACCGCAAGGAAAAAACCACCCACGTACATGATTTTACCGGCTGGTTGCAGCTGGTTTATAGTGCTTGGGCTCATTTGTATCCAATCACTGTGAACCCTCATAGGGGCCAATACGGATCGTAGCTCTGGACTCCCCTGAAAAGAGGCTAGGAAATAGTTTGAATTTGGCCGAACCTTCAAGTCTACTCCATAAGGGTGTAGATGAAGTGGCTGTATTAGGTCAGGAATGATATCTATCTATATGGGCGATCTGTGCATTATGTACCAACGCATCAGAACAGCCAGTTACTCAACGTGGAGCAGTTTCAGGATTCAAAAGGTTAGGTTCCCTCCTTAGCCCTACAACCCTCTTTCCCTTCCCGAGATGAACGGTAGGGAGATGGAGGGGTAGTTTGCATAATGACCAGGTTAGAAAAGCTAACTGTACTGTCGACTTATGCACGCTATAGATATGGCAGATCATTGATTTCATTAACTTCGTGATCCCCCCGATACTCCCAAATACTCCGTCCTGACCAGTATAAACTACTCCCAAGGCCCTGTTGAATCGATCGGGGGATTTAGTATTCGTGTTCACAAAGTGGATAATCTTCAGTGGGCGGAGGGGGGAAACCTACCAAAAACAAAAACTCAGTCTAAAGATACAAATTACGCCGGATTCAGCAGATAATGGATACTGGCAATATTAAGGCCACGCCCCTTATCGAGGTGAGGTTCGACGTGATGAATAGTCCTTGATTCGTCCACCCTCAGCGAGCAGATGTTTTCTTGATCCAATTTTCGGTCACCGTGATTACTGGTGGGGCCTACAATCAACAAACACCGCCTAATGATTAGTTTTTTTGCTTCATCATTTATTATGGAACAAAAAGGTACGGATAGAGATGGCACGAAAAGGGATTGCGTCACTTCTGGAAGGTGAAGGAGAAGAGTAACAAGTGCGGCTCGTTTTGGCTCGTTTCTCTTTACGCTTTTTGATGGTTTGGTGGTTCCTATATCGTCTCTTGATAATCCACACAATCTCCTCATCTTTACCGTCAAGCGCTGGAAATTTTTTAATAAGGTGGTGTTTCAGGTTGGCCAGATTTTCTTCGGGCAGAGCGGTGAACCCCTCGTAACCTCCAGCAAATGCCGTCCAATCAACGTTCTTTCGCAAGAATTCCTAAACGAAACAACCCATTCACTCAAATCAGTCCGAACCGTTTATCGCAACATTTTGATTTCGGGAAGAGAGGGGAGAGAGATTTGGTGATGGATGTTTTCTTTCTCATGTTGGAAGGGGTGCCGGTAAAGAAAAAAAGACGTTGCTACTGACACGAATTTGAGAATATACGCCTTCGGAAATGCCTAAACGCTTCAGGATCTGGTCTTTCGAGTTGGCCATGAGGGGTTCGCGAGTCTGTGCACACAGGGGGAAGCAAAAAACAAATCTCGAGGGGGAAATTCTTTAGTCTAAAAGGCCGGAGAGAGGGCTCGAAGAAGTGGAATTTGGCAACCCCCTCCACCACCCCCCCCCCCCTCTTCTCTTGCAACCCAGCCCCAACCCCCCCCCCTCTCGGAGACTGGGGAAACGAGCGCGGGGTTCAGTTCCATCTTCCCAGCTGCTGCCAAGGGGTCTCGTGATGGGTTGGTCACAATTAGAACCTTCTTTCCAACGAATGTGTTTTGTGAGTGGGTGAAACGAAGGAAAGATCGAGAATCGAAGAATGAGGCTTTGATCTCTGTGGAGGAAAAACCACCTAAGCGCAAGGGGATCTGCAACCGAATGTAGGCTAGCCAAAAAGGGACCGGGGGGTAATGTAAGAGGGGAAAGAGCGAGGGGGGAGACAGTCTTCACGAGTGAGAAACCGTGACTTGAGTGATACTTTACTTTCTTGTTTTCCCCCTTCCCCCCTCCAATGATATACTGTAACTCACAACACTTTGCGGGATGCGCGTACTAATTCTATGTTGTGCGCACACAAATGCTGGGAAGGGAAAGAAAAAAAAAGAGAGAGAAAAAAAAAAAGTAAAGAAAAAGGTCACCTCAAATACAACGTGACCAATAAACAGCAATTCTGTAACGTTTTTACTTTGTTTTTCATTTTGGTTTTCATTAATTTTTGTTTTTTTATTCGGGGGGGGGGACAGACAGGTCGAGAAAGAAAGAAGGAAAAAAAATAAAAAAAAGAAGAGCCCTTGCGATCCTGATTCCCGAAAGGAAAGTCATGAAAATTAATCAATGGGGGTTGAAATTGAGCGAAGGGGGAGGGGGGGGAGGGGAGGTGTCGGAAGGGTTGTGTATGCGCGTGGAGAGAGTACGGTAAGTAAACTGCAAAATTGATGATCCCTGGTTGCTGTGCTGTGTGTGCAGGTCCGAGCGGCTGGTCTTTCTGTCTTTCTGTCTTTTCTGTCCTTCCGTCTGTCTGTCCGTCTGTCTGTCTGTCTGACCCTTCTTTGTCTGCCTGTCTCAGCAATGGAGATGATTAACCGACAGAGCAAGAAGGAATTCTCTTGCTTGCTTACCTGCGGCTCATAACACACATCATATACACACCAACCTACCTCTCGTACCGTAAGGCGGGATGATGATGACGATGAAGATGATGGTAGGAGGTAGCGGGGGGGAGGGGGGGGAGGGGGGGGGGGGGTTGGTTCTCGCATCATACAAGTCGCCCATTCCAGCCTTGAGGCATTATTATTATTATTATCATTATCATTATATTCCCTTTCCTTTCCTTCCCTTTCTTTCTTTCTTTTTCACACAACGCAACACAGGGAACTCTCTCGTAAGGCAGATACCGTACCGTGCCTGCCTGCCGAAGCTTTTCACCACGGTACTTTTTTTTGAACCCTTTTCCCGCCCTACTACTTATGATATTCCTGCCCACCCATGGTTACTGTACCACCGTAACGTTAATTAGTTAGACTACCGTAGTTGGGTTGTCTGTTATATTATATTATACCATACCGTCGTCATCAGAATCATCGGCATCATCATCACTCTTTCATTCTTTCATTCATTCATTCAGTCAACCCGGGAGTTATCACAGGCACACACACATATATATATATATATGAAGAGGTAAAAATAATAAAAAAAGGAAAAAAGTGAGTTGGGTAGAGTTGGGTAGAGTTGGGTTCGACTTTGAGTCGGGTGGAGATGGGATGGGATGGGATTGGGTTCACTCATCGTGTCGTAAGTTAGTTTACTGTATTCTACTTGGATAATACGTTATTATTGTAACCGTTCCGGGTTACTAATTTTGGCTGGAGGGTAAGGCGGGTGTGGTGACAGGGGTTGCAGCGATCGAGGTAATTTATCGGCGATAAGTTAGAGTTGGGGTACGGTGTTCATTCTTGACGTTTGTCGTTCGCCAGGGAGAGTTTTGTGGGGGTGGTTTGGATTTTGGATGGGGGGGAGTTTGTGGGTTGGTTTCTAGAATTTTGCTTTGGAGGGGGGGGGGGTTGATGGCTTGTTGGAGGGGAAGGGGGGGTTTACTGGTATTTTATTTATTCTAATTTAATTTATTTCGCGAGAGGTTTGTATGATATGATTGTAGGAAAAAGGCGGGGAGGCTAGGGGGGGGGGGAGGTCTAGTTTATATCCTTGATAACAATTTTTAATTAAAACAAGAGCCCGGAATTCAAAGAAAGAGGCTAAAGGGATAGGAGAGAGGGAGTTTTCGTTTCCTCAATCTCAAACACTCCCGGAAGATCTCGAATTCGAAATCTGCGTAACGAGGATATCTTCTGCGCCCGTTTCCTCGAGCTTATCCATGACCGTAGCGATGCTACTCTTATCTACCATGGATGAGACGGAGACCCAGCCATCCTCCTCCAGCTGCGTGATGGTAGGCGCGCGCTTGCCCGGCGTGACCTTCGTTGCGGCGGCTAGTTTGTCGCGCGAGATGTTGTAGGTGCAGAGCACGTACTTTTTGGCCACGATGACACCGCGGATGCGCGACTCGATGGTTTTCACGAGGGCAGGTTTGGACGGGTGTTTGGACTTTATTAGGACGGCGCCCGTGGTCAGGACTGTGGCGATGGGTTTTAAGCCGGCGGCTTTCATAGTTTCGCCGGATTCTGTTTAACACACATTGGTTAGTTGATTCTTGAATCTGGTGTCTCAGGAGGTGGGGGGGGGGGGGGGGGTAAGTACCGACTAAGTCGACGATCCCATCGGCGACACCGAGAGCGCAGGCAGCCTCGACGCTCCCGCCGACATACTTTATCCTAGTGACTATTCCATCCACCTGCCCAGTCCTGGAGACTGCTCTGGGGGTTGCCTTCTCCAGAACGTTCAAGTTCAGCTCACCTCCCTCCCTCCCCCTCTGCTCCCCATCAGCACCCCTCGCAGCCTCTTCCCTTTCCAACTTGGCGAAATACTCACTCGCCAACAGCGTGAAGCTCGTGACGATGTTCTTCCCGATCAATTCCTTGGCCTCCTTGATCGGGCCGTTCTCCGGAACCTGCACTTCCAGCCTACACCTCCCAAAGCCTAATTCCATTACTTCCTCCACGCCCGCTTGCGACTCCGCAACCTGATCCTGCCCGGTTATGCCTAGGTCCACGCGGCCCTCGCCAACGAAGACGGGGATGTCGGCCACCGGGAGGAAGACGAGTGCTATGTCGTGGTTGATGCATAGGGCTATGTCCAGACGGTTGTGACGGTGGAATTGTATGTCGGCGCCGTGGAGGAGGTCGAGGCAATTCTGGTGGAGACGGCCTTCTGCAGAGGGGTCGTCAGTTACCCATTGGTGGGGAAGAAGAAAGGGGGGGGGGGGTGGGAACTCTTGGGAACGGCAAAGAGAAGGCGGTCGTTCAGGCTGAGTCATTGGCATTGAAATGTTAGCAATTGGGGCCGTTGAGAGGGGAAAAGGTGGAGCAGAGCAAACCCCTTGACGAGATCCATTGTGTGATCAAAATAGTTTTTTTTTCCTTTTTCTCTTTCCTTTTTCACTTCTTTCCTTGCTCTTTTCTTTTTTGCGGTTCCTTTTCTTTCCGTTAAGAGAAGAAGATCGGACGGAAGAAGGCGTATGTGTGGGATGATGTATGAGAAGGAAAGGATGTTTGGGTAACGAGCGGAGTGAATGGGTGAGTGAGGGGCTGATAACCGTTTGATATGGATGATAGGGTTAGATTGATAAATTAGATTAGACTTTACTGTATCATGTCATGCACCCTACCGTAAACCGTGGTGGGGTTGCATACAACAGTCGCAGTGGGAGTTTGAAACGACGGCGGGGGAAGGATAAGAAGGAGGAGAAGGAGATGAAGAAGGGGGAAAGTTTGTTTGTCCGTGATTTACGGGATAGGGTATCATACCGCAGTTTAAAGACTGAGGCTCGGTTAGCCATCCAGGGACTAGGGTTTCGTTTTATCATCCTCCACCCATTCAAACTCTGCTCCTCCTCCTCCGTTGGTGACTTCGTTCCGCCATGCAGTAGAGAAACCCACACATGACTAATATAGCATGCTGTGATAGATAGCTACCATACAAGTATTCTAGCCCAGCCCAGCCCAGTCCAACTCCTCTCAAAACTCTACAGAATTAAAATTCTCTCAGAGTCGCTTGTGCTCATCTCGTAAATCGCCCTTCAAAGGGGAAATGAAACAAAGCCCTGTCCATCCCTCCATCCGTTCATCAATCGAAAACAAAATCGAATGATGGATCAAGGGTTAGGGTACGGTAGTCTGGCCCTGGAACAGCCTCATCGTCACCCGATGGCTGACAACTACCGGACCTGACCCCTCATCAATAGAGTATGAACATCATACAAGTGCAGTAATCGCCCACATACCGTAGACTACTCCGCACAGTCTCACCAATCGCGTCGTTTGAACCCACCATACCTGAACATGCCACATTCAGCCCATGCGAGCGATGCGATGTGCCACCGTACCTCTTGAATCAATCAATCAATCAATCATCGCCCGCGACTGGAGTTACATAAATACATGCCATACCACCGTACCGCACCGCAGCGTCCTGTAAATATCGTACCTTACGTGACGTGATGTGACATACACTCCTGTATGCTATGGCCTATGGGCGTCAACTGTCATTCATCGCCTTAAATCCAGGAACTTGAGGAGGGTGCGTATGCGTGTGTGCGGGCTTATTCGGAATAGACCTACTGTACCTGTTCCTGCCGACCGGAAGGGTACTGTACTGGGGTGGAGCGGAGGGTATGACGACTTACTGTATGCTATTGCCGAGAAGTCTGATACCGTCACTTATTCCACTCCCCCGCCCGCAAGGATTGTCCTGGGAGTGGGCGAATGAGAGTGGGTGGGGGGGGGGGGGCTGTTGAATGAAGGAAGAGATGGAAGACCGGGCCGGGTTGTGAGTGGGAGTGGTTGCGATCCCGATCTGCTGCCTGTGTGCGTTTTGCTTTTTGCTCTACCATTTTGCTCAACCGGTGCTCCGCAGCGCTGGTGCGTTTCCTGGGTGCGCGCCAGATGCTTACTTCGGAGGAAGGCTTGAACGAATGAATGAATAAAGAGCTCGGGTGTTGCCGGACGGAACGGGTCCAGTGGGGGGTTGTACTCGAGTTATGCTCCGACCTTTCAACCCCCGCACTCCCATTCCCCTCCCCCACCATCATACTACCTTTGCTTCCATTCCGTTCCGATGGGAGGGAGGGCTTAGCCCTCCCTCCCTTCCTTCCCTGCTTCCAACCCTATCCCACTTAATCCGATTCCTTATCGATAGCAGATTAGATACCGGTAGATAAACTTGGTCTGCTATGAATTTCGTTTTTACAAACGGGACACATTACCGGTACGCCACCTTACCGTTCTGCCCTGCCTTGCCCTGCCCTGCCCTGTGCTACGACGAAACGCAAGGCAATGCGCTTCCAGCAATAGTAAAAAAGCCGATTACCCAAGTTCCCGATTCCCAATATTCACGAGCAAGAAAAGGGCAGAAAAAAAAAAAGGAAAGAAGAAAAAAGTGGGATATGTATGCTTCGGTGGACTGGGTCGGCTAGCATGAGGGAATTGCTATTGGGAGTTTTTGACGCCAAAACGCACTTTTCTACAACCCCCCCCCCCTTTCCCTCCCTCTCCCCCGGAGGGCCAGGGACGGGGAAGTGTGTAGCCATGGTCAAAGTCAAGTGCCATCTTGTTTATACTACCTACCGTGAGCCCTTTCTTGTTTCGCCGGTCATTGACAGTGGGTGAATGACTGGGGGTGGAATTGGATCGGGAGCATGAACCGTGGGGTGGGGTGGAGTGGGGAACTTTCAAGAAAGGGTATGATGCCGTACCCTAAGTTAGACTAATCGGGTGAAATCAGGTCGAAAACCGGAAGGTCGGAATCCCCCCCCCCTCCCGGGTCCTGTTTAGATCCCGTCTGTCTGTTGCCAGAGGTGGAGATCACGATTCATGGGCGAGGAAGCTTGGTAATAGGATTGAAGTAAGAAGATGGATGATAAGTGCTAATAATAAAGGAAAGCGCGGTATTCCAACATGAGCTTGCTGGAGCTCTAGCTTAGCTTACCTGGACTTGCAGAAAGCCCACGGATGACCTGCAGGTCCTCGGAGATGAATGAGTGAGGCTGGTAGTACAGCATTCTTACGGTTGCTTTGATGGTGGGTTCGGAAGGGCTGCTCAGTACGGTGTCTGGTTGGTTGGTTGGTTAAGCCTTTTATATTCGTAAACGGGGGGAATCGGAGGTCTGGCCCGCTGTAGTATGCCTCATCTGCAGTGGAGGTACGTACCGTACCGCATGCTGTGGGTCAGGTACGGTACGTACCTCGTACTGTACTTGTACTCGTATGCTACGCGCTGTGTCGTATTTTCCCGTAATGCGGGTGCTTATTTGGTTGGTTTGTGATATGTTGGTAGATTGGGCGAGAGTGCGGACTGGGCGAGAGACCCTGCTTTTTTCTCGTCAAGCACGATAGATTGGCGCACGGGAGGGGCTTCACTTAGGCCCCCAGGCCAACAGGGCCATTCTAGACCGGAACGTTCCGAGAGAGTTGAGTTTGGCTACCATAGCTCTTTGATGCTCGAGGAGAGTTCATACCGTGCCGTACTGTCGCGCAGTAGCCTGTCTTATCCATTCCCTCTTCACAGGATTCCGCCAATAAGCTAACACAACAACAGACAAGGCTCCTCCTCGCTTTTCTTATGCAACATCCCCCGGCTGTCCCAGCTGCCAGGTAGTTTACTTAGCGCCTGGCCAATTTGTTTATCCCGCCCTCACACCTGCAGTATTGTACCACATACTGTATTCCACTATCGAAGATATCATATTGGAGAGCCCACTCTACCACTGGCGGTCAATCAGCACATGTCTAATAACGACGAGTCGGTCTCACTTAGGATCAGGATTCTCAGGGAGTCCCGTCTCACAAGGCCAGACTTCGCACTCACTCACTCACTCACTCACTCACCGGGTGAGTAGCGCTGTGAGGAAAAAAGAGGGCTCAGTTTGATATACCTTGTTCAAGATCTATCAATCTACCAAGCCTTGCCGTGATTCAGCCGGATGTTACCACTGGTGTGGTACTTGAGTCGACATTGGAGACTCATGAAGGCTCCAATACCTATAATACATAGCTGCCACATGGGTAATTTCGCGAATCTGAGAAATCAGAGCTCGGTTCTCCCAAGGCTCCCTCTTTCTCTACGCTTGGCCACCCGAAACCTTGTGCTGTCCTGTGCCGCCTCGCTAGGGGAAGGCTGCAGTGATTCCCATTGCAAGGCAATTACACTAACTCACTGTGATAAAAGAGTAAGGACTTTGTAAAGGCAAGAATTCGATATATTAGCGTATTTCACTTCGCCATGGATCGTTAGTTTGATAGTCCATCACTCGGAGCACTTGGCTTATGATAGCACTTTTAAAATCTGTGCTCGGACAGTCCCGGGTGAAGGGTTCGGCAATGGATAGAGAAGCCTTGGTAAATCTTTGGTCATTAGTCAGTTCGCCGTGGCCAACATCCGACACCGTGATGATCGGTGGTCTGCTCTTCTATCTGTTATTTTCTACTGTGCATTAGCCATTCGCTGATTTTGATTGAGTCGCATCACTTTTTTTGGTTCTCGCAGTGGACCCGTATGGTAGCCAATCCAATAGACCTTAGGAATTGCATTATCCAGCTGCTCATTGGATGAAGATGGAGCGGCTGGTGATTGTGTGAAACTCTTCTCGGGAAGGTTGAAGATTTTCGTAGTGACATATTTTGATGTCAGTCCAATGATATTATATGGCGATTGTCGCCCCCTTTGGTATCATTTGGTCTCTTGTTTTCTGTGTCGCCCTAATTGGGGGTGAGTTATGTTAAATTAATCCGGTAGACGTCGCTGAACTTGGGGGGGCATTCGCTGAATGGCTCGATACACCCCAATGCCCGGCAGCCGGCCGGCCAGCCAGACTTCATTCATATAATGGATGGGGGGGCGTAGATATCAGTAGAAACTTAGATTCACGAGTAACCCCCAAAGCATCGTGATATAATTGAACTTTTCAAATCACCCGAAGTCTGCGGTGGCCCCCCCTTCCTCCTTCTTCTCTAGCTCCATTTCGGCTCATTTTCTGTGGGACGGGAGGTGAGCGGGCTTATTCCGCAATCCCATTCTCCTCATTATACTGATCTCTAGGTGCACCTAGATCGTCATAGAATTTTGATATTCATCTCCCGGGAGTCTCTGGATAGAATGCGAGTGATTTTCGGTTTGAGAGTTTGAATGTGAAGTGCGTGCGTGCGTGTGTGGGGGGTGCTAGTAAGTAATTTTCTGTTTTTGTTTTGTTTAATAGGCAAGTGAAGTAAATCAAGGAAGATTAAGGCTTCTTGTTTCGCCGCCACTGCTATTTTCGGGAGTTGTTTCGGGAATGGGGAACTTTGAGCAATTTACTTGCACCGGGGCGGGGGGGAACATCTCGAAGGAACCGGGGTGGGAGAAGCGGTCCTGTGAAGTTTCTTGGGCTGTGGTGCTTCGACCTCTCACTTCTTCTATACTGCTATATGGACCGATAGAGAAAGTGTTGTTCCTTACCCCCCCCCTATATCACGCCCTCTATGATACTATCCTTATCAAAGCCATATGTTAGTACCGGAGGCCTAAGTTTCACTTAACTATACCGTACCATACCAGTCCGGTACAAATTTTTTTTAGATGAGCTAGAGAAGTTAGAATCAGACCGACTACGTACTCCCTCCGGGCCTGACTTCATTCCTTTAGGCCTCAATCTTCAACCTTGCGTAATATAGAGCAAAAAACTTCCGCCAAGATCTATCTATTACAGTTTCCATCTACGCTTTTAACTACAAACGCGCGTACTGTATGTACGGGCCGCCGCTCCGGAAATGATATATCCTCCCAGCTCACTTATACCCACCCGCTTACTCATACGCATGAACCCGGTTCTCCCCACCCTCCTTCACCCTGCCCTCTTAAAGGGAATAAAAAAGGATATAATACTTAGACGCTCACAAAGCGCCTGGTGGTAACGGGGGGGCAGGGTGTGCTACCCGTGCTCAAGAAATAAAATCCTCCCAGAAGATCTTCCCACCGAGGAGTTGACAGGTTGTGTCGTGCCAAAGGTTCGGGGGAGTACGTTATTAAATGTTCATTAATATTGGATTTACCCCTCGTTTTCGTTTGTTTATTATGGTTTTCGAGTGGGGAAGGGGTAGGGGTAAATAGAGTATTCCTGGATACTGGGGTGGACTTATTATAAAGAGTTGGGTTTGTTTGCTGGTTGGTGCCTGGGGAGGGGAGATGGATATATTTGGTGGGAGCGTAAGCTCTCGTTCGTGAATGGCTTTGTAGTGATCATGGGGGTTTTATTTTTCTTCCCTTCCATAGAGATCTTGGTTGAACTAAGGCCGACTGGAAGACGGAAACTGGGGGAAGGGGTTTGAGGGTTGGGGAGTGTAGCTCGTGGTGTATTCGTCTCGCTCTTCGAGTGGCGGTTCGACGGCTTGGAGGCACTGTGGGTGCCTAAGAGCATAGATTAACGTGGTGTCAGTATAGTGTCTTCTGGATGCCCATTGAGGAATCCAAGAGCCTACTCTGTGTATGAGCTGAGCAGACTGGATGGGTGGCTGCGATGTATAAATTCCTAGCACAACACGGGTGGCTACAACTGCACGAGGTGAAACTGGGAGGCTTGATTTCAAGCCACGCGTAAAAGTAGCAATTTTCCTAGAGGAGAGGGAGTCGTCCGGGGGTGTGACTACAACTGCCCGCTCGATATTCATGCGAGCTGCAGCTACCGGGGGTCTTCGGGGGTTGGTATATGGAGGGCTCCGGGGGAAGAGCGGTCCAAACCCAGCTCCCCCACAACATACCCTTGCTAGCTTCCGGACGTTCTCTCTGTGTTTCCGGTTCTCTGAGTGCTTATTGAAGTGAGTTGCCATGTTCACAGACAATCACTCGAAGCAACAAGCCAGAGCGATCTCCTTGTTCGGGGGTGATGGTCTTTTCTTGCAGCCTAAGATTGTTATTGAGTGGCTAGATAACTAAGGAGAGATAAGCGGTATATCTCACTTTGGTGGCGTAGGAATTGTGCGGAATGCCGGCACCCACCCCACGCTTCTGCGCGCGATCGTGAGTAGGAAGCTGAGACGGAGCTACTATCCCTTAATATAAGGTACTTCTTCTCAACGCAAATCTTTGGTGTCGGTAAGTGAACGGCCTAATTTTGTGTGGGATATACTGTCGCTTCCATAGGGCGACTTGCTTGCCCGAGCAAATGCTTGGAATCAAAGAAATTGCCTCCGCCATTTTTGAAGATTGCGGGTGAGTGGTTTGCTTCAGGCGCTGCAGTCCGAACCGGGTAGAGCTCCCGGAAGAAAAAGATAATGAGTTTGTTGGTGGTGAGCACACATGTGTTCAATTTATCCGTGGGTTGTTCCTCCAAATTCCTCCACATTCTAAGTTTGTCGTTTGTTTAGACCTGGTTTGTAGTATGTGCAAGAGGATGGTCGTGTTCTCGCAGACTACTCAGACATTTCGATGATAGAAGTTGATAGAGAAATATCCTTATTTGGGGATGAGGGGGCGTTCCTGGGAAAGAAAGACACGTGTAATAACTGCATTGGTGAGGTTGCTGCTTTTCTATAATATGTGCTTCAAAGTAAGTGGGTAAAAGATGATATGTAGATTCCCCGCGGGCTGGGTGTATGGCTGACGCTTGATACCCAAGATCCCGGGTACTAGGAAAAGGTTGCTTAGAGGTGTTGTAAGGGAGGAAGGAGGAGGGATAGGATCGCCGAATCCGAGGGCTATTGTAAGAAATTGGGCGAGAGGAGCCTGTACCCCCGGCTTGCGTTCCGGGCGGAGAAACTCTGCTTGTGACTTTGGATGGAGGCGCCGCGGTTTTCTCACGATTTTTCATTTTTTCTGAAGCTGGATGAGCTTTTTTGGATACCTATTTAGAAGTTGGTTTAGTAATATGCCATACCTTACACGCCATTTTTCCTTTCGATAACTGATGTGTAATAGCTTTGAGTGTTAGCGACGGTGGTGGCGGGCTCTAGTAGAGCTTGATTCACTGTTCGCTTAGAGAGAAGAACTGTGCGAGCCACCTAGAAACCTCCGGAGTAAACTTCTTTTCTCTCTTGCTCTCTAACCTACTTGGGGATATCCAAGGCCCTCGCGGGCACTTGGGGCGCGGCGGTAGTCAAGTTATCAAGAACGTCTGGGTTTGTCATGTTAGACTTTCCACCGAAATGAGCCATGATAGAAGGGGTTCTCACCGCCTCTTCCCCCAGGGAAATTACGCCAACCAACCAAACAGGAATACCGTGATGTCCTCATCAATGTGTCCTACAACTGAGAGCTGTCTACAACCACTCCTACCTCCGTGACCGCTGGAGAGCTTCTTTCGCAGGTTACTCCGACTGCAACTTGGTGAAGGTTTTAATATTTATTGCACGGTTTTTAGGTCGAGTGATAGTCTGTGTAACATAGTTTGTATGGTTGTAGGGGTTTTTAGCTTGCTCATGAAGCCGGGAGAGTAACGTGCACAGCACAGTATAGTATAGAGGCAATAGTTCTGTGTTAAAAACAAAAAATAAGGGGGAGAGAAAATTGTGTTATGAACCAGATAAAGTATCGGACAAGGAAGGGAAAGAAAGAAGAAAGAGCCGCTGCTGCGTAAATTCGGGGAACAGGAACCTATGGGTACAGGGAAATGATTGGATCTCCGTGTTTTTTTGTTTTTTTTGCGGGGCGATCCAGTGCACTGCCGCTAGCGGAATTATTGTGGTTGGAAAAATAGGAGGCCTTGTTATGCATTATTTGAATCCTAAGTGATATTATTCCGAGTTTAAATATGCTAGTAGCAGAGGAAGAGGTGAGGACGCTAAGATATGCAGTAGTACTTTGGGGGTATGGTTTTATGATAGAAAAATAGAGAAATGAAAGAAAGTAAGTTCAGCTTCAGACCGATGCTGGCATGATATACATATTTTTATGAATTACAGACACTGGTTTCGTCGACCAGGATTGTTTCCCGTCTTCCCACCTGAAGGCCGCCGGGAACTGTTGGGCTTCTATTCCATGATGATAAAAAAGGGAGGGGTAAGAAAGCCGCTGGGTTAATAGGAAAAATATGAATAATTGATGGCCTAGAGCAAGGGGTGAGGAAAAACAGTTCATAGAAAAGGGGGGTGAAGATAAAGAAGTTATGATATAACTGTGATGCTATCATAATCAAATTTGATCACGTAGACTAATGAAATAACATGCCCTAATTAATCCCCTGCTACACTCCTCGCACACGAAGCACGATTAGAGTCCATGGAAAGTTGTCCCTCACGCTTTTCGGGGGGGATGCCGGGGCTGCAAATAGACTAGAAGGAGAACAGATTGAAACAAGGGGGGAGGAATGGAAAAAAAGGTTGATGATATTGTAAGACAAAAAAAAGATAGCAAGGTGGTGGAGGTCGCATGGTAGGAGTGTTAAAGGGCAAGGTAGCCGCCAGTCTGGATTTACCAGATAAAAGTTCGAGGAGTAGGGAGAGGTGCTGAGCTTCGGCCTTGGGTATCAAAATCTGCGGGACCTTTTAGAGGGGCGCTGATTTGGATCGGACGATTCGGGTGAGGAAGGTGTTGCAGGTTCATCGTCGTCTAATGCGGGAATGAAATTTCCATGTGCGGATAGTAATTTCACAATTGCGTCGTGTCCACGATTCAGTGCTTGCGAAAGTGCGGTTTCGCCGTCATTATCTGCTAGATGGGTGTTGACATCTATTCGTCCTAGTAGCCTCTTCACGGCTGCCGTACTTCCTTGCCTGGCGGCTATGAAGAGTGGTGTTTTGCCAGATGAATCCGCAATGTTAGGGCTGACATCGTCCCGCTCCACGAGCATCTTAACGACTCCTTCACGCCCTCTTTGGGTAGCTATGAGGAGTGGGGTTTGGCCAACTGAATCGACAATGTTAGGGTTGACATCGTTGCGTTCTAGTAGCATCTTCACCACTCCCTCATGTCCCTCCTCAGCGGCTTCGAAAAGTGGTGTTTCGCCGTGTATATTTGCGGTATCAGTGTTAACATCCGCGCGTTCTAGTAGCATCTTTACAACTCCTGCATGTCCCTCACGCGCGGCTATGAAGAGTGGTGTTTGACTGTATTGATCCGCGGTGTTGGGGTTGACATCACTTCTCTCCAGCAGCATCTTGACGATTCCCTCGTGTCCCTCCCGGGAAGCTATGAAGAGTGGTGTTTCGGAACCAAGATCATCTGCAGTATTGGGATTGATATCTTTCCGTTCTAGTAACATTCTCGCAACTCCTTCATGCCCCTCCCATGCGGCTATGGAGAGTGGCGTTTCGCCGTATTCATTCTGAGTGTTCGGGTTAACATCCGGTCGCACCAGCAGTGACTCCACCACTTCTTCATTATCACCCCCAGCGGCTATGTAGAGTGGTGTCCGGCCATAGTTATCAGCTGAATTAGGGTTAATGTCCTCTCGCTCTAATAACATCTTTGCGATTCCTATATGTCCCTCACGAGCGGCTCCGAAGAGCGGGGTTTGACCATGCTCATCCGCAGTGTTGGGGTTGACATCGTTCCGCTCTACCAGCATCCTCACGATTTCCTCGTGTCCTTCCCAGGCTGCTCTGAAGAGTGGTGTTTCACTAGTAAGATCATCTACAGAATCGGGATTGATATCGTTCCGTTCTAGTAGCACCTTCACAACTCCTACATGCCCCATCCAGGCGGCTATGTAGAGAGGCGTTTCACCATACTCATTCGTAGCGTTGGGGTTGACATCCCTTCGCTTCAGTAGCAGCTTCACGACTCCTTCGTGTCCGGCCCCTGCTGCCACGAATATTGGTGTTCGCCCCTCTTCATCGGCAATGCTGGCGTTGACATCGTCCCGCTCTAGTAGCATCTTAACGACTTTCTCGTGCCCACCCTTTGCAGCCCAGGAAAGCGGCGTTAAGCCGTTCTTCCTCTGGGGACTAGCCTCCGCTTGCTCTAGCACCATCTTCACTATACTGGAAGAAAAAATATTAGCTGAGGGACCAATGGAAGAACCAATATATGGTAGGTAGAGGGAAGAGAGAGGTAAGCCAACCAATAGTGTGGTAAACGGTCAAAACAATAATTCGTGTTTGTTTTTTGTGTCGAACGTTCACAGTAGGAACGTATAGGCACAAGTTGGTAGAGGTTCACAGGCTTCCAGTGGGAGAGAAAAAAAGAAGAAAGAACAAGAAAAACAAATGATTCTCGTCGTTTTTGGGTTCTTCCTTTCTTGTCCAGAAGGGTGCTGTTGTCGTTCTCGTCTCGTCTGTCTTTTTTTTTATAGAGAGATTTGTGGGGGAAAACCGTCCCCACAAACTCTCACAAAGGTAGTGGCCCATACAAACCAGAGGACTGCTAACTGCAACTACAGGGCAAAGGATTTCAAACCTGTACCGGGCACGTTGGTCGTGTAGGGCTTCTATTTGTGAGGGTTAAGGTTTATATACGGAAAAATATTTGGAAGGTCCAATGTTTAACTCCTGTCCTTGAGCAAGCTTTCTGTTGTGTATTTTTTCGGGTATAGTAGAAGGGTTTCTGATCGTATCTACAGTATAAACCTGAGGTTCAAAAGTGTTGAAATGGCTTGCTTTGTTATTGTAGATGTTCGCCTGCCTGTTGGATTTGTATTTCTTACTAACGCTTTTCTCCTGCGCAGCTGAAGTGTAGGTAGCATTGTTATAATATGTGTCTGTGATCCTGTAAGTACATTCCCAATATTTCCAGATCTAATGATTCGGAACTCCATATTATGAAGTTTGGAAAGAAAGATTATTAAAAAAAAAAGTCAAACAAGTATCAATCGCAGAGTTGAACCGTAGCTTTATTGATATAGTTTTACAGATTTCTTGAACAATGCCATCATTATGAGCTGTAAGTACTGCTAAAGACATGCTAAAAGAAGTGAAAATCTGGGTCTCAGAAATCTGGACTTGTACTGTGGCTCTCCCTTCAAGTTCACTTTAGTATCTATTCTACTAGTACATAGTTATATCTAGAGCAATTACTTCTAAGTTCCTAGTATGAGTGGGAGTACCAACACTTACTAATACTAAGCTTTGATCTAGAATGATGTTTCTAATCACACTAATCATAGGTTATATACTATAGACTTGGAACCCAGATGGTAGCAGCTGTATGTTTATGGTTAGTTTGATCCAGTGTTCTCAACGGTCCGGGGCCCCTGTGGTGCCCCACGGGGGGACTGCCAAGAGCCCTGGACGGGACGGGACGGCAAAATTCGGTCAACGCCCGTCCTGGAAACCTCAGGACGGCGGTCATTGTGGAGGACGGCGGGCCCTGCAAGGTAAGACAAATTAGCGTGGGGGATTGCCGGGGACTGCCGGGGACTATGTATGAATCCTATCGACCGCATTTCCTTACACCCTCCCCGAGCAGATACAGAAATTCATTACACTGATAATATCTAGAGAAAGCGAGTGCTATCTGGTGGAGATAAATTGGCGTAGAACCTTTCCCATGATATAGGGCAAGGGAAGGACATCAAGCAGAACCCTCAATATTGTCTATGGTGGGTGTTAGGAAATACCACTAGCGAGAACTGAAGGCACCGGAGACATGAGACCTCTGTGATAGTCGATACTATGTACATGCGCAAAGTTCTGTGTTTGTGGTGTGGATGACGTACACACCTAAGCACCTGACTGATCTTACTGCGAGGACCGTACCAGAGCAACCGCGCTATCTATTAAAAACTGCTTAATGCTTTACCTGTCTTCAACTTCTACACATTCATTCTTTTTCTTTTCTTTATCCTGTTTTTAGTTTCTCAAAAAGACTGCATTCTCGTCCCAGTAAGTCTCATAGTAGCCGAACGAATCTCAACAGTGGGATTAAATCTGACGTGAATCGGATGGAAAGCACCTTGAAGGAACAGGAGTTCTATTCACTTGGTCTTCGTTCTTCCTCTGTTGCCTGAAATTGATCTCTACTTTTATTCTTTCGTTTTACATTCGTTTTCTGCTCTGCTTTAGTGGTCAACCTTGTAAAGCTATGCTTCATGCATTAAAACACGCCTGTGAGACATACATAATCGCATACCCAACTTGCAGTCTCCATATTGCTGGACATTCGGGATGTTGGGAATATGGGATGATGTAAGCAATCCCGTCGGGGATTGCTTACTAATTCGGGTTGGTTCCCGAGAAATGATGAAACATTTCCTAGCCAAACATGAAACATTTTTCACGGGGGACGGTGGGGGTATAGTCCTTTGAGCCGGGGCGCCGGGCAAGTTTCGAAAAAGACGGGACGGGACCGCTTAACACCGTCCACGGCCGTCCGCCTTCAGGACGGACGGACTGTCCCGTTGAGAACACTGGTTTGATCCTACTTTATCTACCAAAGCTTAGGCTTTTGGGTAATGCTGGTACTATCCTAACTTGAAGTTGTGCCCTATATGTAGAGGGGCTAGCTAGAGGTGGAGGGTGTTTAGGGGATGCTCGGAAGCGAATTGGGGGGAAATGGTTATCAGAACCTTTTTCTGAAAAACAAATTTTTTTACTTTGTTTTCAGCAAGGTTTTAACACTTTTTGACAAGCCTATAGATTGAGTGATAGTCTGTGTCAAATAAAGTTCCTATGTGTATCTTTATGCTAGCTTAGCTTACCTATGGAGTGTGATACAAGATCAGGGCGATAATACCATGTTAAAATAAAAAGAAAAAAGATGAAGATCCTGTCATTGACTAGATCCAGTATCAGGTTAAGAAGGAAACAAAAAGGAAGATGACTGCTAGAGATTTATATAAGCTAGGCTCTATGGGTTTAGAGAAATGATTGGACCTCCTGCCCCTCCCTTTTTTTCGTGAGCAGCCGAGTGTACAGTGCTTGCGGTGCCCCACTGAAATTAAATTGTACTTGGAAAAATAGGTCTTGATTATGAGTTAATTGGACCCGCCAGGTAACATTACTTGAAGTTTAGTGATGCCGGCAGCGTATAAGAGGATGAGGGCGACAATGGAACAGTACTTTTAGAAATGGTATCATGGTAGAAATATAGGAAAAGGACTAGGTAAGCTCAAATTCTGGCCGCTGCTGGTATAATACAGATGTTCAAGAATCACGGCGATTGTTTCTCCTCCTTCCACCGAGGGCCGTGGGGAAGGGGGGGCTTCCATTCTGTGATGCTAAAAGAAAAAGTCTCTAGTTTGATATGAGAAACGAGTAACGGATGTCTTGAAGCTAGCCTTAAGGAACGGTTTGAAGAAAAAATGAGACGGAGAGAGAAAAATCATTTTACACGCAACGGCAATGACATTATGGACAAATTTGATGATTGCGTAAGTCAACAGAAGCGCCTGCTCCAAGTGATCCCCGGCCACTCTGCCCGCGCATGGGATATGGTTAAAGTCGATGAAAAGTTGTCCTCAGCTCTTCGGGAGGGATAGTAAGACCGCAATTAGGATAGAAAGAGTAGAGATCGGGAGGAGGGGGGAAAAGTGAAATAAATGCTTGTAAAATCGCGGGACAGCAATAGAGGGGGCAAGGATGTGGAGGTCGCATAGTAGGAGTGCTAGGGTGCTAAGTAGCCCCTAGTCTGAGGTTGGCCAAGTGAAAATTTGAGGAGTAGGGAGATGTGCTGAAGTTTGGCTTTGAACACCAAAATCTGCGGAATCATTCGGAGGGCCGCTGACCTGGATTGGAGAACCCAGATGAGGAAATTTTTGTAGATCTATTGCCATCTAAACGGGGAATTGGATTTCTATGTGCGGATAGTAATTTCACAATTGCATGATGTCCACGCTTTAGAGCTTGCGAGAGCGGAGTTTCACCAGCGAGATCTGCCATATCGGAGTTGACATCCGCTCGCCCCAGCATCCTCTTTACGGCTGCCTTATGTCCTTTTCTAGCGGCTATGAAGAGGGGTGTTTGGCCAGATGAATCCGCAATGTTAGGGTTGATATCGTCCCGCTCAAGCAGCATCTTCACAACTTTATTATGCCCTCCACGAGCAGCTATGAAGAGGGGCGTTTGGCCGGATGAATTCGCAATGTTAGGGTTGACATCCCCACGTTCTAGCAGCATCTTCACGGCACTTTCGCACCACCACCACTGGGCGGCTCTGAAGAGTGGTGTGTCGCCATGATCATCTGCAATATTGGGATTGACATCCTCTCGCGCTAGTAGCATCTTCACGACTCCTTTATGTCCCTGCGATGCGGCTTCAGAGAGTGGCGTTCTGCCAAAGTTATTCGCAATGTTAGGGTTGACATCCCCACGTTCTAGCAGTATCTTGACGGTTTCTTCGTTTATGACGGTTTCTTTGTTTATCCACCCGGCCGCTATGAGGAGCGGTGTTTCGCCATGATCATTGGCAATGTTGGGGTTGATATCGTTCCGCTCCAGTAGCATCTTCAGGATTCCCTCGTGTCCATCCCTGGTGGCAATGAAGAGTGGCGTTCCGTCATGTTTACTCGCAGTGTTAGGGTTAACATCCACCCGATCCAGTAACACCTTTACGACTCCCTCGCGTCCTTCGAATGCGGCTCCACAGAGTGGTGTTCGGCCGTTTTCACCCGTAGCATTCGGGTTGACATCGTTCCGCTCCAGCAACATCTTCACGATGCCCTCGTGTCCATCATGGGCTGCTGTCAAGAGTGGTGTTTCGCCAGAAAAACCGTCTAGGATATTAGGATTGACATCATCCCGTTCTAGTAGAGCCTTCATGACCCCTTCATGCCCATCCCAGGCGGCTATGTGGAGCGGTGTTTGCTCATATTCATCCTTAGTGTTTGGGTTGATATCCGATTGCTCCAGCAGTATCTTCACAACCCCTTCATGTCCCTCGCAGGCGGCTATGTGGAGCGGTGTTTGCCCAAATGCATCCTTAGTGTGTAGATTGACATCGCCTCGCTCCAGCAGAATCTTCACAACTCCTTCATGTCCCTCGCAGGCGGCTGTCATCAGTGGTGTTCGGCCACCTTCACCAGCAATGCTGGGGTTGGTATCGCCTCGCTCTAGAAGCATCTTAACGACTTCCTCATGCCCACCCTTTGAGGCCCAGTAAAGCGGTGTTAAGCCGTTCCCCGTGTAGGGACTAACGTCCGCTCCCTCTGATACCATCTTCACAGTACTGAAAGAACAAATATCCGCCTGGCCAGCAATGAAGGAACCAATTTCCGGCCTCTAGAAGGATCAGCGAGGTGAGTGGACGAGTGGTATTTTTAACTGGTCAAATAGTAATTAGTGTTTGCTTTTTCGCCGAACGTTCACAATAGGAAGTACAAGCACAGGCGGTAATGGCTGAGGGCGCTCCCACAAGAAAGAACAAAATCGATACTCGACTTATTCAAGTATTTCCTTTCTCGTCCAGAAGGATGTTGTTGTCGTTCTTGTCTTCTCTGTCGATTCTATTTAAGCGATCTGTGGAGGAAAATATCCCTCTGAAAACCCCCCCCCACAAACTTCCTCGACGGCAGCCACCAACATAAACCCTATAGACTTCTAACAGTAACTATGGGCAAATAATTTCAAACATGTATTGGGCCCCTGTAATGTCTCTCTTTGTATGGAGAAGGGTTATAGATTCGCAAAACATATTTTAAAGGTCTCACGTGCTATTCCTGTCTTTGCTCAAGTTCCCCAACCCTTATATTATTATTTTTTCGGGTATCTTAACGCACAAGACTTTCCACTCATACAGTATTTATGGTATAAACCTCATGTTCAAAATTTCTTAGATGATTTGCATAATCATTGTATAAGTCGACTCACCTGTGGGATTTGTATTTCCTACTAACACGTTTCTCATAGACGGCGGGTTGGAACAACCCATTGCCAATTACCTGTAGGCAAAGCGTTTCGGAATAACTTATTGCTTGAAGACACAAGTGTTGTCTCGGGGGTGGGGGGAAAAAGGTTTAGCCGGTCGCTTGCACTCCCGGGAGTCATAGCTCACTACGCATGGGCCCGGGAACTCCCAGCACATATTGATTGTTCCAGCAAGTTCCCCGGGACTGGAGATCTCGAAGATCACTACAACTCGCATTCTCGTCCCTAAGCTTGCTGCAGCTCGCGTTTTTTGTTGTCCCCCCCACCACCCCTAACTTCCCGACCGCTCCCCATTGTCACATCGGGAGATATCGGTGGCAACGATCTCAAGCGACGAAGGCAGCGACACCTCCACCAATTCCTCCGACGGTGGACTTATGCATAAAGAGTGATGGAAGGGTAGGATAAGTAGGATTGTTTCGGGTTTTCTGACTTTATTGTATTTATGAGGTTTCACTATCTTTCACATTGGCTACTATCTCAATGTATTGGTTTGGCCTTGGAAAATTGGTGGAAGCATAAATCACGTTCTTACGATATGCCTCCATGATTCTGTCAGCACATGCCCAACAATTACAGATCTAACGGTTTGGAACTCTACAGGCCCCCCTCATGGAGGATTAAAAATTTGTATGGAAGATTGTCTATGAGCCAGAACTTTGTATGGTGACCTGAACCCGCACAGACAATGACCCATACAAAATTTAATCCCTGTGTTTAGGTACTTCTTGCTGGACACTTGTATTAACATGGAATATAGAAATAAAGAGTGTTGAAAGATTTTTTTTTTGGATCAGTGCCAGTGGCAGAATTGAACTCTAGTTCTTCGGATGCAGTTTTATATATCATAATTCTTGCATCAAAGTGATAGTTGGTGGCGCTAAAAATCCGAGCCGCTGGAAATCCGGATTTGCACCCGCTCTCCCTCCAGTTCGATACTAGCCACATCTATAACTACTTTCGAGTTCTCAGTATGAATGAGAGCATCATCACCCACCACTATCAAGCCCTGAGCCGGAATAAGTCACGTTGAACGTTTCCGGTGACTCCAGTGACGGGTTTGTATGCCATAGAATCTAGATATACCCTTGTTGTGTGGACCCATTTCGGCAATGACAGGGGTACCTCTCCTATTGTTCATGTCAGCTCTATGCTCATGGTCATAGCGTTATACTATCTCGTCCACCAAGGAATTGTTATCGCGGGTGCAGGTACTATCTTGGCGCTTTAAGGTTGCCCCTTTCTGTAGGGGCAGCTACCGTATTAGATTGGGTAAGAGAACATGTGGTATGCAGTCAAGAATTTCCTACCTTGGAAAAGGGGCAAAAAAAGCCAGACCTTACAGGAGGGGGCAACTCCAGCGACGTAGTACCTGTACTGTGCATGGTTCCCTTATTCTAGTTAATATGGTACAGGCCGAGGAAGTTCTGGGAATGCTCGCAGGGGGAAATAGGAGGCAGTAAGGCCCGTCTGGATAGGACGGTTCCGTTCCGTTGGCCTATACAAATGACCGTTTCCTTCCGTTTCAAAAAGGTATAAATAGAAATGCCCGTTGGAAACAGGTATCAAGCTTCCCATTTCAAAACAGTGGCAACAAAGTGGTTGCCATGTGGTGGGATTTTTGCAATATTGGAGTGAAAGGTTTTCATGGGGCAACAAATGATTGATTGTTCGCGAAGATTATTTCTACTAGTATAGGTCAAATTGTTTCATAATCAAACGGCCACCGTTTCCTTCATTGCCGAACAGGCCCTTATCTTGGCCTTTCAGAAGGGAGAGGTTTTAACACTTTTTGGCGGGTCTTTGGATCGAGTGATAATCTGTGTGAAACGTAGTTCTTATGTGTAGCTTTAGGCTAACTTAGCTCATCCATGAGGGCGGAGTGCTGTGTATGAGGTGTAGTAGAGAATCAGGGCAATAATGCTACGTTAAGGTATCACAAAACGAAAAAAGTGAAGATCTTGTCATTGACAAGATAAATTATCAGGTTAGAAAGGAAACAAAAAGGAAGATGGTCTCCTGCTAGAGATTTACACAAATTCCGGGAGCCAGATTCTATTGGTTTAGAGGAATGGTTGGACCTCCTGCCTCTCCCCCCCTCTTTTTTTTTTGCGTGAGCGGCCGAGTTTACAGTGCTTGCGGCGCCCTACTGAAATTAAATTTTACTTTGCAAAGAAGGTCTGATTATGAGTTAATTGGACCCGCCAGGTGACATTACTTGAAGTTTAGTGATGCCGGCAGGGTGTAAGAAGATAAGGACGATAATGTATCAGTACTTTTAGGAATGATATCATGATGGGAATGTAGGAAAAGGAGAGTAGGTGAGCTCCAATTCCTGCCGCTGCTGGTATAATACAGATGCTTATCACAGAGATTGTTTCCCCTCCTCCCACCGAGGGCCATGAGGAAGGGGGGCTTCTATTCAGTGGTGCTAAAGAAGAAAAGCCTCTAATTTGACAGGAAAAATGAGTAACGGATGTCTTGAAGCCAATTGTGAGGAGGAACTATTTGTAGAAAAAATGGTAGAGAGAGAAAATTCATTATATACGCAACGGCAATGCAATTATGGACAAATTTGATGACTGCGTAAGTCAACGGAACCGCCCTCTCTAATACATCCCCGGCTACTCTCCCCGCACACGGGATACGATTGAAGTCGATGAGAAAAATTGTCCCCTATCTTTCGGGTGGGATGGTAAGGCCGCCATTAGGATAGAATGAGTACAGATCGGAAAGAGGGGGGAAAAGTAATAGAAATGCTAGTAATATTGTAAAACAGCAACAGACGGGGAAAGGAGGCAGAGGTCGCATGGTAGGAGTGTTAGGGTGCTAAGTACCCCCCAGTCTGAGGCTGACCAAGTGAAATTTTGAGGAGTAGGGAGATGTGCTGAAGTTTGGCTTTGAACGTCAAAATCTGCGGAATCTTTTGGAGGGCCGCTGATCTGGATTGGACGACTCGGGTGAGGAAATTGTTGTAAATACGTTGCCATCTAAAGGGGGAATTGGATTCCTATGTGCGGATAGTAATTTCACAATTGCATGATGTCCACGATCCAGAGCTTGCGAAAGTGGAGTTTCACTAGCGAGATTGGCTATATCGGGGTTGACATCCGCTCGTCCTAGCAGCATCTCTACGGCTGCATTACGTCCTTCCCTAGCGGCTATGAAGAGAGGCGTTTCGCCAGATGAATCCGCAATGTTAGGGTTGACATCGTTCCGCTCCAGCAGCATCTTCACAACTCCTTCATGTCCTTCGCAGGCGGCTATGTGGAGCGGTGTTTGCTCAGATACATCCTTAGTGTTTGGACTGACATCGCCTCGCTCTAGCAGAATCTTCACAACTCCTTCATGTCCCTGGAAGGCGGCTATCATGAGTGGTGTTCGGCCATCTTGATCAGTAGTGCTGGGGTTGGTATCGCCTCGCTCTAGAAGCATCTTAACGACTGCTTCATGCCCACCCTTTGAGGCCCAGTAAAGCGGTGTTAAGCCGTTCCCCGTGTAGGGACTAACGCCGGCTCGCTTTGATGCCATCTTCAGGGAACCGAAGGAACGAATATTCACCCAGGCAGCAATAAAAGAACCAATTTCCGGCCTCTAAAAGGAACAGCGAGGTGAGCAGACGAGTGGTGTTTTGAACTGGTCACATAGTGGTTAGTATTTGCTTTTTCGCCGAACGTTCACAACAGGAAACAGGAAAGTACAAGTGCAGGCGGTAGCGGCTGAGGGGGCTCCCACAAAGAACAAATCGATTCTCGCCCTGTCGGGTTCTTCCTTTCTCGTCTAGAAGGATGTTGTTGTCGTTTTCGTCTTCTCTGTCGCTCCTATTTAACTTCCCCCCACAAACTCTCCCAAAAGCAGTCACCTAAACAACACGTATGGACTGTTAACCGCAATTGTGGGCAAAGGATTTCAAACTTATATCGGGCCGGCTACTCCTGCAGCAACGCCTCTCTTCGCATGGGGAAGGCTTATTAATTCGGAAGAAATATTTTAAAGGTCTCACATTCAATTCCTATAGTTATTGTACATGTTGACTCACCTGTTGGCTTTGTATTTCTTACTAACACATTTCTGATGGATAGGTCACTCGAAATAACATTGTTACGATATGTACGGAGGCCTATAGCGACCAAATCGCCACCAAACCGAAAAGACAAAAAACATTTCATTGAAATCACGCAAACTGATTTGAATTAACAACAAAATTTGCACAACTAAGAGAATAAGAGAAATGAAAGCATAAAAAACTTAAGAAATTAACTGTCATAGCAAATAAGGAACCGAGGGGAAAAAAAAGAGCGGAGAAGGAAAAATAAGAAGAAAAA
>Ga0307513_10001321_pt1 | contig 35867 bp, 47 predicted proteins | sample 15_EM_MG_FD_202174 | JGI IMG/M metagenome (GOLD analysis project Ga0307513, IMG submission 202174) | Populus trichocarpa ectomycorrhiza microbial communities from riparian zone in the Pacific Northwest, United States - 15_EM | ecosystem: Host-associated > Plants > Roots > Unclassified | place... | reverse complement strand
CAATGGCCATCATGCCAGTCTTTTGACCTCCGTACTCGAGAGTGTGAGCGCAGATAAGTCGCACCAGCTCTTCGATTGCCCAGACTTCTTGAGACAACGTGATAGATTGGAGGGAGCAAGTACTGGCAAGTACTGATGATGACAAGCCCACGCAAACCGCTGGAGCCAAAAACGGGACGCTGTTAACAAGACACGGTGCTAGCAACATATGTACTAGTCCCGCTTGTTCTACACACCACCTCGTCTGTCGGCAAGAATGTTGACCACCATAGCCTGCCTTTGGTAAATCCTTACTGTAAGCGCACTATATCTCAATGCATTGGTAGATTTGGGTACCTTTGCCCGAACCTGGTTCGTGTGTGTAATGGCGACATGCCTGTTCAAGGTATCTGGCTATCCCTTCAGATCCAGTTGTGGTGCGGAGCGGAGGAAGCTTGGCCCAGGCTCTCGTTCGACCCCAACAACGTGAAAGACTGGGATCCAACCGGGGCGTCAATCGACGAATCAATGGCGTACGTCAGGGAGCGCGTTTCCGTTGGCATCACTAATCACAATGGAGACGGATGTGCAGGGATATCCTCAAAGAAGGGTGTTATAACACCAGTCCGGAGCACGTCAAACTGCTAGGTACTTCGATCAAAGGTCCGGACACTACTACTCCGCTGCCTTGCAACTGAGAACATCAAAGGCAAGCCATACCCAGTCCTCCAGCTTTATGTTGGGTGCTTTGCCCCGCAAACGAACATGCAGTGCAGAGGTGAGGTGACTCCGGAGAGCTTTGAACGCCAGCGCCGTCTTGGCGTCCACTTGGAACTTGAGCTTGCGATCGACGACGATCTGGCCAACCGCGGGCTGGCGTGTGGTAGTTTCGTCAGTATTCACATTGAGGAGGGAGAGTGGACGAACCTTGAACTCCACATCCCCACATAGCAGCAAAAGCGCGTGATCATTCACAGGGGAGGTCTCCCACGCATAGAGCCTCTTCGAGTGCCTAGATACCGACCAGGTTAGCTCACATTTTCCAACACCCCGCAAACCACACGGCACGTACATGAGCGTGAAATACATTAAGCACGTCCCGCCACCAACGATATCCTCTGGTCGTTTCTTAAAGTTGATAGAGCCAGGGTGGAAGGCCACAGGCTGGCTGCTGGCTAGCGTCTGCATCTTGCCCTTCTCAAGGATGAGGAGCTTGGGGAACAGCCCCGCTGCAAGTGCCGCGTTAATCGCCCAGGATGCATTATTCTGAGCATTTGTGTTGAGGTCGGGGGGCACGGAGACAAACCGGACGCGTTGGCGAGAGGTGAAGCGCGCGCTGGAGGGATGTAAGTGTCGGTATAAGATCTTTAAAGAGGTGGGGTACCGAGAGAGCTCTTTCTGGCATACGGCGTCCACACGGACGAATGAAGCGTCGACTAGGTAGCTCAGGTATTGTTGGCGTATCTCTTCGATTTGCTGCAAGTTCTGTCGGTTACAGTGAGACTATTGGAACACCATTGATGTTCGTTATGTATACCTGATAGCTCAAGAAAGCCTTCTTGCATAGAGTTCGGGCAGCGCTCTGCCCGTTTGCGTGGGCTCGCCGCCAGGAAGCAAAGGCGTTGTGGATGGTCAAGAAATCGGAGTCGTCTGTGATCACCGAAGTGAGAAAAGTGCAAGAGACAATATATAGAGATACCTGATCGGAAAGACGCTTTGGCTAACGCGGCCACTGCTTCGTGTCCAAAGGGAGTGATGAATGGACTTTTGGAAGTGAGGGCTGCCGCGATTGTCAAGGCAGGGTCAAGGCACTTGAATATAGATGCGAAAAGCAGGAATTTGCCCAGATGAACATCAGTGGGGAGCTTAGATAATAAACGTCCCATCGGGGTGATTTCTTCGGTTGGCGTAAGTGCCTTTACCTGTGGAATGCTTAATACAACTGGTATGCTGACTCTTTTGGGCCGATGCGTACCTCCACCAGACTTGCAACTGCCCTCTGAACATTGAGGGCGATAGGCGGATCCAATGCCTTAGAGAGGACGTCTTCAACAGATAAACCACTAAAAATGTTCATCATCTTAATCCTCAGAGCGAGGTCAGAGAGCGATAGGCGAAGCATCTCGGGCGAGGGATGGTCGATGAGTTGGCTATCATGTCGACTCTTCGTGAAAAGGTGGAAGCAAAGACCTTCCCGTACGCGTCCTGCGCGTCCCCGTCGTTGAGCCGCATTGCTGCGAGCGATGTGCGTTTCGACTAGTCTCGATAGCTGCCGCTTTTCGTCGAATCTGAGAGGAGTTAGAACTGACAGACAAAACTTCCATATTAGCACACCTCATCTCTCTATGCTTTCCAGTATCAATTACACAAGTAATATCGGGGATGGTAATGCCAGTCTCCGCAATGTTGGTCGCTGTTTAAATTTAATAACCCTTTCAGACGAATGACGCTGTAACATACCTATCACAATCTTCCTCATACCACCCGGAAGGATGTTAAACACAGCACCCTGATCCTCCATAGAAATAGTCGAATGAAGTGGATACACGCGGAAGGCATCCCCACCAAACTGATTATGGCTCACTAACATATCGGTAAGCCTTCGGATCTCGTTCAATCCGGGCATGAAAACGAGTACGGCGGTGGAATATGTGGCATATGCGCAATCCTCGAAACAAATGCGCTCGAGCAGGCGGACGATGAGCTCATAGGGAATGAGTCGTTCATCAAAGAGGTTGACAGTTGAGATGGTCTGCTGCGAGTATCGCTTCTCAAGCTTGATTACCTGCTCTCCAGCTGGTACGTCTTCGTCCGAATTGACCTCTTGGTCTTCGTTCCAGTCGAGCTTTCTCGACTGATACATCTTGTCGTTTACTCATATAAATCAATTAGTGCGGTGAAAGAAGCAAGTTGTGTAAGCCTCACATCGTTTAGCGTACGGCGAGAGGTTCTCGACCTTCCATCCGGTGAATTCGACGGCGTCTTCAAGATATCGAACATCAACCGGGAACGTGCGACCTACGCAGAGTCAGAACCCAGTAAGCCCGCTCTCGTAATGGTAATACCAGGAATTTGTAATGTTGGACATCCACCAAAGAACTAGATTTGGTCAGGAAAATCGCAAGGTTCAAACGAATGACAAACCCGGGATATCTTCTCCGAGTCGACAGTTGCGGACATGAGAATCACTCTGACGGGTTGTTAGATAACAGTGAATGAAGAGAGACAGTCTACATACTTGAGATCCTTGCGTCGTTCAATCAATGACCGCAACACGATGAGCAAAAAGTCAGACTCGATGGAGCGTTCGTGGACCTGTGATAGAGTGAACATCATAGGTCGTTTAATAGGCCATACTCACCTCATCAATAATGACATGCGTGACCTCATCAAATGCCGTTCCAGCTTGCCCACCCATACTCCCATTCTCTAGCATCTTTAGAGCGATCCCATACGTGACATAGGCCAGCCTCGTCTTGGGTCCAATATGGCTGTCAAGCCGGACCGAGTAGCCCACCAGACCGTTGCTCGTCTCAACAGCACCAGGCGACTCACCTTGTTCAGCGCTCACACGCTGCGCGAGGGAGATGGCCGAAATTCGACGCGGTTCTGTGCAGAAGATCTTGCATGGGATACCGCGAGAGAGATGGTCTTCGAGTATGAAAGCTGGAAGTTGGGTGCTTTTGCCGCACCCTGTTTCTCCGCTCAGAACGAGAACCTGGTGGGAGGAGAGAGTTTGAATAATTAGATCACGGTGTGCTGCGATTGGAAGGGTCTGGCGTTGTTGCTATGACGAGATTAGCATGGCCTTTGGCGCAAGTGGGGAACATACAAGCATCGCTTGGTACACTGGACTCGCTTGACGGGCTTCAAATTCAGCTTGTAGAAGTTGAGAGTATAAATTAATGCCCGAGTTTGCGAGATGGTTGGTCGCTTTCGGTGGCGTAGCTGTTTTCTTGGCACCTGTAGTGGCATTGTTCTACAGGCATATCAGTCGGCTGCACCGATAGTCACCGAAAGTGTTAGCCTACCTCTCCGGCCACGCCCTTAGCCTCCGCAATCTCGGATAGAAATTTCCAAACCTTCCGGTTTCGCGCCACTTCGTTCCTCTTCCTCTCCTCTTCAAGTTCACTCCACAGGTCCCTATACGGAGGAGAAAAATTACCCACCCCTGATACTGAGGTTCCCACCGCAGGACTCTGCGCTCCCCCTCCAGCAAACCCTATATCATCCTCATCGGTGAGAGGATACGCCAGTGCATGCAGCGCAACTGTAGAGACAAACCACTCGGCTTGATCACGATCCCAGCAACCGACTCCGGCCATCCTCCACTCGCTCGTTCGTCCGCCGTTCCAGCGTACATCACACTTGATGCGGACAGCCCTGCTACTCCCACTAATAAGCTCGTATGATACGACCGCGTATTTGTCTAGCTTGCGCGCAGTTTCGGAGAGGAGGGTCTTGGGGGATTTTGCAAAGCTGGCGTGCTTGGGCACAGGAAGGTTGCGCACGGTAACCGTTGTACCAGTATTGGATACTTCTGTTGTAGGCATTTCGTCGAGCATCGTGCTGAACATCGTTTCTTCCTCGTCCTCTTCTTCCTCTGGTTCTGGCCTTGGAGAGCCCGGTGGTGGCTTCGAACTGGACTTCCCGGTCCTCCCCTTTTCCTCTGTAGTAGGTCCCGTGGTATAAGATTCTCCTCTTAACCGTGCCCTCAAGTCAGCCTTATCCATTGCAACCTTCAAGCTCAAGAACTCCCTCTCCGCATCCTTCGCATCGAACATATAATCCCCTGCAGCTTCCTTCTGTTTCTCCGTTAGTGCGGTGACTTTGGGATCTGTTTCTGGCCGACCCGATCGACGCAAGGTGAGGATCCGGAGCCGTAGGTGAGCGTGGAGGATGCTTGGTTCGAGTTCTTCGTCCGAGTCAAGGGTAGAAGGGGTTTCTCCGTCTGATGCATAGGGAGGAGTGGAAGGGTTGGAGGGTACTCGGTGGGAGGTGTTTTGGGAGAAGGGCTTAGCGGAGGACGGAATGGAACGCTGATTTAATTTGGATATGGATGGATTAGGAATGGCCGGGGTTAGTCGCGAGGTAAATGTGGTTCCGCATCGCATTGAAGTCGAAGGTTTGAAAGTAAAGTCACTTTGTGGGTCTAGGACATAACATGTCAGATTAAATTGCTTCTTGATAAAAGTCACTTACTACCAGAGTTAGGCAGTTCATCTGTGTCACAATGGAGGTAGATCTAGCAAAACATTAGTGCGCGTACCAGAAAAAAAAGGGACATGGTGCATACCCAATCAAGTGCTTTATCGAGATCCAGATTTTGAACAGACTGCAGACATTGGATGGAGGCCACTTGTTGAAACCCAAGCCGACGAAGAACGCCATAAACGATAGCCAAGCGTGGTAGGATGCTATTCGTCGATTCACTCGGTAATTTCAAAATTTCCTCCTCTTCTTGACTGAGTAGCTCGAGGATGCGGCGTCGCCACGATGGATCGAGGGTGACTCGCGGCAGAGCTAGAGACTTGGTAAGGCGGCGTTCGGTTTCGATGATCTAAGACAACCTGGTAAGTGCCATATCTAGGCTTGAAGTGGGTAGATTACTTGAATAGTTCGTGCAATTTCCCTGTCAGTCTTGTTCTGCCACCGATCGACCATATCCTGCCATGTTTGCTCCTCAACGTCGAGCTCCTTTGATTCGGTGGCTACACTTGGTTCACCATCTGGAGTCGCACTAGCTGTTTGGTCGGGTGTGGGTTCAGAGGTTGAAGCCGCGGTGGCTTCACGCCTTGCGATCGCGGCTGCCTCTTGGGCTTCTGCGATAGCCCTTTTAGAGGGCTGAGAGGTGGTGGCAAATCCTCTGGCCACTGGATTGAGCTGGGTCTTTTTCTTCTTTGCCATCTGCTGGTCTTCGGGGACGAAAAGATCGAAGTTGGTCGGCACTTTGCGTTGGGTGAGGACGCTTACAAGCAAGAAGTGGCTCTAGTGGTGCAAAAACAGAGGATACTTGGAACTTGCTGAACGGGGCAGGCTCTGAGTAGGGCAAGATGCGGCCGCTGGGTCAAGAAATGCGGCGTTAATTGTACAGTTCTTGGGTATTGTGGGTCGCTTTGGATATATGTCTAAGAAGAAGGCTGGCTTATCTGTCGTCCACGGTCAGTCCATCGGAGAAGTCGACCTAGGCTAGGGTAAGAGGTGGGTATCCAAAGACAAACACGACTTCTGATTGGGTTACCAATGAGTGGTTACGTAATTGGAACACCACCTTGGACCCTCACCACCGCTGCCGTTTGTCGTTGTTGACGACGCGACGAGCACGGTACGTTGTTATGGCCTCGGTGATGTCACCAATCGACTCTCTTCGTTCTGTCGACGAGTGAGCCCTCATTCCCCTGCCACCACCAACCCACGCGCTCGCCGTGACGGTCGCTAACCTGAGATTAGCTACGGCATGTCCCCAACGGCGACGGCAGCAGATTGGCGAGCGAAATACGTAGAGGCTGCCGACATGCTCGCTGAGGCGCGTGCAGAGCTCGACGACTTTGTCCACAGCAGCAAGGAGCTCGAAGAGGAGTTGTTACGCGAGCTTGAGCGCAACGAGAAGGTGCAAAAGGACCTCAAGGACAAGGTTATCGCCGTCGAAGCAGATCGCGACAATTGGAAGGTGCGCTCCTCAGTAGTCCGTATTCGGTCGGGTGAACTGACCTCCCGTGTGGTTGGTAACAGTCCCGCTTTATGTCTCTACAAACGAACTACAATACGACCGTAAACTCCCTCAATCGAGCACTCGACACCCTCCGCCAGGAACACCAAAAGGTCAAGGTCCAGCTGCGAGAGCTAGAACTCGGCAATGACGACCTTGAACGCACCGAACGAGCAATTGCGTCATCTCTTGCCGACACGGAGACCAAGTACACACGTGTATTGGAGGAGAAGATCTTGTTGGAACACGAGTTGTTAGTAAAAGCATCAGTCGAAGAGGATTGTCAGCGGCTGCGGGACGAACTGCGAGATACCAACGCAGAGAATGCTATTCTTAAGGATCAGTTAGAGAACTTCAAGACTGTTATAAGCCCGGGGACCCCGCCCGCCACAGATCCTTCGCCAAACCCCTCTACAAGCACACTCCCCACCACCTCTAACACCGACGATGATGAGCTCCTGAAGACTCCGCCACCGGGTGACCTCCATTTGGCGGATATGAACACCGTTCCCGACCAAGGTGCTGTCCCTGCTTTCTCGCATGCGTTAGGCTCTCGCCCGACTTCCCAGCCGACCTCCCGACCATCTTCCTCTGCATCTTCAGGACGGGGTCGTGCGGCTCTGCTTTCCCGGGCCGGCTTCAGTCAGGCTAATTCGGGGCCTACTACCCCAAGAACAAATAGAGCACCGCCTACCTCTAGCTCATCTTCAAGACTCCCCGCACCCAGAACACCTCGTGCGAATGGAATCCCCCGCCCTTCACTCACTTCCAGCATCTCTGCGCCTAACGTTACGACATCCAAGGGTGTGCAAATGGTCACAGAAATGCGCGCGAGGGTTAAAACACTGGAACAGAAGCTGCATTCCCGTGTGCCCCGTGTGCGACAGATGTCTGGACACCCTTCGGACCTGAAAGAAGCGCGGGATAAGGCCATGGTTCAAACACGCAACGTACAACCTACATCTACATCGCTAGGCTCTCCCGGATGGGTTTTGGTAATGGAAGAGACTCCACCAACCAAGAGACCCCTGGCACCGTCGTTCCAAAGCCAGGACGGGACTCCGATCCGTACACCTGCGTTCTCGTCGTTGCGGACTCGGGCCATGAGCCCAACGAACAATACAACTCCACCACCACCACCGATCCCTGTGTTCAAGCAAGCCGGGTCGCGACCGTCCAACGGTGGTGGGGGAACTGGGATCCCCACTCCTTCAAAGTCGCGACCTTCCTCGCCTTACTTCCAACTTGCCCCCAGTACGCCATCTTCGTTGTCATACAAACGCCAGTCGCACCCACAGGGCTCCATGCCTCGCCGTACGATGATGCAAGCGTCGTCGGCAAAGGCGAGCGAGGGCGTTTTCACCCGCGCACGCCCCGCAGGCGCCACCCGCGGCTTCTCTGACCACGCACCGCCAGTAAAGGGCGTTGGTACAAATGAGCCTGCGAAACCTGGCACTACCTCGATCCAGCGCACGACAATGCGGACGTTCTTGACCGGCAGCAAGATTGGCCGGCCGACGAGCTTTGATCGTAAAAGGACAGTGAGCAGTGCGACGCTCCCGGCGGAGAAGGAGACGCAGCTTGTGGATGAGGAGGGGCGGCTGATGTCGGGGACTATCTCGTAAAAGCTCTACACCGACGCCAGGTTTTATAAGGCTGGAATTTTATAGTACGGTATTACTACTTACCCCGCTTGTCTATCGGCACCTCATCGCATGCTCAACCTTTGGCAACGACATTGACTTTAGGCTTCCCCGACACCTTCGGTTTTCATATTTGGCTCTGTGCATGTATGAACTGCACCTATGCGTATCTGTGTTTGTGCTTTTATCTCTTCCTGCCGCCGATCGTTCCATATTCTTGAACTTCGTTGGTCCTTATTCTTTATTGGCCCCACCAAACCACACACTCTCCTTCTTTTGGCATAGATTCTGGTTCATTATATACCTCCATACCTCTGCAGCTGTGGATATTCTGATCCCCGCTCCCACCCACAGACGACGACGATATGCGTCTGAAAGACTAGCTAATTGAACTGATAGATTGGATCGCACCGACCTGCTTTGTTTCTTCCCTTGTGGCCTGACTGGCTAAGACCGTTTGAATTGGGTGGCTCGGGCCAAGGAGCACAAGCGCTCAACGAGTGGATAAAGCCAAGACGACTTTGATCTCTTCTGTGTGAGAGTGCGACTCTGAGCTGCATTCGGTTTGGGAAGGCGGACGACTTGGGGGATCTACTGCTTGGACCCGCTCCGCTGAGAGGACGGACAGTTGAGAGGTGCGTGAGAAGGTCTCTTGTCTTGTCTACGGAGGATCAAGTCAAGGCGCGGGTGGAGTCTGACCTGTCTATTTGGCAGCTGCTCTTCACTATCACTACAGACTCATTAGACCCGTTAGGGGCGTTGGCAGCACTTCTCGGCCACGGCGGACGCTGCTCCCTGCTACTCCCCGCTACTCAACTCAACACACGACCAAGTGGTGGATAATACCAACCACCTTGAATGCCCGCGACGCCTCCACCTCGAGTTGCCGAGCACGGCTTCGCGACCACACGCGGCGTGGGCACCTCCGTTACCATCGAGGACATCGAGGACATCGCAGACATCGAGGACATCGCCCTACCGGAAGAAGCAACGGCAGAGGGGTTAGCGGCAAAGCGAGATCTAGGGAAACAGACATTGCGCTCGTTGCTGGATTCCAGTCCCATAAAGGGCAAGGGACGGCCTGCCTCGATAGTACCAATCGATCGCCTCCCACGCGAGCTGCTTGTAACACTATTCGAGTGGTTAGTGGAGAGTCAGGAATTTGAGCGGCGCGAGAGGCTCTTCAAGCAGCAGCCGACTGGAGGCGACTGGCAGCTCTCCGCGATTCTGAGCACGTCGGGTGTTTGCAGAAGATGGAGAGAAACAGCTCACTCGATCAAGGCGCTTTGGCGATTTATCTACATCGGAGAAAAGGCATTTCTCCCAACACTCAACTGCAGCCAGCAATCCCATTTCGCTCAACTCGCAAAGGACGTCCCCCTAGATGTCCTTGCTGATGAATATGATGCACGCTATTGGGAGAGCGGTAGTTATGACTACCTTATCTATGAATATGCCGAGCAGTGGGCCGAACGGACGTGGTTGATGTCTCGTTTCCTCTCAGGTTTCATTGCAGACTGTCAGTATAAACTCCCCTGGGCCTCCTTTACTCTCGGGAGTGCCACCCTGCTCGACTTCTCCTTCTTCAATTCAATCCGCACATCTAGGCTCGTCTTCAAACACGCCGAAGATTCTCTCTGGCCCTCTATCGGCGCTTCTGCAGCTCCACCAATGTTTAGTACACGATTGTTTGAGCAGCTGAACGAGCTCGAACTTCACCAATTATCCGAATCACATATCCATGTCCACGACGAACTTCCTAATCTCCGTCGTCTCCTCGTTGATGTACGAGGAAACTATCGTGTTTATACTGAACTCTCCCTCCCCTGGGTGTGGAAACTCGTGACCCGTGCCACACGGCTGGAGGTGCTTGAGATCGTGGCTACCGGGCGGACAATCGGCTGCGGACTTGGTTCTGGGTTCGTCCACCCTGTGTTGCACACTCTTGTCGTCAATGTGGCGGATTTTTCCCCTTCGCTCCTCGCTTTACGCAGTGTCATAGCACTTCCCGCACTTCGTCACCTCATCCTCCGAAATGGCCCCTCACAAACAGAAAGTGATTTCAAAGGCGTCCTTCGCGCCTTCCTCAAATTTCAGGCTTATGCCGGAGCACAAATCGAACACCTTGAAGTGTATGCCCCTGAACGGAGTAGGGCGGGACAAGACTTCGCGTACATAGCCGACAACCTCGGTTTCCTTCCCCACCTTTCAACCCTCGAGATCCATGGTTCCGAGATCGATGAAGGCTTCGGTGTCGCCAACGCGACACGACTGATCCTCAACCTCTCCACGCAACGTGGGCTGACGGGGTGGCTGGATCAGTCCTCCACATCGCACCTCTGTTGTCCCTCACTGTCATCTCTCACCCTCAGCGGTATCCCATTTCATCCGGACGCAATCCTCGATTTGGTGGAGGCGCGCCGCGCCTCAGGACGACATTTCCGAGATGGCACCATATACGAACCGCTGAACCAAATCGTATTCAAGAGGTACAGCCGGGTGTGGGAGTGGGAGGCCGCCCTCCTGGCAGAGTTGCGTGGGTGATCCTCCCTAATGAACATCCAAAAAACAAGCCCTAGGTCGCAAGGTGTTCCTCATTAGAGCTGAGCAGTATATTCGAACTACAAAATTCAGTGTACCAAAATCCTCGGCCCGAGATTGTAACGTCAGTCTCTCTTCCATCCAATGTCAAAACATCATCACAGAACTACAAACCCATCACTGTTCACGTACTCCTCATCTCCAACATAAAAGAGTATACTTCGTCTTCAATATTGAGGTCGTTACAGAGCCAGACTCTGCGACATTGTCCTCACGTGTACATACCGACTTTGGGCTAGTATATATAGAGTATTAGAATGTAAATCCCGCAAAGGAACCAGACAGGTAAATATAAATACGATTGGACTGGGGCTTTGAGATGTACCTCGATCGGACGTCATGGATAAATAGAGGCCAAAAGTCGGCTCAGTATAATACCCTATCTATGGAGATTGTCGGGTGGTATGGTTATCTTCGCTTGAAAGTGACCGAGAGCCAGTCAGCTACTAGGGATTACTGGGGCACTGGCTAGAACCCTCTCCTCCGGTGTCTCGGCGGCATACCGCAGTTCCTCTGTGACTTCGATCGTGTAAGTCGGGCAAGGCTGTAGGAAGAGAAAGATAGGCCAGACCGGGGGTCGAACCCGGGGCTCCCTCTGTATATAAGGGGCCATCCCTCTACACGTGAAATATATCTTTTCTTAGCCCCCCACTTTGCTCTTGTCTTGACTTTACGCGCTTTTAATATCGTTAGCACCGTTTCACACGCACTTCATCACCCCTGTGACCTGACATCTCAACGGACGGCATATTCTCTCTCGTTTCGCGACTTACACGCAGGTCGCGCGAGCGCTCTACCTCTATACCAGCAGACGGTCCATCACTTCACTGTCGTTCATACCGGACAGCTCTTCTCCTTCCTACTGTCCGTTACCGACGGCTTCTCAGTTTTGACGTCGCTCAGTACCGAGAGCATTGGGATACCGAGGACCTGGAAAGAGGTTGCTTCCTGAATGATTGAGACAGTTCTGGCCACCTGCCATAGAGTACACGCGAAAGGTCTGTTGTAATTGGGATGCGAGCCTTAGCGCAAAGATCATAAGCCTGAGACATCGCATGGCCACGTCTTGGGTATGACCCCTGTGACCTGTATCATTTTAGAATTTCCGCGCGGCGCCTTCATATGATCACGGTGCGCAGTGATTGGGTTTTGCCATCCCAATATGCTAAGGTGAGTTCGACGTTGATAACGGATTGGATACCTGACTGTTTTGAGCTAACTAGTTTTGAGCACCCTCCAGGGCGTCATGAGGGTCATTGGTCATTGCAATTGCCTCTCCATAGTTGTTCTCCAGTCGGAGGACAGCCTCGTGCTGCCCGTAGCTGCCATGTGCTGATTTTACATGTTTCATCCAGAGTCAGATCGTTAGACACTGCAGGTGTTGTGTGCCAGCTGCAAATGAAACACGTCAAATCGATGCCTTGGCAGCATGAGCCTATGATGAAATTGTGCTCCGACCTGGAGGATAAGACCAATGGCCATCACGATGCTTAGAGGATGATTGAAACTAGTTACGGTTCACAACAGTCAGGAATCCAAACTGTTGTCAACGCTGGACCCACCGTAGCATATTGGGATGGCCAAGCGCCAATCGCACTGTGATCACATGAAGGCGCTGCGCGGAAATTCTAATTATGGCGATTTCATTGTCGAGCGTTGATATGTCTCTATTGGGTCAGTTTGGCGAGTAAACGTTTAACTGAAATTTGGCAATCATGTATTATACCTTTAATACTCTGATAAGTTTCTCTAGAATATCAGATGGAGGGCTCGCAAACCAAGCGGTCCTTAAGTAGGTGTGTCATCACTGTACATGACATCCGTACAGCCCGGTGACCTGCAAGCTCGAAGACTCAGACTCAAGAGCGAAATTAATCGAGTCCGCGATATTGAATCGTCAACATGTTAGGTGTTACCTGGAAGGACGGTCATTTGGATTCCATTTGGAGGATATTGCACAAGCCCATCGGTGATCAATCTCAAAAGCTCACCATAGAACGACAAACGCTTTGTCACTGTCCATACCTTCATCTCCAAAACAAAAAGTGAATGCTTCCGTCTCATTGAGATCGTTCTAGGGCCTCCCCCTGGTTAAAGTCTTTAAAAAGACCGGACCAGGATTCGAACCCAGGACTTCCCAATCTCTAGAAGGGTGCTTTAACCACTAAGCTGCCCAGCCGGTAAGTGACGGTGAATTCATATTCCAACCCCCTCGCGACAAAGTCCACACATCTAGAAACCAACCTCAAGCCAGGTTAGGCATTGCATCCCGCAAAGTAACAGATATCAATATCACTGCGGCCATGATTGTCCCGCACAAAGGATTCAATCCAACTTCGCCCGCCGCGAAATTTAATTTGAATATAAATATGAAATTGGACCAGGGCTGTGAAACGTCATGTATAAATAGAGGCCAATAAGTAGCTCACTATAAATATTCTGACTATGGAGATTGCTGGGCACTATGGGTGTCTACGTTTGAAAGTGACGGAGACACCGTCACCAGAGCAGAGATAATCCGGACGCATTGGCTTTAAGAATGCTCTCCTTCCTCTGCTCAAATGTCTCTGCGGCATGCTGCGGTTCCTTAATGACTTCGATCTCATATGTCGACACCATCAGCGTCAAGACAGCCAACGCTTCCACGTCAGCAAATCTACGAATTAGGTTGTTGTTCAGTCTACGAGCTCATATATGTCAACTATGTCTTCGAACCTTCTCCCGATGCAAGCTCTCGGACCAGCGGAAAACGGGACGAAAGCATTCTTATTTATTGTAGTCCCCCTTGACGAAACCTTTCTAGTCTGAATTGTAAACGATCTTCTCAATATTCTTCTGTAAGATACATGAGGCAAATCTGTGAAAGGTCTTATAGGAAGGAAATTACTATTGTAATGAACGTGTTGAGTTGATGATTCCTCACCCAAAAACGGTCAAGTGGCTCAGTGGTTTGCGCGCTGCTGCTAGATACAGAAACCTGGGTTCGATTCCCGGCTTAGTCATTCTTTTCTCTCTAACAGAACATTCTAGACAAATGGAGTATTAGAAAAGGCCGGAGTTGCTGGTGGTCGTGAATTTAATGTCGTTCGCCGAAAGCTTTGGGATACAGACCTGGAAGGGGGTTACTTCCGGAAGAGTTGAGAAAGTCCTGGCCACCCACAATAGGGTACATGCGAATGGTCTCATAAACCATGGTTATTCCGTAGTCGAGCTTGTGCATGTGCCCGTAGGTTTGTATCGGACCAACATGGCGGACAGAAGCTGAACAAAGCTCTACTAACTGGAATCTGGCGAATCAGGTATTGAATCCCTAACACTCTGATAAGATTCTCTTGGATATCGGATAGAGGGCGGGGAGGGGCACCGCGGTCCCTTATATTTTATGGGTCACCAACTGCCTTGTAAATGCGGAAATGAGAGGAACTATATCAAGTGTTAAACATTTCTCGGGTATCAACCCCACCAAAGTACAGTAACCAGATAGTACGGGGTACATATGATTAGACCAAGTAGGCATGTCAGGAGAGCATATATAAATGGAGACTAGTGGGTAGCCCGTTCCAAATACCCTAGGCATGAGATCTCGACTGCAATGGGTTATCTCCGCTTGAAAGTGAGCGACACCTCATCAGCCACCAGAGTTAATGCAGCTACACTGGCCGTAGGAAGATTGCTCTCCTTCCTCTGCTCAAATTTCCCTGTGGCATATTGCGATTGCTCTGTGACTTCGATCTTATAATGCAACACCAGCAAGGTCAAGACAGCCAATGCTTCCACCTCGGCAAATCTACGAAGTAAATTGTATATTAGAGGGATGTGGTTGATATATATGAGCTCACAGACAAACCTCCTACCAATACAGGCTCTCGGACCAGCAGAAAACGGGATGAAAGCGTCCTTGTTGTAATCACCCTTGACGAATCTCTCGGGTCTGAATTGGAACGGCTCGTCCCAGTATTTATCTATGAGATACATATATTAACTGGTGAAAAGCAATGACAGAAAAGATAAAGTACCATTGTAATGGAGCGCCGGGATGTTCCAGCCGATTAGAGTATCAGGAGGAATTGAAACGTGCACAGGGGAGCTGGAGTTATTGGTGGTCGTGAATTTGGCGTGGTGCGCCGAAAGCTTTGGGATACTGACAACCTGGCAGGAGTTACTTCCAGAAGGGTTGAGAAAGCACTGGCGACCTACAATTGGGTACATGCGAAGGGTCTCATATATTATGGCCATGCCGTAGTTGAGCCTTGATATTTGTTCATAAGTCTGCCTCGGGTCAGGACGGCCTTTAAGCAAATTCTCCACTTACTGGAACTTCGCCATCAGGTATTACATCCCTAATACTTTGATAAAAGTTCTCTTGTATATCCGGATGGAGGGCCAACAAACCGAGCGCAAACGCCATGGTGTTTGCAGTCTTCAGCAGAGTTAGTACGTGCGCAGTGATATGACCGTGCTTATATCCATACAGTCTCGTGACCTGCAACTTCGAAGACCGAGACTAGGGAGCAAAATTAAAGCGAATCTACGACATTGAATCTACAACGCACTGTTACCTGAAAGGATGGTCAGTTGAGTTCTACTGGGCAAATATCCCACCAACCCATCAGCTCAGCATCACTCAGCATAGTTGTCCCATCCTTTTCTGTTTGGCTTGCGCCGATGAGCCTTGAGAAAAGATCATGATTTTCCTCTAGATTGAGAGCAGCCCTGCGTGCGTCGATCATCTCACGCATATATAGCTATCCACGTTCGTTTGGTGATGAATGCGCGATTTAGTAATTACACTGACCCTCATCTCCGCATATGCAAGTTTGGCTTCTCGACCAGTAGCGTAGAGACGAAGGATCCAGTCGGGTAGAGCGGCACGATGAATAAGGAGATCTGAGGCCTTTGTAATAGCCTGCTTGAAGCTCTGAAACTGGCAAATTAGGGAGGCGTTATGCAGGAGGAAAGCCACAGACCATTCGGTGCTGTCCTGGACGGAAGTCACTGTCCCCCCAGCTGGTGCGAATTCCAAAAGCTATATACGGATGGGTGGGTGTTCCTTCAATTGATAATGATACCAGGTCCTCACCGGCGATACCAATAACCATAACGGCGATCTCTCGCGTAAGCTTCGTCACACTGGGTACTTTGATTCCGCCTTCATTCCCCTGTTGATCCCAGAGTGTAAAAAGATCCAGGACAATTTTAATTGTTTCCTCCCACACAAGACGGTGATTCGTATCGCCAAAGGAACGTGCAACAATCTTGCGATGGCGACGCCACTCTTCACCTTCAGTCGTAAGAATGCTGGGTCCAAAGAAATTGAGTGGTTTATAGAGGGCAATAGGCTTGGGGAAAGCACTATGTTGGGTGGCCATTTGCTGTCGTGCGCGGTGAGCGAGAAACTATAGTGATCATACGGAGTAGTGAACACACCTTAATAACGTATGGATCCGCTATGTGCAAGTCCACGGTGACTGATGGCCAGAAGGCCACCCAAGCGAAAATATCCCCTCCGAATTCTTTGAAAGCTGCGAGAAGATAGACACCATTCAGTGTCTATCATATTGCCTACAAATCGGAAAACCTACGACCATATTTGAGCTTCCACGACCAGTCCAACTTGCGATTCACATATGGAATATTGGGCAACAACGTTGCGAACGACATGCGAACTGGAAAGAAGTACCTAGGTCCAGGCAGCCAACCGACTTCATTCATGCTACGATGGTATTTGAGGTACGTGTTCAACGTCCAGCCACCGAACAACGCAAGGACAGCTGCTGCCGCTGCGATGTTGAACATGGCTACGGTACAATGGTGGATGTGGAGAGTAATAAGATGGCTTATATCCACCTGATTCTAATGGCCTCACTTATCGGGACCAACGCGAATCGACTGGGGCAAAGAAAAGTGTGGATGAAGAGAGGGTATGTGTCCTATATCTATATCCAGGGACGTGCGCTCTGGGTCACGTGGCGGTTCAATCTTGACGAGGCGGTGCTTGGAGTACCCGACTTAATTCATTCCGCTAGACTCGCTTATCGGGAAATGTAGGAAGAGAAAAGATAGGCCCGAAGAACCCGGGACTCCCTAAATCTAGTAAGGGTGCGTTACCACGGTCAGTAGCTGGAGGAATCATCAACTCCAACAGGAAAGGGTCGAAACTACGGGTGCAATAAATGCCGATGATTACACCGACCTACCGCTTGCGAAGGCGATGCCGCCGTCATGGGCGTCGTGACAGATGTCATCACGTGCGAGTTAATCGCTTGCTTGTGTTTGGTCTCGTGTGTCGAACCAATCCCTGTGTTGATCGCCACCTGCAAGCCCATATTTCATGTCTCGCTAAGGAGTGTTCTCCCCAGCGAGTATTGAGCCCAACGTCAGCAATGCGTGGTTGCCCACGAACTGACACCTTTCGCGCTGAGACTCCCGACCTGTCGTGTCGTGTAGCGTTAATAGCATGTCGTACGACCCCTTTTAATCAACGCGTCATTATGAGCGTTCTCGCCTTCACAATAATGTCAGGCCGACATCATGTATTCTCCACGCAACCCACGGTAGTCATAATCAGTGTACTAAACGAAGTACGGCGGAAATATTTGCGATACAGACTCAGCCGCGCGCCAGAGATCGATGACTGCCACTTGTAAGTAGCTGTAACACGCGAAACGGAATATTAGACTGTGATCAGCCCTTCTTGTCATTAGGGGTGTTCTAGAAATGATTGCTGGCATGTGTGGTTGTGCTGCTGAAGTGTTCATGAGGACCCGCCAGCCTGATTACTATCTCAGGTGATTGAGAACGAACCTGAATCACCCACAGGTGGTGCTTCGTCTGAAGTGGGTGATATTTTGGACAGCGGTGAGAGTTGAGGACGATCGATAATCCTTGTTCTGAACTACTTTACATTGAAATCAACGAGGGCTCGATTGACGTGAATTTTTTGAGGTTTCTTGATAGCTGTAACATTTACCTTTGGATTTTTTTTGTAAAAGATACTCCTCTGCAACGATTTCGTTGCAACATTTTTTCCTGTCACAGTATGCAAGGAGGCATCACTCTACGGAATGCTAGCGCCAAGGAGTGTTAAGAGACGCTGAGACACGATATCCACTGCAGCAATGATCACGGTTCCCTTAACGAGAGTCAGGAACAACTGTATACCCTGGTGCTGCCCAGTGAAAAGACCCCTTTGGCGGGTCATCGAATTCAATTGAGTCAATGTGGACGCAACGACAGGGATTGAGGCCAAACAGACCGGCCAGTCCCAAAGTGGACGAAGGTAGACCGATAGCTTCAAAAAATCATGTTTGAGACAGTGCTGCAGAAGAAACAACCACAACGCCACCTGTCGCGTTCACCTCTCTCCTCGAAACCTGGTGTTTGTCGCCACGAGTACCCTTCCTTCGTCAATAACGACTCTGTTCTCCTCCCACTTTCTTGTTGGTCTGTTCTACGTGCATTGTACACGTCTGTGTATTTACTTGTACGAGGCTGCCATCATTCTCTATTTAGCCGTGGCGCCAGTGGCTCGTCGATAGTTCTCTGCATCTCACGCGTTTCAAGAGCTGGATCGAGCTTCGCAATGCTTTGTGCAGTGTACAACATCATCAAATCTGGGTCTATTAACCCTAACATAGTCTTGCCCCTACCCCACCTCACGTCGAGGACCTCGGATCTACTGCGCTCCTCACAGAGTTCTTACAGTCAAACATACAAATCTCTCACCTGCCTTAGAATTCTGTTGGTGGCCACCGATCACCCTACCCCCGGGCCTTGGAACATTGGATGACGACCTTCCGTACCGGACTTACTCAGTTACTTTAAGTTCTCCGAAGCACGGACACCGAAGAGCTAACCCCTTAATGAAACCCGGTTAAGTCCAAACACCGCACAAGGCTGCGCTTCAATATAAAAAAATTCGGTACATATCGTCGCTTTTCTTTGAAGGGCGCGTCATTGCCGGAGACGCTGAGCAACGCGGGTATGAATTTGTCATGTTGGCCCAGTTATATCTGTGCGATGGGTTCGCACAAGAACTGGTTGTTGCAGCCAAAATAGGAAGGAGAACGACACGAGCCTTGATCCTTTGATCCTGAATCGTGGCCTTTGCTTTGTTCTCGGGGAGAGCAGTCCCCGAACGTTTAGGATCAAGGGCTCGGTGTCAAGTTCATCACCCGTTCTACCCGAAGAACGGGGTCTTGGATATCAGGGCATTGGATAATAGATACCTAGACAAAGCGACATGACATAGGATCAGGCACCGCTACGCCCGGCTGTCGTTGCAGAGGGACAGATCGAAGTTATCCATTTGTTCAGAGCCATTTGCAAAATGTCCAAATGTCCATCATTTATCCGATGGCTCCCAGTTCAGGTACTCAGCCTCTCTGAGTCCGGCTTTTGGGCCGGGTAAGCGTTTCTCCCCTTCCAGAACAAGGCTTCTTGTACGCGGGAAAGGCTTACTGCCCAGTGTCCTGATTTCAAGAATACCAGAACACTAACAACCTACAACTGGTCACCATTGTCGCGGTAGTTTGGTTGGGTGAGGGCTAAAACTCTTGTGCGCGCTAGATGAAAACGCAAAAACCAACTTTTATTAAGACGTTGTAGACAAAAAACTATTTTACAGTATTTATAGGAGCGAGGATGTACCAGAAAAAATCTCGCACATGGGGGTAAGCGAATGAAGCAGTCGTTGGAGAATAGAGATGTTCACGTCACAGACCGTTCAAACAACTCACGAAGTCGTTTTAGTTTGATTTATTGAATTGAATTGGGAAGGACTTGAAGGACTTCCAAATCAGTGGGTCACACTCCCGTGGGAATGGTAAGCCCTTGTTCCAGAAGCGGCAACTTTCCTCCGCTATATCCTTTGGACCATTGCCCTCCCTCCTTCAACTGTGCTTGGCATTCTCTCCCTTCCCTTCCTTCACATTGAGGTGCCGTGATAAGACTTTGGGTCTCCTTTAAAGTTGATCTTTCAACGATGGCATCTGCACCTCTGGATCCACTGGTGTGGGGTTCTGAGGTAACGTCCATCTCCCCAAGCGTCGACTGCACGCTTCTGTCAGCCGGCGTACCTCCAGCTGATACCCACATACTCCAGAATGTCACGGATCACTTCAACGCCAGATACATCGCCTCCGCGGGTCTCACCCTTATGATATGGTCTCATCTAACCACTTTCGACACGGAGATAAAGTATATATGGAAGAACGGTGCAGGAGTGACCTTGAATAAAACACTTTTTTGTGTTGTTCGGTACTTTGCCACAGTCATATTTGGGTTCGTCCTCGAGTATGAAGTTGCATGACCCCTTGCCCATACCATTATAGGTTTCACTGCCTCAGTAAGCCGCAACCACGCCCATCCGAAGTACGCAGCTTGACCGTAGTCCAGCGTTGTTCCTGCCACAACCTAACATGGAGGTGAGTTCGAAATTTTAAACCATCGGGAATATAGATGATTGACAGTGCTCATACTGTTGTAGATGTGAGTCAATGAACTATTATACCGTTTCTTGACCCCTCAAATGGTCCCTCTTAGGTGCCGAGGTATTATCACGGCTGTTGGTGCCGGAGGGTTCGGCTTGATTGGCGCATGCGACTGTAAGCCGACCGGAACTCTCAGTCCACCAGTCATTCTTACTGCTCCTTGATCTAGTAATTCTTCTCCTTCGCACATGGGCGTACGTACCATCATATCATGCCTCCTTGTCACATGGCCCTGACGAAGATCCTTTAGCATCTACAATCGAACACGCAAGTCTCTCATCTGCCTTGTAACTCTGTTGGCAGTCACCCATCTCCCCACTCTTGTGCTCGGATCACTCTGGATGACGACCCTCCGTATCGGGCCAAGTAGGCTGTACCCAGTAATATGGGGTTGCTTTGTCGAAAGCGCAGTCCCTCATGAGTTCTGGCGTGTTATCATTCCGTCGGTGGTGCGTTATTCTCCAGCACACGCAATACCCTTTCGCTGACCTGCTTAGGTCTATAACACCGCACTCAGTGGTGCTTCATTATGGAAAATTTGGTCATATCACCAGACAGAGATAAAGACACCATTAATATCGCTGCTCATACGGTTGGTCTCGTTTTGTGATATTACTTTCTTACTTTATTGACTCTCCGGGACAGTGATGGGATGGTTTACTACGTGATCATTCTGAGTAAGCTTCACGTGACTCTTATCACTTTTTCCCTGTTCTCACCTCCGTCCAGCCGCGTATCTGTGCAACGGTTTTTTCCTGTTTGAGAAACGAGTACGGTTTACTTTCCTCTCTCAATCCCGGAACGCTAATTATCTATAGTTTGTCATCGCTACCATCGAAGGGCGGTTCATCGTCTCGGCTGTTGCAATGACATGCGCACAGCTACAGCTCAACCTTCGTACTGCGGTCTATCACGTTCCGTCATATGTTACGACCTATTATCAACAACAGACTGTTGTCGTAGGCACCAGTGGCAGAATCAATCCCCCTCATCGACCAGGTCTCGAGACTCTCATTTTTGGTGGTACTGCAACCGAGCTCGAACACAAGTACGGCAATTCCCCAACGGAAACTGACGATGAACAAGAAGAAGATAATTTTAATGCGCTCGAGTTCGCCACGACTTCAGTGCGAACCATGGGAAAGCAGGAAAAATTCTCTGCCCTATCCATCGACCTTAGCACTGGAAAGCAGGGGTCTGTCCTCCCTCAGCGTCGGCGGGCGGACTCATTTCAGGGTTCACCTTCGCATTCTCCCCGGCCATACTTTGTCGACCTCGACACCCCGACCGCCACAGCAGAGGAGGCTCCTTCACTCCCCCCGATGGACAATACCCATTCAGAGCTATCTAATCGTTCGGTAACTCGTGAAGACACTCTCCCAGCGAGGTCCAACCGTGTGGCTCTCGGCTTCGATTCGAAACACAATTGGGCGCTTGCAAAGATGACAAGGTGTTCCAACCCTGCTGTCCCGTCCCCGACGGCCCAAGACCAGAGCTACGATCTGTCCCAAGGCGGAATCCCTCTCGATGACATGAGCGGGCTTCCGTCACCAAGCAACTTGCAACCCTCGTTACTAGTTGACCCTTCACGAATTGCTTCTGATTCAAATCTGCAAGTAGAAATACAAGTGGAATGTGAATATGACGCACCCGAGATCTCACCAATGCCACAACCATCCGAGCTCGAGCATAGCAATGCAAACCATTCTGTGTCTCAGGATGGAGGTATTATGACAACCCGAATTGGGGTTTGGAGATGATCTTGATGTATATATGACCCGCTCTATTCAGCTGTTGTGTTTGTTCCATCTGTAGCCGTTTCAGTCTGTGTGGATGTAATTGCACTCATGTATTATCTCGGATTCTCCAAATATAGACTACCTGCCGACGTGACAAATATATTAATTATGTTTCGTGATATCGTCAGCACAACTTGCCGCAACATTCGACCAGGTCTATCCCCCAACCTTGTGCTGCCATCCATCTAGCGCGGAAAGTTTTCCGAGGTCCCTGAGCACCGATTGGTGAATGATCACGTCGTCAACTTGCATTTTCTGCTTATCCAAACCAACACGGATAAGCATACACCTCCCCTATCTTGATGAGCAGTTGAAAGACAGCAAGCGTGGGCAGAGGAAAGGACTGTCACCGAGTCGGAGTGAGCAGTTTGATATGAATTTACCAGCAGCCATTAGAGAAACACCATGGTTGGATTTCATACTTGGCTTTATGAAAGGTTCGTACAGCTTTTCAAAACTCTTCTTACAGAACCAGGTGTGAACATCCGGGAACGACGAGCCTTCGAGGGCTCTGTTGAATTCGTTTACATGAAATTGTTGTTTGAGGTGGAGCGGGTTGGAAATTGGGGGGAGTTCATTTCAGCCTTCGATATGTCAAATGTGATTGGCTCCAGTCCAGCATATGCCAAGGAGGATCCACCCCAAGGCATTAACGGTATCGGGATGTATTAGGAGAACCATGCTTACATTGAGACACCGAACCCTAGCAGTGAGTCAACCAAGCACGAAAATACACTCATTGTAGTCGGTCTCTTTGTCTCAAAGGAGGAACTTGAGAAGGTATACAAGGAGGTTGCAGACATCCAGTTTGGAGGAGACCTTCATTGGATTCACTAAATCACTAACGGTCCTATAGTGTCGGCGCGAACTGTGATTTGTTTACTATCACTCGTGAGGATAGTGTGCGTCATTTTCTATTCGTTAGCAACGCTATCTGACTGTTTCAGAAGTCATACCGCCCATTTAACTTTAAAGCTGCTGGCCACAAGGACTCGCTTCCGGCTTTTCGTCAAAACTTCTTCATAACTGTGGTTCGTAATCGTCGTCTATCCTATAGAGCACCATATCTCCAGCGCGGCCTCCCAACCCCCCCACGACCTCAGAACAAGCAAAGATGTGGCTGGAGCATTATATTCCGCCGTGCTCAACGAGCAATATGTGACGATGGACAGCTTCAATGGTACTGCGGTGGAAGCACTCAAAATGTGCCTCGAGAGGGTTGGTTGGGTGCGGACATTTTGCCTTCTGGCTATTTCTTTGTGACTGACCTTCACCACTGGTCCATCGATTCCCTCCTTAGTCTTCGACGTGGAGCAGCCCGATATCAAGGAAATGGAGCCCTTGCAATTCGTACGAGCCATCGTACGCCTTCTCTCTTGTAGTCAGGAACACCCCGAGTCGGCCCATCTTTCGCGCAACGACCGCCTGTGACTACGTTCCAAGACGAATTCCGAATTCCGAATTCTGCCGTTACTGCCATAGGCACATGAGAGGATCTTGGTTTCACTCCCTGAGCTCGGCACTACCCAGGGGAGGGCTAATTCTTGTCCTCCGTCTAAGAAGTGGGGTGCGGAGCTCGTGCTGGAAGGTGGTTGGTTTGAAGAGTACTCAAGGTGCTTTGTTCCGTGAGGAACGTACTCCGATCACCTAGACATCACCGATCGGATTATTCTCAATTTTTTGAACCGGCCGTCCAACGAGGTGGCCCTCCACCGTTCCCATGTGATACCTAGACCTCCCCCAAACTTGCCAAACCTACTTCAGACGGTATTTGGTTGAAACCATAATCCTGTTGTATGCGTCGTACGGCAACAGTACGTGATACCTTCGTTCAGAAGGACGAGTTTGAACTCCCGAACGTCTCACTTCATTTTGGCGCACTGTTGTCTCAAAGGCTAACCCTAGTGAGTGAATCATTTGTGCGTGTTAGTTAAGTGTGCGGATGAATGAGGGGTTTCGAGAGGGCCTGTCGGACACACTACGGACGCTTGGCGATACAAATGGTGCAATCGAGTCCTTGTATACGCAACAAATGTTGCACCCCCTTAGCCATGGTGTTGCGCCCCAGTCTCTGACAGCTCGAGTTCCGATCCACCTCGATTCTACTCCTGACACGGTATAATTTCGAACAGTTTCATTGACCTACCTGCTCTGGATGGTCGTGAGGAGATCCAGCAGTAGTCTGCGAATTCCTTGTTCCGCCTATGCTCCTCAGATGGGCATTGTTTAGGGCACCACGATGCGACGTGTTCAAATCTCTTTCCACAAGTAGTAGGTCTATCCAACTCAACACTTAACACACTAAAACGTGGTACTGAAGTACATTAACTCAAACACCAGCTAAATAACACAATTTGGGATCGAATATTTCGAACCCGCGGATCTTGAGAAACCAAGAAGCGCGACGAACGCGTAAGGGTGGTGTGACATAGTCGCTGAGCGTAGTTATGCAAGAAAGTCGAAAGATGATACAGATATCTCGGACCAGATGAGGGTGGTGAGACAGCAGTGTTCTTGAAGCGATTGAAAAGGATGAGATGCCATAGATGGTGAAACAGAACAGACAAGGTCATCAAAGAGTAAGGGTCCAACCAGAGTGGAATAATCGGTACGTGTCACAGGGCCACACCGCAAGTGTTGTGGGTAGCAGCTAATCGGTGCCTGGGCTGGAAAGGTCAAACGACGATGGCGTAAACGCGTCAGACATCCACGATCCGCAGAGCCCCTCATCCTCCGCAAACGGGCTCTCGAGCAATGGGCCGGCGGGTTTGATCTCCAAATCGAACCTTTCTATTGCGCCTCTTGCAAAATCGCCCAGCTTGAGCCCGTCCTCGTCACCAAATTCAAGATCGAACGGGCTCGCCCCGTCCGTCTTTGCGCGCTTGCAGGGACTCCAGATCCTCCGGAGCTCCTCGTCGTCCTCTTCCTCCTCCCTCGAGCGCTTGTAGTAACTCGCGCCGGCGTGCAACCATGGGCCCTCGCTGTCCTCTTCCGCGCAGACATGTGGGCGTAGTGCCTTCTTCCCGATAGGCAAGTGCGCCATGGTGCTTTGCTCGAGCTTCTGCAGGAGCTTGGTCGGCGAGTTGGGGTCGTACTCGGCTGTACGAAGCTTCTCGTCGTCCGCCGAGGTCCAGATTGGCGTGCAGGGGTAGTCGTACGGGATGAGGATGTTGGGCGAGTGCGAGAGGTCACCCGGGCGCGAGAAGGGCGTCGTGCGTACCTTGAATGGCTCTGCGTCCGGTGGTGGTGGCGTGCAGGGGGTGGAAGAGAATCGGCGACGCGGGGGAGTGCGGAGGACTGGCTTGTGATCTGCTTGGGCTGAGACCGATACGGTCGACTGAGATGAAACGGGCATGTCTTCCTCGTCTGTGTAAAGCGATTCGACGTCCGAGTCGGAATCGGACAAGGAAGTGCACCGGTCTTGCGCGGCTTGTTCTTTCTTCGAGAGCTTGACGTTGGGATTGTACTCGCGTGAACAGTAGGCAGACAGGCCGGGGCGAATGTACGATGGAGGGCGGACGATGGGTTCTGTGGTGACGCGGATCGGCGAACCAGAACGTAAAAACAGAGCCTGAGAGCGACCGCTGCTCGGTCCCGCCTCGCTAGCGGTGATATGGGTCGAGGCGAGGGCAGCAGCAGCACGAACGGATGGAGCACGGGCGGTCACATTAGACGGGCGATCGGGAGCTGCAGGAAGATGGCCACGGCTTTGAGCGAGAGTTTTTGCAGACATGTTCCGCGGAGCTTTGGTATTCGTTTGCTTTTCCCAAGACGCGCGTGCTGAACTCCGGATGAGCGAGAGTCCCATGCAACGCAACTCCAAGAAAGACGCGTCATAATTGCTTACCTCCTTTATCCCAGTGTTCCCTCGCGTGGCGCTCCCACATGGCCTTGGCATTCCGCCCACCAAACCGTGCGCGGCAAAACAAACAACGGACTTTGCGGGCGTCGTCCTGGTCGGCATCCCTTGTGTCATCCCAGTCATCTTTGTTTGGTTTCATCACAGCAGGGAGCAAACAGTAAGTAGCGTAAAGCGTAAAGGTCGCGTCAAAGTCGAGAAAGTTGTGGGTGGCCTTGCGGACGAGGGTGTAGTCGGCCCCAGGCGCGTCGGGGGCGTAGAAGATGACGGCCGTCTCGTGCGGGGAGGGGATTTTGGGCAGGAGAGGGCCAGGGTTATGAAGGGACATGTCGCGCATGTCGGCATAGGTGAACCGGGTGATGTAGGCCGCACGCTGGGCAGGCTCCATCGGATCGCCGTTGTGGTTGTGGGTGTTGTTGCGTGGGCCGGTAGCAACTTTGGCAAATTTCCGCATCGGTGGCTGTGTGTGCGGCTGCGACGAGGTGTCCAGCCGGGCGTTGGTGCTCGGGGCAAGGGCAGGTCCGGATGACGGTCCGGCGGTGGCCTCCTGCTGCTGGTAGGAGATGTCGGAGGCGGACTGGACCATGATCGGGGCGGCGGACGCGGTTGAGTTGGTTTGCTTTGTCGACACGCCGGCTGCAGGCGCGTCGTTGGGAGTCTGGTGGGTTAAATATGTCGAACACGTCTGGGATATGGAATTACTGTGCTGGTGCTGTCCGTCTGAGCGCACAAAACGCGTCAGTACGCCCGGCTTATCAGCGTCAACAACGCGCGGGAAGCGACTCACGGTTCTCGGTGGGCATACTGCTGCTGCTCGCGTGATCTGGTGTTTCTCGTGTGGCTGACGACGCTCTAGACGCTTTAGACGTTCCAGACAACCAGACGACGCGGTCAGGGCGGCGGAGGCGATCAACCTACCGTGGAGAGGGTCAAACCGTAGGCGGCCGCCGAGACGCGACCTGTCATAAACAAGCTGCCACGATTCACGTGACTGCCCAAAGCCAAGGCCGTGCAACAAAACAAACATAACATGGTCGTAATTTGCAGTTAGGAGGGCACGAAACAAGTTAGAGAAAACCGAAGATCGTAGCATGGCAACATTACACCTCCGTTCCGCATCCCGCACTTTGCATCCCGCATCCCGCACCTTGCATCCCGCACCTTGCATCCCCCATCAGCAACCACCTTGTCTCGTTTGTTCAATTATATCCACCATCTATATCCACTTCTCCGTGTCTCCGTACAGCGCCATCGATCAAGATCCGAGTGTGAAGACTGTGTGCATCGTTTGAGTACGACGGCGACGCTCAAGCCACGACACATCCTCCACGGCTCTTCTTCTCCTTCTTTTGTGTAGAGGGATACACTACACGCACACCGAAGCGTTGCCCACGTCAGTACAGACATGCATGGCGTTACTTTGACCCGGGGGGTTACGCACGAACGGCACGGATGGCCTCGTCAAAGACGTTTTTGAGGCCCTTTTGCGTCAGCGCGGAGCACTCGAGGAACTTGACGGCCCCTATCTCCTTGCAAATCGCGACGCCTTGTTGGTAGGTGAGTGGTTGCATGCGGCTGCATGGGTAATGTCCAATGCATGGAGTCAGTCAGTCATTCAAATGTCCGTCGGTCGAACTCAGTTCAATGGGGGGGTAAATGGACGAATACGCGGGTATGGGGCAATGTATGGGGCGATACTGGTGGAAATGTGGTGGGAGTACCGAAACTGTACCAAACGAATCGATGAATGGTAAGACGCAGACGTACCGATCACTGAGCTTCTGGATCGTTATAGGGTCTTCGCGCAGATCAAGCTTGGTGCCGACGAGGATCACAGGCGTTGCGGGCGAGTGGTGCCTCAGCTCGGGCCACCACTTACGCGTATGGATCAGCGATGGAGTCGACCCCATGGAGAAGCGCTGCGCACCTTGCTTCGGACGTTTTCGTAACTGGGTGGACTGACTAGGGAAAAGCAGATGACGAAGACGTCGGTCTGGGGGTAGGACAAGGGCCGGAGACGGTCGTAGTCCTCCTGACCGGCTGTATCCCACAGTCCTAGACTGATAACCTTCCCGTCGACCATTACCTGGGCTGTCGTTTCGGGTCGAGGGTACATCACAAGTCATCTAGCGGGCTTGGAGAGAGCGACGTACCAGTATAGTTGTCGAATACTGATAGATGGACGTGAGTTGCACATCGTGAAGGCCAGTTGGGAGCTGCAGACGCACCGGTAGGGACATATTCACCCTGGAAGATTGGGGGTGCGTATGAGCGGCGATAAGACGGCGCTCGAGAGGGAATATGCGTACAGGAAATGCGTTTGTTGTGTATGATATCAATAGGCAGGTCTTGCTTGAACAACTTGATGAGCGGGCTGCAGCACCACGGCGGGCGTCTCGGGGGGAAGAAGCTGACCTTTCCGACTGCACCGTCGCCGACAACAACGCCTGGAGACGAGAGGTAAGAGTAAGAGGTTGGTAAGTTAAGTAAAGTGAGGTTAACTATAGAAAGCCAGCGCGGCAAAGGGCCGACGCTGTTCGGGGGGGTCCGGAAATCGTACGCACATTTGATGGACTGGGTTCCTGCCATTTTTGAAGTTCGGTAGTACACGAAACACGGCTCAGAAGACAGTGAGGAGGCAGAGAGGCAGCAACGCGGCGAGGGCCAGAGCAGAGTCTGGGAAGCCACTTCAGACGGACGCACTCACTCGAAACACAACCACCTGTCACATCACACAGCCAGTTACTTGCTTACTCACAAACTCATTACTTACTGTTCCTTACTCAATACTTGCGCTTGACTAACCTACCTACCAAATGCAAATGCTCAAATGACATTAATTGCTCGCCTGGCCTGGCTGTGCGGCGGTCTTCCTTTGACTACTGAATCGGGATTGATAAGATGATAGACAAAGCGAAAATCGACTGATGTGGTTTGATTTTGTCATCTTATCCGATTACGGTCTGACCTCTCCCACTCCCTCATGTCCTTCCCAATCCCCGCGCCCCAGCCTTCGGCCACCCTCTACGCGACAGGTACTTCCTACTTGTCCTTCGTAGGACCCTCTGACCCCCTCGGTCTCCTCAGCATCGAAGCAGTGGGTCATTCCACCCAAACCACGCCCAGGCCGAAAGCCAAAGCAACAGCCCGCGCACCAGAAGCAAAAACTGGCAAGCATCACCGATGGTGAAGACGAGGAGCACACCCCCCCAGAACGCGGCAAGAGGAACCAGAACCGGTCAGCCTCGCTTCCTGCTCTCTCGCTTTCTACCCCCCCACAACGTACCTTCCCCGCGACTGATGTCACATGGTTAACCGTACAGTGCTGCACAACGTGCATTCCGCGAACGCAAGCAGACACAGCTCGCTGAGCTCCAGGCTCGCATTCAGCTCTTCGAGCTGGGCGAGGTCGAGCGAAATGTCGCCCTCCAGGCCGTAAGCAAGCGCCTCAAGGAGGAAAATGATACCTTGCGACAGGAAAACGAATCCCTGTGTGCCCATGTCGCCCAGCTCGAAGCACAGCTCGCTGCCATAAATCAGACCGAAAACGACATCCCAGAACTTGAGCCTCCCACGGTGGGCAAACGGACCAGCAGATCGGGTACAAATGCGGGCAAGAGATCGAGGGAAGTCCTGGATTTCTGCCCGCGGAGAAACGCCAAACGGCCCAAACGCGGAACTGCCATGTACGCGATGATGGAAGAGCCGACTTCGACTACTCCGTCGTCACCATGCGACGATACCTCCTCGCATGCCGTTCTCACACCCGATGCGCTCCCCGATCTCGCCACGATGGACGTCGACCTGCCGCCGCCACCCAAACCGTCCACACCCCGAAGCAACCAACAGCAGCAGCCAGAATTCCAGTCGTGCGGGATGTGTTCGAACCCAAATAACTGTCTGTGTCAAGAGTACGGTCTCCGTCCTTTCAGCCCACCCACCTCGCATGGCGCACCGGATGCACAACTCACGGTCAAGGCAGCGCTCCTGGACGCAGCAGCGAATGCAAGCGCCCAGGCAGTATCCTTTCCGTCTGCATTGTCGATCATTGATAACCCACCACCAGTCGCTCTCGCCGTACCGCTGCCTAAACGTCCTCGGAGGACTCGGACACAGAACGCGTTCCTCGCTGCATTTGCTAAAGCTCCTTCTTCTACTACTGCACCAAGTACGAGTACAAGTAATGTAGCAACGATGGTAGAGGAAGGAGTGCCTAAGCGTGCTGGCTGCTCTGGCGATCCCGCAAACTGCTCCGCTTGTGCGGACAGCGCGTTCGGCAAGGCGTTCTGCAACGCACTCCGCAACTCTGTATGCACGCTCAACCCCTGTCCGACTTGTTCGGGTCCGTCGCACAACACCAATATTAATACTGCTCCCCCAATCGACTCCCAAACCGGGCCACGGCCCACTACGATACCGACATGCATCGACCCGTCTAACCTGAGCTGCTGCGGCGATCCGGGCAAATGCGGCGGGTCGAGTTGCTCGACGGTGAAGACTCCTCCATTGCACGCGCACGGGTTGCCACCCGACCCGATGGTGATTGCCGAGGCTGCACGCCACGGGAAAGGTCAAGCGGTGGTGCATTGCGGTCCTTGTCCCTCGTCCATCCCCGTTCTCCCCTCGCGTCCTCACTCGCGCGGACACGACCATGGGGATGGACGCACGAACCTGCACCCGCACCTGCACCCGCACCTGCACGGGCGGGGAGAGGGGGGAGAGGGAGAGGAAGAGCTCCCGACGGAGGAAGCCTGGCGGCGGATCGAGGCGCACCCCAAGGCGCATTTGGCGCTCGAGGACCGGAGCCGGCTCCATCAGCTCGCGGAGATTATGCTCGGTGGCGCACGGTCGGTGGTGCCCTCTCGAGCTGGGTCCGTTTCTGCTGCTGCTGCTGGTGGTAGCAGTGGGCAGGCGACGATACAAGTCGAATATGAATCCCCGTGCGGGAGTAGAGGTGGAGAGGGCAATGGCGATGAGGAGGATAAACCGAGGTTAGTGCCCGAGGACGAACTTATTCGGTGTCAGAGGCAGCCGAGGAGGATTACGACGCTTCCGAAGAGAAATGTGAGTGAGGGGTGGAATTGGTTGGACCATTTTGATCGGGAGTTTGGGAGGGGATAAGGAGGGGACTGTTGCAGGGCCATTTACTCCAAACCGGACTGAAGAGACGAGGCACATGTTCCGTTCGTGAAGGGGATATTACGATAAACCTTGACATTATCGTGTAATCGTACGTGGGTCTCTAGGTATTTTGAACTCTCTCGAACACGACTCATATTATTCAAATCGGTATCTATTGGTAGAGCACAACACTCCTCAATAATACCATCCCTCGCTTGGAGAAGAGTACCGGTCCCACTTGTCCATCGGAAAGTGGTGGGCAGGATCATCTACAATTTTCCGACGCATTGCCTTCTCCTTGTTGCGATCAAGCCGTCGAAGAGAGATCGATAGTAAGGAGGGCCCTGCGGTCCTCCGTACGGAGCAAGTATGGGACGTACAGTGATTATCCAATGGTACGAATCATAGCGCAGATGCGGCCATAAGTATGAACGGTCGAATTTGGATCAAACCAGCTAAACGCGAATAATAATCACCCTAACTACTGTCCCTTTCTTATTGACAAACCATGGTAATTCCTATAACCAATTCTGAGTACCCACCCGGCCTTGGTGGAGCAGAAAGAGTAAGTCCTGAATACTAAGGTTAGAGCCGCCTTCATGGACTGACAACAACTTGTAATTCAAATCAGGTACATTTGGAAACGCTCTGCTGTCAAGTGCAATCATGCTCAGGCTCTCCTCTCGTACGCCTCTTGGAAAGTCAAAAAGCCTTCACTAATCCTTTGTGATCTGTGATCTGTGTAGGTTGCAGTGAAATACACATAGGTGAAATACACATTCCAGCCCGGAGGGCAACCCCAAACCAACAGTACCGTTAGGCGTATGAACTACAACCTACAAAGAACACAGATCTCCAATCGTCCCCGCGCGCTCGGGAAGGCAGGGTCCTACATGAGTGTCCGGAGCGCTCATGTCCGACCAGGAAACCCCCGGACTAGGAATGGCCCAATACTAATCCTTGTATCATAGGGTCGATTGTGTTGCGTTTTTCCGGGACATCACCAACACCTGGACGGAGATCTGAGCCACCAAAGCCGTCCCGTGTGTCAGAACCTTACTGACTACCAGCATTATACTGCCATTAGTGGTTGGCACCCGAGATGCTGGGAGGTGAACTCGGCTCCATTCTCTTGCCAACGGCAAACTATAACATTTTCACAAGCCCTAGCGGGGATGGTAGCGATACGTAACCCTTTACTCATTCAAGCATACCCTTTCACTCGTTCTTGTTGCCATAACCGATATCATTTTCCCCCATGTTACAATTTTGTTGACTGCCGTGTACATCACTCTGTGGTTATTCCTATATCCCGCAAGGTGAACTCGTTGACGCAGTTTATCTGCAAATCACCACCAAAATCAGGTTCAGATATCATCCTTGATTGGCTCACCTTTCCGGTCTGTGACATCATTCACCCAACCACTGATCATGCTATCCTTCTCGACGAGTTCATGCCCTTTCAAATAAGCTGCATCGTCCTTGAGGCTTCGGTCAAGGTGCGCGGATGGAAGTCGATGGCATCGGTGGCAGTGTTGTTGACTTGGAGTGGCACTCCTTGAGGGTACCCTGGAGTTGAGGGGTCGTAAAGGTGAGCATACCGCAGTCGATCTGGTGAATAACGGCGATTTCGCCTGTGTCGAGGAGCTGCCGGGCAACAATGATAGAGCGGAGGGCAAACTCACTCGGTAAATTGGTACGGGATACTTACGTGACACCGCCAATGTTGCGAATGACATGCGCATCACCCTCTTTGATAACCAGGGAAGCGACGGGACTAGCAAACCCATCTCGATCAGTCGGAGTACAGGGAGTCAACCGCTCCTACTCGACACGGGCATCCATGCAGGTATCTATAACCAACTTCCTGCCAGGAGAGAGTGAGAGCGATCCCTGCCGTCCCCGTTCAGTGGTGGGGTGATTAGTGCAGGGACACGAGCTTAACCATTTCTACGAAGCCTTGTACATACCTCTCATTAGCAGCGGGCGACTGATCGGCGTCGGACATGCTTCCTTTCTCGTAGCTTGGTTCTGAGAACCGGCGCGGTCGACTGTGAGCGTGATACCAGCTGGAATGGCCCTCTCTGTGTGCCTAAATACGGTGAGTGTAAACTAGCGGTGTCGCCATACCGTTCATGTTATCCATCTTCGTGCCAACTCAGTTGCCAGTGACCAGTAGGAATGGACCTTGAAGAATCGTCCACGGTCACTCATGGTGTTTGCGTCGAAACTCGAAAAGAGAACCAGTTGAGATATGTCTCGCTATTTACAGAGACTCTGCTCTATTGCTCATATTCATTCTGGCCAATACTGCTTTGTATCGCGAGCCGCTCAAGGTTCGTCGGGATAGAGCATAAGCTCTGGTCGGACCTTTTGGTCAAACTCCTCAGGCGTGAGGAAGCCTAGGGCGACAGTAGCCTCCTTGAGCGTGGAGCCCTCCTTATGCGCCTTCTTCGCTGCCTTTGCAACGTCTATTTATATGAATCGGATTAGAGTCCGATTGAAAAGGTTCCAAATAAGGATGTAGGTAGTGATAGAAACTCGGCACGCACTGTCATAGCCAAGGTGTGAGTTGAGGATCGTCGCAAGCATGAGAGACTCGTTCAACAACTGATTGATGCGCTTCTCGTTAGCTTGGATGCCCACGACGCAGTTCTTGGTGAATGAACGAGAACCTAGGAAACAATCATCAGGATGAACAGTGATGGTCACAATTCCCCTCGCACCATCAGCCAACAGCCTGATGCTTTGCAGTACATTCTTGATGATAACCGGCTTGAACACGTTCAGCTAGGTCCTCGGTCGTTAGTCCATGCCACTACCAGGTCGAAAAGCAGGATCAGGTACCTCAAACTGACCCTGCGCACCCGCAAACACAACAGTGGCATTGTTACCCACCACCTGTGCGACGACCATAGTGAGTGCCTCGCATTGAGTTGGGTTGACCTTGCCGGGCATGATGCTCGACCCGGGTTCATTCTCTGGCAGACTGAGTTCACCTAATCCGCATCGAGGACCAGATCCAAGATACCGGATATCGTTGGCTATTTTGTGCAGGCTGACTGCGACAGTGGTGAGAGCGCCGTGTGCTTCGACGAGGGCATCGTGCGTTGCGAGGGCTTCAAACTGGACATCACGGACAGGTCTGTACAAAAAACAAGAGACCTGAACGAACAAAAGTACTCACCTTGTTAGGCGCGGTCTGGAATTCCAATCCCGTAATCTTCGAAACCGCTTCAGCGACTTTGCCGTCGAAACCTTTCTTGGTGTTCAACCCGGTTCCCACAGCAGTACCCCCCTGGGCCAACTTGCTCAAGCGTGGGAGGACACCCTTGACGCGGTCGATACCGTTCGCAACTTGGGTGACATATCCGGAGAATTCCTGGCCGAGCGTCAAGGGGGTAGCATCTTGCAAATGGGTACGGCCGATCTTGATAATGTGATCAAAGGCTTTGGACTTGGATTCAATGGCGTCGTGCAGTTCTTGCAGAGCTGGGATAAGGGAAAGGGAGATTTCGGTGACTGCCGCTATGTGCATCACGGTTGGGAAGCTGTAATAACCGAGTTAAATAAAAGCGGGGAAGGAGGAGGAAAGTCCACGTACGTATCGTTGGAGGACTGGGACATATTAACGTGGTCATTGGGGTGAACGGGCTTCTTGGAGCCGAGTTCACCGCCTAAGATTTCTATAGCACGGTTGGAAATGACCTAGAGATGCGTCAGTACCGCATACCAGACGATCAGGAACCAGCGGTTCCCATTTGAGACATCTCCGCCCCCCGGCTCGCAACCAACCTCGTTGGCATTCATGTTCGACTGAGTTCCTGAGCCAGTCTGGAAAACAACGAGTGGGAAGTGGTCTATCAGCTCTCCGGAGATGACCTCGTCTGCGGCTTGCTGGATTGCACTGCCGAGCGTGGGATCGAGGCCGTAGGTGACATTGATTTCCGCAGCAGCCTTTTTAAGGACACCAAATGCCTTGATAAGGGGGGCTGGAAGACGCTCTGCAGGCCCGCCGATGTCGAAATTCTGGAGAGAGCTGGGGACGGAACGATTAGGCACATCGTACTAGAACGTGGAGGCGCATACCGCTGTGTTTGAGCACCCCAGTACCGGTCCGCTGGTACCTGGAGGTCTCCGAAGGTGTCTCGCTCCTGTCGGAATTGCTGTTGGGCCTGACGTCGGGCAGTCAGGATACAGAGCAAGAACCAGGGCATCAGGCACGTACCATCCTCGAGATATGGAAGAGTCTAGTGGGAAATGGCCGCAGGGCTCGCGCAGGGGAGAAGCCAAGCTAGAAATCCACCTTTATAAATACGGTTGGCGGCTGGTCTCCATGGGACAAGAATGCTCACGGCCGAACGTGTTAGAACCATTTTCTATAATGAAAGCTTTGTAGAAACAACAAAACGAGGCGGGAGCGTAGCAGCACAGCGCAGCGAGAAAACTGGAGTCCAAGATGTCGAATTTGGCGCACTTCACACATTTTGACCCTGCCGTCCTCCACAAAAATTCCCAAAAAATGGCAACTGGCGTCATTGTTGAGCTCAAGACAGTCCCACTACCTACTCCAGACTCTTGGAAGCCCCGTGAGGCATCATCGAGCAAAATCGCCGGTGCGTGCCTATCGAAAGAGCCTCGTGGGGGCGATAAAAGCGCGGAAGC
>Ga0307513_10001320_pt1 | contig 35880 bp, 64 predicted proteins | sample 15_EM_MG_FD_202174 | JGI IMG/M metagenome (GOLD analysis project Ga0307513, IMG submission 202174) | Populus trichocarpa ectomycorrhiza microbial communities from riparian zone in the Pacific Northwest, United States - 15_EM | ecosystem: Host-associated > Plants > Roots > Unclassified | place... | reverse complement strand
GGAAGTGCTCCCGCAACCGGTGGGAACAGACGTACGTTGTTTATCCGGGTAGCAATGTCGCCGATGTCATTATGCGGATCGTCCGCAACAGGTTGCCGGGGACGCAATTCAACTTTGCGTCCACGGACAAGACAACTCCGCTGCTGTTCTTCGGTGAGCAAAGCTCTAACGATCCGTGGCAGGACGCGCAAGATCTGGCGCTGTCGATCGGGCACGAACTGTACTTCGATCCGTACGGTATCTGCACGCTGCGCCCCGAGCCGGACCCGGCTATCGACTCCCCGGTGTGGGAATTCGAAGACCTGATCAACCCCACCATTATCTCGCTGACTCGGCGCGTGACCGACGAAAACACGTACAACCGGATCGTTGTTATCGGTGAGGGATCCGGCCTGGACCAGCCGGTCCGGGGTGTCGCCACCGATGAAGACCCCGCATCACCTACTTACATTCTCGGACCATACGGAACGGTCACCCAGATTATCCGTTCCTCCATGGTGCTCACCAATATCCAGGCACAAGACGCGGCGCGGGCCGCGCTGCTCCGCAATAAGGGTATGACCGAGGCCATTGAGATGGACGTTATTCCGATGCCCGCGCTGGAGCCTGGAGACATCACCGTCGTGACCCGGTCCCGGTCCAAGGTCGAAGGACAATTCATCATTGACTCCACTCAGATCCCGCTCGGTGCCGAGGGGCTCATGCATGTGGTGTCGCGTCGGCAGAGGTTGGGGTAACCGGTGAGCGTTGATCCGGCATCCGCGCTCCCGGTTGAGGGTTTCGACTCGGACCGTCAGGCCCGTGCCGCGCGCCGCGACCGCCCAGTTAAGGCACCAGTGCCCGAGCTGCGGCAGGGGCTGGTGACGGACGTGGATGTCCCTAACGGGCGTCTCACGTGCACGCTGGGCGGTGATGACACCCCCATCCCGTTCGTCAAGCATCTGTCGAACTACCGACCCAAGGTCAATGACTCCTGTTGGGTGCTGGTCAACGGCCCGGATCTGCTGGTGCTCGATCGGACAACCAACCTTGGCCCCTCGGTCATTTCCGACGCGCAGAGCAGCACCATCATTGCGGCGGACTTCACCACGTCCACGCTGTGGACCACACTCTCCGGGCCGGCGCTGAGCCCGGTGTCGGTGTCGCCGTCCGGTCGGCTGCTGGTCCAGGTAAGCGCGCTGCTTTATAACCTCACCGGCGGCTCCTACGGGTCGCTTATGGGGGTGCTCCTCACTCACCTCAACATTGACTTTCAGGTCAATCCGGTGGAGACCACGTCGCAGATCATCTATGGCACCGCGGCGAATGCCGCGTTTGCCGGTTCTAAGGTGATCCTCTACACGGGGCTCCCGCCTGGTGACTACGCGGTCAACTCGATGTACCTGTCACTTAACGGTGGTGGTGCTCAATTCGAGTGGCGCCACATCTGGGCGTTGCCGCTATGACCCGCGACGACAGCGGCACCCCCGCGCTCGGCCCGGCCGCCACCGTGGGCCGTGGCTTTACCGGCAACTGGGCGAGCGTGCCGGGGCCGGGTACAGAGGAGCTGGCCAGGCTCAACCCCTCGGACCCCAGTGAGTGGACCGGGGCCTATCAGGTCACCCGCACCGACCTGGACCCGGTGCAGCTCCAGGAAGACTTTGTGCGCCAGCTCGGCCATGACGTCACGATTACGCTGCGCCAACCCACGGACACCACGCCCGGTCTACTGCGGGTACAGAGCGTTGAGAACGGCACCGACCTGGACATTGATCCCGCCGTGGTGCGGGCGGTGGTCGCGGGGAATGCCCCACCGGAGACGAACGCACAGCGGTTCCTGCGCGAGTTTGACGCGGCGGCCGACGTAAACACCAAGCTCACGACAATCCGCGATTACGTCGCCCGAGACGTGGTGGAGGAGGAACACCAGTCAGAGGCTTTGCGCCGCACCAAGAAGCGGCTCACGCGGCTATTCGCGCCGCACGTGACCACCAAGAACTCGAGCCTCCCGATTAACCCGGACACTGGACAACCGATCTCGGTACAGGCACTGTGACCAATTACGCCGCGACACCGGCCGACTTTCAGGCCAAGGTAAACGCACTGCTGCCAGGGGACCGGCTCACCATGGCGGCCGGCACCTACTCGGCGGCCACCATTGCCGTGAACGGCAACTCCGACGAGCCGATTACCATCATCGGATACACCAACCAAGACGGTTCCTGGGGGTCCCGCTTTCAGGGTGGTACCACCGCGCTCACGATTACCGGTAGCTATATCCATATGCAGGCCATTCTGTGTTCCGGCACCACAAACGGAGTCCTGTTCAACAACGCGTCGCACGTCAAACTGGCCGAGCTGTGCGTAGAAGAGATCACCGGCATCGGGGTACAGATCAAAAACAACTCCCACCACATCTTTCTGTGGGGGTTCAAAATGGATGCGTTCAGCACCGCCGTAGCCCAGATGGTAAAGGGCATTGTGGTCGGAACGCCGTCCGCGAGCTGGACCAATAGCACCACGCCTGACCGCACGAACAGCATTAACATCTTTGGCGGCCAATGCGCGGGTTGTCTCGGTTGGGGTATTCAGGTGTGCGAGGGTGCCCACCACGTTCTCATTGAAGACGTCTATAACGACATGGGCGACACGGCCAACCGGCCGCCCGTGGGTTCGGCAAACGGTGACGGTTGCTATTTCTCCCGCGGCGACTACGTCCATTGGAACCGCTGCTTCTCCTTTACCCCCACAAAGAACGGGTGGAAGTGCGACCGGGTCACCGTGGGCGGTGTGGTCTACGGACTGCACCAGGCGCTGAAAGGGTGCGGCTCCAGGCCAAATGCCCTCGGCCCGTGGTATGCGCCCGTGGCCAGCAACACCGACGACTTCAAGGTCTACAAACTCTATTGGGATTGCTTCGCCGCCACGTTCCCCGCGTATGACGACACCGGCGGCACCTGGTCCGCAACCGGGTGGGAAGTACCCGCACAGCTTTACGAGTTCATGGAGATCGGCGGGCCGGCCCGCAACTACCATTTGCAGCCGCTGCCGTTTGGTCAGTACCGCATTTTCTGGCGGCACGACTGGCGCGCCGCTGTACAAGACGGATACGAGACGTACCCGAACAACATTACCGTTGGCAATGAATTCGTCGTCGACAAACCAAACGGCAAGGTCGTTGGGTACGCGTACATGCTCACCGTGCCCGAGGTGCAACCGTCCACGTTCTGCCTGTTCCGCGAGGAGCCGGGACTAGAGGAATACCCGGTGGGGCTGCGTCCCGAGGATCAGCCGGTGGCGCCTAACCCTGAAGACTACGCCGACAATCAAAGTTACTTCGACGCCCTGCTGATATGGATCCAGGTCGCCGGTGAATGGGGCGGCCGCGTGGCGGCACTCGGCGAGATACCGCGCAAGCGCACCATTGTGGAGACCATCACCACCATCCCTCAGCCGCAAAGCTACGGGCCGGGCATCCTGGCCAATCAACGCTGGATCTACGGCTATCTCGCCCAACCATTTGACCTCACCCCCAATTACCACTACATCGCCGCCTATTACTTTCCGGCCGGCGCCACGGTCGGCGGCAGCACAGGTTGGACCATGGGGGTATTCCTGCCGGACTACTGGGGTAGGAGCTACGGCCAGAACGGGCTAATCAACGGACCGTTGCGGGCGCCCGCGCAGCGGCTCACACAGCCCGCCGCCAACATTCTCCAGTTCGACAACCGTCCCGGCAACGTGGTCAACCGCGGTACCGGGACCACCACCCGCGAATCGGCCTATGACGACGGGTTGCACATTCCCGGACAGGTCATCGCCTACCCAAGCTTCGGTCTGCTCGGCGGCGCGGCGGCACCGCTGGACGTGATCGTGAGCTTCGCCCGCACGGTGACCGAGATAGTGACCGTGACCCCGGACATGGACCTGCAGAAGATCCTGGACACCCGTATCCCTGGTGACACCGTGATCGTCTCGGGTATCCATGTCGGGGTATACGTGATGCGGGAATCGGGTACCGAGGCCAAACCGATCCACATTATGGGGGATGGTACGGGGCGGTTGCGGTACCGGTTTGGGCGTGACTCCAGCCTCCCGGCGTTTCGGGTCAAGGCCAATTACATTTGGCTGCAAAACTTGATTCTGGAGGAGGCATCCGGCGGGCTGGTCATCGAAAACGGTTCGGTGTCCACTCGGGTGGATGGGTGCACAGCGCAATTCGTGCGAGATGAGGGCTTCGTAGTCCAAGAGGATGCGCAAGACACCTGCTTTATCAATTGCGTTGCGCATGACACCGGGCTTGGCCTGGTGCGCGGTGACGGATTCCGCGTCGGTCGGCACGCGTCCCGCTGGATTCAGGACGGACACCCTGACAACACCAGCCGTGTCCTACTCCAGGGCTGCACCGCGTACCGCACCCATGGCAATGGGGTGAGTGCGTGTGACGGCTCAACCCAGGTAGTCGTGAAGTCGTGCTCGGTGGACTACACGCAGGGGACCCCACCGCCGGTCGGGAACGTGGACGGGGCGAGCGCGTACTACTCGCGCGCCGATCAGATCCAATTCGTCAGCTGCACAGCGTTGGGGGCGCCGGCCGCCGGGTTTCAAATCTTCGACTCGGAATGGTGGCCCAACACCATCGACTTCGGTCGCGCGCAGGAAGTCAAGGGTGGGAGCTCGACAGGTCACGGCGACGCTGGAGTGGTCTCCCAGAGTGAGGGCTGCAAGGTCTATAGCGACTTCACGGCCAGCTCTCCGAGGGTCCGGGAAATTGAGGGCGGATGGTCCGCCGCCGGGTCCAACGTCGCAACCAACCTTTTCCGCGAGCTGGTATGGCACTCGGTTTCCCAGCACTACCCCCCCAATGAAGAGAGCTGACCCCGTGTCACAGCTTTACGACGCGCTTCGCATTGTTGCCGCGATCAGCGCGATCCTCCTGATCGCCGCCTCTCCGTGGGTGGTGCTCCGCAGCGGCCAACACTGGACCATGCGGGCCCGCATCATCGGCTCCGCCCTGGTGTGCGTCGGTCTGGCCGCCGCGTACCTGGCCACACTGGGGCAGCCGACAGCGGCGCCCTGGAGGCTCACCATCATCGCCGCCGGGGTGTTCACCCAGGCTGTCGGCGCTGGGGTCTACCTGTGGCATCTGAGGCGTGGTGTCGACGTGCTCCAACCCCCGGTGCGCACGGTCGACATGCTCAGTCATCTCCCGGTCGCGGTGATCGTGGCCGATAAGGAGAGCCGCATCCTCACCGTGGCCGGCAACTCCGCCGCGGTGCTGGGCTGGACACCATCCGAGCTACGCGGGCGACCGCTGGCGACGATCATCCCGCCCCGCTACGTGGCAAAGCACCTATCCGGGATCGAGCGCTACAACCAAACCGGTGACGTGACCATTGCCGGCAAGCTGCTCCCCCTCTACGCGCTCGACAAAGACCGCGCGGAACGCCCTGTCACTCTCAACGTCCAGCCGATCGCGGGCTCCCGATTCGTAGGGGTGATCCAGCCCCGTGACCCCTGAATCCATAGCGGCAATCTTTACCGGTCTCACCGGAATCATTGCCGGGCTATCGGCATTTACCGCGGCCCGGTCTCGCCGGGTGGAAGGTGACCAGCGGAGGCTTCGTCGGCGTGTGCGCCGATTGGAGCGGCAAGTATTAGCCCTGGTGCAACACACCTTCGTTCTTGAGCTGGAGATCGCGCGGACCGGTGGACGTATTCCCGACCGACCGATGATCCTGGAGATGCTCGAAGATGACGAATCCGCCGACGATCCCCCCGCGCGATCCTGATGATGACCGCCCTTGGGGTGGTCTCCAGGGCGTAGTGCTGGGAGTGCTGGCATTGCTGCTGGTGGTGATGGTCGGGCAGACAGTCTATCTGCTGGGTTACGGCCAGCAGCTGCGCGAGAGCCAAGACGCACTGGTGTGTCAGTGGCAGGTCACCAAGCAATTGCGCGAGGCGGCCGGGCGGGAACGCGGGGCACAGCGCGCGTTGCTGGCTACCAACTCCACCGCGAACGCCAATAGGGATCTGACCGACGCGGAGCGGCGAGCCGCTGCCCAGGTGGCGATTAAGGCGTACCTGGACGTGCTCGACGCCAACGATGTCGATCGGGCAAACCTGCCGCAATGCCCAGACCCCAGGGGGGACTAGTGCACTACGCCGACGACGACTGTGCCGATAAGCGTCACCGCCCACGGTTCCCCATTCCGTGGTTGCTGGTGAGCCGCCGGTATATCGACCGGCAATTCCAAGACATCAGGCGACACCTCGCGTCGCTTGAGGAGGCTCTACAACAGATAGGAGTCAAAATGTCTGAGGCAACTGACAAGTTGGACCTGATTGACAGCCGGACCAATGACCTCGGTGTCCTGGTCCGGGCGCTGCGCGATGAGCTGGCCAACACGTCTGACGCCTCTCCCGCGGTGCTCGCGCGGCTGGACGTCGTGGCGGATGCGCTGAGCGCTATTGCGGCCGACCCGACTAATCCGACTCCGCCGGTCCCGGACCCCGACGTTCCCGACGTACCGGTCGTTTAGCCGTGGCTGAGCTGGTCGCGGGGATCGACGTCTCCAGGTGGCAGGGTGCACCGGACTGGGCGAAGGTCGCCGCGACCAGCGTGCGGTTCGCCTATATCAAGGCGAGTGAGGGTGCGTCGTCCAGCTACCCCACTACCGACGCGCAGCATTCCGGGGCGCGTAAGGCTGGCCTGGTCACCGGTCTGTACCACTACGCGAAGCCGGGTCTGTCGGCGACGTCCAATGCCGACGCCTTTGCCGCGCAGATCACGCGGTTGGGAGCGATAGCCGGGCACCTGCCTCCGTGCCTGGACCTGGAGGAAGGGTCCGGGAATCTGTCGGGCTGGTCCGATACGTTCTTCCGTCGACTCCGGGAGCGGACCGGGTGCCGCCAGGTCATGCTGTATTCCGGTACGTCCTTCTTTAACTCTCACATCGGTGAGGGCTGGATGGACCCCGACGTCGCATTGTGGATCGCCCACTATGGGCGGGACCCCGGTAAGCCCGGATACATGTCCCCGCGGGTCGCTATCCACCAGCATTCCGCGACCGGTCGGATAAGCGGAATCGCCGGCGATGTGGATCTCAACGCGGCTCTCTGGCCGCTGGACAAAATCACCGTTGCGGCGAACCCCCCGAAACAGGAGACCCCGCCAGTGAATGTGCAGGTCAACCTTCTCACCGACTCCGATATCAGGCGCGTCGCCGATTGCGTGCTAGACACCCCGGTCCAGCGGGACGGCAATGTCCCCAATGCCGGGCAGGCGGTCACGCTCCGCGGCATTGTCGCCTGGTTTGACTCCGTGGTGACGCATGCCCCCATGGATGACGCGCGGGCACAGCAGCTGGCCGCCGATGTCGCGGCTATCCGGGCAAAGCTCGGCGCCTAAATCGACCGAGGAAAGGCGTAAGCCAATGAAGATTCTAGGGCGTGAGCCTGCTGTTTTCTTTGCGCTGATCGCGGCCGCTGTCCAGCTGCTATCTGTGACCGTCACCCATTGGGACCCGGAAACTCAGGGTGTCATCAATGCGGTGGTGGTCGCCCTCGCCGGGCTGTGTACCGCGCTGACGCTGGCCACCGAAAAGGCGTTCGCCGCACTGGCCGGCCTGGTCAAAGCGGTGATGGCTTTGATGCTGGCATTCGGGTTGCACATTGACGCACCCACTCAGACCGCCGTCATGGTGCTGGTCACCGCCGTGGGTGCGTTCATTGTGCGTCAGAACGCGGACGCACCCATCACCAAAGAGGGGGCTGACGCATGCCGCTGAGCGACTCCATTTCGCTCGGTTGGAAGCCCCCGAAGCTGACCGTCAATCTGAACAGTGACGGCGACTTTATAGCCGAGCTGATCTCAGACACCGGGGACTATCCGCCGGGCACTGAGATCTCGCTGGTGTTCATTCCAGCCGGGGCTCCGCCGATCGTGTGGCCGGCCACCATTACCGGGGACAGCGCGCTCTGGGAGGTCCCCAAGGTAGACGTTGCCGCGGTGCTCGACGCCGACCCCATTTCAGCGAAGCTGCATTACGGCAACGGTGTCCGGGACATCATTTGGTATCGGGGTGATGATCGTGACCTCACCTAATCTGACGCTGCCGGGGAAAGTACGGGTTCCCGTACCTGATTCCACTGTCCACCTGGTTCCGGTGGTGGGGCCTCGCGGTCCCATTGGTCCGCCGGGTGACGCCGCGAGCACCCTCGGCTACACGCATACGCAGAGCAGCCCCGTCCCCGCGGGGCAACCGGTCCAGGTGGCGCACGGCCTCATCTTTCGACCCGCCGGCATTATCTGCAAAGAACTAGACGGCGTGCAAATCGAGTACGCCTCGGTGACCTGGCCGGCCACCGGCATCCTCGAATTGATATTCGGCGTGGCATTCGCCGGAACCGTCACGGTTTCCTGACCCTTACAGACTGGGAGTAATTTCCAATGGTGTCACGTCGCTTTGCGTCGGATATTGACCTACTCGGCTACTCTCTCCTGAGCGCAATGCTCAACCCGGTATCGTCCGACCCCGGCGGCCTCGGCGCCGGCCAGGCCGGACGGGTGTGGTTCAACACCGCCACTAATAAGCTGATGTATTGGGACGGCACCACGGCTATCGACGTCCGTGCCCGCGCCAATCACTCGGGTTCCCAGCTGGCCAGCACCATTAGCGACCTGGCCAGCACCGTCAAGGCATACCGGCTCGACGAATTCGCCGCACCGAACATTGACCTGTCGCTCGCCAGCCACAAACTGACGAACGTCACGGACGGGACGGGCGCGCAGGATGCCGCGACGAAGGGACAGCTGGACACCGCGATCGCCGGCATCGCCTCGGGCCTGGTCCTCAAGGGTGCTGTCAAGGTCGCGGCCACCACGAACCTCTCGCTGTCCGCTCCGGGTGCCACGGTCGACGGCGTGACCATGGTCAGCGGTGACATCATGCTGTTGACCGGGCAGAGCGCACCGGCCGCCAATGGTCCCTACGTGTGGAATGGAGCGGCCAGCACCGCGACCAGAGCACTCAACTTCGACACCTCTGGTGAGGCGGTGCTGGGGAGTTTCTGGCTGGTCGAGCAGGGCAGCAACGCGAACAACATCGCCATTCTGACGAACACCTCGGCGATCACCCTCGGCACCACCGCGTTGACGTTCTCTTTCAACACCTCGGGTGCGTCGTCCCTCACCGGATCGTCGTCGATCCTGGTGTCCGCCGGGGTCATCTCCGCGATCGTCGGTACCGGTCTGCTGGGTGGTACCGGTGCGGCGCTCACCCCCGACTTCTCCATTGTCGGGCGCAAGGCCGGCGGGGTCATTCCCACGTCCACCTCGGGTATCTTCGCCGTGTCCGGTGCGGTGGTCACGATCAACCACGGGCTGGCAAACTTTGCCCCGCACTTTGCTATCCGGGCATACACCAGCCCCGCCGCGGGATACACCCAAGGGCAGCTGGTGGAAATGGACAACGTCGCCACCGACGCCAACAACATTTCGCTGACGCTCCCGGGCGCCCCGGCGTCAAATAACTGGATCGTCGCGGTAGTCGGCTAATGGTAGCCCGGGTATTCACTCAGCAGATCCAGCTTCCTAATGACCCGGGCGCACCATTGGAGGTGTCCACCAAGCAATACGCCGACACAAAAGCCGCTGTCGTCCACACGCACACCTATAGCGACATCACCGGTATCCCGGACCCGGTGGTCACCATCACCGATTCGACCTCGGTCACACCCGATGCTGCTTTCGGTGATGCCAAGGTGTTCATCTGGACCATGGCGGCAAATAGCACGCTCAATGCTCCGAGCAACCCGGACCAAGGTCAGATCATCCGGGTTTGCGTTAAGGCAGTTGGCGCGCACACCCTCATCCTGTCCGGGTTCATCGGAAGCACCGACTACTCAACGGCGACTGTCAGCATCGCGTCCGGTAAGTGGTGGACCGGGAGCTTTCAGTACCTCAGTGACATCGGCTGGCAAATCGTCGGCAAGGTTATGCAGGCGTAATGGCGACCCCTGGTCCGACCATCCTGAATATCGGTACCGGCACGGGCGCCAACCGGTACAAATTGGATTACAGCCTGACCGCCGGCGGAACAGTCCTCACACAAACGTGCGCCCAGCTGGCGACGTTCGAGAACACTAACGTCTTCTATCAAGACGGCCCGTGGTGCATGATGCGCACGGACGTCGACGTCGACACCATTGTTACCCCCGGCGGTTACCCGCGTACCGAGCTGCGGGAAATGGCGCTAGACGGCACCACAACCCGCGCATTCAACCCCACCACCGGGGACCATTCCTGCTCGGTGTGTTTCAAGGTCGAGCACCTACCCCCGGTCAAGCCGAGTGTTGTGGTGCTCCAGATGCATGACGCGTCTGACGACATCATCGAATTCGCTGTTCAGCCCCGCGGCGACTACGCCACGACAGGTAAAGTCAAGCTGGTGTGCCGGGTCAACGGCACGTCCTCGGGCATTCCCGACATGGACTCCGATTTCAAACTCGGCATGGCGCGCCGGGTCAAGATTAGGGTCGGTGCGATCGCCGCCGGGGCAACCGGGTGGGAAGCCTATTACGATGACATGTCCACCCCGAAGATTAAATCGACCGACGCCGGTATGCCGGCCATGGCCACCTCGGGTGCTAACAGTTATTTCAAGACCGGCTGCTACAGCCAAACCAAATACACGGGCAACGGGACCGGTGGCCTGGAGACAGACGTCAACGAATATGTGCTGACCGGGCATCGGGAATTGCAGACGTCGCACAACGGGGAGACCGCCCCGGCGCAGCTGGTGTACGGCATCGACTCCACGAACATCATTTCCAATGTGAGGTGGGGTGCGAAAGCCGAGGGTGTCAACACGGGTGCGACCTCGGGGACACCGCTGTCATTCACGCTGACGCCAGCGCTCCCGGCAAGCCTCGTCGCCGACGATATGGTGTATTGCGTCGCCCGCTCCCGGCGCACCGGGGGTAGCACCCTGGTCTCCAGCCCCTCTATCGAGTCGGTGTCACCCGCATGGATCCGGCTCCCTCCAGGTGGCGCTGACTTTGTCAGTGGTCTCCCCGGGACCGATCTGCTGACCCACTCGCAACGCCTCCGAATCTGGGCGCGACCGTGGTTCTCCGGGATGGCCGCACCGGTCATCACCTACGGGCCGACCGGTACCGATACCGACATCATGTCGGCGCAATGCTTTGCCATCGCCGGGGGCAAGCTCGACGCCGACGAAGTCGTTGATCAGATGCCGACCGTATTCAACTACGGGGCCAGCTCGACAACGGTGCTCGGTCCGACCGCGGCGCTACCCGCTAACTCCGTGGGGGGTGCGCTCGCCCTGGCTCTGCTGGCCAACGAATTCAACGTGCCGAGCGGCTCAGCAACCACGGTGTCGGGGGACTCCCTCACCTGGGTTGAGGGTGGCGAGGGAATCGGGACCACGGTCGCATTTCAGGCGTGGGCCAACGATCACGCCATTGTGCCCGCTGGTGCGGGGCAGGCGATCACCGCTAAGCAGTCGGCCAACACGGCGCGCACAACGGGTAAGTCGGCGTCGATCCTGATGACGCTGCGACCGTGCGAGGTGCGGACGGCGGGTCTCATCCCGGCGTCTGGGTAGCAAAAAGCGGCGGGGTCCGGGTGGTCCACTCAACCACCGGGACCCCGCCGCCGCGGGGGATTGATCTAGTTCTCGTTATTAAAGGCGGCGACGACATCGGCGGGGATGCGACCCCGGTCGGACACCTTCATCCCACGCTTGCGCGCCCACTCCCGGATTGCGCGACCCTGCTCCCGGTCGATCCCCGTGGTGTTACGGGGGGCGGTCGCCGTCTGGCGGAGCTTGGCCGTGGACATTCCGTTGCGCCGCCCAACCTTTCCGGCTAGGCGGCCGGCACCGACGTAGTCGCCGAGGGCCTCGCGCAGGGCCTCCTCATTCTTCTCGGAGAGGTCGATTTCGTACGTCTGACCGTCGAGCCCAAAGATCACGGTCTTGCTGGCGGCGCTGCCGTCCAGATCGTCGACCAGCTCAACCAAAACCTTCTGTGCCACTGCGTACTCCAATTGTGTGGTGCGGACTGGGGAAGTGCCAGGTTAACCGGAGGTCCCGACAAATGTCTAATTGGCTCCCCCATCGGATGGTGTTTTGTGGGTGATTTGCAATCTGAGCTGTTGCGGTGGGCAGCTATGGCGGGTCAGCTCAGCGACGGGCTTAATGCACTAGCGGCTTCGCAAGTAACAGGAGCACCATCAGAAACCGTTTCGCCGGCGAAACCTACCCTTCCTTCGGTGATTGGCGCGACCCCCGGAGCGATCCTCAACATCGGTAAGGGCGCCGGTCAAAACCACTTCGAGTTAGGAGTGGGGCGCAGCGGCGATAAAACGATCACCACCAAGAGCCAAGCGCAGCTCGCCGCCGGGTGGACCGAGGCCCCCTACCTGTACACCGTGGGGCTCGACGCGGTATTCGGCGTGAGAGTCAACGGGCCGACCACCCCGGGGAGTAAAAACCCGCGGTCCGAGCTGCGCGAGCTGGACGCCGCTGGGGCCAAGTACGCGTTCGACGCGTCCAAGGGGGACCACTGGCTGACGGCCAGGTCTAGGCCAATCCACCTCCCCCCGGTCAAACCCTCGGTGGTGGTCGGGCAGCTGCATGACGACACCGACGATCTGATTGAGCTGGCCGTGCAGCCCCGCGCGGACTACGCGACGACCGGCAAACTCGAGGTGGTCTGTCGGATCCGCGGGACCAGCGTGGGCCTGCCGAAGCTGGTCGCGGACTACCAGCTGGGGGCCGAGCTCTCATGGAAGATCCGGGTCGGCGCGTTCGGCTGGGAGGTCTACCTGGGCGACCTCGCTGTCCCGGTGCTGACGTCGCTCCAGGCGGGACGGCCCAAGCTGGGGACCTCGGGCAAGGTCTGTTACTTCAAGGTCGGGGCCTACCTCCAGACGAACACCTCGGTCGAGTCGGACCCCACGGAGTACGGGCTGGTGGCGGTGCGCGCGCTGCGGCACTGGCACACCGGCTGGCCGGCCCCTCAGGCGGCGTAGCCGTGCCTCGGGTCTCCGTGTCCCTGGTGGCCGCTGTCGTCGCCCTGGTGGCGCTGGTGGCCGCCCTGGTGGCGTATCACGCTCCGAGCTGCTGACCCCGGTCCGCGCCGCCCCGCGAACCGGGGAACGCAAAAGGGTGCCCGCACCTCCCCTTTCGGAGGTGCGGGCACCCTTCCTTGGTGTTGCGGGGTCTTGCTCAGAGCACGGTGCAATCCGTCATGCGGACCACGCCCATGGTCTGATCGCCTTCGATCGTGCCGCGGACGGTCGCCTGGCCACCCTCGGTGAGGTTGGGGCGGTTGAGCTGCTCCTCATCGGTCACGGCGCAGACCATCTGGGAGAAGATCGCCGGGGGGAGGTCGAAGGAAATCGAAGGTCCCGTAAACCCGGAGTCCTTGATGTTGGCCACCTTGCCGGTGAACTCAACGTACTTCCCGGCCCACTTGTGTTCGGCAGCAACCTTATTTCCGTTGTAGTCCTTGCCGACCTGCGCGGCGGTCACCTTAATGGGTGCAGGCTGCGGGGTAGTGAGGTCGGTGGTGTATGCCTTGGGGTCGATGATCGGACCGAGGGTTGAGTGGGGGTTGATTACCCCGGCGAACAGCCAGACTAGTCCGATCGAGGCCAGGAGTAGAAAGATCTTCCGGCCGATGTGCCGCTTACGCTTTTGGGTGATCGGCTGAGATGCCTGAGAGTCGCGGGTGACGGGTTTCCTGGACATGTTGGTAGGGTTTCCTTTGCTCGTTGCGGCAGACGCGTTGGTGTGTTCGTTTTTGCTGTGGCGAGTGTTACAGGGGTGCGCGCTTTGGTAGGTGGCTGCTCCCCTTGGGCGGGGGGTGCGGGTCCCATGGGCCCGCACCTCACGTCATTGACCAGCCAGGGAAATATACGATCATGGTTTCTGGGGTCACGGTGGCGGTGCACGCTGAGCCACCTAGCTCAATTGCTTCATCTGTCGGAAAGGCAGCGTCACGCAACAATGCGGATTCCGTTGTTACGGCGCCCAGCAACAGCAGGAAAAGCTCCAGCTTTCCCCTGGGCATGATCACCCCGAAGCATGTTCCACCCCGAACGGGGTAGGTACCGGTGATCCCTTCCTCATCAATATCGGCGTACTCGCATACCTCCTTTAGGGTGGTCTGCGAAAAGGCGCGGGTCGGGGTGCTCACTTGTTTTCCTCCAGTAAATGCCAGCCGGACGCTAGGTACTGCTCCAGCAGACGGCTGGCTTTGGGGGTCAGCTCCAGGGGTTCCACCGCGCGGCAGGTCTGGGGGTCTTGGACCAGGTCCCCGATCGCGGTGAGCTGCTCGGCGTAGTCCTCACCGATGTCGCTGATCAACGTCTCGACAGCGACCACCCGGCGAAACACCCGGTACGCCTCTGCCGCCACCTGGGTCCAGCTGTCGTCCTCGGCGGGGTGCTGCTCGTGCCAGAGCGCGGCGGCACCAGCGTCGCGGGGGTCCAGCCAACGCCCCTTCCGGTAGTGACCGCACGTGCAGATAAACCCGTAGCGCCGGTGGTAAGCGGGACCTTTTCGATCCTGGGTCGGCTCGCAGATGTGGAGCCCGGTCGGGTTCATCGCTCCTCCTTTTTTCGTAGCTCGGACATCTTGGGTAGTTGCGCGGTCCGTTGCTCGGCGCGCTCCAGTTCGTCGATCACCTCATCCGGGATCCCCTGCCGCTCCCGCTGGTGACGCACCCGGCACGCGTTGTCGTGGTACCGCATCTGCGTCGCGGCATCGGCGGGTAGCAGGTGGGGACACTTGGGGCGCGCGCACTTGCGCCTGGACGTCAGCCGCCGCGGGACCACGGGTTGCTCTCCTTCGTCGGGGGAGGTGGCCGGTAGGTACCCGTGGCGCGGTCCCATTCCCACCCCTGCGGCTGGGTCCAGGTCCGGTTACCGGGCGGACCGACGTGGTGGACGCCGTCGCAACCGCGCAGCGTGCACCACGGGTTCCAACACAGCGGCGCATGACTCCCGCTCCGTCCCGCCGCGAGAGCTACCGCCGGGACGGCGCTGTGAGGTCCCCACAGGAACCAGACCCACGCGGCGAGGGTGAGACCCGCGACCGTCCCGATCAGCCCCACCACGGGCACCAGGGCGGTCACGGCCGACGCCACGGGGGTATGTCGCTCAGCTGCTCGGTCAGCCACGCGGCGGCATCCTGGGTGGTACCGCTGGGGTCGAGCACGCTCAGCTCACCCGGCAGCAGGGTGCGCACGGTGGCCAGGTCGCTGACAAAGCTGAGCAACCTGGCCTCACTGTCAAAGCGGATCGTGCTCTCAGACCCGATAGTGAGGTCCGTCAGCGTCCACGACGCGGCGCACTGGGTGCAGCTGCGCGCGGCGGCCTCCCGGCGCAGACCCGGCAGCACGGCGCGCAGATCCGGACCGCTCCAGGACTCCGTGTCGATCCGGTACTGGTGACCGCACGCGCGTTCCCAGACCTCGAAATACCCCCCCTCCTTGCGGACCAGTCGGGGCTTGCGGGGCTTGGGGGTCCCCTCGGCGGCGACCAGCTCGCGGGCCCGATCGCTGATCGGGGCGCCGGTCCACGCGTCGAAATCGTCGAACCCCATACCCTCGGCGGCGACCGGTCCGATCGGTGCGGCGTAGTCCATCACCTCGCGGCCAGCGACCCGCGGGGAGGTGTTGAACCGCAGAGCGCTGGCCATGTCGGCGCGGTAGGTGACCGGGTGGCGCCGCTCCCGGGGGAAGTACGCCCGGTCTGCTGGGGTGCTGGCCATGGTAGGTGGCCTCTCTGGTGGTTGGTTGGGTGGTGCAGGGACCACAGTGAGGGCAAACCGTGCGGTTTCTCCACGCCTACCAGCGGTTTGTGCGACTTTGCCCTCAGATGGAGGCATCTGGCCTGGGTGGCGGGACCCCGGGGAGCGCTCGCCGCGCCTTGGGGGTGATGCTCCATTTACCGGTGTCCTTGCAAAAGCGGACCGCGCCCTTACGGGTAAGAGCGCGGAACGTCCTCTCCGGTACCAAATTGCGGATACACCAGTCTTCGCTGTACGCAGGTGCGGCGCCCACGATCATCGTGAGCGCCCGCACCTGCGCGGTGGATAGGGTGGACAATCCCACTACTCGGACCTCTGTTTCTGCTCACACCGCGCGCAGCGGGGAATGTCCTCCCCCGGATTCACCTCCCGCGGCAGCCCCTTGGAATACAACAGGTCCCAGCCGCACATGCTGCGACTGTGCTTACTGGGGGCCAGGTGCGCCCTCTCGCCACCTTTCGGGAGATACCACGCCATAGGTCTGTCGGGGTCCCCGCTGCTCATGGTGTCGCCGCCTGGACGTATTGGGCGATCTCAGCTACCGCGTCCTCTACCTGATCGTCGTCCCGCTTCTCCAGGCACAGCGCGTGGACCAGCACAGCGGTCGCCTGGTAGAGGTGGCTGCCCAGGTGCGCATCCCACTGGGCTTCCTCAACCGGTCCCACGATGAGGAGCTGAGGTGGCAGCTCGGTACCAATCTGCTCCCGGCAGAGTAGGCACGGGTTGAGCACCAGGGGGTGAGCGGCGTCGAGCACCTCCCAGACCTCCCCGCGCCGGGACCACGACTGGTGCCACTCGACATACGTCCAGAGGCTCACGCCGCTCGCCGCCGGGACGGATCGACCATCTCAGGATCTCCTGCCGCGAATGCCGCCCAAACGTCTTTGGATATCCGTCCGTCGCTGACCGTGATCCCGTGCTTCTCAGCCCACAAACGCAGCTGGTGGCATTCCGCCTGGGTGTGTGTCCGTCCCGCCTTAAGGATTCCGGGCTTGACCTTAGGTGCCGCGGCGGGTGTGTGCTCCCGTTTGGCGATCCGCTCGGGCACCCGGTTACCGAGCACGGCGCGCAACCTGTCCGGCAATTGGGAGGGTCCACCGCAGCGCCGGGACACACGGAGGTACGGCAGCAGCGCCTCATAGAACTCTTTGATATGCGCCTCGTTGAGGTCGACCCGAAATTCGACATCCTCCAGGGTGAAATAGACGATCTGCACGTCCGCAACGTACGGCAGTGATGTGCGCTCCAGATCGTCAATGAGTATGAAACGTTCCATTGGTTACGCTCCTTCGGGGCATTCAACGTCCGCGAATCGTGGGGGCTCCGTGAATGTGGGGGTCAGACCCGCCCGCTTAGCGCGCTCGATCAGCCGGTCTATGTCGACCTCGGGCGCCGGGGTATCAACCGCTAGCACCCTCCCGAGGGACGCTTCGATATCGGGCTCCACATGCTCGATCAGCGTCCGCCGCTCGACATCACCCATGGGGGTCCGCGCCGCGGTGGTGATCGTCGCGGCACGGTCGCATCGGATGGTGGTCTCACCCCGCAGCGTCCGGGCGAAGATCACCAGAGGTCGGCCCGCCTGGCGCAGCAACCGGTCACCTACCCGCACCTCGCCCGCTGTCATCGGGCGAACGACCATCTCATACGTCACGGTGTCTCCCTCCCAGGGCCTCTTCCCGCGCGGCCTCTGCGCGAGCAGCCGCATCCTGCGCACGCTTAGCCTCCCGGTGCGCCCCCCAGGCGAACCAGACCGCCAGCAACGCTGCTGCGTAGGCAAGCCAGCACGGAGCACTCACGATGCGCGCACCTCCCGCGCGCGGCGCTGCTTAGCCTGTTCCGCCTCGACCGCGGCGGCGCGCGCTGCCTCCAGCTCGACACCACGGGCGAGCGCCTTCTTTTTCAGCTGGGTCGGGGTGAGACCACCCATCGACTTTGTCGCTAGGGATTCCCGGATCATGCTGGAGGTCATCCGCCCGTGACCCTGGAGTAGGTAACCGTCGTGGTACTTCGTGATCGCCGCGACCCGGATCAGCCGGGCACGCTTCCCGACCCCCTGGACCTCATACAGTTCCTGCCGGTACGCCAGCCCGCAGCGTCGACAATCGAGCGGCTCCCGGATGAGCAACCCCAGTTCGTTGACCCCGATGAAATCGAGCGGCTTGCCCTTTAGCTCGGCGAGCGTGGGGAACATGTGCCGCATGGTCTCCCGGCAGGCGAGGACGTCAGCGTTCGCACCGTCAACGTAGGAGTCGGTGTCAGCGGGCGAGGCCCACAAAACTTCAGCGTCCCGCTTTGCCTGGGCCAGCTGGCGCTCACCGACAATGGACACGATAGGCATGTCAGTCTTCTCCTTCGACCTGTTGGTTTTCGAGGTACTTCACTAGTTCTTCCCGGCGGACCCGCAGCGATCGCTGACTAATGCGGATTGCCGGTAACTCACCACGGTGCACCAGCCGATAGACAGTCATAGGGGCCACCCCAATCTCCTTGGCGATTTCCTTGACTGTCATCATGACGGGTTTAGATTCTTCTGTCATCGTCGTCACCCTCATCCCCTAACCCACTGGTGATTGTTGTCGACCAAATAGGGTCGCTTCTGCGTGACCCCATTGACGTACAACACCACCCGGCGGCGCGTGCCTGGCACGTCGACTACGTAGCTGGTGACCGCGACGGCTTGGACCTCTTCATCAAGAGATCGTTCCCGGGCGACATCACGGGCTATCGAGTCCTCGGACCAAACACTCTCTATGGGTCCGGTGATGACATCGCCGTCCAGCCCGCGGCTGGTGACATGTACACCCCAGACAATGGCTTCGCCTTGGCGCGGATGAGGGACGGCGGTCACTCGGCCACCTGCTGGCAGCGGAGGAGCAGTCGGCAGCAATTCATGCGGGGGCTCCCGGTCGGTGTGTTTGTGTGACCGGTGCGGGGTCTGGGCACCGTATTCGGTTATGGTTACCTTGGTAGGTGGTTGCGCATTTGGTAGGTGGCATTGGTAGGTGGGCGGTGGACCTTGCCGGCTGATGTGGGTCTTAGTGACCACCTCTCCGCCATGCGGAGGTGAGCCGGCAAGCGAGGGTGCGCAGCCTGGTCGCTCGGCGCCGCTGCTGCTCCTGAGACATCACGTCGTCGATCCACAGATACATCTGTGACAGGTAGGCGAAGACGCGCGCCATCTCCTGTTGGATCTCGCCGCACTCTAATTGCCGCAGGTATGCAATAACGAGATCGTTGGCGGCGTCGTCGTCCCGGCGGGAGTAGGCGATCACCAGCCGCATCGACAGGCGCACAAACGGGGGGATCTGATCGACGAACCCGCTGTCGACGTCGAACACCGCCGGTGCGCAACCCAGCCGCCGGGTGGCCTCTCCGCATCTGCGCGCGGCCACCAGGCACAGACCGACTAGGCGGACGTGCGCATCATGCAAGGTGGGGGCCAGCTTGATAAACGACTTGAGTGGGGCGGCGGCTGCTGACTCCCGATGGTCACCACCGGATAGCACCGCCTCTAACCAGTCGTCGACCAGGCGGAAGCAGAGTTGGATTCGTTCTCGCTGGGCGGTAGTTACGGGACCGTCATTATGACCACCGCACTCACAGTGCTCGGTCATGTCGGCCCCCCGGTGGGGAGCTGGGGAGCTGTCGGGCGGTTGGTGTGGTGTGTTGGGGTCGGCCACTGGGGGCCAGCCGTAAAGCCATTGGGGCGCATCCTCCAGGTGCGTAGTGCTCGTGTGGGGTAGGCCACACAAGTGGATGACCTTAGACCTGAGGGCTACCTGGGTAGCAAGTGGTGTCTAGGTAAAGGGGGGATTAAACGTGCCGATATAACCAAATGGGTGGTATTACCGGCGTGTTTTTCGACTAGATCACTTGACTGCTCAACTAACGCTCAGTAGCTCCTCTGTTGCTTATGTTGACCGTGTGATTACTCCTGTTACTTATGGGGTTGCGTAAGGGGCAGGTGGTGCTTACGGGTCTCAGTGTCCCCTAGGGTCGGCTGGTTTGCCAGCGCCGACCCGCATACACTGTGACGCCGCCCGCCTACCTACCCGGGCGCATAGGAGAGCCTCACCATGCTTACTCTCATACCCGCCGAGCCAGTTGATCTACTGATTCCGCCGGCGAAGGCGCCCCTTCCTGCGGAGATAGTCGATCAGAAGTGCCCGGGGTGCGGGGCCGACGCCGACGCGTATACAGGCTCCCCGCCGCACGGTCCCCGCTGCCCCTACAAATGATCGTGAAGCGCTATCAGTACGTCCTAACCGGCATCTGCGTTGTGCTCATGGTCTTGCTGTTCCTGGGGATGGGCGTCGCCGCCGATACCGGGGACCTGTCCTGGTTTATCGGGGTCGCAATCTTCGACTACGCCGCCGTGATTGGGTTCGCCTTCTTTGCTCCCGAGAGGTGGCGCGACTAGTGACCGCGGACGACCGGTCCGACCCGCAACCAGGACATAGACCGTTCCATATCGGAGAGGGTTACGGTTCCCTTCCCATTGACGACTTGCCATACGACCGGCTGTGCCCGGACTCGCGCAGCGCGGGTGACGACGCGGCCCGCGCCGGGACGGCGCACTGGGAAATCGTCGCCGGTCACTGGTGCCTGCGCCGGGACGATCCGGAGCAGACACGGTGAGTGACCCGCCAGAGGATGAGATGGCCAAGGCCGGTCGCATGCTGATCGACCTCTACGCCAACCTGCCTCCCGATTCGATCGAGCAGAGCGCGACCGTGTTCGACCCGCCTACCTATCACTGGGGTCACCGCGCGCGCCGTCCCCGCCGACACCTGGGAGCAGACATCGTGAGCTGGCTGAGCGACCTCTACCGCGCGCTGCTCCGGGGACACGCACCCCCCAAGGTCCACGACGTGTATGTGCGCCTGGAGCCGCTCCAGCCGGACGCTGTGACCCTGCTGGTAGAGGTCCGGTGTACCTGGCACCCGGACGTCGCCCGAGCCGTTGTGCTGCACGCTCTGGACGAAGCACTCAGCGCGGCGCGCGGCAAGGTGTTCGCCGCCGAGCTGGACACCAACGGGGAGGACGCGCGGGGTACGTGATGGGTCGCTACGTCAAACCGGAGTCCAGCATCGGTCCCGTTGGCTTCTGCCCAACCTGCCAAGAGGACGGACCCTGTGAGTTCCACTGCATCCGCTGTGGCCTACTGATCGACCACCGCGCAACCGACCTCTATCAGATCCGGCACTGGGTGCCAGGACGCTGGACGCCAGACCTGGGTGAGTGGCAGCTGGTCAGCAACTTCTGTGCGGCGTGCTGGGCCGCGCTGTGACCGAGGTCCGCGACGCCCGGGGGTACTTCGAGGGGTTCGACCCGCGCGAGTGTGGTGAGCACCGGACCGTGGGTACCTACCGGGCGTGGTGTCACGACTGCGCCGAGTGGTGCTATCCGTCGAGCCCGTGCGTCCGGTGCGAACTCCCAGTGCTCCGCGCCGAGCTGGAGCGGCTGCGCGCTGAGCCGGTGCTCGCCCCGAACGCACTCGACGCCAGCGCGGAGCGCTGGCAGCTCTACGCCGCCCAGCTTGAGGGGACGCTGGGCGAGCTGCGCGGCGAGCGGGACCGGTTGCGTGCCGCGCTGAAACGGTCCGTCGCTGAGGCCGAGCTGCGATGGTCCGGCAAGCACATGTCGGACGACGAACTCACTGAGTTTGCCGACCACGTCGCTCGGCCTTGGCCTCCTACCAGCGGAAACACCTCTGGGTGAGGGCTGCTCCATAAGAGTACTTAGACCCAGGTGCGGACTTCCCCGCACCTGGGTTGCGGTACTGTTCAGCCATGCCTACCAACACACCGAGCGACACACCCTCTCACCAGGGCAAACACGTGCGGGTCTATCCGGACGGTACCGCGACCGTGGTCCGGTCCGTCGTCAGCGCCGCCGACCCCTTCACCCCGCTGACCGTCAAGGACAACACCGACGCCAACGACTACACCGCCGCCACGCTGGCCGTCGCCTGGGCCAACGACAACGACTGGCCGACGCCTGATCTGTCCGCCGATGGTGTCGACCTCCGCGACTGCGTTCAGTGCTTCGTCTGCGACGGGTGCGCCTGCGATCAGAGCCTCGCCATCTCCGAGGAGTACCCCGAGGGTGTCCCCTGCTGCGGCGAGTGCGTGGCCGAGCACTACGAAACCCTCACCGCCGAGCGGGCCGAAGCGGGACTGACCGAGGGTGACACCGAGGCCAAGCTGTGAGCGACACGGAGCGTTGCTCAGTCTGGGTCGACACGGAGACCACGTCCGGGGTCGGCTGGTTCCGGATCGCCGATGACGTGCCGCACGACGTTGCCACTGAGATCGTCGTGGCGCTGTCGGTACCGGCAGAGATCTTGCCGGCCAAGGCCACCAATGCGGATTTGATGCGGAGGCTGCTCAACCGGGGTGACTCCCGATGACCGCCACGGATTACGACATCGCCGACAAGCTGCTGAGGCGCCGCGGGGCGCGGGGCATGGAGCTGGAGGCACCCAAACCGGTACGCGCCACACTGCTGGTCCGCATTAGCGATGCCCGGGATTACCGCGATGAGAAGGGCGACACGGTCACCGACGAGGAAGGCATCAAGCTGCAGATCAAGAACGCCACCCGCTACGCGGAGCGCATCGGTTGGGGTATCGGGAGGGTGCGCGTTGAGAATGACGTCAGCGCGTTTAAGCGCCGCCGCATCCCGCTGCCCAATGGCCGGTTCGAGCTGCGCACCGTGCGCCCAGAGTTTCGCGCCACGATCGCCGACCTCGCCGCCGGTGTGTCGGACGGTTTGCTGGTGTCCGACATCGACCGCGCCATGCGCGACATGCGGGACCTCGAAGACCTGATCGACGTGGTGGAGGGTGCTCTCCCGCGTATCCCGGTCGACGCCGTGTCCGGCTCGCTGAGGCTCGGGAACGACTCCGAGGTGAAGACCTCGCGCATCCTGGTTGCCATGGCCAACGGGGCGAGTAAGGACACTCAGCGCCGGGTGCGGGACCGGCGAGCGGACCAGGCTGAGCGCGGCAAGTGGGGTGGCGGTCCGCGCCCCTACGCGTTCGGGGTCGATACCGGGGAGGTCGACCGGTATACCCGCATGCCGATCATTGACATGCGCCGACAGGTACCGGCCGAGGCAGCTGAGATCGTGCGCAGTAGTGAGGCGATCCTGGCCGGCAACACCTCGGTCCGGGAGCTGCTCGCTGAGATGCGGACCCGCGGGAAGCACCTCGGCGTGTCGGGCAAGCCGATGACGCCGGGCACGTGGCGGGACATCCTCATCCGGCCGCGCAACGCCGGGTTGAGCACGCTGCACGGTGAGGTGCTGGAGGACGTGACCATGGAGGGGGTCGACGACGATCACCCGCCGATCGTGTCAGTGGAGACGTGGCGCGCCGTGGTGGCCGTGCTGACCGACCCGCACCGCCAGACCACGCCGGGACCGGCGGCCCGCTGGCTGGGCAGCGGCATCTACGTGTGCGGTCACGCGGACTGCCTTGGCCGCGACGTGGTGATGCGGGTCGGGCGGGGCGGGAAGAGGCAGACGTTTGCCTACCTGTGCACCGGGGGGAGCGTCCACCTCGCGCGGGCAGCTGACCCGGTGGACCAGCACGTTCAGGCGGTGATGGTCGCCAAATTTATCCAGCCGGACGCCACGTCGCTGCTCACACCCAAGGTCCAGGTCGACGTTGCCGCGCTCACCACGGAGGCCAACGGACTGCGGGCACGGATCACCGAGGCCAAGGATCTGTGGGAAGCGGGAGTGCTGGGTACGGGGGATCTCACCATCCGGGTCAACCGGCTCAAGGCGCAAGTGGAGGCGATCGACCTCAGGCTGCACGCCGCTGCCGAGGTGGACCCACTCGTTGGGCTGGCGGGTAACCCAGAGGCGGGGGAGGTGTGGACCGGTCTGTCGCTGACCGCGCGCCGGGCGATCCTCCGCCGGGTGTTGCGGGTGACCATCCTGCCGTCGACTCCGGGGATGCCTCCCGGTTACAAGCGGGGGTCTGGGGTGTCGTATCTGCGACCGGAGCACGTGAGGATTGAGTGGGTGACCCCGGACACACGATAGGGTGCACCTCGGCTCTCAACGCCAATCACGCGAGGCATAAGCGCGAGGTAGGTAAGAGGCACCCGCGGCCCAACCGCTCACCAATCAATCGCTAACCTTTCGGCACCAGCGCCCGCCCGGCATATCGCCGGGCGGGCGCTTTTGCGCGCTTGTGAATGGGGGGGATACCACCCTTCAATTGCCCGCCATGCACCCGATCTGCTTCTCCCCCGCGAGGTTGCGAGCCCGCCGCGACCAGCGCGGACTGACGCGGTCCGAGCTGGCCGAGCGGTGTGGTCTCTCGGTCGCGGCGATCAAGGACTATGAGAGCGGACGGCACACCCCAGGTGCCGACGCGCTGGGTCGGCTGGCCGCCCAGCTGGCGTGTCAGGTGGATGACTTCTTCGTCCGGACCTACGCGGAGCTGTCCGATGCCAGCTGACCCCGCGGCAGTGGAGGCCGAGGTGCGCCGCCAGCTGGCCCGCTGGTTCCCGCACGTCGACGTTGAGTGGGTGCTGACCCAGGTGGCGGCGGCCCCGCCGCTGACCGAGGAGCAGCGCGCGGCGATCCTGCCGCACTTGCGGGTGCCTGCCCCGTGAGCCCCCTAAACGATCAGACTCACCTTAAGCAACACGTCACGATCGTGTGCCCCATAAAGCACATAACCCTCTGGGGATCATTTGTGTTAACAGGCGCATTGCGGAATCGCGCAGGTTATCACCCAATCGCACGCGGATTTGACAGGACACGCCGATCTTCGCAAGCGTTTTGCTCTGCTTGGCGTATCCCCACTGGGCCAAACGTCTAGGTCGAGCACCCCCCGCGCTCGACTCGTTCGACCCGTTTCCACCTACCCAAGGGAGACAGAGAAGTGACATCACCGGAAACCACCAGCGTGGTTCAGGAGCTGCACCGGGAGTTGTACTCCGGCTTACTCACGCTCGACGAAGCCGCCCAGGCCCTCGGTATCTCCAGGCACAGCCTCGCCCAGCTCACCAATCGTGGCGAACTCCGCGCGGTCCGCATTGGCGGGACCTTCTACATCGGCGAGGGAACTCTGCGCGGATACATCGCCGATGTCCGCGGCACCACAAGCCCCACCTGCCCCGCACCCCGAAGGGACCCCGGAACCGATGACTAAGGCAATCCTTGCCATGGCAGCGTTCTTTGCGATTGTGGCGCTCATGGCCTGGGCGTTCGGATTTACCGGCGGCCCCCGATGACATTCGACGAAAAGGCAGTGCGGGCAATGGTCGCGCAGGAAGCGCAGAAGCAACCCCTCCGCGTGCAAATGGTGCACAACAACACTCCCGAGGTGGTCGGGGGCGCAATCGTCATGAGCACGATCAACCTATTCATTGCCGGGCTGTGGCTCATGCTCGGATTCAAAGCCGCTCACTACCTGGTGTCTGCCGTCCCCCCGGCCGGCTACGTCGACTCAGTGATGCTGGTCTTCGGGTTCAACGCCCTCGGTGCGGCACTCGGCTGGACTCAGGTCGGGGTGCTCCGATGACCCGCGAGTACCTGGCCGAGCGTCTCAAAGAGGCGTGGTTCGCCGCCGAGCCCGGTATCCCCATCGGGCGGCGCTGGACAGCGGTCGCCGACGCGGCCACCGCGGAACTGTCGACACCGTTCGACACCCCCACTCCGCCGACCCCGTTTGTGGCCGTCGACTGGTCCGGGGACCCGGTCAACACCGAGAGCTCGGAGCCGGCTGAGGTGCCGCAGTGGCGGGCGGTGCGGGAGACCCCCGCGCGTGATCACGCCTACATGATCAACGTGACCTACCCGGACGGTTCCGAGGCTCACGATCAGGGCACCGCCACGGCGGCTGAGCTTGCCAACAGGCTCCGATTCGAGGCCAACCTATGCGCACCCCCGGAGGTGCTGCTACCGCCGGATGAGGTGGCGGACGGGGCGCCGCGCTGGCTGGTGCACAACGCCCCGGCCGGGATGCCGTCCAGCTTCGCCGCGTGGAACAACGGGGTCACCACCACCAATGGTGATCTGATCGAAGACCTGGACGGGCTCGAGTCCACGGCGCGGGCGATGCTCGCCGCGGCGGCTCAGGCCAAGCTGTGGCGGCGACAGGTGTGACTGTCGTCGACATACCCGGCGACGCGGCCCAAAAGGTCCAGCGGTTGCGCCAGGCGGGTTACCACGCCTCGCTTGTGCCGGTCGTTACCTGGCCGCTTCGGTTGGCATGTCGAGCATGCGACACCAGCTCCAGGCACGCCGCGAACGTGATCGTGTCCGTGGTCTTCGACACCACGGAATACACCGAGCCGATCTACCGGCTCGACGGCTGGTCAACCCCTAGTTGCTGGGCCGGACTGGCTCCCTTCTTGGACGAAGCCGAGCACATGGAGTGCTTCCTAGGCGTAACGATTGAGGTCCCCGAATGAGCGTCAACCTACCCATTCCTGTCCGCTCGATCCGCCGCCCGCGTAGGGCGCTGGAGTCCGTTTGGACGGCACCCCCTTCGCCGGCGAAACCCCCGGTACCGAGCACCGACGAACGCATTGCGCTAGAGGTCCGCGCTGAGCTGGACGTGATGGTCTCCCAGATGAAGATGCCGACCGGTCCGGTTGAGCTACCCGATTCCGGGCTGTGCCACGGCGCGATCCGGGAGTCCTTTCAAGGGTTCGAAATCGAGTATTTCTGCGTGCGGCGGGCGGGTCATGCGGAGCCCTGCTCCCCAGGTTCCGACGACTCGCCCGCCGCACCCGATGACCTGTCCGAGCTGGACCACCAGGGCGCCTGGGGTTGCTTGGACGCCCCGGTGGTCACGTGATGACCGTTACCGTGGGATCGCTGTGCACCGGCTACGGCGGCCTGGAGCTGGGGCTGGCGCAGCTGGTCGCGGTGCGGTTGGTGTGGTGCGCGGACAACGATCCGGCGGCGGTCAAGCTGCTGGCCCACCACTACACCGAGGTCCCCAACCTCGGTGACCTCACCGCGGTGGACTGGTCGACCGTGCCGCGGGTGGATGCCATCACCGCTGGGTGGCCGTGCCAGCCGTGGTCGCTCGCCGGGAAGCAGAGAGGAGCCCGCGATGCGCGCGCTATCTGGCCGGCCATTGCCGCCGCCGTTCGCTCTGTTCGACCCCGCTACGTGTTCCTGGAGAACGTCGCGTCTATCGCTGGAGCTGGCGAGCTTGCCAGAGCTTGCGGTGACCTGGCCGAAGCGGGGTATCTGGGCGCGTGGGATTGCGTCCGAGCTTCCGACGTCGATGCCCCGCACCGCCGTGAGCGACTGTTCATCGCCGCTCGTGCCGACCCCGGAGGCCAAGCTGGGCCGGTCCGGGATCAACCCCGGCGGGTTGACCCGCTCGGAGAACCGGGGGACGGACCTGGGGACGGCGATGGCGCTGCTCCCTACCCCGATGGCGCGGATGGGCCGCTCCGGGGGCGGCAACGGGATCACCTCACCGGAGCACGCGGCGCGACGGTACGCGGCGGGTCGCCGCAACATGGAGGACGCGGTAGCGCTGCTGCCGACGCCGCGGGCGAGCGACGGCGAGAAGGGTGGACCGAACCAGCGGGGGTCGAGCGGGGACCTGATGTTGCCCTCGGCCGTGGTGCAGCTGCTGCCGACCCCGATGGCGAACCGGTCGGGGCACAACCGCTCACCCTCGCCGGGAGCGGCGGTCCGACCGTCGCTCACGCGGATGGACAAGCTGTTGCCGACACCGACCGCGACGGACGCCAAGGCCGGCCGCAACGCGACAGCGAACCGGTCGGACCCGGAGTCGAAGCACCATCCGGGGACGACGCTGACCGACGCGTTTTGGACTGGGCCGGATACGGACCCGCAATTGCAAGGTGGGAATCCCAGCTTGGGCGCCCAGCCCCAAATCCCACTCTGGTAGGTCGGCGCGGTGGTCTCCAGCTGAACCCCGAATTCGTCGAGTGGCTCATGGGTCTCCCAGCTGGGCATGTCACTGGTGTTCCTGGGTTGACGCGTAACCAGCGGCTCAAGCTCCTCGGCAACGGCGTCGTCCCGCAGCAGGCCGCGCACGCCTACGCGCAGCTGCTCCCGCTGCTAGACGAATTGGTGGCGGCATGACCTCACAGAAGTTGTCTGATTACCTGATCAAATACGGGCACGACTTCGTGACCGGTATGAGCGACGCCCTCACCGAGGACGCACTGCGCCAGCTCGCCGAGCCCCGCGACGAAACAGAGACCCTCGCCACCTGCGAGGAATGCCGGTGTATGGGTCACCACCCCGTTGAGGTCGGGACCGCCGAGCGGCGCGAGCACACCCCGGACGGCGGGTATGTCCACATGAGCGCCGCCAAGATCGTCCGCCGCACCTGCATGTTCTGCGGGCACAGCTGGGAGCGGTGGGCATGACCCCCATGAATCGTTGCGAGATCTGCACGGGTGACCCGTCGTGGATGGTGTCCCGCTACGGCGACGGCGTTATCCGGTGGGCCTGCAACGAGCACCTGGACACCGTTTCGCACGCGCTCCAGCGCCCGACCGGCTCCACCCTGCTCACCCTCACCCCAATGAAGGTGCCGGCATGAGCGACAAACTGGAGACCCGCCATTTCATTGGGCTCACTAAGGACGGCTCACGCTTCTCGATCGACCTCGGCCCTGGTGACCCGGACGATCTGCCACCAAATGAGCCGCTCAAATACGAAGGCGAACGTTGCATGTATCCGGTGTCGAAAGAGATCGCCGAGGAATGGTCCAATGGGGAGGGAACGTGACCGCGACAATGGTCGGCCCCGGTCTTGGACTCTGCCCCGGCTGTGGCCGGCGGATGGTCGCCGAGGGGAACGCAACCCGCGAGGTTGCGCTGTACGCGGAGCGTGGTCTGTGCACCCGGTGTGTCAACACGTCCAGTGCTGAGCTGGAGCTGTTCGCGCTGGCCCAGCTGTTCTACCGTCCAGACGCCCAGCATTGGCTGCCCAGGGCGGCGTGTAGGCGCCGCGGGGTGGACCCGGCATGGTTTTACCCGCACCCCTGGGAATCGCACGCGGAGGCCCGCTCAGTGTGCCGCCGCTGTCCGGTCACCCGCGAGTGCCTGAAAGACGCGCTCGACACCAAGGACGCGTTCGGGATCCGCGGCGGATTCACACCCGAGGAACGCGCCGTCATCTACCGACACCAACAGGGCGGTGCGCGGTGAGTAAACCAATGCACGTCTCTCCGTTGGACGCGACGCTCCACATTGACCCCGAAAACCTAGGTGCTATGCGCGAGTCGCTGCGCATCGCACCGGAAAACCTGGGGGCGATCGGTCCGAGTGTGGTGCCGTGCGAGAACTGTGCCGCACCGGTCAGCGTCGTCACGGTCACCGGTCTATCCAACGGAAAGGATGTCACCCGGCTAATGGAGGTACAGCCCGACCGGCTGGACTCCGGACTGATTCACCTGCACCAGCACACACCGGACCGGTGCCGGACTTTCCGTGCGGAGCGTGCGCTGTGAGGCACGCGGAACGCATCGGCACATTCGAGGTGGAATCCCCGAAATGGCGGGCCGCGAGGTCTCAGGGTCTGGGTGGGAGTGAGATCGCCGCCGTCCTCGGCCTGTCCCCTTGGTGCAGCAAATTCACGCTGTGGCATCGCAAAGCGGGCATGGTCGACCAGGAGCCGGATAACCAGTCCATGGCCTGGGGTCGGCGACTGGAGACACCTATCGCCGACGCATTCGCCGAGACACACCCCGATTGGAAGCTCCGCAAGATCGGGACATGGCGTAGTAAAGCGCGACCGTGGCAGATCGCAAACCCCGATCGGATGATCCATACGCCGTGCGGGTCTGGGGGTCGGACCCGAGCATCAATCCTGGAGTGCAAGACAGCGCACGCCATGAACGGGTGGGAATGGGACAACGGGGTCCCGGTCTATTACCGGTGTCAGGCGCTCTGGTATTTGGACGTGTTCGGTATGGAGACGTGCCACTTCGCCGTCCTCATCGGCGGCTCGGATTACCGGGAGCTGTCGGTCACGTTCGATCCCACCGAGGCCCAGTTTATGCGGACCGCCGCCGAGGAGTTCCTGGCGTCCATCCGGGACGGTCGGCGGCCGGCGATCGACGAATCGGACTCCACATTTCAAACGGTGCGGGAGCTGCACCCAGAAATTGACGGCACCGAAAAGGAGATCCCCGAGGAGATCGCGGTCAAGTACCTGGCATCGTGCGACGCGGAGCGCCGGGTCAAAGAGTTCAAACGGCAGGCCGCGGCGGCGCTGCTCGATGAGATGGGCAAGGCCCGTTACGCCCTCTACCAGGGCGATCGGTTCGCCATGCGCGCCGCCGTGAGAGATAACCCCCCATTCCTCCGCCCCATTAATCGGAAGGACAAAGCGGCATGACCGTCCACCTGTCAGGAGCCCTCCCAGTCGGTGACACCAATGGGCTGGGCTCGATCAGCGGCAAGCTCTGCGACGAACCCGAGTTGGTGCACGTGGCGGTGGTGCTGCTCGACTGCTCCAAGATCACCACGAATACCGACAACGGCGACGTTGTCCCGACCGCCCGTATCCGGGCAATCGAGCCGGTCGGTATCACCACCGACGCCGAGGAGATGCGGCGGCTGCTGCGCCGCGCATATGAAAGGCGCACCGGCAAGGTCGAACTGCCGCTCGACATGGAAAAGGAGCTGGAGAACCTCTATCCCGGTGACGCTGAAGACGACTCGGGCGAATGAAGACCGCCGACCCCGCGAAAAAGCTTCTGGAGAGCCTGATCAGAACCGGCCTGGTGGTCGGCTACTGGTGCGGCATTGGCGTAACCCTGCTCGTTCCCTACCTCCCCTTTCAGCTTTTCTGCGGCGTTGTTGTGACCACCCTGACAGGCATTCTGCTCGCCCGCGATATGCGTCGGGCGCGCGAGGCTACCCCCACCACAGAAGGAAATGATGTCTGAGTTCATTCGAATCAATGACGGTAAGGGCGGCGAGCATGACATTTGGCTGCGGGCCCCGCGCCAGCTGGAGGCCGGCCCCACGGAGACCGTGACGACGGTTGCCATTGGGAGTCTGCTGACTACCCGCGCGGTGGAGACCATCGACGGCTGGTGTGGTCAGGTGCTCGTGAAGGACGAAATCGTCTGGCAGGGCGACCCATATACCACCGCCATGGATGCGGTCAACGACGCCAACTCATGCGTGATCGACACCATTAAGGGCTGGTTCAAGTGACCGAATCTGTTACCGGGGCTGTCGCTAAGCGTGACACCGGACCGGGTGCGATTATCAAACAGTACTCGGCGGACTTTACCCAGGTGCTGCCGTCGCATATCAACGAAACCGCGTGGATTCGGCTGGCTCAGGGTGTGCTGCGCCGGGACAAGAACCTTGCCGCGATCGCCCAGCGCAACCCTGGTTCGCTCATGCAAGCGCTGCTCGAATGCGCCCGGCTCGGTCACGAGCCCGGCACCGAGTCCTTCTACCTGGTGCCGATGGGAGGCGAGATCGAAGGGTGGGAGGGCTACCGGGGTGTCGTGGAAAGGATGTACCGCGCCGGCGCCGTGGTATCTGTGAAAGCCGAGCTGGTCAAGGAAAACGACCGATTCCACTATGGGCCCAGCATGACGATCCCAGAGCATGACGTCGACTGGTTCGGTGACCGCGGCGAAACGGTCGGCGCCTACTCCTACGCGGAAATGCTCGGCGGTGCGACCTCCCGGGTGGTGGTGATCAACCGGGACTACATCGCCAAGGTGCGCGCCATGTCGAAGGGGTCGGATAAGGCCACCTCGCCGTGGCAGCGGTGGGAAGACCAAATGATCCTCAAAACCGTCCTACACCGCCTCGAGCCTTTTGTACCGACCAGCAGCGAGTACATCAGGGAGAAGCTCCGCGCGGCCCGTGACGTGGCGACTGAGGTGCCGCCGGCCGCCGCCCCGGTCGACGTGTCCCATATGGCTGAGGTCCACCCGGATGACCCCGACTATGTGGACGCCGAGGTAGTCGAATGATCCCCCTCACCTTCCCCGTGCAGCTGATCACTACCGCGTTGGGCTTAGTCCTGGTCGCAATCGCGCTGCTCGCCGTCTACGTCGGCCGGCTCCATAAGCGGCTCAACGATCAGGATGCCCGGATCCAAGGCTGGCAGCAGTCCATGCGCCAGCTGTACTACAACACCGAGCGGGCGCTGATCGAAGCGCACCGGGAACGGGCGCTGTGGGAACGGCCGAGCAGCGCATGAGCGGCGTCGACAACGAGAGCAGCGCTATCTCCTGCCTGGAGCTGGCCGCCGCTAACGAGAACCTGCACCAGCGGGAGTTCTCACTCCGGGCCGCCGAGGTCCACGCCCACCTTGCCGTTGCCGAGGCATTGCGCGACGTGGCCACCGCCATCCATGAGACCGGCCAGTCCGGCTGGTCCGCGCTCGATGCCCAAGACCAATTAGGAGAAGACCCCGATGACTGACCCCCATTACACCGCTGTCTATCTGCTGATCGACCGGTCCGGTTCCATGTCGTCGATCCACTCCGCCGCTGAGGACGCAATCAACGAATTCATCCTCGGCCAGGCAGCGGCGGCGCAGCAGCACGGCGAGCGGCGCACAGTCGCCCTCTCCACGTTCGACAACTACCTGGAGGTGGTGCACACCTCCCGTGATGCCGCTGACTGCCCCAGGTTCCACCTGGAGCCCCGCGGCACTACCGCGCTGCTCGACTCCATGGGACGCACGATCGTCGACTTCGGCCGGGAGCTGGCCGCGATGCCAGCCGATGAGCGGCCCAGCACAGTCATCTTCGCCGTGATGACCGATGGCCTGGAGAACGCGTCCCGGGAATACAAGTTCGACATGATCGCCGCGCTGGTCCGCCACCAGGAAACCCATTACCAATGGCAATTCCTGTACCTCGGCGCCAACCAAGACGCTATCAAGGTCGGGCAAGACCTCGGTATCGCCGCCGACCGGTCCATGAGCTACACAGCCAGCTCAGCCGGCACGCATAGCACCGTGGACTCACTCAGCGGCTACGTCGCCGCCGCGGCCGCGGGGAGGCCGGCGAACTTCACCGACGAAGACCGGAAGAACGCCACCCGGCAATGACAGCGATCAGGCGGCTCACGTTGACGTGCGACCACGGGCTCTGCCCCGTCCGGTTGCGGTCCCTGGTCGACGACGAGCCGATCCGGGAGCTACGAAAGCAGGCCCGCGCTATGGGCTGGATCTACCTCCCTGGACACCCCGCGGTCGGTATCGGCCGCGACCTCTGCCCGCGACACCGACACACCCCGTAACACCCCCTACCAGAAGGAACACGTCATGACCATCACCACCTCCCCCGCGGTAGCCAAGCCCGCTGACCGCATCGAGATCGGCCGGATCGCCTCTGAGCGCATCCTCATCCCCATCGTCGGGACCATGCCATTGATCATGTGCAAGTTCCCCGAGAAGGCGAAGCGGACCCTGTTGGACGGAATGCAGGGCCGCAAAACCCCCAAGGCTATCCGCGACCCGCAAGCCGACTTTGAGGCCGCTATCTGGCGCGTCAAGGACGGATACGGATTTCCGGCCGTCGCATTCAAGGCGGCCACGATCGGCGCCGCCCGCTATTACGGCAAGCAGGTGTCTATGACCGAGCTGAGGCAGCTGATCTTCTTTCGGGGTGAGCTGTCAACCGACGAGCCGCCCCAGGCCCTAGTGCGGCTCGACACCGACGAGCCGACCAGGCGGGAAGACTATGTGCGCATCGCCCAAACGACCGACCTGCGATACCGACCCCAGTTCGAAAATTGGTCGGCCGTGCTCGACGTGACCTATGTGACGTCTTCGCTGTCCCGGGAGTCGCTGCTGTCGCTGGTCGACGCCGGGGGTATGGGAGGTGTCGGCGAGTGGCGGCCGGCGGGCAAGAAATCGACCGGGGACTTCGGCACCTACAAAATCGACATGACCCGCGAACTCCAGGTGATCCAGCCATGACCGATCTGCGGGAGCAGCTCCAATCAATCTATGACCAGCACGGCAAGCTCACCCCCGGAATTGTCGTTGAGGAAGCCCGCGACCCCGACCACCCGCTACACGCCCGCGTCGGCTGGTCCACCGATGAGGCGACACTGGCCCATGAGCGGAGGCTGGACAAGGCCCGCGAACTCATACGGTCAGTCAAGATCCAATACCGCAACGATCAGGGCGAATTCAAAGACGTCCGGGCGTTCCACTCGTTCCGCGCACCCGAGGGTGGACGCAAATTCGAACCCGCCGAAAAGGTCGCCCAAGACCCCATGATGACCAAAATTCTCCTCAACGAAATGGAGCGCGAATGGCGCAACCTTAGAAAGCGATACGAAGGGTTCGACGAGTTCTATCAGCTGATCAGGAAAGACCTGGACGCCGCATAAGGCAGGCAGGGCAGGGACAGGTCCGGAGCGGCAGAGCCAGGTTTAGCGCGGCTCGGCTCGGCAGGCTCGGTAGGGCACGGACGGGCAAGGCGTGGTTTGGAATGGACGGGTGCGGCAGGTAGGGCACGGAAGGGCTGGGTCCGGCAGCGTTCGGATGGGCGCGGAGCGGTTCGGCAGGCACGGTTCGGTTTCGAGTCACCCGGTTTGGTACCGCTCGGTTCGGCAGGCGGAGTCAGGTATGGCACGGAGGGGTATCGCGGGGCTCGGTGCGGCTAGGCAGGTACGGATAGGTGTGGTTAGCAACGGTGATGTGCGGTGGGGTTTGGCAGGCACGGAATTGCTAGGTCTGGTTCCCAATGGACGGGCTCGGCAGGCACGGAGTTGTACGCATTGGCACGGATGGGACCGGCGAGGCGGGGCAGGCAGGGCAGGGTAGGGCTGGGAGCGGAATTGCTCGGTTGGGCGCGGTATGGAGTGGCAGGTAGGGCACGGAGCAGTACGGACCGGATAGGACGGGTCCGGATCGGCAGGTGTGGTTAGGAGTGGCTCGGTAGGGCGTGGCGTGGCGTCGCGGGAATGGAAGGAGAGGTTATGCGGGCACGGGTCAGCCGTTTGTATGAGTTGGCCCGTGCTGGGGCTGTACCGGCCGAGGAGCTGCCCTCAAATCTGCGGTGGCAGCTGGTGGCGGAGCTGCACGCCGAGGGCTGGACAGACGCTCACATCGCCCAGCACACACGAATGACGGAATACACCACGGCACGAATTCGGGGGGCTATGAATCTGCGAGCTAACGGAAGGGGGAAGGGGTGATGCGGATCCGCACGACGAAGCCTGAGTTCTGGCGGTCGCAGGATGTGGCCAACCTGCCGTGGGAGTACCGGCTGCTGTTCATCGGTCTGTGGTCCTACGTGGACGACAACGGGGTCGGCCTGGACGACGCCAGGCTGATTAAGGCCGATCTGTTCCCCCTGGACGATGCCCATGACCAGGTGCTTTCCGTCATTCGAGAGGGTCTCGCGAGACTTTCGCGAGACTCTCTTTTGGCCCGATATGAGGTTTCCGGCCGGAGATATGTATACATCCCAAGCTGGGACAAGCACCAAAGAGTCGACAAACCGGGCAAACCACGCTACCCGAGGCCGTCTCAATCGGCTGACCAGCGCAAACACACTCCGCGGCGCGAGACTCCCGCGAAGGTCTCCGGAGACCATCCTGCCTGTAGTAAGGAGTATGGAGTAAGGAGTAAGGAACAACTACAAGAACCAAAGACTCGGCCAAAATCGGCCGAGCCGACCGACCCCGAGCCGCCGCCGGTCGAGCCCGCCGAGGCCCCGACCGACCCCACCGAGGCCACCGCCGGCGACCCGGCGGCACCCGACGAGAACTTCGAAAAGTTCTGGTCGGCATTCCCCCGGAAGGTCAAAAAACTCTCCGCCCGCCGCGCCTGGACCGCTGCCCTAAAGCGCACCGGAGTCGACCCAATACAACTAATCGAATCCGCACAGAAATATGCGGATTCCACAAACGGGCAAGACCGCCGATTTGTATTGCACCCCGCATCCTGGCTCAAATCCGGTGCATACGACGACGAACCCGAAACGCACAAGCCGGTCTCAGCCCGTGACCAAAATGTCCAGGACTGGTTAAACCTCGGCACCAATGGCCAGAGCTACCAGCCGGGATTCCCGCTTGCGCTC
>Ga0307513_10001319_pt1 | contig 35901 bp, 51 predicted proteins | sample 15_EM_MG_FD_202174 | JGI IMG/M metagenome (GOLD analysis project Ga0307513, IMG submission 202174) | Populus trichocarpa ectomycorrhiza microbial communities from riparian zone in the Pacific Northwest, United States - 15_EM | ecosystem: Host-associated > Plants > Roots > Unclassified | place... | reverse complement strand
GGTACATCTCCGATTTCCCTTTTCGTTCACGAACGTAGTGCCGGCGCCAGAGGATGAAAAGAAGGATGAACCCCACCAGTACCGCCACAGAAGCTACAACCAACCCAGCGATGGTTCCGGGTTGAAGTGACCCTGAGTCACCAGATGGGGAAGCTACACTTTCCTCAGATCCCCTGTGAAGCTGGACATGGTGAAGGTTACTCACGGGTTTGTGTCGATCCTCTACCCTGTGCCGTTCCGGTCACCTGGAAATAGTCTAGTTGAAGTTCTACGCTCGGTTTGCACGTCAGTCTTCGGGGGTCGGACTGGACGAAAAGTAAGACCTTACCGCCACCATCCACGAGGTTCTTGATCACCAGCGTATGCTGAGTATCCACCAGCGTTGGGGAACTATAGAATAGAACGTTTGATGTTGCGACACTCCCGGACTCTTGGTGTATGTGGGGCGTTGATCCATCGAGAGTATATGAAGAATTCGCTCGTTGACCTTGGGAACTCGTTCCTTCTGTCCCGTAAACACTGATGGCCGTACCTTAAAGCCACGTTACGAAATCAGCCCGATCCCAAATCCCGAAGATTCTCGATAGCCTACCGGTAAACTTGTATGTTAACGTTGCATCTACACCTCCGGCCGATATTATCGTTCCACCGAACGACTGTGTCCCGGTCACTGATGACCACCCCGATGACCATTGGGTCCCCGGAGTATTCATCGTTACGTCAACCATGAGATTACTGCCTAGAGCAAAAGGCAGCAGTAGAGCCCACAAAACAGAAAACATGGGCCGGGGTGAATGAGCGGTGCCTCTCATTATGGCGTGGAGGAGAGTGTTGCGTAGCTTGAGAGTTAGAGCCAGTACAGCCGTGGAGGTGTGACGAGTTTCATCTGCCGGCGCTCATGACGAATTGATACATAAGGGTTATACACAGCTAATCGATATTCGATCCACGAGAATGCCCTTGGTATTCGCTTCTTTAACACGATGATTTGCTTCCCCTGGTACACCGACCGCGCTAAAGTACAAAGCACAGTGGGGTTTCTACGCTTCGTTTTTGGTTTGCGTCCGGAGGTGAGACTCAGCGTCAGCAGTCGGAGGGCGCTTAGGGCTATATTTATTCCGCAGCCTGTGCATGCATCAGCAAAACAGGTGTGAGCCTCTGCCCAATGAGATCCACAAGCAAGGAAGACAAATCACGGACCGGTCAAATACTGTGCCACAGTCGGTTGGTTCGTCATCAACGAAGTCCAGCTGGTCTCGGGGTATAAACCATTCAAGAAACCGAAAGAAGAGACAATCGACCACAAGGATGATACAGAATATTGGACCGGCTGCTGCGCCCAGTCTCAGGGTACTTTCAGAACCAGTTCGATCAGGGGGGTGTCTCAGGGATTCTTCATATAACGTACTTTTCAAGGCGGTCCCAAAAACGGAGTTCTGGGCTGGAGTATACCTGCTGGTAGACTACTTCCGTGCGTTCCGCAACAGCTTCCCAGCTGTAAAATTTGCTGATGCGCTCGTGTGCCTTCGTGGGGTCATGCTGGTTTTCGGAAACGATCCGTACCGCATCTGAAATGGCTCGAAAAACATCTGAACAAAATCAGAAACGGAGGCCGAATATATTGGGTTGGGGGGGAGGTCACCATCTTCATCAGGATTCGCGAAGGAAATCATGTCCTCAGGGAGAATTTCTGGAATCCCACCGACGCGCGTGGACACGACGTATAACCCCGCGCAGGCCGCCTCTAATATGGCGATGCCGAAAGCCTCCGTTAGGGAGGTATTCATAAAGATGGTACCTCGGGCAAGGACCTGTAAATAGCTCAGAACTGGCCCACCAGTGTGCGGATGGGGCGGAGAAACGTACGCTCCGAACATCGCGTGGGTGGATCGGTCCAAGGAGCTCGATGCGATCCTGCAGGAGATACCTTTCACGCATCTGAAGGAGATCAATCAGCTTGGGGCCCTCGCCACCTTCGATGCAGGGCGTCAATAATTTTCCGAGGATCAAACTCCCAAACACACCTATCACAAAATGAACGTGGGGGAATTTTGCACAGATTCTTGGGGCGGCCGCCACCAATAGATCTATTCCCTTGCGGTAAGCAAGTCGTGAGAGCACGACGATTGTGACTAGCGAAGTTAGTACGGAAGCTTGTCGCCTATTCGTTAGTTTGTACCTTTATCGGTCTGCTCCCGGGGACAAGGTTTGAATTTGTCCGTCACAATTGCGTTCGGGATTACATAGATCCTTCCTGGGTCCAATCCAAACTTGCGGTTGATCACTTCTTCGTGATCCTGGTGGTCAATCGAAGAGGTCCCATCGGAATCGTCTTCGTCGCCTGAAGAATCACTGATATCGCCGACGGATACGCCCACTCTCGAAGCGAGTCTGCTACGTAGAATGGTGTTCTCGCGACTGGAGAAGCAGATCTGTGAGTTGTAGGGTGACTAGAACCGAGAAAATCCACATGCCCCGTGTGAGATACGCATATCGCAGCATCTACGTGACTCATCATCCCTTCAAGCAACTTGTTGGTCAGGATGCTGGCGGCGTCATCGAAACCGAACAGACTATGATCTGTAAAGACGGTTCGGATCCCCATGTGATGGGCATGCATGATGCCCTCGTGTGCAAGGGATGACAGGCTGGCGTGACCGTGAATGATGTCAATACGTTCCCTCAAAGCGATGGTTCGCAGGTAAGGGAGGAACGTAAGGAAGTTTGGGAGGGTGGCCGAGGAAGCTATTGTGGGGAATGGTATATGATACACCTTGAGGCCTGGGGACAACCATCGTATACCCACTCTGTCCGGAGGATGACTGTGGCTGATGACAATGACCTGTACCGAGGCGGTGAGAATACAGTAGATTGAGCAAAGCCGCCTCACTTTATGACCCATGCGCATGAGGGTTACACTCAACATGTAGATGTGGTTTTCTACCCCTCCAACATTGGGGTGGAAAAAGTCTGACACCATGCTGGACAGCGCGGAGCGTCAAAGAAAATATATCATCTCGCGAAACACCGTGGCATACGCAATCGAAAACCTCTTCATCCCTTGGCCACCACCGCTCGCTGGCACAGGGCGACTCATCCGTTGACGATGCCGACACGTCCGCGAGGGTGGGTGGCGGAAGCGTGGATCCCTCGTGACGCTCGATCGTTGACCTTCCTCTTGCGGTATGGTTCGGGAGTTCTCGCACACTCGCAGTGTCCCACCATCACCGTCGAGTGTACACGGATCGAATGGGTGGAATACGCATCGTAGAACATGACGATAACAAGGGCTGTAAGACCACCTTCCAGTTCACGACCCCAACAGAGCGATCCACTCAGGAAGCAGGGTCAGAGGTATGCTGGCTCACATACCTACAGCGCTTGACCACCTACTAATTCAAGATCTCATTCACCAGGTTGTTATGGAAAAACATTCGAGCACTGCGGATGGGAACGCAGCCTTCAAGCGCTTTCTATCAAACGTGTTCCTACCTACTGGGTATCCTCACAGCGTTTCTCCTGGTACGAGTCCTCCACTATTCTCGTCCAGTTGGTCTTCGCAGTAGGCGCTGACAATTTGACAAGACTACCTACAGTAGGCTCATACGTTTCAGGCTGTGGTAATAGACGCTGATCATTTTCAGATACCAGATCTGGAACGCGGCCCAGGCGTGCTGTAGCTCGTTGGCCGGTTTGTTGGCCTCCAGAGCAGTCCTGGAGGGCTTTGGAGTTGGAAAACAATCTGCCTCCGCCACGGATGCCATCCTCGTAACCGTCGCCCAAGACGTGGTGAGTCGCCTTACGAGTAAGTCCCCCTACCTTTACGTGTCAGCCTGAAGTTAATGACATAAACAGCGATCATATGTGCCTACTGGTTGGGCACCTCCCTATTCCCGGAGGCGAAAACATATCGCTTCCTTGCAGACATTCTGAATGACATGGCGATCGTTCTTGATGTACTATCACCCCAACTTGATAAATTGGTGCACACGTTTACAGGACGAGATTTTGGCTCAGGGATTCGTATTACGGCCCTGTGCCTAAGTGGTACTTCCCGGGCGCTATGCGGGCTTGTGGCTGGGGGCTCCAAGGCTGCCGTCGCGATGCATTTCGCTTCGGACTCCGTCATCGGTTCCGGTGATATAGGGGACCTGAACGCCAAAGATAGCAGTAAAGAAACGGTTTTGGCGTTAGTGGGCCTTCTGGTGCGTGCTCAAGTGGTGCTCCGTGGACGGAATGAGATAACGAGTTTCCAGCTTGGATTTGTGATCTTACCATACGTAAACACAACCCGGGCGACTCATACACTCCTTGCATTTCTGCTCGCGGCACACCTAGGCGCCAATTTTGCCGCCGTGCGGGGGCTCTCTATGAGGACCCTGAACAGGCAGCGTGCATGCATAGCCTGGTCGAATTTCAGGGCATTGGAGCGTGGTTCGTCTGATCCCCCGATCGGTTCACGGCACCTCGATCAGTTACTGAGATTGTTTGAATGAATAGGTGGTGGAGACGAGGACTCGTTGCATCCAGAGCGGATCTCTCAGCACGAACGGATCCTGGTCCCGCCCTCCCAAATCCTCGGCGGAAATCCCGGGACGATAATCGGACGATGCACCATCGGATGCTCGTTATCCTCACTGCTGCGAATCGACGTCGAGACATCAGTCAAGCGGTTAGGAGATGTTTCGATCCACGAGCTGGTGGATCTTTTCAAGGATGAGAGGTACGCGCTATGGTGTAGGCGGCGGTCAAGGCGTAGGTGTCCCGATATATCCATCGCCTTGAAAGCAGGTCACACGCCCCTAGATCACCTGAGAGGCTGGCTGCATGCGTGCGAGATCGCAAGGCTTATATCAACCGATGGAGAACCGACAGAGGGTGGCGAAATTCACTACATTCGGGCCGCACATAGAGAGGTGGATAGGCTTTTTGAGAAATTCACCAGCGTCATGCGACACCACGGATGGAAGATCGACGAGGGTACCCTTGTGATTGGGTTGCCTCCTATAATTTCCTTCGACATGGATCGCGGGCCGAATGGCTCCCCGGAGGGCAGGTTGTGACCATAGAGTGGGTCACCAGGGCTCAGGGGTTTATGACCTCCCAAGTTCTCTCTTTCATCTCCGTCCATCTTTCTTGGGTTCGCCGCACGAACGCAGGCATGTACGAGGTGCATGACGACTCATGTTTCATTGTTTACATTCTTGTTTTGTGTATGGCTCTTTGCTTGTTGTGCTCATTTTTTAGACGTCGCCTACACGTTGTATACACACGGAACCAACGCCAATCTGTCGCACGATCGCGTTATTCTGTCCAGATGATCCACCCATCAAGACCTCGTGACTACGAAATAAGCAAGTAAAGCAGCAAAGATGGTCGTCAGCCGCAGGCAGAGTGGTGTCAAGTATGATTACCGGGAAAAGTGATCCTTCTGCAGATCGTCCCAGGCTTCTAGTACCGGGTTTTCTGGGATGGAGAGGTGGTGATGGGAGTGCCCTGTGACCTGTCAGGTGCACGATGACTGGATAACAGTCCTCAGGCGGTGTGGTAGGGGTTGGAGTATATAATAACGGCACAATAATGTGCTTGATGTTCGTTCCGCTCTCCGCTCTGCACGAGAGACGGGGCCTGCCTCCTGCCTCCCTCGATGACCTCGTTATGTCATGCGAATCCCGACGGTGTTCCCCGTAATAGGCAGCAATGACCCCGGATGGATTAAGTGAGTGAAACGCGATCTCCATTCTTGATTACAGACAACATCCTTCGTAACTGCTCGTCCAACTGGGTCTACCGAGGCGACCCAACCCGTTCGCTCCTGGTTCGGTGCGGTTTGCGATGTCCGAACTGGACGGGCTGTCTGGGGTCAGGGTGGCCAGCCTTCATCAGAAGGACGCTGTGATGCTACTCCCGTCCTTACGTCAAAGTGAATCGGTCGAGTGGGGGGAAGGCAGGGACGGGTGCGGGGCCCCAGGCCGCAGGGGGAGAGTGACGAGGGGAGTGCAGCTGGCAGCCGGGGGGCAGGGGGAAGTGGGGAAAGTCGCCGCAGACGGTGCGGTTATCTGACCGGGACGGGAGCGGCGGGGCGCTTGATCGATCCGAGCCTATCAACTCGCAAATCGGCCACTCGGACCTTGTCTCAGTTCCGTATTCGCTCGAAGAGGTCGGACGCCCAGATAGGAGAGGGTGGCACCCATGGGTGCGAACTGAATGCTTAGCCTTTGGGGTTCCGATGGAGGTGGGAACAGCAGTCTGGCGCCTGGCTCTGGCGGTTGCAGACCTGGGAGGTTTTGCCGAGGAGTCGCAGATTCAGGCTGGGTTGCTGATGAGTGCTGCGGCGAGGAGCCTGCCGAGGTCCGCCGCAATACGGGGCCTATCCGCTCTGCTGCAAAGCGAAAGATATGCCCCAGGAGCCACATGTAGATCGCTGAGTGCTAATTCACCCTGCCGATTTTCTGATCAAAACGCCCGATATGGAATGCTTCGGCCGTGCCGCGCTGTCCGGGGTCCTCCTACCCCGCATCCAGTCCCATGCCGGGTTAAACACCTTCTCCAAAACACAGTCCACTCCTCGTCCTCCCATCTCTCCCCCCAACCGACATCTCCTGCTCCCTTCGTTTCTCCTTAAATCTCTCTCTTTGCTCCCCCCACGGCCCTTTCTGACTCCCCAATGACCTCTCTCTTCCCCCCGTCCAGCTACAGGCCCCCCACGGTCAGGCAGGAGGGCTTCCACCTCCCATCGGCTTCCTCCACCAACGGAAACAACCCCCCGAGTCCTTCTCAGCCCAGCTTCGACTCTAATGGTCAGCTTTTCATCCCCCAGCTCTTGTCCGATCCTTTCCGCAAGTTTGGCGGTGACTCCACCACCACCAGCATGGATTTCAGCGAGGAGCTTGCCTCACTAATCGCTCAGTCTCCTGCTCCTCACACGGGTCATCAGTCTTCGCACGAGAGGTCCACACACTCTCCCCCGTCAAACTCTTCTGGTCCTGGGTTCGATGAGTCGTCTTACCGGCCGCCGGCCACCCATAACATCTTTGACATCTCAGCGACCCCGAACAACAACCAGCATCAACAGCAGCAGCACCCCCCTCATGCCCACAACAATTTCCCTGCCCAGTTTGCCCTTAACCCAGCGCAGACCCAACCTCCGCCCCAGCAGTATCATAATCTCCACGAGTTCAATCCCCATCCCCATTACAACTCCACCCTCCCCCCCACGATGCGTTATGATCCACAGCCACCCCAGACACACCCTCCCCCCCACGAACACCCGAATCCTCCATCTTTCACGAACCACTTTTCACCTACTTCCTCCGAGTTCTCCATCCGCCATTCCCCTTCTCCCGTCGGCTTCACTTCAAATGCGTCCCGTTCACGCTCACGTTCTCGGACCTCGGCTACTCCAGCGGTAAACCCTGAACCTCCATCTACCAATGGGGGTCCAACTCGGACTATTCGACACAAGCGCAACTCAATCTCCTCGGTTTCTCCACCTCCGCACCACCGTACTCAGGCAATCGTGATCCCATCATCTCATCCCCACCGGGCCGCATCCCAGCATACACCGACTAGCGCGACTTCTCCTTTATCCTTGCACACTTTGAATGAGAACTCATCCAGTTGGTTTGCCCCCCCGCAACAGCAACAAGCGCATGATTTTAGGCACAATGAATTTAGCCTCTCGACTTCTGAGGGCGTGGGAAATCACCATTCCTTTTCCCAATTCAATCCTGGGTCCGTAGGAAGCGCCGTATCTCTGGGGGTCAGTCCAAAAGATGTGCCAGTAGTAAAACCCGTAAACGGGGCAGAAAGTGATGATGATGCAGTGTCGAAACAGTGCGTTGATATGATCCTTCGCTTCTCACCTTTTTGATATCTGACTCATTACGTTCTAATCTCGTTAACAAAGGGCACTGCTTGCCGTGGAAAAACGTCGCCGTCGTCGCGAATCGCACAACGCTGTCGAACGTCGTAGGAGAGATAACATCAACGAGCGAATCGCGGAACTCGCCACTCTGATTCCAGAGTCAATGCTGGATCCAAACGGTAACCTTCTACCATCCCCTCCAGTTACATCGGAAAAACTCATATCGGACTTAGCTCCGATTACCGCAAGAACTGGGGACGACTTCTTGTTTGGTATTACTGGTATAAGCGGCCTGTCGAACCCTCTTGGCAGTGAAGGCCTGGCTTCCACAAAGCCAGAGGATGACGAAGACAGTGGCGAATGTGCTCCCGTGAAGAAGGCAGGCGGAACCAACGGGACGCATACCGAAGGTGGCATTGTGAAAGCCAACAAGGGTATGATCCTTCGCAAGAGTGTCGAATACATCAAGTATGCACATTTGCATTCCCACATGGCTTTCTCGGTTGGGAAGTTGACGTCGGCCATTTCCACCTTTAGATACCTCCAGCAACTGGTTTCTGCCCAGGCATCCAGGAACCGAGACCTTGAGCAGGAGATTCACGGCTGCCAGCAAAACGGTGCAGCTAAGCTCCCGAACGGTACCGACATGGGCGGCAAAACGCAGAACCACTTTGAGACCGTCGACCACGATGGTGACGGATTCAATGATCTGGTGTTGCACGAAGACGTAACTGATTCTGACTTTGCTATCCACCTCAACGGTTACTCCAAGAACACTTTCGGTTACGCCCTTGGTCCCATGCCAGAGGAAGACGCTGCCATGGATACTGGAAGGCGGGTGCCATCAGGAGACACGAACGATGGTTTCGAAGATAGAAACGTCTCTCGGATGGATTCTTCGTTGACTCCTCCGAGCGTCGGAACGGGTAGCATTGAGGGTGATGACGACAGGGCAGACTCATCCATGGAACTCACCCGAGGACGAGATCGAACTGTTCGACAGAATGGGATGGGTGAGATTCAGGTGAAGAGCGAAGTCGACGACATGCAGACATGATGCCGATGCGAACTCGTCCTCTGTCTCTTGTTTTGCCCGTCTCATGCGATCCCTCCCCCTTCTACGGCGTTCTCTCTGGTTTCGATGCGGTATAATTATCTCTCCTCCGCCACCCCGTCCCTCCCCATCCAACTCGTCGTTAATACCGATGCTGCAAACCGCGGGCCGCGCCAGCTCTCCCAATCTCACCCTGTGCTATTATACCAACCTTCTCTGTCCATCGGTTTCCGACCTTGCTTCTTGTGTGTACAGCTGTCCCACGACTCAACGTTCGACGACGAGTTTATGCCTATCTCATCATCTATCCCACACTCGCTAAAAAGCTGCGCGGTCGCCTTTCTCTCCGTCACAATTGTTTTATAACCCAAAAGTTTCCTCGACCCCCACAACTCGTGACTCGTTTACCCATATTCTCCAGGGGGTTGGTGTCGTTCGTCTGATTCTTCATCACGGTGGAGTTGGGTGTGGCAGCGGTTTGTAACGTTGTTTTGATCTCTCCCACGGTCTGCCGTCCGAGTTCTTGCTCATCTTCGTGGAGTGTCGAGAAGAGCGAAGCCTCGGAGGGTCTGTATGTGTATGTATTGCGCTGGTTCTTGTATACGACAACTCTGTACCTTGTTTCTCCATTATTTCTGTTCACCCCCGAACAATTGCAATTGTACACGGAGGTCCGTTCGCACGTATTGCCAACCAAAAAAAGAGTACGGCGAGGGATCGGAAGTTCATAGGATGGTCCGGATGAAAAATTCACCATGAGTGGGGTGCCCTGGCGTGTCCTGGGTCCTGGACAAGCCCCGAAGTTGGTGAAAAACTTTTGTCTTACAAATTTGTAAATGATCCGTTTGGGCGCGGGGAAAGAGGGTTATGGCACAGGTCTTGGGCGCCTGGGCGCTAGCCTCCAGAATGATAATCAGCATTCTACGGCCACTGTGCAAGCTCCAGGGGTCGACGTTTGTTTACCAGCCACGAGCGGTTAGACTGACTGCATGTTTGCCACGCTTGCAGTCCCTAGCCTACGTGTCTGCCAGCTGGATCGCAGCTGAAATATATCGCAGGATCGACGACAAAGTGTTCAGCACATAGACATGTAAGACCAGCTTCGGACCCAACGTACCGTCTGCAACTGCGCCGTCTGCCCAGCGGTGATAAGATAATATCATTAAACCCAGTCATCCGGCTGCGGCGATCCAGTAACACGCCCACTTTCCGGATTTGGCCGGTAAGGATGCCGCAGCTGACTAAGCCACGCAAGCCCTTCTCTCTCCTTCACCAACACAACCACTTGCAAATCTCGCACAATCTCCCGCCCCCGACCGTGTCTCTCCTCCTTGATGTCTACCCAAATCATGGAGGTCGAACCCCAAATTCCCTTCAGCTCGTTTGAAGATTTCTTCAACGTCGATATGTTTGCCGCACCGACCAACACCAACCAGTCGCCACTTTCTGGCCTCGCCCCTTCCAGCCGTTCCTCATCAAGTTCACCCAGGACCCCTCCCCATGACATTGACCCGTTTTTCAACTTCTACGGCGCCGATGACTTTTCAAAACAAGACCTCTTGCCCCACGCCACCCCTTCCTTTGACCTTCTCGCTTCTTTGGCCTCCGTTGATCCCTTCGCGTCCTCTTCCAGATCCATTTCCGGCAGCGTTACTGAAGCCGCCGATAACCCCTCCCCTGTCTTTGCCATCGACCCACAGCTCGTCGGCACCCCATCGAACAATTCTTCTCCCGAATCAGTTGAGGATCAATCCCTGCAAGACGACGGCGACGCTTCATCGATCGCCGCAACATCTCCTGAAGAGCTCGACACACCTGTCAAGGTCGGTGGAAAGGGCAAGAATAACAGACGTGGCACCGTCCAGAGCGGGGGTATCGTCAAAAAGGCTCCCATTGTCAAGGAGAGACCATCAGCCCCACAGTCCATCGAGGAAAACCGGGTGCCTGATGACTGGCGACCGTCTCCCGAGGAGTACAAGAAGATGTCTTCAAAGGAGAAACGCCAGCTTCGGAATAAGATCAGCGCGCGCAACTTCCGCGTCCGCAGGAAGGGTAAGAATTAGCGCTCGGAACATTCGAGTAAATTCTGACGAAACGAAACTTGCTTCCGGTAACAGAATACATCACGACTCTTGAGGCCGATGTTGCCGAACGTGATCGTCTCATCGACGCTATCCGTACTGAACTCGGTTCCACCAAATCAGAGAATCATGCCCTGAAGCAGGAAATCGAAATTCTCAAGAAGTCGCTTTTGCAAGCCAACCCAGCACCTGTGCTCCCACCTCCTGCTCCTCTTCCTGCGGTTTCTGCGGCGGCCACGGTTGCAGCACGCAATTCAGCTCCATCTCCCGCTCCTTCATCCCCTCTGCTTGCCCCCAACCCCAACAAGGATCTTCCGTCAAGCCCTCGTCTCGCCAGCACCCGGTCCGGCTTCTGGGGCGGAGGATCAAATCCTTTCGGCACCGTGGGAGGGTTCACGCCTGTTCACACCACTCTTGTTCCAGAATTGTCCCTCTCTGCTTTGGCCGGAAAAGGCCTCCTCACGCCTTCTTCAAAATCCTTACTCCAGGAGAACTTGAACCCCACCTTGAACGGGGCGAAGAAGCCAACGGTTACACCTCAGCCAAAGGCGAATGGTCCACAGTCTCCGTCACAATTTGACTCTTTCACCGATCTCAACCCATTCACGATGAAGAGCATGGACCTTTACAGGATGAACTTGTGGTCAAATGTTGGGACCCAAAAGCAATTGCAACAGCAACAGCAGCAGATCAATCAAACATCTCACCTCAATGGACTTGCAGCCGCTATGCTACCCCACTATTTTGCCGCAGCGACCACCAAACCATCGACTTCGTCGGTTGCCTCAAGCAAGACTCCCAAGTACCCAACACCCGCTCCTACCCCCGAATTTTCATCCAAGGCCACTCCTCAGGAAGCGATGTTGGCTTCACTTGCCTCGCAAACTTTGTTGGCCAAGCTTGGGTCTGCATTCTGGGAAGCCTTCTCGGGACAATCCCCAAGAAAGGGTATGGACGCCGACAAAGTCAGGAGGGTGTTGGAGGGCAAGGCGGTCATAAAGGTTGTCGATGTCGACGAGCCTGCGTCACAACCGAAGTTAAAGAGAGTCACAACCACGGCATCGACAACGACCTCTCCCAAGGTCTCCCAGAAGTCTATGGACCTCAAGACCTGCCAAACACGCGCGACGGAACTTTTGGAGGAGAGTATGAGGAGCTTGAGTATCTCGAAGCGAGGTCCATTGTGATCTTGTTACCGATTTCGCTCTCTTGTTGTCGTTGGCTTTGAATATCAGTTCGTCTTCCCTTGTTTTCCTACACCAACCACCGCCCCTTCCCACTACAGACCTCATTCCCCGTCACTAGCCAGCATGCCTACCCTTTCTATCCTCGATTTTTCGCGGTGCTACTAGCGCGAGGGTTCTATTTTTGCTTATCGTGGCCCCTCGACCGCACGTATGCATCCTGGCAATCGCCGACCCTCCCTCTTTTTCCTCTCTCCACCTCCCTGATCTCCCGCTCCGCTCCCTCGCACCTTGCCTATCCGCTTACGTTAGTTATCCCCTTCATCGTTTCCTTGCCTCTTTAGCGAACCAAGAATCCGTTCTACGACTGAGTATAATATGCGGGGGTTCCCCCATTCATTCCTGGGCCCCTCGCTTAACGACGAGTGGGCTCTCTTCATGTGTACTACTTTTACTAGACAAAATAAACTAGGCCACCGTTAAACAGCATATATGCAGGCGTGCACCACGAGTTTGTCAGCGGGGAAACCGTAAGGACCTTGTACGCGGATGTGGGCCCAGAATGCGCGACTCTGGGTCTCAGACGCTCTTCGGTAGGGACAATGTACATTTGTATGACGGAGCAAATAAGTGATCCAACGACAAATCCCGAGAAGGATCATGGAGACAGACTAAGAAGCATTCGATTAAAAGAACGGCACGTACAATACAACAAGGGTATCTAGAAAAGGTTGAGAAGAATCAGAAGAACTATCAGGTGGTCTATGACCTTTTCAAACACCCCAGCCGAGGATTTCGAACATGATGGGAGTAGCGTGTATAGCCAGGAGACCGATACCGGCATATACAGTGACCTTGGTCAAGACTACCGAGGTTGTTGAGTCACTATTGCAGCGAGCGGTCAAGGGGGGGAAGGGAGATAAAACATACCGTCCGCGTCATAATGTTTCACCCACGCCTCAGATGAATTGGGGTCACCAGCCGTCTCGCTCGCCTGATAAACGCGTCCGTTGGTCTTTTCCCCAAAGGTCTTGGCGTCCTGACCAAAGTCGTTCTTCGACCCGTTCTTCCTCTTCTTCACGTCAGAAAGGGTCACGCCGCCCCGTCCAGACCTTCCAGTGCTGGTGCTCACATTCTCGTCGTCCATCTCTAACTGTAGCTGACTGGGGAGGTCGATGACTGATGGGATAGGGTGCAATCCTCTCTCCATAGGAACATCTTCGTAATCCGTGGCGGGGGTGTAGAACCTTCGATTGGGCAAGGTAAAGATGCTCGCAAGGAACCTGAAGATCCTCGGGAGGGCGAAGTGAAGGGAAGATTTCGCGAAGATACGCCAGGTGAAGATGAGGAGAATTCCTACGACCACTTTGGTGACAGAAAAGAACCACCAAGTTGCGATGTCGATGACGGTCGAGTAAGCCGAACCAGGCTGCGCAACTTTGAAGAACTCGGGGGTCACACCGTACTGAAAGAAAGCCCAGTGACCAAGAATGTCTCCTAGAACGACAGAGATGAAGGCGATGGCATCTTCGAAACATGGGCAATCATCGACAGGTTGGGGATGTTGGTTAACCATGAGCAAGCAGATTGATGTCGCAGCAATGGGGACTAAATTGGATCGTTACGGTCGATTTATGTCGGGTTAGCACTTCAGATAAGACGCGACCCCACGACTCACCCATCCAACCGCCATTGACAATGGCCTCCTCAATCCGTTCCAAGTATAGGTGTTGAAGAGCCCAGATGGCAGCACCCAAGATGACCCCAAAGGCACAGTCCGTGAAAGAATGCATGGCAGCATATATGCGCCCGAAAACGATGCTAAACGCGTAAAAGATAATGGCCGCCAGGGAGATGTAGTGGCTCGACGACGATATCGAGGATTCTGAAAAATAGAGCCGATGGACGTGTGAGTAGATGACGAGGGCGATAGAGATGCTGTTGGTAGTGTGGGTTGAGGGGAAGCCATACTCCAGGTGATGCGAACTGAAGGCTAAGCAGGGATCAGCGACCATGAGTGGACGGGGCTGAATCGCCAGGGTTGAGAATTTGACCCACTTAACCTAGTAACCGGTGGCGCGAACGGCCGGGGTGAACACAACAAATCCTTGATGAGAGACGTGATATACACTCCCAAAGCCGGAGCCCACAAAAGCCTGAACGATATAACGCATCAGCCCCTCCATACACACACGCGTTTGGTATTAATCTGGTATGCGGAAAACAAATACTCACGCTCGTCCAATATCAGGTCGGCCGAAGTAGAAAAATATCGGCAAAACAGTCATGAAGAACGTGTGAGTTCCCAAACTTGAAGTGTACACGAAGTAAGCGTCCAGCCATGGCGTCCTCAGTCGGTCCTATACCATCACAAAGAAGACGAAAGTCATCAGCATGTTGGGGCAGCACTTCATACAGTTACCGATCGAGGTACCTGCATAGCGGCAATTATGTGGGACTCCTTCTCAACCATCCTCACAATGGGTTGCCGTAAAGCAGCTCGCCATGGCTGCAAAGTCCTCTCGTACAACTCCGGGTTCCTCCTTCCGGCGGCCACGAACTCGTTCACATCGTCGTCATCCTCCAAACCCTCATGAGTTGGCTTGCTGAGAGGCGACTTTCCATGGATACCACCGCTTTGTGAAGGCTGCAGGTAGAAGCCATTAGTCGTAGCGGTGGTCATAGCGGTGTCGTGGTCTTCGGGGTGCGCAGAGGAGAAGCTTGGGCCGCCCAACTTGAATCCGTTAGTGTGGGGTCATCCGAATCGGTCAGCTCCGGCTACCACGGAATTCGATCACGCCGAGTCCACGTGAGACTTCAAGAAATACTTCAGCCAAGTGCTGTTACCGCATCCATTTGCTATGACAAAGGGAGGAGAGAGAGAGGTACGAGATAAATAACGAAATAATTTGGCAGTGCGGAATGCCGATGATCTAAAACACTTCTCGCTGTCCATCCCAGTAGCATACAACAAGCCTGAACTTGCCCGTGGCAATCTCTCCAACGCTTTCCTCCTTTCTGTGCTTGCTGCTCTTCTCGGGCTTCTCCTTGCCAGCGTCCCAGTTGCCGTAGTAGATTCCTTGGACGTACCTCTCCCGCTCCCTCTTCCTATCCCTTCGCGATTCCCTTTCTGCCCTCCTTGCCCCCCTGAGTGCTTCCCTTTCAACCCTCCTCGCCCCCCTGAGCGCCTCCCTTTCAACCTTTCTAGCCTGGATCAAGGCGTGCAAACTGATAGGGTCATGAGCAACCGCCCTTCTCTCAGCGGCCGTGAGGCCATCGCTCTCTTCTTCGGAGTCGGTGTCATCTTCGGAACCTGACTCCTCGTCCGAGTCCCTGAGCCCCCTGTTCTTGGATTTTGGGCTCGATCTAGAGAGATCGACCTTCTCTCCCGGTTTGATCCCGTACAAAAGGTCACCAGGAGCCCTGGAGATAGCGACATGGGTGTCATATAGGGCCTTGTGGACTGGGTTCAGGAGAGGGGCGAGAAGGGAACCCTTTGGATAGGGCTCCGCAACAGTAACCAGGGGACCATCGACGGAACGGGAGCTAGAGTGAGACTTCTTCTCCTTGGAGACTTTCTTAGTATGGCGGGTGACGTCGGGAGGGTAATCGTCGGTTTCTCCACTGAAGCGGTGGTTACCCCTTGCCAATACAATGGTCATACGACGTGGGCGGAAGAAGTACTATAATGCGAGTTAGAACAGAACAATCAACCGTGGATAACGGGACGCTGACATGGTTCCAAGCCATAAGGTAATCTCCGATAGGCTCGAGTTTATTTTCAGCCATCCTCTTCTGGACTTTGGCGGATGGTATCTTATCTAGAGCCCCAGATTGAGTATCACAATCTCACGAAGCATAAATAGAAACGAACGTACCCTTCATGAAGCTATTGGCCATACCCTGAAAAAGGCGGTCAGAAGGGGAGAGATGTGCCGTCTTCTGGAAGTCTTTCAAGAACCTAGAGAAAGTTAGGGTTACCCCCAAACATCATTCCCCATGCGCGGAATGCGCTCACTTGTGCCAGTCATCCTCAGTAATGTCATGAGATACGAACGGGTGTTGATCTCCAGGAGCAGTGACAGGGGGGATCAAGGCAAAACCATCTTGCAGTTTGTCCGAGACGGCAAGCACGCTCATGGGCTGGAACTTGATGTAGCTGTAATGACCAGGGGCGGGACGCTTGAACATCTTTGGAGGTGGGTCGAGCGGATTCTTGCTCGAAGAGAACCAACCCCTCTCCATACCGTCCGGTCCGGGTGGAGGCTGCTGGACCCCAGCCATCTGCATCGCACCATCAAAGAACCCACGATCGCCAGGGCCTCCCGGGCCCGGACCCGACTGAACGACGGGAGGGGGGCCCGAACCGTAGAACGAAGAGGATTCGCCGCCAACTTGCGAGTTTGGATCGGAGAATTCCCTTTGTGGGGGCTGGGAGTAAGCCTGTTGGGGGTGACCTTGTTGGGGATAAGGAGAACCCTGCTGTTGTGGGTACCCTTGTTGAGAAGGGGTGTACGGCCCAGACTGAGCATAAACGTTCTGCTGGGGAGGGTAGGGACCCTGCTGTTGCGGAGGAGAATATGCTTGCTGGGGGTAAGGAGAGCCTTGTTGTTGGGGGTATGGCGTTCCTGGCTGTGATGCATACTGCGGCGGAGAGAATGGGCCGCCATGTTGCTGGGGGTATGGTGAGTTCTGTTGTGGCGGATAGGGCTGCTGCCCATATCCAGGCTGAGAAGCTGCATACACAGACCCGTCCTGGGGTGGCGGAGACTGCGTGAGCTTAGTGAAAGGGTTCGTCGGATTGGGGGACTGATGACTCTGCTGGGGTGGAGGCTGAGGTTGAGGCTGAGTTTGTTGTTTGAGATCACTACCAACCGGAGGGGGTGGCTGGAGGAACCAGAGGTTTCCGTTTTCGTTAGAACTCATGTCGAGGTCGTGTTCTTTCCGAAGAGGGCAAGATATTGAGAATGAAGCAGCAGGTGTATGTCGTGGAGTGAAGGATATCGGGGGCGCTGTCCTTTGAGGAGACCCTTTAATAGATATCAAAAGATCAAGCTATTTGTTCGTTCCCATGGGAGAAGTGTCACAGTATGGGCGGTGCGAGATGGCTTCTCCCCGGGCAATGAAACAATAATCGATATTGAACACGGTGAGGACAACCCCGAAGACCGAGGCAACAGCCGCCAATGACCTATCCATAGTCGCCTGTGCAGCCTAGCCGAACAGCCCAAGGAGTTCGTGATGGACGGTTCCAGAGCCACCACTGAAAACTGAGGAAGTACAAGCCGCAGCACGCGCCCGCGAGCGTGGTCCAAGAGTCGAAGTCGTGGGAGGGACGGATAGATATACAAAGGCCGATCATCATAAGCTTGATCAAGGTTGTGAGTGATCGTCACCCCTTGTTTTTCTGATGGTTTCAGACAAGGAAACAAGGGGGAGCGATCTCCAACGAGCGTCTACTTGAGCAGTATAGGGTCTCGTTGACCGTACTATCGCTCGTGTTGGATCCATCACAGGGCGAGAGTAATTAACGGGATTGGCTCGCGCCTCCTAACAATGAGGGTCGGAACAGCCACCGGCAACGCCCTAAGAGCTCAATGAAATGGCGCCTCCATCACTCTCGTACACGGCAACATGCGAGGAGAAGAGTCCCTTGAACTTCCAAGACAGCACGACGTTCAATTCATCACTTTCTTGTAGAGTTGGGATTACGAGACGCGATGGCTTCGATAGGCATGAGCTGCGTCTTATCAGAACACCGCATATGCGGTCTATTCGGTAATTTTCGGTAATTCTCGCTGTGCGAAGTTGTGTCCTCAGCCTCGTGCTGTGCCGTAAGCCGGAGATGGGGAGCATTGGTCCGAGTCGAGTTGGAGAATGAAGGCAGTGGAGTGGCATCGCCAATTATTTTGCTTCCATTCCCCGATGGCCGACAACTGGCACACCCACACCCCCTCGATAGGTTGTGAGCGCCGCCCAAGGATACCGTCGGCACGCCTAGGCGATTGTGCATGTGTATGTTCCGAAACTACATGGGGTATAGTTTGATGCTGAGAAGCAAAGGTGGCTTCCGATTACTCAGTAGATAAAGTTCCCGTCAGACACGCATGATCAGCAAGGTAAACTAGCTCGACACCACATCGTGACTAGCTGATGTTCGAACTAAATGTAGGTCCGAAGGCCGGAGGACGTGGGCAGTTTCATTGCGCAATGCAAGTGAAAACAGCGGTAATACATGAATGAATGTAGTGTAAAGAGCACGATGGTGTATAAGGGTAGCAGACCGGAATTGGCGAGACGCGACGCAGATGAAACCCACCAGAGAACAAAAACGATAAGCGAACAGCACGAGAGAGCATATCTATGTGACATCACAGGAGAGCAGGCGAGACTAGGATCAAGTGAGGGATGAGGAAAAATGGAGCAAGCGGGCTGGAGGGTAGGGGAGTGACGGGCATGGGAGGGATTACGCTAGAGGGATGAATATCATACAACAATAAATTTAACAGGAAGGTGGCCGCATGCTGATGGGCGTGTGAAATGGTGGATGAGTTTTGGGTGGTGAGGACGGTGAGCAGTCGAATCGGGTTTAGAACGAGCCCTTGCTGCCAACTTGGGGACCATTGCCGAGTTCCTCGCCAAGTTTTAGAACTAGTGAGAGACCAAGAGGTACCAAGGATTGGTGCCAAGTCTGAGTTCGTCGCCTGCCCTCGAAGATGCACCACGAACGCTCTCCGGTCTCTCCCTCGGGTCCAAATACGTAGGCCTTTTCCCCATTCCACGGTTGTTGGCCGTGAGCGAATGCGAGCCAACGCTCCTGGATCGTGTTTTTCACCCGGGCGTAAGCGTACTCGTCGACAACTGGGGTCATCCATTGTATATCCTCCTTCTCGAAAGCGGAGAAGTCGTCTTCGTCCTCATCTTCCCCGTCACTGAACGAAAGTTCGGGAGTAAGGGATCTTGAGTGACTGATTTCGGGGGAGCTGACGGGGGTAGGCAAGGGCACGTTGTCAAACAGATAGACCAAATCTGCAGCGTGGTGGGGGATGGCGCCAGGAGTGGGGCTCTCCTGGTCGAACACGTATCGGAAGACACCCTTTCCACCGCCAGCCTGCTTGAGGGCGTTGGCAACGCGGTCGATTGGGTATGCGAATCTGGCATCGTTTATCAAATCCAGAATCCGTTCACTTAATTCGTCTTCCGGGGTGTCTGTGCTGATATCGTAGGCCCGAAGAACAGCGTTGCCCCGTTGCATGGATTGACAGATGGCGCGGATACGACGCACAACGCCAGCGGTGTTCCAATATGAAACCGGGAACGACCAAAGGGAGGACTCCATTGTGCAATCACCGATGATGATAGGTTGTAAGGGCATCGACGCCGGGTGATCATCGAGGGTAGAGACGTCATGGTGAGAGTCACCGCCGAACATGTGTTCCCTCCAGTGGGGCCGGAAGAAATGGCCGTCATCGGTAGCTCTGAATGTGTGCCTAACCGCAGTCAGCCTCTCGAGACCAAGCTTCCTCAGTTCTTCCGCGGTGTTGGCATTATAGCCCGACAGCGTGCGCGCGAGGGTAGCACCAGCGGATCGGACATCAGGAACATTGAACTCGACTGAGGGGCTCTGAAGGATCGCCCGATGGAAAAGATGCCTCTTTTGGTTCGCGGCGGAGTGGAGGTGACAGAGGATATCCGCGGCCCCGGTGGATTCGCCGAAGAGGGTAACGTTCGAAGGGTCACCGCCAAACTCGGCGATGAACTGGTTAATCCATTCAAAGAGCACCTGCTGATCGCGGAGGCCTGGATCGGGCGCCTTGGTAAGGCGATGAGATGGGAAAAGATACGAGGGACTTACCATAGTTTCCAACCCCCTTGTCTCCAGCGGACTCGTTGTCCTCTTGGAGCGTGGGGCTAGCCGCGGTAGCGAAGAGACCAATTCGATAGCTGATGAAGATAGTGAGCCGCGCACGCTTGGAGCGGTTCGGAAAGATGCGTACTTGAACGTGACCATTATCACGGGCTTTCCGGCTTGGATACTCTTTTGGACGAAGGCTCCACCGTCGTACAGCCAACTCGCACCAGAGCCACGGGACCAACCACTAAATGTATGACATCAGATCGGGGTAGGCAAAGTGAGGGAATGATCCACAAACCCATGGACCCAGACCATGACAGGCAGACGCGCATTGTTATGAGCATTGGCAGGGCATGTGATGTTGAGGTTCAGACACTCGAACTCGTTTTGGGCCAGGAATTGCTTGGGGAGCTCGTTCTCGACAATTCCGAGCAGCTCGCTCTCGAGACTGACATTTCTCAGCTGAGGGCAAATTGGACTAGGACGGGTGGCTGGTCAGGGACAGCGAGAGCGGGTTAGATAGGGGTGTGCACTCACCCGTGAGTTGTGGCATCGGTGCAGGCAGAATAGGAGGTAAAGAGTTTCGACTGGCGAAAGCGGGCTGGGACGGAGGCGTATTTGATGCCACGGAACTGTTGTATGGGGAGGCGTTGTGTAGATAGGGGGTGGTGAACACCCTCGAAGGTAGTCGCGAGGGCGTTATGGGTCAACAGGACGGGGGAAACCATGTTGAACGGGAGGTGGTGGTGGTAGGGGTGAGAGAGCGGTTGGGGACTGTGCTGGAAGCATCCGGGAGAGAGACGGTCTGGAGCTTTAAAGGCTCGAGTTGAATGTAAGACCGATTGGGTCGAGGACTCCTCGAAACCTCGAGGGGTCTGCCCGATTGGGAAGGTGCTGCACGATCCATCACGTGCGGCAAGAATGAACGGGACCGGATCATCACGACGACTAATCCAACAGTAAAAGAAATGGGGCGTCTGGTTCCGCAGGCGGACGAGTCTTACGTCCCCATTCAGTCTGGCGAGAGACGTAAAAACGGCAAACAGTTGTCGGGACAGGTCGGACACAACGCGTCGTCGGGTGATTGTGACTCCCAATCTCACAATGGCGGTCGTCGTACGTCCATCGCAAGACGTTTCAGGAGTGGGTGATCCTGTTCATCTGTTCACAGTGAGAGCTCGATGCTTCGGGCAGATCAGTGGCAAGATAGAGATCGGCGACGCCAGCTAGCCTGGTCGACAGCATCATCATGCGAAAAACGACAAAACCTTTTCATCTCATGACCAGAGGATTCGTTACATGTGTTTTGAACGACATGATGAGGGTTAGATGGAAACCAAGCGATGCCACGATGGCGGAGAGATATCGGCTTAGTCAGCTGTTCCCTTTTCTGGACCGAACACCGGACCATCATGTCCTCTGATTCCGAAGACGATGGGGATTATGTGCCCACCGCACCCCAGAACGATGGTCTATATGTGTATCTCTAGTCCTTCCAGCGGCTAACGGACACCCTGACCGCAGACTCGAGCCCATCTGATTCCGACTCTGACAACGGGAGATCGGCCAAGCGGGTTCGAACAAGTCCCCCACAACTGACAGCGGAGGAAGAGGAGGCGCGCAAGAAAATGTAGGAGCAAGTGCGCTCGAACGACCACGGGTGTTGCCTGACGGTGACACTCTAGCGAACATGACAGGATCTGGCAGGAATTCAAGTCAACTGTGGTCCGACAGCCGCAACATGCCAGCGTCACTCCCAAGTTGGTCAAGGTTCAGAAGAAGTATCGCTTCGCTGGCGAGGACGTATTGTGAGCATTGCTTGCTTGGGACCCCCTTTTTCATTCTCACAGCCCCCCGCAGGGAGGTTGTCCAGGTCCCAGAGAACTCTGAGGACGCAAAGAAGTGGCCTCTATGGTCTGAGTCAGGCCCCTCAAATCAGAACACTGCGGATGTGGACAACCAAGTATCAAATTCGTCGGCTGCCCTGGCACCAGTTAGCTCGGCGAATGAAAATTCAAAACCCAAAGCACGTGGTCCCCGGAAATCGAAGCTCGTGTTGCCATCATTGCCAACCTCTTCCCGGAACAAAGTTAAAAAGCTGACCACTCTCGATAAATCATCAATGGATTGGAAAGCGCATGTGGATTCTGATGGGGTCAAGGACGAACTGGACGCGAACCGTCGTTCAGGGGGTTACCTCGGCAAGGTCGAATTCCTGCAGCGCGTAAGTGAGAGGAAGGACGACGTTCTGGAGGAGAACCGAGCCAAGAAGCGCCGGAGGTGAGGGAACCCCTGCTCAGCTGCTGTTGGTTCTTTCAGAGAGCTCTGGGGTCTGTAGTATGTGTGTTCATTACCTTGCCCTCCCCGCCCAAGCTTCTCTTTTTGGTGTAGCTTTTGCTGGAGGCGAAGAACGCCCCACATTACACAAGAATTCTTATACATTCAACGGCTGATACGACTCTTTGTGAGACGAGTTCCGGGTGTGCGCCCTCCCAAGATTGCCTTTTTCGGCCTCAGCGGTCAGGCTCACGCCGCACAATCCACTTCGATCACCCCCACCGCATGGGTCGCATCCAGTACTACAGGCTCCGGTAAACCGGGGGCCTGCTGGGATCATTCCGCGAGCGCACCGAGTATATACTCGACTCGGGATTCCAGGGGGTTTTTCTGGCTCCTCGTTCTCCGCCGCCATGGCATCGTCACCCCTTCTTGCTTTCTTCCTGTCCTTCCTGCTTTTATGTACGACCACTCAAGCCAGTAAGGGTTTTTCACCAACGCTACTCGGGTCCTTGTGAACTTATGGCCAACCAGGAACCTGGGATGAGTCCCGCACACTCGCGACCGGTACAACGGCGCAACTTACTCTGGACGAGAAGGCCGGGATCCTGATCGGCAAGGGCCAGTTTGGATCTCGGTGTGTCGGTGACACTGGCCCAGTGAACCGCCTCAACATCCCAAATCTCTGCATGAACGACGGACCTGCGGGGTAAATGATTTGTTAACGCGCATTAAACGTTTGCTGGACAACTTCCATCAGGCTGCGCGCGACGAAGGGCGGAACTGGATTCCCGACGGGGATCAATACCGCATCCACTTTTAGTCGTAGGTTGATGAGGGCGAGAGGTGTAGCGTTGGGTGAAGAGTTCCGAGGGAAGGGTATTAGGTTCGTTTGTGTTACCGTAGATCGGCTCATCATCGACAATGTGTTGATCTCCATTTTTCGGCAGGGTCTACCTTGGACCCGCAATGGATATTGTACGATTTCACTCTGGCGTGTAGCTATCGCGAATCATCTCGACTGACCTCGCCATTACTTTCCGGTTCCAGATGAGGTCCCCCAAAGCCGGTGAGTCTCGGCCTAGCGCTCTTTGATCCGGTGATCTTCCTTCACTTACCATATAACACGTAACGCGCTAGGCCGGGCTTGGGAGAGCTTTGGTCCTGACCCCTGGCTGAATGGCGAGGCCGCATATGAGACCATTATCGGTATTCAAAGTACCGGCGTCGTATGTGCTTTTCCGAAATAGGTGCGGACATAATGCTCATTCCCATTTAGATGGCCTGCGCCAAACATTTTATCGCAAACAATCAAGAACATTGGCGGTACGGTTTGTCCGCGGATGTCGATGATCGTACCCTACATGAAATCTACTGGTGGCCGTTCATCCGGAGCATCGAAGTAAAAGTGGCGCGAACATTGGATTACAGTCTATTGACCACCTTCTCTGATAGGCCGATATTGCATCTGTTATGTGCGCATATAATCGCTTCAACCAGACCTCTTCTTGTCACAATAAGGGGTTGCTCACCAATTTGCTGAGGAAGGAGGGTGGATTCAAGGGTGCGTCTTGTTATCACCCCCTAACGGTCATTTCAATGCTAATACAGACCCTGACCCCAGGGTTCATCATTAGCGATTGGGGTGCTACCCACGATAGCGTAGAAGAGAATGTAGACGCCGGTCTTGATATGGAGTGAGGAACAAGTCAATCTATCTTCGACCAATTGTCTGACCGAGGTAACCAGGCAGCCAGGGGATTGGATTTTGATTGGTACCTTTATGCCACTTTGAATTGCCAGGCTAAACGTTTCTAACAGTGTTGCAGGTGGCGCGGTTTATGGCAACAATGGATTGAAGAACGCCGTCAACGATGGAAAAGTCAGCCAGAGTGTGAGCGTTACTAGTGTTACTTGTGGAATTGGTTCGCTCACCTCCAGTCAAGAGTTTGAACCAGATGGTGACCAATGTTCTCACTTCTTACTATAAACTCAACCAAGACGGGGTAGGTCCCAGGTTATGTACCAGGCACACCTCGCTAATGGGGGGATCGTTTAGCCTTACCCTGCGGTCAACTTTGACGCTCAAAACCCTAACGGGTCGGGGCCTAACAACCAGAACGTCGTCGTTCGTACACCCACTCATACCGCCCTCGCTCGGGAGATCGCCGCTGCTTCTGCGGTTTTGCTAAAGAACAATAAGTCCGGTCCACGCGGCCTTCCGCTGGGCCAACCCAAAACTGTCGCGGTCATCGGACAGGATGCGAAGATCCCCACTCCCAACTGTGACCTCAACAAATGTAACGACGGCACTATGGTGATCGGGTGTGTACCGTGTATCGCTCCAGAGACGGAATTCATTGGAACGGTGTTCTACAGATGGGGATCCGGTTCATACACCCTGGAGAACGTCGTACCCCCAATCGACGCCATCACAAACCACATCGGTAATAGTGGGATCGTGAGCTCCTCCCTCTCCAATGACATCAACGCCGCCGTCACGACTGCGAGGGGAAAGGACGTCGCGATCGTTTTTGCAAACGCGTGAGCCACTTAGATCTCGAAACACCTCGGGGTGCCGAACTAACGGTCAACGGGATCATAGTATGAGTGGTGAGCTTGGGATTTATGACGTCGTAGTTGGAAACATGGGCGATCGAAACGATCTTTCTTTGTGGTGGAAGGGTGGGTCGATGATTGAGGCTGTTGCTGCCGTCAACAACAATACCATCGTCGTCATCCATTCCGTCGGGCCTGTGAGGTAAGCTCCTCGATTTCGTTCTCCCTGATGACCGATCCTGACGATATGCTGCAGCATGACTTGGTCGAACCATCCCAACATCACGGGCATCATATATGCGGGGGCTCCAGGGGAGCAGACTGGGCCCGGTATGGTTGACGTGCTGTGGGGTTTAAACCCTCGATACCCCGGTGGAAAACTTCCGTTCGCTATCTCCGACGTCAGCTATTTACCATCGCTCGTTTGCCTCCCCCGCTAACTCACGTCTTAGAATGAGGGTGACTATCCCGCTCCAATTGTTTACAACTCTGATGGGTTCCCGACAGTACGAGAGTGATCCATGGATCAATATGATTACTCACGTCCGTCTCAGATCCAATACACGGAGAAGCTGTTGCTCGACTACAGGTATATGGAGTCCAAAGGAATCAAGCCCAGGTTCGGTTTCGGCTTTGGGCTGAGCTACACGACGTTCGGATATTCCGGTCTCAAGATTTCGACTTCCGGGAGCGGCATCACGGTTGTTGTTACGATTAAGAACACTGGTGCGGTGCCCGGAACGGAGATACCGCAGCTTTATTTGGGATTCCCTGCGAACGCCGGTGAACCCCCCAAGATTTTGAGAGGGTTCGATGAGGTGTTCTTGCAACCTGGTGGCAGTTCTAGCGTCACGTTTAGCCTCAACCAGCGCGATCTCAGGTTGGTACCAGATTAATACGATCAATAGCCTCCCCAATCGCTGACCATACCGACAGCATTTGGGACGTACCATCTCAGTCATGGGTTCGCCCGCCAGGCACTTTCACCGCCTATGTCGGGAGCGCACATAGCGACATCCGTCTCCAGGGAACCTTCTGAGAGCTATGTTCGACGTTATTTCTGTATACCCCTTGGATACCCTTTGAATAATTGAGTGATATTTGTTGTGGTGCGGCGTTGATTAGTTATACAAACGACATGTAGACCCTCTATATCGTATCGAACAGAGAATTACCATCACCATTACTGTCGGACCCTGACCACTTTCCGTTTTCCCTTGCCACCGAGATTGGGGCCTGGACCACCCGCCCCTCCGCCTTCTGTAGCGCTCATGCTCGCCTTAATGGTGTCGATTAGGATCCCCGCAGCGATGGCGGGTGAATACGTGGATAATCGACTGTTCAGAGCGGGTTGAGGTTCTGGAGGTACAGGAAGCCTACAGCCTGGATTCGACTTCTTGTTCGTCGTAGTCGATGGAGTGGCTTGTTTGGATTTCTGTTGAGTTTGCTTGCCTTTCCCGCCCGCGGTGAGTTTCGGTTGGGAGGTAGGGGGGAGTTTAGGCGCCAGATAAGTGTAGGGAGTCTTTGGGATGAGTTCGGGTTTTAGAAGTTGGATATGGTAAGCGATCCCTTCTAATAGCAGTTTCTCTGGAAGCAAATTACGAGAGGGCATAAGCCAAAGTTGAACAAAGACGCGGAAACGAGGAAAGGTCTTACTTGACTTGATAACAGGATTTACGAGCTGTCCGTCCCGTTTCCATTGTACCCTGACCCTTCCTGGGTTTTCCCAATCTCGTGGGTGGCATTTGTTGACCTCGTGCAACGTTCCAAGGCCCAGCCTACTCGTAGCTTCCGCGATGTCCTTGCTCAAAGGATGCCAGACAGCCTTTGCACGAGGAATCCGTCTCTCGCCTGTCCCATAAGCCCTCTTCGCGTCGATATAAATAGGATATATACACGTCCAACTGTATCACAAGTCAAGCGCAGGCGCATGGGTGCATGTGTGTGTGTGCGTGGGCGGTGAGTCGGGGAGTGAACAAAAGATCATCCCGAGGGGAATAGAAAGGACGTTACGATTTGTATGGTTTGACGTCTGTCACGATTGGACGGTCGCCGCTGTTGGGCCTTTCCTGACGAGACGCGGAACCGGCCGCTGAGGGTTGAGTGGTCAACTCCATGAGGTCCAGGTCGTAGTCCTCATCCCCGTTATCCTCGCCGACCTCTCGATCGGAATCACTTATTTCCTCGAGAATGGCACCTCGCGTACCGGTATTCGGCAGAGCTCGGGTTGGAAGAGGGAGATCTGTATCGTCGTCGAACTCCTCCTCGATCGTAGCCGTTCGTCGAGACATTGTTTTGCTTGTCGAATTTGCAGGATGGGTGTGTGATTCGAACCGGGAAGCGCCTCTGCAGTGTTTCGAAGGGATCGGGGTCACGTGGATGGCTCCTCCATCTCTGAGGTTTCGCCCACATCCCGCCTTCTGAACTTCCCAGACGCCCCAGGTCTGCTGAGGATGTTGGCCAGGGTCACGGTTATCTTATGGTTCTTGCTGTCAGTAACAACGATCCATGGTGTTGTAAACATCTGACGGTCGCGCTCAGATTTATGCTCTTGGACGTTACTTACGCCGCAGAACACGACGAAACTACGATGACATGCACACCTTTCGGTCGTTGCGAACCATGTCCGGAAGATTCGGTGTGCATCAGCAACCTTCATCTGTTCAATTCCTTTCCGGCTAACTGGCCATAGCTTCATGAACCGTTTTGTCAACCGTTTGGCAACAGGCGGCTGATGCACTGTACACTTGACGACGATTCCACAACCTCCACCTCCACACCATCGTCACAACACCAAGAGGGTCACTTGCCACATACAAGGAGCAAAGGAGAGATACCAGCGTGGCAGTCCTGCGGTCGGATAGTTTCCAAAGAACGGTCGGACTACTTCGAGTTCATCCTATGCAACGCCTTCTTCGCCGCCGGTGGACTGGCGATGTTATTCGCGAGATCTAGGAGGATGGAGATTATGCATGCAAGGCAGCTGGCTGCTAGGATAGGTATCGTAAGGGGCGGTGGAGGTATTTTGGCTCGCGGATAGATGTTACATCTAATTGTTCTTTGTCATTGCTGTCGTGAGTGATCCACCCGACCCCGGCCGTTTATGCACTGATGGATTTCTCTAGGCATAGTAATAGATACTGTATAATTTGACCCAGGCTTTACGTCGTACCCAAGTTCTAATTCGCCAGGGCTTCCTTAAGCTTCTCGATGACTTTCTCATTTTCCTCCTCCGTCCCAATCGTAATCCTCAGGCACGCCTCGCATCCTGCTTCCTTCCCTCTGAAGCGCACAACGACGCCTTTCTCCTCTGCTAGGGTTCTGTAAACCGCTTGGGCCCGATCGGTATCCTTCTTCCCGTTCTTGTCCAGTACTGGCACCATGACGAAGTTGGCCTCATTAGCGCCTACGGGAGCACCTATCGCGGGGATGGTGGAAAGGGATTGCAAGAGTCTCCCTCGAGAAGCGTTGAGCATCGCGACCTTGTTGCGCTTCAATTGGATAGATTCAGGGGAAAGTGCCCGCAAGGCAAGGTAAGCTGTGGGAGTGGAGATGTTGTAGGGAGCCTTTGTGTTGTTGAGGAGGTGAATCAGCGCAGGGTGGGCAATCGCAATTCCCAACCTGGAAGACACTTGGTTATCTAACCAGAGCGCTCTGAAGGTAATCGTTACTGACCTGATAGCAGCCAGACCATAGCTCTTGCTAAGGGTCTGGGAAACGCACAAGTTGGCGTACTCAGACACGAGAGAGACCGCGGACGCAGAGGGGTTTGTGAAATCGATGTAAGCCTCATCCACAACCACAATACCCTTGAACCTTTCGTAGTCCAATATCTGTTTTACAGATGACAAGGAGATGGTTGTTCCCGATGGGTTCCCTGGAGAGCACAGGAAGATGATTTTGATCGAGGGGTCTGCATCGATCGCTTCCTTGACCTAAACACACTTCACGTTATTAAGGTCAATTCTCAGGTGAACGGGCCACCGAACCTTGTCTACTCTCAGAGAGAACCTTCCGTTCTCTCCGCCCTCTCCATGGGTGGGTTCCAGTTGAAGTGGGACCTTGACAACTCCGACATCATTGATGTTGGCACAAACCAAATACATCCCATAGGTCGGAGGGGTGATCAAAACCTTTTCCCGTCCTCCAGGCTTCACGATGACCCTAATCAGCAAGTCAATGACTTCATCTGAACCCACCCCGAGGAAGACGTGTTCTGGGCCAGGGAGGTTTCGGATATCGGCGATCCTTGATTTGATCGGCTCGTGCGAAGGGGAAGGGTACCTGTGCAAATCGAGCTCCTCAATCTCATCCAATTCGGTCTTCTTCGCCATTCCGTTAGGATGGATGGAGTGACCAAGAGAATTTTCGTTGGCGTCGAGGAGGACACCTTCGGAGTAGTCGTCGCGAGCGCATCGGTAGGGATGCAAAGCTAGAATGTTTGGTCGAATTATAGACTCGAGATCAAAGTGAGCCGGTTTTGTCGGGTAGAGAGATTCGGAGAGACCGTGAATCGTCATTACAGATGGCTAGACGTATATTTCGAGAGAAGGGGCGAGATGACTCGAGCGGTAGTGTGGTCTAAACTAAACAGGGAGTTAGCACAAACTAAAATGGTCACAAGCATGAAGAAGGGTAAACCTTTCTGGTGAGATACGCACCTGGCGTGGAGGTTTTTGTTCAAGAAAAAGATACCGAGTCAGTAGATACATGATCGGCAAATAGGTAAATTAGCGCCGTTACTAGATTAGATTTGCTGCTTGTTCTGAAGCCACGATGGCCGACGAATCCTCAGCTGAGATCTCGCTCGTCGCAGAGCTGCCAGGTACGTCTCGAATCTTAGCAGCTACGGCCACCGAGCAGCAAACCAATTTACCGGTCAAACAGGTCACCAGGACCGTGCATGGTCGATCGCATGGAACCCGACAAAACCTCTCCTCGCGTCTTGCTCAGCGGATAAAACGGTCCGATTGTACAACTACCGTGTCCCCCCTCCTCCCCCTACACCAGGAGGCGAGACTTCCTCCGATGGAGGGCCTACGTTCGAATTGAACACTTCGATCGCTACGGGACACGCGAAGACGGTTCGGGCTCTTGCTTGGTCTCCGTCTGGGAACACTCTGGCGACTGGATCGTTCGATTCGAACGTTGGGATCTGGCAACAAGTTGGGGACGAAGACGAGGAAGGAGTATGGGAATGTGTTAGTTCTCTGGAAGGCCACGAGACAGAGTGCAAGGGGGTCGCGTACTCGGCTTCTGGCACTCTTCTGGCAAGCTGCAGCAGAGACAAATCGGTCTGGGTATGGGAAGGTCAGTGACATGTTCTAGATTGAACCCTCGCATGGTTCTGACAACTACTGGTCCCAGTATTACCGGACGCCGACTTTGAATGCATGGGTGTGCTGATGGAGCACTCGCAAGACGTCAAATCCGTAGCCTGGCATCCCCGCGAAGAGGTCAGCGAATTGATTCTGGTGCATTTGATCATGTATGAATTTTATGAACATCAGATCTTAGCATCCTGCTCGTACGACGATACGATACGAATATGGGTAGATGACCCTCAGGATGACTGGGATTGCGTCGCAATTCTACGGGGACACACATCCACCGTCTGGTCGATATGTTTCTCGCCAGATGGGCAGTACATCGCCTCGGGGTCTGATGACAGGACGGTGCGGATTTGGAAACGAGTGCAACAGTACAACTGGGAGTGCGTTCAGGTCTTGGAAGGATACCATGATAGAACGATATTCTCAGTCGCTTGGGGGGAGGGGAAAGCTGGCTCTCTGGGATGGATTGCGAGCGCGTCCAGCGATGGACAGATCATCGTATACCAAGTTAATGTGAGTTCTCTGTGGTTCGAAACCTACTCGGATCTCAATCAAGGGAGCAGGGAACAGAAGAGGTGAGGGTGTCGGCGAGGGCTACGTCTGCCCACGGTGTTCACGATGTCAACTCAATTGCATGGTGTCCCCGCAAAGGGCTCGAAAATTATTTAGCATCGTGCGGAGACGATGGGTCGGTCAGGGTATGGAAGGTACAGGTTGGAAAATGAACAGTCCGAAATGAACAGTCCGTGTGAATTAATCAGTAAATATCATTAGTGGTTGAATGGGTCGGGTGAGGTGATGTGGAATTGGGGGCTGAAATTGCCAGAATCTCCAAACACTACAACACATAAGTCAATTTTGGAACGATCAGAAGGGCGGGAATAAAATAACGCACAAACAGCCTGGTAATCTCCGGTATCGACCCAAGGTATTGTCACCGACGCGTATCCCTGGGTGATAGGCACCTTGCCAGCGAGGATGACTACCACGTGCAACGGTCAGCAGGGCAAACAGAGCCGAAAACGAACGGTCGGCGTACTCGGGAGGGTCCGGTCGTTGTGGCGGAGGTAGATGACGGCCGTTGGGTTCGTGATCTGGGAGGGCGGGGAGGTCGGGTCCCTAGTTTGGTCAGACCACGGGGGGTGCATATTGCCGTCACGAGACGCACCAAGTGAAGTTGTACGTCTCGCCCGAGTTGAGGTTGACACCCGCAGTGGGGAAGGTTAGAGCAGGAGCCCAAACATCGTTCGTTGCTGCATTGACGGCGAGGGCGGAAATAACACCGGTGAGGAGGGCGACGAACTTCATGGTGGACAAGGAGAAGAGTCGGCGGGACATCCCAGGACATTTATAGGTGATTTATAGATGATCTGACAGCCGAAAAAATCGGTTCAGAACATTCCTAGCCGTCGCGGCCCACGGAACGGCACTTGTCCAGCCGCCGTCTGATGCTGAAGGCGGATATAGCCTGTGTCGTAGCAACAAACGCTGCCCCTATCCCAAATATACTTGATGCTTGCTGAATACCGGAGCTTAGAACATTTTCGTATACCGAACAGCGGGGGTAGAAGGTGTCAGCGCACTCCGCGTGGCAACGACGCTCCGCACCTCCCGAACCCCTGAGCGTCGTCAAGTAAGCAGTGGGAAGCATCGCCAGCAGTAGTTGGCCGTGAATACATGCACCCCAGTTCACCGCTTGATTGTTTTGCGAACAAAGCGGGAGGGAGGTCGATCAATTGCACGGTTAGATCGGTTTTTGCCGCCCTAGGTTCAGACATCAGAATGTGTGTTTGGATGCAAGTTTGGGTGTTCTGGGCGCCATACATGCCATCACTCGCTGATAGACAGGGAGGGTGTCCATCCTCCGCAACCCCCGTACCGTCGTGAGTGACCAGTGACCCAAGGGCGACGAGAACGCGCAATCCAACGTCCGTCGATGACGACACGGCGGCTGCGAGTGATTGAGGGGCATATCCCGTACCTCTTCTTTCCGCTACCTTCCCTCCGCCTATACAAGAATGCCCGGCCCTGGCGCAAAAAACAATAAACACAAGTCCAGAAACCATGTTCAATACAATCCTTCTGTGCCTCCGACGCCCCCGACCTTCGTAGCGGACATGGACAACGCCGAAGACTGGGCGAGGATCGTCGACTTGTTGTGCGAAACTCTCCAGCTCCCAGGCAGGCCCTTCCCCCCATCTCCCTCCCCCAGTGCTGATTTTATGGTGTAGACCTCGACACCAGGAGCGGGCTCAAAAAAGTCCATGCCGACTTCCCCGACATCTATCGACGTCTCAGCAGCCTCTACGAGGCAAACCTCCAATCCGAGAATATCACCGGCGGCATCGTCGGAATTTTCGCCAAAATGTCCGCAGATTCCATTCTGAGGGATAAGCTTCTCGAGAAAGGTGCGACGGCGTTTATCCGGTCCTCTCCAGTGATGGGACTAAAGCTGATCTCGGAACGCGTCCAGGTTTTTTGAAGAAGCTCTTCCCACTGCTTGAAAAGAAGCACACCCGCCATATGACCTTGGTTGCACTGGCAACTATCACTCACCACGGAGGCTCCAAGATCCGCACCGAGATCGCCAAACATACACCTGTCCTAGTCCGCCTCATGCGCGAGAACAAATCTGACGCCAAGCTGCTCGAGTTGGCTATCGTGACCATGTCTCATGCCGTTCAAGCTGTTTTGGTCGTCTCCGCTGAAAAGCCACCTGACCCTAAACTCGTCAAGCTCATCGGCCTCAAGGACATGCTCGACGTTGTCCTCGAGAGCATGCGTTACCCCTGGATATCTATCCTTGCTGTTGCCCACGCAGTCCCCCTCCTTACTTCTCCTACCTTGCACTGCCGGGATGTCGCTTTGAAACACCCTGACCTCTTGAACTTCCTCGCCGCTTGCCTCCGATGCGAAGACCTCAGCGTTCGTTGTGACGCCATGACCGCGTTCTTCCACCTCCATCATTACGACGCCAAGGACAATAATGCCAATCTCGATCCCAAAAGGGTTCTCGAGAGTTACGAGAAGGGTGCTTTCAAACAACCCCGCATCGAGGATGCCATTGTTGATTACGGCTTCCAAGACACCGACATATTCAACACCGTCCTCGCCGCCAGAACTTTCCAGTCCGCTATGCAACAAGCCGTAGAAACCAGGAACCTCGTCAACCTTGGTCGTACCCTGGCTCGTTTGGTTGTACAGACCGAATTCTCCATTACCGACGGTTATTACCAGGCCATAAACGAACGCACGGGAATGATGGAGACCGTCAACACAGGTCTACCCTTCACCCGATGGAAGGACGCTCTTCCCTTCTGCTCAGAGGCCCTCCAAGAGACCGGTTATGCCTCTGATATCGACATGGCCGACATCCTTCAGATCAAGTATCTGATCATGAGCCGCAATCTCAACGAGGCCATTCCCCGTGCCAAAGCAGCCATAGAACGCAGCCCACATATTCCTTATTTCTACTACCCTATCACCCTCAAGGCCGACATGGAGCAGGGGCTCAGGTATGCCAAGAAGGGAATGCAGTGCAAGGCAACTACCAAGTTTGTCCACTTTGGTATGATGAAGCGGGCTATTGAGTTTGCTGCAAATCTGGGAATCAACGCCGTAACGAATCCACGCCCTGAATGGGGAGGAAAAGAATTGGGTGTCGCTTTTTTGACGAGTGCTATGGAGGACGCCAAGGATTTCATCGCGAATGCGCCCCCGGACTCTCGCCACATCCAAGAAGTTGTGGATTGGTACATGCTCATGACGATTACCCTCAAAGGTCCCGAGCTCTGTATGAGCTTGGTGGATTTTGAGGTAAGCGCGTTGGATGCCTGATTCCTGGGTCACCACCCTCATACCTTGTGATCATAGCCCGTGTTAGATAAGCGAGACCTGGCGATGGAATTTCTGAGGATCACAGGGATAACCCCGTCGGAAAGCCAACCCGTCCTCGCGCTTCGAAGCCTTATTCAGCACATGAACGTTGGAAACCTCGAGTGGGGCCCCCCGATGATGAAGATCAACCAGTTGTTCGCTAACGAGTGGGATTACAAGCACAAGAACAATCCAGTACCGGAGAATGTTGAACGGAGAATGGACGAGCTGACGGCGTGGTTGGAGAACCTCGACATCGAACCGAACGAGCCAGCGCAAACGCATTGCGTGAACCCGAAAGTGAATCCAACTAGGGTCGTGTTATATCGCTGCACACATTGTGGGAACCCCAGTGCGATTTTGAGGAAGTGCAAGTGTGGGAAAGTTAGGTGAGCGTTTTTTCGTCTCATTTTACCCCTCTGGGCCTGCCATCTGACACCATTGGCGCACTGGTCAAAGGTATTGCGATACGGCTTGTCAGAAGCAGGGCTGGAAAAAGCATAAGCCAAATTGCCTTGCCGTTGAGTCTAAAAGTTGAAGCTGACGGCTCTCAAGGCACGATGACGGCCGCCCGCCTCGACGACTGATTACCTAGCTGCGGCTTGCTGCCCCTGATCTTTATCATCTATGCGCTTGCATGTATAATAGTATCGTATGGACCAAGTATGCGCCATCGTTCCTGAGATTTGTGTGCCGTCGCACCCAGCGTCTCCCGGAGCCTCGCTCTTAGTCCCGATCGTTCACCTTCGACAGAACCACTCAGGGGCGCCTCAACCACCTACTACCTTTCGTCTTCTTCGAATTCACAAGCATGCCCGGACCAGGCGCGAGGCGACAGAAGCCAAAGCCAAAGAAACCAGTTCAACCACCGTTTGTGTCTCTGGCTGACAATCCCATCTCGACTTTCGCCATCGACATCGATCACGAGGAAGGGTGGCATATCGTCGTCGACACGCTTTGCAGACACCTGCAGCTTCCAGGTATGCTACGACCCCGACTTTCTCTGAAAGGTTGACGAACTGCACGTGCAGATCTTACGACCCGTCGGGGATTGAAGAAGGTCCATGCCGACTTTACGCGAATATACGATCGCATGGACGCAATGTATAACAGTAACCTGGACAGGGAAAAGGTTACTGGCGGGATCGTTGGAATATGGGCCAAGATGTCTACAGACTCAATTCTGAGGAATAAGCTCTTTGAGAGGGGTAAGCTTAGCGCCAGTTTCTTTCATGCGCGCTTATCTGCTTCGCGTGAGACTGAATGCACTTTTTGGTGTTTAGGCTTTCTGGGAAAACTTTGGCCACTCCTTGGTAGTCTCTCCACGCGTCATATGGCTTTGGTCGCTCTAGCGAGCATCACCCATCATGGAGGGGAAGACGCCCGTACGGAGATCGCGAAACAAAGTCCCCTTCTCGTGCGCATCATGCGCGAAGACCCGAACGATTCAAAGACCATCGAGTTGGCTACTGTGACCCTCTGCCACGCTGTCCAGGCTGTTCTCCTTGTAACCGACAAAGTACCCAACCAGAAACTCATCAAATCCCTCGGGATCAAGGACGTCATTGACGTGACCCTCGAAAACATTCGAAAACTCCCCACCTCCCCCCTCATGGTCCAACACGCGATTCCTCTCTTGGCGACCCCTACGATGCATTGCTGGGAAATCTGTGTCAACCACAAGTCTTTGTTGAATTTCCTTGCGGCGTGTCTCCGTTGCTCGGACATCATCGTGCGATGTGACGTTATGGGTGGTTTCATCCGCCTTCACCACCACGACGCGGAGATCGAGTTCGCCCAGCTTGATCCCCAGAG
>Ga0307513_10001318_pt1 | contig 35904 bp, 44 predicted proteins | sample 15_EM_MG_FD_202174 | JGI IMG/M metagenome (GOLD analysis project Ga0307513, IMG submission 202174) | Populus trichocarpa ectomycorrhiza microbial communities from riparian zone in the Pacific Northwest, United States - 15_EM | ecosystem: Host-associated > Plants > Roots > Unclassified | place... | reverse complement strand
AGTCCAGAGATCTGCGGGGAGCTCTTCACGGGTAAGGGAAATGAAGAAAAAGCTGGCTTATTAGCCGGCACGGGACCCTGTGATCTGGGCGGCTTATATGCCCCGAAAGGTGGGACCCTTAGGTGTTTCCAGAATCACTTGGGTGATATGAATCATACAATGGATTTTGACTTCTTTGAACATGAAGGAGCTTGTCTGAATTTGTTAGGAGGAGTGATATTCCATGCTGGTAAGAGCATGTAAGCTTCATTTTTGACCACCATTGTGACGCTTCGCAGGATCTGTGAAACGCTCAGGACCGTGTCGACATTTATGAGGCTTTATCTGAGTACTGATTAATATGTAGGTCAGTATGAGAATTGTCATAGATAACAGATCTAGAACTAACTGTCGAGCATTAATGTGAATATCTAATGTTGACTTCTGCGAGCGACAGGCCAGTCAGCTATCAACCTCGCACGGCTTCAAAATCATTGCAAACAAACCTGATTATTGAGCAGCGCTCGCAAACCCATGGACTAAAATACTCATTACGACCCGGCCATGTAAGAAACGCACCGTCTCCCAAAATGGACCGAATTGACATGTCGTTTGACAGTTTGTTTTGCGCCCTTATAATTACAGGTGCTTCGCACTAGCTGGCCATTCTTGTCAGTTTTATCTTCAATATGATGGAGGCACTGATAAATTGTTGGTCCTTTTCCATCCACCTTTCCTATGTTAATGACGAATTTAAGCCATTCTTCCTTCACAAGTTCGATGTCATCCAAAACAACTTCGGGTCTATAGAATTCCGTTTCGGGCTCAAGTTCAAGCCCGACAGAATCCTTATCATGGTGGTGCCCGTGGTAATATGTTTGAGAATGCGGAAAAAGTTTGTGGAACTTGTTATCCAAAACTTCGACAACATTGAAATAGTTGTTCGCGTCGAACACTCGGTCAAATGTGAGTGGCCGGCTCCTTCGATTAGGACCAAGACATAGGTGAGTATCACGGACAAGCCACAGTGAAATAGACAATAAGCCCTACGCAAGGGGATTAACTCTATCGAAGTGACACAGAACCCCTCTTCGGTGTTCATTGGGCGGTGTCGACAGGTGATGATATGATACAGTACGGTAACGGTTGGTAGATTTCAAAAATGGTCCACGGGGTGCATGTGGGTGGCTTGACAAATGGGTTAGATACTTGGAATCGATGAACAGAGATGGAGGCAGAAACTCACCAAGCAGAGAACAAACCATTAGTAAGCTCCGAAAAAGACGGTAAAGTCTTCGTATCGTTGACGAAAGAATATTCATATGCGTGGTCATAGTTGTGACGAGTCCTCTGTGGATGGCAGCCAGGGTGATGCATCCTAGATTATAATGAATGGGCGTTAACGAACACGAGATCAATGGGATCACCGGAATATCAATGTATATTCTCACTGAGGCGAATGTCTGATAGCAACAGGGGCATGAACAGAGGGTGGATGGTAGGCTGTATTGCCATTGTCCTATAGCAAACTGGATTATATAGGATGATCCAAATACAACTGACACACGCCATCAAACAAGGGGATATAAAAAGTTCGGGTGCTGCTATCAATAATCAGACGGTCCTTCTGTGCGGGTCTTGTGCTTTTTTGGAGGGGGGCCTGACGAAATTTAGACAAAATCTGTGTCTGAAAGAATCCGAAGAACAAGAAGAATGAGAACAGCAGCCCTTCCTTGCAAAGGAAGGTCCAAAAGGACGCCAAGGGGACCGCGAATGGACCCACAGACGCCCTAGGCTATTGTCCCATCTCTGCAGCCAGAAGGATGCTTAGTCAAGCTGAATTGGCTGTTTCTCAAACCCAAGGTTGCTTACAATGTTATTTTTACAATTACAAATTTTGTTATATAAATTGGCAGCACCCATATTGAATGAGCCTGCAATTTATTGTTGTGGTGCTTTTGGTGCGAATATGTCAGTGATGCAAGGATCGTCAAAACCAGCTTGTGGGCTTACTTGTTATAGGATCATGGGGTCAAATTTTTGCTCTGAGGGCTGAAACGCGCTTTCAGCACTCCAATCGTTTTCTTCGTTTATAGGTACTGGCTTATTGGCTTCAGAACTAAGATCCATGTCACGCCCAAAAGAAAATGATCCGTTGGGCAAAGACCGTGTCTCGAGAAGTGCATGCCTCCTAAGACCTTTGGTTGGTCTAGTAAACGGGAGGGTGTCCCCTCCATGTTGTGGCGGGGAGATTCCAGCCTTCTGTTCGGCGTCCACAGGCATTTCACTATCTTCGGCAATGGAACCTCGCTCATCATCCTCAGCTACTGAGCGCGATCTTTTCCGTGAAGTTAGGTTATCGGTTGCATCGGCCTTAGTCGGAACATTGGAGTAGACTTCTCGCATTGTGTCGTTCATAGATTGGAAGATTGTACCTGTGGACCGTGCTTTGGAGAATGAAGGTGGTGTACGGTAGCCTTCTGTAACGCCTAGACAAATCAATAAGGCGTGCATTTCAAAGGATGATCTTACTCTTCCTAGCGCGTGATGCGGCGCTCCTCAAACGTTGGACAAGGTCCTCTGGGGTTCTATACGAGTAATGCAACGAGAGTCAAAAGAAAACGTTTTTGATCGTGACGAAGACCGACCAACCCCGATGACGATGAAGGTCCATCGAAAGATACCAGGGCCTCGCGTGTCTCCTCTGTTAGCATCCGTTTGTTAGGGACCGCCATCGTGAGTGGGTCCAACAAGGGATGGGGAATTCCGAGCCAATGTGACAAGTTGAAGTGACTTTGGTTACTCTACGCGGCAAGCCTGTGTGCAGTTCTCCAAACTTCTCAATCCCTCCTGTGGGGCCGGCGGAGGGGACAGTTCGTGGTCCGAATGGCGCTTGGTTACCTCTTTTTTCTATTTGCATTCCTCCAGTTATCTCCAAACGTTCATGCCCAGAACCAGAACCTTTCAACGACCTCTGCCATCCCGCCCCTCCAATGGATTAACATAACTGGCCTTCTCCAGGGGTCTACACAACCACCCCCGCTCAAAGATGCTGCCGTTGGTTATGACGAAACGAGGTTTGTGTTCCAAGTTTCAAAACGTAGACCTTTTTCTTGACTTCATCCTAGCCGATCCCTAATCGTATTCGGAGGTGTATCAGAGAGTGGTTTCCCTCAATCTCAAACCTTCTTGTGAGTTCAAATTTTGTCGGTTGCCCATTTGACCACCTGATTTGGTTGCACACAATGTAGACTTAATCTTCAAACATTAACCTGGTCGACGCCATCTCCTCCGGCCAATCTCCAACGTAGCCCTCCTGCGAGGAGTGCAGCTGTTTATGGATGCGACTTTGCCGCAAGCAAGTCAGTCCTGCCTCTAACAGTTTTTGGCAATCAAACTGAATTTAGGATGGAGTCGTCAGGGATTCGTCGTAATTGGCGGAAAGGGTTCGGATGGCAAAGCTCTATCGGATGTCTGGGTAAACTGAAAAATTTGATGCATTTCATTGCCAACGCCGCAATTTACAAAGTTATTTCTAGGAATATGACTTTAACAATCAGTTCTGGTCTGAGGTGAATATATCACCTGGTGGCCCTTCTGCCAGATGGGGCGCATCTGGGGGGATTGATATCAGGACGCCTCCAAACCAGGATCCCGTCGTCCCAGGGCCAAATAATACATTTTATATCACCGGGGGCTTTGATGGCACAAGCGTCAATAGCTTGTCGGACGTGTGGAGATTGAATATTTCTGGAACTTTGTCATCTAACTTGCCGGATAATGTGAGCGGCAGTTGGAACCATTTATCCATCGGAAATCTTCCTTCTCGACTGGAACAAGCAGGCGCCGTGATTTCTTCCCACATCATTGCTACGGGGGGATGTGACTCCTCAGCATCTCTGACGGTTGTAAATGCAACATGCGCAAAACAAGATTCCTTTGTAATTGAGGTTCAGCATCAGGCAGCTATATTTCCTGGTTTCTGCCCCGCCCCGAGGGTAGGCGCAACATTAGTTCCGAATTTAAATGGCTTTTCCACCGCCTTTGCCTCCCAGATATTCCTCTTGTTGGGAAATTTCAATTCCTCATTCTGGGAGGATTCTGATGGCCTCGCCCAAGGGGAGGTGGTGAGTTTGGGTCTTCTTTCAAAACATTCTTCTCATCTGCATCGTTAGGCCATCCTGGATATAAACACGGGGACGTGGGTCAGAGTCCTACCGTCAGGTGACCCAGGTTCCTCAGGTTCCATTACATTTCCTACTCCAAGAGAGGGTGCGGCAGGGTTGTCCTTTTCGCAAGCGCTTGTGGGAAATTCTCGGAATAATTCTGCAGATACCATTGTAAGCATCGATGTTTTACTCATCAGGCGACCGTGCTGATTTTTAATCTCCAGATATTTGGTGGCCAAGACTCGAACGGCAATTTCTTATCTGAGCTATGGCTCCTTAGGGCATATAGTGGTGTTATTACGCCTTCAAATCCTAATTGGACCGGTTTCGGGAATGGTCAACTCCAAACAGGTATCAACGCGGATGGGTCGGGCGTTCTTAGCAAATATTTGACACAATGTGCCACTCTCATTCCAAATACTTCACCCTTGAATAATGGATCTACTCCTGGGGCACCCGGACCTAATGGTAATTCTGACACCTTGCATCAATTCGAAACGTCTATTTCGCACAAACTACTGCTACCTCTATCCCTTGTAGTATTCTTGCCAGTACTCCTGTTTTTCCGTTGGGCTCACCCAACCTCGGATGACGGGTGGATACCTATTCAACACGTTGGCCTTGTCGCTGTGGGTGCAGTGACGGGTGTCGCTGCCTACCTTGTTGGCGTCGTTGGGTTGATCTTCTCTTTCACGACAATTTCCTCGAGAGTTTCAACCCAAAATATTCACCTCAAAACTGCACATGGAATAGCTGGTCTGACTTTTTTTCTCTGCCTCTATGTCGTTATACCCCTGCTATATCTTTTCTCTGCTTGCTTCAACCTATACTCCAGCGCCTCGAGTGATACCCACAGTCAGAGAAGCGCCGATGGCCCTGCAAGATCACTGGACGAAAAAATCGCTTCAAATCATCCGCATCCGCAGAGTGTCACGCCAAGCACGCATAACGCATCACCGCCTTCTTCTCCTCCTGTGAGAACACAGTCGTTCGATGCTCCCAACTTCTTTATGTTGCGATCAAGTAACGATGGAGGCATGTCGGCTGACTCAAGCGCATTAACCACCCCTCACAAAGGATTTGAAGTTCTCAACCGGCCTAGCAGGGTAAGGGAGTTGAGTGAAGCCAGACAATCAACGTCGATATCAGGATCCCACGATTTGCCAACAATAAGGAGATTAGGTGATATAGACTGGCTTTTGCGTCGGCGGAGTCTCAATGCAGTGGTAAGCCACAAGTTTTCTAGTTCCCGATGTATACATTATTTATTTTCAGGGGGAACTTGACTACACCATTACTCGGACTCACAATGAACAATATTTCGCAAACGCGATTGTCGAGACATCGTCACCTTCTGTGATCAACCCCTCCACCCCGTATTCTACGCGGCTATCCATGGTCCTGCATATCTTGGTGCAGATATCCGTTCTTGGATTGTCTGCATTAACTCTTGTTGCTCTGTGGACACGAGCTCCACATTCCCTATTCGTCATCTTCCTTCTTTGGATTGTGGCGTACTATGTTGCCATGATAGCATTGGCTTGGAATGCCCACCCTAGGTCCTCGCTATTAACTGCGGCCCTCTGGGGCCTTCGCAACAAATTAAGTCTTCATACACATCCTACACACGTGCTCGACCCACTCAACACCGAACCTTCAAACACTCGAGGCCCATACGTACACCATCGGCCTCCATTCCGTGCATCGCCACAACTCGACGACTTGTCGTATTCTCACGGGAGTCCCCTCAGTGTTGAAACGGACGATGACCTTGATGACGATACTCGGCAGAGACTTATGGAAGAGGAGATGGAAAGACGTGACGTGTCAATTATCACGGTTCCCCGGCGGAAGCTGTGGGTTGCGAACCCTTCATGACATTCCCAATATTTTCATAGATCCTGGACAATGTTTTGGTTGCTCGCCTCGGACATTTTTTGGTCAAGGAGATAGTACCGATCTTGATTGCTTTATTAAATCGATGCGGATGGTGAAATGCGCCAAGGTCTGCGTCTACTAGATATTATAATACTGTGTAATTATTAAGTGGCGATATGGGTATGTACTTATGTATTCTCGCGATCGACAACAACATCTCTTCTCCAACGATCAACCCTCCCATACTTTGCTTCATCGTGTATGGGGGGAGGTGAAGGGATAGGTATTGGTACTTGCATCTGCAACATAGCCATGGGGTTCAGTATAGGTTGTGGATAATAACCGGGGGCCAAGTTCATCATCATGCTGCTCTGGAGCTGCGCTTGCATCATGAGTTGTTGTTGATGCTGCTGCTGCTGGGCCAGCAATTGATACTGAGTTCTGCGTTGCTGTTCAGGATGGAAGGCGAGTGGTGTATCATCTTCGTCTTCTTGGGAAGGATATAGATTCGTTTTTGAGACTCGCAAACCAAGCGGTTGATCGTCATCGTCGAACGTGCCCTGAGAATCAACAAATAGGAGGTTGTTGCCACTCCGCATTGCGGATGTACCGGGTTTTGCCTTGAGGAGGACGTGCGACAGGGGTCGGTCCTCATCATCGGAATCGAGAGGATGTCTTTGAGGGCTCGAGAATGCTGCACGAGCGGCAGCCTTGTGAATTGTAACGGCTAGAGGTAGATCCTCCTCGCTGTCTTCATCAGTACGAGGAAAAGCCTTTCTTGGTTGGTTTGGGTATCGCGGACCAGTGCCAGTGGTACGTCTAGGGCCAATGGCTTCTTCGTCAGAGGAATGCCAAACATTTGATTCCCTTTCTTGTATTTGAAACTGTAAATCTTCACTTTCGGAGCTGACATCAGATTCAGAAGGCTTTGGCGGTGCCCGTCTTGAAGCTCGCCGGATGTTGGGCAGGGTAGGCGGTTCGGCAGAAATACGGGGTTCCCGGGTTTCATCGATATCTTCAACAAGACTTGTACTTTGACCCCCTTTTTTCTTCTTTTTTCGCTGCTTCTTTTCTTGTTTCTTCTTTTCAGCCTCCACCTCTCTTTTCAGCCTCTCTACGTTTTCCTGTTCCTCCGCCCCCTGGAGCTCTTTCAGCTTTGCCATCTCACGTTGCCATAGTGTATCAACACCAAAAACTGAGCGACTACTTGGTAAACGGTTGGCAGTGGGGGATGGTTGCGGTAGTTTTTCCTCTTCACCATCAAAGTTAAGGAGGGGTTTAATGGTGACTGAAGGGTGACGAGCCAGACCCTTCTGAGTGTTTTGAGAGCCATAAGAACTTAGGCGCTGATTTGTTGGGCGCGTCTGCAGTGACGCGGGATCAATGAGAGTGCTTGACCGTTGTTGGTCTCGAGCCATCATCGAGGGCCTTTGATCGCCTGTAAATACTCTAACACGAAGAATGATCAGTGGGCAATGAGAGCTCTCAATAGTCAGGTATATTACCGTTGTTTGCTCCGTATTTGAGCCTTGCGATTCTCGAGGTCGTCAATTAGACTTTTTCCATAGAGTTTCCCAGCAGGACGAGACCCTTTAGAAGAAATAGGGTCGAAGTTAGGAGAAACTAAAGAAGCTTCTTCATTGCCAACTGGATCGAGTTCTACTTGTTCCCCGTCTTCGGCGGCTCGAGGAAGGTTATTCGCAAGTCCAACACACGAGGAAGATTGACCTGCCACAACCAGAGTATTACGAAATGTTTTCTGCGACAGTGTCAAATCTATGAAAGGGTTGGGCGTAAAAGAATTCGAAGCTAATGGAATATTCTCGCCGCCTGGTTCAAGAAGGGATAGAGAAGATAACCTTCGACTTGAACGAGCGCCTGGTGGTAAAGGAGGGCCGTCTGCCGACAATTCGAAACCGTCTCTAAATTTACGACGAGGTTCAGGCGCGACATTGGAAGATACAGGTTGAAGGGGGCTTGGCATTACAAGAACCTTGGGTCTTAAAAGTTCCAGGGTCGAGTAACGGCGCTCCCTGGCATAAGGATCCCCAGTGCGGATGGATGCCGTGTCCATGTCATTATCCAAGATTAACCTCGACCCCATTGATGCATTTGAGTGAGATCGTGCCCTTGATATTGATTTGGGGTCGAAGCGGGAGATCTGAGAAGAATGGTGTATGGCAAACGGATTATCCTCTAAGGGCTGCGATCCTCCGAAAGTATTAATTGACAATGTACGTTGATGGAGCGCCGTCTGTTCTCGGCCCTCATCTAACATGATCGCCACATTCGTACTGGCTATAGAATATGTTCGATCATGCGTGTCTGGTTTGGTGTCACGGCAGGCCTCCTCAATCCTAGGTGAGGGGGGACGAATGGGTCCAGTGGGGAAAGGCACCGTGTGAGAGGGTGAAAAGGATGGTTGGGAAGCTGCTCGAGGGCGTTGAAGCAGAAAGCCAGACGGCTCCATTCCAACTAAATCCAAAGGAGAGCCAAATGACCGCCGTCTTTCGAGCTCGGGTTCTACAGCCTCAAAGGCTTCATTGCGACCACCAACGCTCATTGATTTTGAAGTTATCAACCCTCTGCGGGGCGATGTGAAAGAAGATTCATGGTTGGATGGTATGCGCGACCGAGTTGATCCAACAGCCGGAGCTGGCTTCTCGCCTTTCGCCTTAATGGACTTCGCCTTGTCTTTGGGCATGAATGTATCCAATCCCCAGGATGCAAGGTCGACTTCGAGGCCTTCTTCTTCTTCATTTTCTTCAATTTCCGATGCGTTGTCGGCTCCAAAAGGGTTCCGCAAAAGATCTATTGAGCCTTTAGATGCTCTCGAACGTCTTGTATCTAGAGCTGACTCCCTACGTCCAAGGCTACCAGACTCGCTTGGGAGAGAAACCCCAAGGTAGTCACTTCTGCGAGATGCGAATCCTGGGCGAGCTGCTGGGTTTCGGCGGAGATGAGCAAAAATTGCGCTGTCCTGAGCAGAACGGTATGGAATGTCGGGATTCTCTAGGTCATTATCATACTCTGAGGGTTATGAGTTCGAGTCATACGACTAAACGCCTGATACATACCAAGCAATGCTGCAGCCAATTGAAGACGAGAGAAAGCGGCGGGGGTGGCCATTGTGGGAGGTGACAGTTGTGCGGAATACCTTAAGGGACTTTAAGTGCAGTGAAATTACGTAAGTAAGCAAGTTGCTATAAACAGGATTCTACAGCTCGTCGTGAGAAACTACTGGGTTACCCTCTTCATCAATCTCTTCCATCTCTATTGAAATCTGTGGCTTCGTTGGAACCACAAAGTCAGAACAGGGGGAAAAAACTCACTTTGTCTTTCATGTGGTCTGGAAGAATTACTTCTGGTTTACCGTTATCGGATTCCCTGTTGGCGGGCGTTTCAACTGCTGGTGAAGTTGAATCCTTTTCGGGTGGGGGTGCAGGTTTGACGGTCTCATCAACCGTAGCACTCTCTGAGACACCCAAGGACCTCCTGAGAACTCTGTCGACTCGTGAGAAGAAGCTAAAAGGATAATCAGCCCGCAAACAGTATGTAGCCCTTTTACTTCTCCTTACTTGTTGCTATCAGGGACACCGAATCCTGATCGTACAAGGGCCCCGTCAATCAGAATGGAGGTCACTTCTTTCAATTCCTCCTCAGCATCTAGGCCTCTTTCATCTTCTCCGATTGGAAGATCCTCAACACGGCGCAGGAGGCCCCCAATTAGGGGGGAACGGGGGTTGATCTCCAAAATCTTAGCCTTCATGGCGTAATCATGGAGAAGACCTCTATTCCCTTTGGCATTTGAAGCACCTTGTCGATTACTCAGAAAAATCTTCTGTACGGCATAGGAACTCATACTCACTCATCATCTTTTGGATGTTGGCAGTGTAACCATGTTGATCCGCCACAATTGCGCAAGGGCTCCTGACGAGGCGGTTAGACAAAATCACTGTTCAATTTATCAGTCAATGTTATACTCTCCTCTCATGCGGCATTTTTTACACACCATCACGAACGACATCATTACTCTCCTTCTTTAACCATTCGATGAGTGGCTTGAATTTCTCTTCGAGTTCTTTTTGTTGTTCCATCTCTTCTTCAGGTTCAAGATCTGTTTGTGAAATTCAGAAAGTTTATGATTTGTTCAGGGTGAGTTTTACCCTCGTCACCGAATTTGAGACCTGCTTTGGCGACGTCCTGGAAAGATACTCCTCTTGAGAGTGCAGTCAGTATTGGGCAGAAAAATTCATAGCCTGAAATGCCTTACTTCCATTCGCGAAGGTTGCCGACAAGGATTTCGTCCAAGGGCTCTGTAAGAAGGAGAACTTCGTATCCACGAGCATGAAGCTTTTCAATGAAAACACTTTGGGCGAGTTCCTTGACGTCCTTTCCCATCTCAGCAAGGTAGAAAATCTAGCCTCGCGTAAGGTCGAATTCTTCTTAACGTGTATAGTTACTTGCCTGATTCTGACCCTTCTTCCTGTTCTCGAGATACTGAGGCTCAGGTGTTAGCGGCAAAACCATATTGCAAGTTGAACATGGCCTACCTGATCAAAAGAAGTGTTGTTTCTCTGATTGGTCGTAAAGCGAGCGAGGGATGCCAACTTTTCACGGTTCTTGGTGTCTTCCACCGCTCCCAATTTAAGAACGGATCCAAAAGTTTCTTGCATCTGGTCGAATTTTTCTTTTTCATCACCCTCTGAAATCTTCGAGAATAGTTGGATCATGCGTTTTACGATAATGGACTTGAGCTGTTTCATAAATTTGTTTGACTGAAGGGTTTCGCGGGATACATTCAGGGGAAGATCCTCAGCTATAACACCTTGTTCTTAGAAGAGAATGCGTAGTAAATGGCTTTAGCTTACCATCAATGACCACCTTTACCCAGCTCGCCCACTTTGGGAGGGCATTTTCACCAAGATCCGAGGTAATGAACACGCGCTTGACCATCAGTTTAATATCCTTTGATGCATATTCCAAAGGTTTTTGCCAATAATCCTCACTCCTGTAAGGAATGTCAAGCTTGGGCTCGTAGAACGATTATGGACTCACAATTTGTTTGGAAAGAAAAGCAAGGCTTTAAACGCCACTCCAGACCCCGCATCTCCGGAGAAATGCTGCCACGCCAGTGGTTTGGAAAAGTCCTTGAAAAACGAGTTGTAAAAGAGGTTATACTCGTCTGAAAGACGATTTAATGCCAATGAAACCACTACATCATAACGAAAACAAACCTGTAGTAATGACCTTGGGGTCCCTGAAGTCCGATGTTAACGCCAGGTATATTTGATAAATAGGATAAAATTCATGTTTACCTGGCCCACAGTGGGGGCTGGGAATTCAAGCGCGACCACTGCTCCTTTGTGACGTTGACCATGTTGGATGGCGATAGTTCGGGGTTGTTTTTTGCTTCCTTGAGGACTTCTTCGACGATAACCTCGTCGTCGTCAGATTCAGAAGCGGGCGATGAGGGAAGTTCTATTTCCTTTTCAAATCCATGTTCGGAAATAATTTGGCTCTCATCGGGTACTTCTTCGGTCCACCTCTCAAAAAGATAGATAGGGAAGGTAGAAGAGAATGCGGAATGTTTGTGTCTGAAAAATTCAATTAGAAGTTACAAGAGATCACGAAGACAAAAAAATCTTACACAAGTGCTGAGAGAGTTGCTTCGTCAAGATATTCCTGGGCGTCTGGCTTTAAGAATAATGTAATTTCCGTTCCCCTCCCAAGAGTGTTTCCTCTCGGATCGGGATACACGTCGAAAGTGCTGTCGTCAGCGGAGGAGCTGAAGACATGTTGAATTGGGTTGGGGTTTTTGACTGTCTTTGGGGGAATGGAGGCAACCTCGACACGATCAGCAACTAAGAAACTGCTATAAAATCCAAGGCCGAAGGCACCAATCAAATTCCCCGTAGCAGTCCCGTCGCCTCCTTCTGCTCTAGAGAGGAAGTCAGATGTACCAGATTTAGCGAGGGTACCCTGGAGGACAGAACGTCAGTCTTGCACTTGATAGACTAAGAGAGAGAAAATCTACCAAGTTAGTAGCAAGCTCCTCAGGCGACATGCCAATTCCAGTGTCTTTATTTACAAAATCATGGGGGGTTCCAGAACCGAGAGGCGCATGGACATACCAGCAACAACCAGCCGTCCTCCGTTCCCAGCTTCATCCTTAAATGCCTGGATAGTGATATTGAGGTGATCCGACCCATCCCAAATGCTGCGGTCGGTCAACGAAGTTAGCCGCAGCTTTTCCAGTGCATCATTAGCGTTGGAAATTATCTCTCGGAGGAAAATTTCTCTGGATGGGGTTAATGTAAATTCATGGCCATTCAGAGGAGACTCACTTCTGCGAATAAAGACTACAACACGAATGAAAGCTTCAATGAATATTCTTCGTATGTCAGCCCATACTCTCCTTACCTGTCGATGACGATCTTTCGCAGACGAGCAACGTCACTCTAGGGGTGGTCAGCTCACAGTTCGAATTTACGCAGTTGTACACATACTTGGTAATTATACTTCACTTTACTTGAGGCCGCATCGTCCGCAAGCGCATATGACGCGAGGAACGTCCACAAGAGCAGAAAGGATTGTACTAGGCGCATGTCGGGCTAGCTGCCAGATGAGTACTATGAGGGTGCCTCTGTTTTATGAAAGCAAGGAACGTGTAGCAATAATTTACAGAGGTGAACTCGGGGTTATTTATTTAACGCGCACATAAATATAGTTAGTGACGTGTCAAATTCGTGGCCAACTCCCAGGCCAAGTATGATGTCCTCATGATCGCCTGCTTCATCTTCACGGCTCAATCAGTAACATTGTTTAATTAATATGCACGGAAAGTTTAGGCGCAGCAAGGTTAGAGAGATGGTCCTGGTGGAGGTTGGTAAATGGCTGGCAGAATAGGTTGTCATTTCCCACTCACTCTAAGCCACCGTTCCCTTTGCTCTGGTACATGGTCGAACATGATGAAGCGTTTGTCGTTCTGAAAAAAAAGTGAGTTCAAAGCGACTGCTGAACAAGTGTACTGGGAAGACCTTAAGAACTTTTTCCATTTCCTTGATGTCGACAGTCTTTGCCAAGGCTTTCATGTCGACTTTTTCGTCTCCATCTCCACCTTCACCGATATCCTCACCATCCATCCTGAGTCCACTGTTGACGCTTTCCCCGCCAATCTTACCAAGTCTTCCCCAGAACTCCACAAATGAATTCTCGGACATCATCTTATCGAAGGCGATACGAGCTGCAGTTGTTCGTTCCCTTTGCCATTTATTGAACTGTTGTTCAAGTAGTTCGACATCGTAGCCAAGTTTAGTAACAGGGGCCGAGGAGAGAATTGTATCCAAGGGCAATCCATTGAAAGCAGTCGCGAGCGAGTGAGCATGAGCTTCAAAAAGCTCACAGAGGCTACTGATTTGCTTTTCATGCAGGCGTGATATATGTGCGTGGAAAAGATGGACTCGTTGGTTTAGAGGAAGTGGCGAATTGTTGAAACGTGGATCCGTCTTGAGCTGAGGCAGGGCCTTCTCCCAATTGCTCTGGTAAAGAAAAACAGAATTAGCGCCAGCACTAGGGCAAAAGGGCCCTTACATTGGCATCGCGTACGGCGTCCGTGAGCAGAGTCCTAAATACGAAATAAATAAATAAATCGTGAATGCCGGTGTAGCAGGCAAGGACAACGCGCACATAAAAGTCCTCTCTCCCTCCTCCTTATCTATACCTTGTTTTGACCTCTCGATGTTAGCATCCAGGCGCCGACGTTCAACGGTAATTCTTTCTTCTCGATCTTTGACTGCTCTCTCCCTTCTTTCCTGTCGACTGGTGGGTTCGCCTTTCGCGCCTCTTGGATATGCTGTCGTTTTTGGATCTGTACTTGCAAAACTGTTGGCGGTAACAATCTGGGGCGTTTTCCCTTTGACGAACGTATCAAATAGCTCCTCGCGGAAAGATGAGGATCCGATGGCCTCATATCGAGGATCCTTGCTAAGGTTCTTCTTTGCCTGCAGAATTTGAGCCTCGGTTTGATCAAAAGCCAGAGCAACCCTACCTCCTTCCAGGATAGTCCTTGAACTTGAGAGATATTTTCTTTCAACATCGCAAAAAATTCTGATTCTGCTTTCTGCCCCGCTGCTCGTTTTTCTGAGATATTCTGAGTGATTTTGTGAGTCAATGGGAAAGGGATCGGAGGCACTTACGTTCTCCAAGCTCCTTTAAAAACCCTCTAAACCTCGTCTCCCTCTCCTTGTCGTCTCTCCCCCATCCGTAAAACCTGCGATCCTTCTTCCAGGCTCTTCTAAACTCCGTCCAGCTCGTCCTCGTGCTTTTTATCTCTTCCTTTAGAAGACGATCAAATTGTTCTCCGGGACATAACGCCTCCTTTTCCTTCTTTACGGTAGACTGACGCATTTCGCGAGCTCTTTCCTTACAATATTCGTCAAATGCCTCGCGCCGTGTTGTCACGGAAGGGAGGAGGATGTATCGGGGATCGGAAATGAATTTTGGTAGCACCGTATCCCAAGGATGTAATGGATTAATGTCTTTCTCGCGGAGTAATGTCTAGGTTCAAGGATCAGGATAGGACAGTAATAGAGGTGCTCACACTTACCTTGAATAATGCTTTTCCTTCCTCGATGGAAAGGTCCATTCTTTGGGGAATCGCTTGTTCGCGTATTTGCTGAGCCTCCAGCTCCGCTTCCTTCTCTCTTTCAAGAGTTCGTATTCGTTCTTCTTCCGCCTCTGCAGCAAGTTGTTTAACAGCTTCGCGCTGCCAGCCTTCCTCCTCTTCCTCCTCCTCTTCCTCCTCCTCCTCACTACTTTCTTCCTCTTCCTCCACTCTAGCCTTCTTGTTCAATACCACCTCCTCAAAGGGTTGTGCATCCATTGCCTTTCTCTTCCCGACTTGCGGTAACTGTACAACAGGCGGCGCAAGGGTAAGATTCTCTCCATCTTTCCTTTCCTCTTCCTGAAGTGCTTCCAAAGCCATTTTTAGATCTTCGGGGATGGCCCATACGCTTTCTTTCTTGACTTTGTGGGAATAGAAAACATTTCCTTCGTTAGTCGTCACACGGAGCCAGTCAGTACCTGGAATTGCTGTCTTGAAAAGGGGCTTCTCCTGTTTCTTTAACGGCTGGGGCTGCATTGACGCGGTAGGACGAATATATGTTGATGCCCGAGAAAGATAATTGTAATAGTAAGGTTGACCGGTCGGACCTGTGGTTATAACCGTGATAAGCGCTATGTGTGACCGCGTGGGAGGCGTGTACCATTACCCTTGTGTTCCGTCCACCCTTGTGGTAATGGTGTATTCTGGTGACCTGTGGACATGGTGGAGATGGAAGGAGAATCGGGATGATGATCTGAGTCTCAGTACAAATCGCCATTACACGGTCACGTGGACGTGGACATGGGGACTTTCCATATGATCTATATTTTATTTACGGCTTTCGTGCGTTAGAAATTTCGGGCTTTTGAAGTGCTGAAAGCAACTTCTCGATTCCCACCCACCCAAGTCAAAAGCCCTTATATAAGACCACACCACAATGCTTCTTATTTCTCAGGTCTCCGACTTCTCTCCGTCTCCGGTTCCCTTACAATGCCTTCCAATTCTGCGAGTGCCGATGCGATTCAAACCCACGGGGACATGACAAAAAGGGTCCTCTGGAAACTCGATTGTCATATCCTGCCAGCTTTGGCTCTTGTCAGTACCTCATCGCTCGAGATATGCCCATTACCAATTTAAATATCTATAGCTCTGGCTCGCAAACTTCATCGACAGAAGCAACATTGGAAATGCAAGGTAAGGTTTTATGTCTTGATTTCGCAAGATTGTAGCTGATTATTGTTGAGAATCGCCGGCTTGGAAAAGGACACCAAGTTGCATGGAAATCAGTTTAACATTACTCTTGCAGGTATATCCTTCGTTACATTCCCCATAATCATCCCTAACGCTGAGTCCTGGCAGTGTTCTATATCACGTAGGTACCGACCAGCCCATTCATTGGAAGAAACGATAATCGCACTCAAAGGTATCTGCTTGTCGAACTGCCTTCCAACATCGTTTTGAAAAAAATGAAAGCCAATGTATGTATCCTAGATATGCTTCAGAAATTTCCAAGCCTTGCCTAATAGTCTCTGTTTAGCGTTGGATCCCCCTGCTGGTGGCCCTGTGGGGAGTTGTTACCATTTTAACCTGTTTGGTCAATTCGGCCTGTATCTGTACATTGCAGTCATTTCTAATTGCTTCTCGAAACAGGTGCAGAACTTCCCTGGTCTGGTTGCCATCCGTCTTGTCTTGGGTTTATGTGAAGGTGGGCTGCTCCCAGGAATCGTATCTATCAATTTCTTCTTCGGTTGCATCGGTGCTAATTCTTCACGTCAGATTCTTTATTTAAGCACGATATACAAGCGTCACGAGCTACAATTAAGGTGCAGCACCTTCCTACATTGCGAACTCATCAGTAATGGTAACGAGTATTTTTTCAAAAAATTTCAAGAGTTGGGATATTCTATGCGTCTGGTATGCTCCCCTTAAAGATATTTGGAATTGTATTAATAATTATCCAGCATCGCTCTCTGGTGCTTTCGGAGGTCAGTGATATTCCTTGATTTTTTTGAATGCCCCCAACTTACGGGGAATCAGGACTTCTCGCGACCGCCATTCTAAAAATGGACGGAGTTGGTGGCTTGGCTGGTTGGCGTTGGATCTTTGTGTGTTCAAATAATACACCTTTTGACCGTGTGTGTGTTGTTGATTAACGATGGTTTTTAGATATTGGAAGGTCTAGCCACAATCGCTGCAAGCGGCCTAGCCGCATGGGTTCTTCCAGAAGGTCTCGCAACTGCCCCGTTTTTCACCGAGGAAGAGAGGGCATTTGCTAGTAATCCCATCCCGTGTCCTCAATTCCTATTGATACTGATTTTATTGGTCCGCAGTCAGACGTTTTCAAATGGATGATACTGCTGTCTTGACATATAATCCAGAAACACCAACCCCTACGAAATCCTTGGACGACATGAAAAAAGAAATTTATGAGCATGTGGAATCCAAGGCAGAGGCGTGTCCACAGGAAGAGGTCTTCGAATGGCGCGAAGTTGTTCGCGGTTTGTCGATATGTCCTCTCCAGCCTGCAAGCGTGAACAATTCATATTTTTCTAGGCATCCTTGACATCCAGGTTTGGCTGACTGCCATTGCCTACTTCGGGCTCATCGTGGGCTTGTATTCCTATTCACTGTTCTTGTAAGTCGTGTCTTCGTCTTTATTAATTTATGTGATTAATGACCATGCAGGCCGACCATCATTTCTGGGTTGGGGTATACTGGATCTGATGCCCAGCTTCACACAGGTAAGCTTTTCACCTTCGTTTCCATAATATTCTCTTGCAGTTCAACTCTACTCACATGTGTCGATGTTAGTGCCTCCCTATGTCCCAGCCGCAGTTCTAACAGGTGTGTCACAAACCTTATCTCTTTCAGTGTGCGCTTTATGATGCGCAAAATTCAGTTGTTGTTGCCTTCCTCAGCGACCGCTTCAGATGGAGAGGACCTTTCATCCTGATTTGCCTACCTTTGGCGTTCATCGGTGAAAGACTGATTCCCCTATGCTTTACAGGATCCGTCTGAGATATATTTTTAGGATACATTCTTGCCATCACGGCTGAGACCAATGGCACGCGCTATATCGCTGTCTTCTTTATGGCCGCTGGAGTGTTCGTTTCATATCCGGTCCGATGATTATTCTGAGCTTAAGCCTTTTTTTAGCTATCCTTCTGCACCCTGTATTCTGTGAGTGCGCTACACCCAACGAAAGGGATGTAATCCAAACCACATTCGCTCCAGCTCTATCCTACCCAACAACACCAGTGGTCACTATAAAAGGGCAACCACTACAGCTCTTCAGCTGGCGATTGCCAACGCAGGGTACGCTATGTCCCGTTCCTGAAAAGAGACCATAATCAAACCATCCCAATTAGTGGATTTGTAGCCACATTCGCCTACACTCCAGGTCTGTGTTACTCAGTGCCGTGTCAAAGGTTTCATTGAACTGATCTCCGGGAGCAGACCAGAAACCTAAATACATTCGTGGGCACACTATATCGTTGGCTTTTGTCGTTCTCGCTTGGATCCTCATTTGGTGTAATGTGTAAGCCACCACAAATTGCCTCCCCGAGGACGGAGTTAACACAGATGACAGAATGTACTGTAAATGGGAAAACAAAGCCAGAAGCGAGGGTCGCAGGCAAGGCAATCTCACGGCTTACCAAGCACTGGTGGACGGAGGTAAAACTAAAGCACCCATCGGTGATAGACACCCCGATTTCCGCTTCACACTGTGACCTGATGAACCAGGCAGTCTGTTTGCTTTTTGGCATTGTACAGTAAAGAAATACATGAATATCTGTTATCGTTACATATGCACATAAACTGAGAGGGAGATGATAAAGCAGCGAGAGGGATAATAATCAACATGACAGGAACTCGCAATATAAAAAAGATTAGCCATAGAATCTGTTAATGTTAAGAGGGTTCAGAGATTGACATAAAGCTGTAATCCCCCATTGAGACTCACTTCTTATTTATTTGGAAGAGAAATAGCTCGAAGTTGACCTTGACTTTACCGTTGAACAAGGCAAAGGACGGCTTCTTTTCGTACTTTGCCTGTAAAAGGTCTTCCATACGGATGTCTTCCGATGCAATACACTTCGTGACTCCCAGCAGCGTGGATTCTAGGGCTAGATTGAAGACACCAGCAAGGTTCGACGACATGGTGATCTGGAGTTTGTCGAATTGTCTTGGAGAATATTGGTCGATTGAAAGGAGTATTCCTCGATCATATAATTTCTTGGCAGAGTACAAGAAGGAGCCAAATTGTGGGGCCTGTCCTGTCCTCTGGAGATCACGAAGGTGAAAGTACTGCTTGGTGAAGGGCAGGACTGATCGTTTTTTCCTATTTGTCACATGTGAGTTGGAAAAGATCCAGGTTTGGAGGAATCGTACCCTTTTCCCTTTTGCATCGTGTTCATAGCAGTTTCCACATAGTTGTGATAGCTGTCGAGTTGTTCCTCAGAGAATTTCTTCCGTTCTGCCAATTGGCGAAGAGCTTCATTCATGCTTTCCATTTCTTGTTGACGCTGGAGGCGTTTCCTGTGTTTGCTGCGCACATCGCCAGCAATTGCATTAAGAATACCCTGGAAGCCATCTTTTCGTGATATTTTTTGTTGGTTCTCAAGTTCAAGGAGATTTGAAATTGCAAGTGCCTTCACCGCGGCGAATTTCAATCTACGTGCAAGTTCAACGGATTGAAACAACGGAATTCAGAGCACCTACGATCTAATATCTTCCAGGCGGTACGCTGAATCATTGACTGCAGCTGAGGGTTGGCGTCTTGGGATTTGTCTCATTTCGTTTTCTATCTCGGCTTCAAGTATCTCCTCCCAGAGATATTCGTCGTTTTCGGTGACTGGCTTCATTAGCGATTCCAACAAATCCTGTGCTGGTTGGACACGAAGGATAGCGAGTACGCCGCGTTTGGCTTGAACCCAGAGAGTCTTTTCTTCTGCATGAGGATCTATCAAATGGATAAGACACCCGAGAAATTTTAAAAGGAAAACATATCTTACCTTGCACGTAGGCAAATCGGTTTGTTAGCTCAAGAGTAATGGCTGTGTCACGAGCATCCTTTAGTTCCTCGTTATCTAACTGAGGAATGCCGCCAAGTTCCGCCAAAATGACCTTCATGGGATCGTCAGGTCCGGAAACCTGGATAGCCATTAATTACAATCAGCTTCGCCCTTTCTCGAGGGTGGGAACGGACTAACCAGAAAGTCTTGATGTTGTAAGAGTAGGGAATGGGTTGTGTAGATCTCGTTGGGTGAAATATAGATTGGTTTCGGTTGAACAGTCGCATCCATAAATTCATGCGCGTGGAATTGAGTCTCGGCGTCCGGGACATTGGCAACTGTTTGTTTTTTGTTTGGTATAAAAATAATATCAAAGGGGGATGCGTATTACCGTCGTGGAACCAAGTTGACATCTGTTGGATAGCCTTCCCAACGAAGACGTTGATAGGAACATAGCTGGGCTTGTCATCCCCGAATTCGAATCCGTTGGTGATCTGAGCGAGAACCTTGGAGATTTGAACAAGATTTTTCTTTCCGGTCGTTATATGCACAGATTTGGGGACAATATCAAAGAGCTCAGGGGCCCTGTTTTAAAATTGAACTTTTATGCATGCCAACTAATATGGAAATGACGACTTACACAAGGGCTGGGTTGATGTACCGGAAAAACACCAAGCGCCCGAGACACGCTCCATACAATTCTTCTGGCAAATTGGGGAATTTTTCCTAGAAACAGATGAAAAGATAAACAATGGGACAAGCAAAGTGCCAACGGGACTGACCCTGAGCGCCAGGAGTGTTTCTCTTGCAAGGTACCTCATGCTATATGGCATTTTCTTAGTTGACTGGATGATGACATTAATGAATGCCTCGGTCCACCACTGGAGGATTTGCAAATCTGGAGACTGATTGAGCTCGTAGCAGTTTGAAGTTCATAGAAGGGAACTTACGACGAATGTAGATGGCCCGGGTATCTGGGTCTTCGACCGCTTCTCGGAAAGGCAAGTCTTTAGGAAGAGGGCTAGGCTTCCCTGAACGCATTTCTTCGACATCAATACGGGCACGATGAATCTGATTTGCATGGAAGTCAGTCATGAAACCTGCAGGTGATAGTAGTGGCATCCCACCAGCGAAGGGTCTGCCTCGAGGTCGAGGTCATCGGTGTCGATGAGTTCACGGATAATGCCTTGTAAGGCGTCTCGCACATATGTAACTTGTCGAGGCCGAACATAGTGCACTGCAATATGTATATACATGGGATGGCTGGATATGATGGTATCTATTGTCGGTGCTTTCAAGACCTCTTCTTTAATAGCAAGCTGCAGAAAAATCATTCATACTGAATCATCCAGAGTGCAAAGGTCAACATACCTGGAATAATTTAAGCAACAGGAAGTCCTCCCGACTGTCTTGACCATAACCAAAAAGCGTCAATACGACACGCTCAGTGAACCGACGGCTCGACTCAAGCATATCGTTAATGGATAGGCGAATAAAAAGCTTGCTCAAGTATTCAGCGCGAGTTTGGAGGAGGTAAAAAAGTTGCTGATAAAGCTCCAACTTCCTACGAGCATCTTGATCCAATGTATTAGGACCGGAAAATGGATCTCCATGAGCTGCAAGAAGAGAGACACGGGCTGCGTGTAAAGCTGCGCTTTCTCCACCATGCCTCTTCCTCGCTTTGATGACGTCTTCGAAACTTTTCAGGTTTTGAACCACAAGCGCGATCTTTGTGTCAAGGTCATGGATGTCGTTTTCCAAAGCTTGATTTTCCCTAATGTGTTCCACTACTCGTTTCCGCAATCGCTCGACCTTGATTTCTTCTTGGAAGTCAGCTTCGGAGTCGTCAAGTAGATGCACAAAATTTTTGATAGTTCCGACCGTCACATTCTTGCCCAACGTCAACTGGCGGTATTGTTCTCGTGTTTCTTTCCCACGGATGAGGGATTGAATCTTCACGACCTTGCTCAGGTTTGCATGGTAGTACTCCATCTTGGTCCGGAAAGCGAGGCGTAGCATTGCACCACGAAGCAAGGCCTGCAGGAAGGTGGCCACATCATGATTCCGAAGCAAATGATCTCTCCAAGCCCGGTACTCTCTTCTCACCATGACACCCCGAGCGGCAGCCTGCAGTCCGATTATATCTGGGATGGCAATGTCAAGTCTCTTATCGAGTTCTCGATGCTGTTTGCGAATAAGCGATGCTTTGGCAATGGCCTGTAAACTAGCGACAGCCTTGACAACCTTGACCTCCGCTAATGCTTTAGTCATGCTCTGGTGTTGTCGGCGGATCAGGTTGGCTCGGGCACGCGCCTGTAACACAATGATAACGCGGGTGGCTTTCCGGAGGCCCCGGATAAGCATGAGCAAACGTTTTCGCGCTAAAAATGTCCGTGCAGCAGCTTGGATGCGGATTACAACATGAGCGACGTTCTCTAGCTTCGCCAGCTGGGATCGTAACCTTCGTCGCATAATCAGCCCTCTGCAGTGTGCTTGCAGCGCAACAACGCTGCTCTCAACGCTTTCTAACTGACGGATGCGCTTTTGAACCTGTAGTCGAACCAAGTTTCCTCTGGCATGAGCTTGGAGAGCTATCACTGAAAGTTCGACCTTGGGTGTGAAGAAAGACTTGGTAATTTCCTTCTGAGACCGGCGGAGGAGGTGACCACGGGCAGCGGCTTGTAAACACTTCATCGGGAAGCTTACTTTCCGAAGAGCGGCCTTCAAAGCTTTGAATCGGCGTCGGTAAAGAATACCACGTGCCTGGGCTTGGATCTTGATAATGTACCTGACAGAGCTTTTGAGAATGTGTAGTTGAGCACGCCACCTCCGTCTCAAGAGGACACCACGCGCTAGGGCTTGCAAGGCGATTGTCCAAGGAGTGAGGGCATCCTGTCTCTTGCGTTGAGCCATTAAACGATGGCGAACCAGAAATCCCTCTGCGTGTGTTTGGAATTTAGCGATGTGACGTTCGGCAAGATGAATCCGACCCTTGAAGGTGTGGAGATGTCTCCGAGAGAGAAAGCCCCGAGCACGAGTTTGAAACGCAATGATTGAGGCTTGATTTTCGAGGAGTAGCCTGTCACGTCCTGGGTGTGCGGAATTAAGTATTTCACATGCACGGACTGGGTTCACTCACTTTCATCCTCTGTTTCAATCTCGACCTCAGGTTCTTCGTTGATTTCCTTTGCCAGTTCTCGGCCTACGTTACCGAAGTTTGGCATCGCCACACCTGCTTCCTTCAAACCCTTCTGCGCTTGCACGAGTTGGTCGTCTGAGAAATGGAGCTGTCCAAGCAAGTTGCCTATTCGCTGGGCCTTTCCGCGTCGAGCAAGAAGATGACTGTGAAATCGTTAAAATTGCTGTTGCATGAAGTAATGAGTCCCATACTTACCTCAGGGCGTGAATGCAGTAAATCACTTTCGGAAGGTTTTTCTTCTCATATAAATCCGTGAGCTCGAATATAAAACACTGGAAAGGGATAAATAATCAACATAAATAGACGCCAGTTTAAGCACGGGCATACTTCTGGTAGCTTAACTTCGCGGACGAATGTGAAAAAATGGTTGATGTTGTCAGAGTGGCGGAAATCCAGCTTTGGAGCCTGCAAGGATGGTTAGCTAACAAAATTGTGCAACAAAAAAGTGGAAGGCACGTCGTATATTCTTTTGACATATGCTTCACCCTGAATGGCCCGGACGAGTTTCGCCAAAACTACACCATTTCGAAGACCATCCTCCAGTTCAACAACCCCAAATTCTAGTTCTTCTCCTAAACAACCTTCTATCCATTGTTGGGCTTCTCCAACGTGACACAAATATTCGTAGGCTTGAAGGAGATGTCGTTGTTTGTCGGCCCATGATCCACCGAGAAGACGGGAGGTAGGGGTAGGCGCGGCAAGATTGGGAGCCTTCAATGGTATCCGGCCAGGCAGTCCAGCCACACCGTCACCGAGAAGGACGCCTGATGGGGTCAACCTTTGCTTATTGATACCCACATTAGCGTCCAAATTGCGGAGGGTCCTTGTCCCGCCGTGGCGTCGCCCTTGGGATTCCTCGGATTTTCGAGGGATGGTTTCCTCAACCCAACTTTCATCGCCATCTCCGCTGGCAATCCGAGGAAGATGATTTCCAAGTCTGCGTTTGCCAGTGACCGATAATGATTCTCCATAGCTATCCGCCTTTTTGCTGGACATATACGAGCTGCGGTAAGGGTTGGGATACATCACAGATGTGGCGAGAGGTGGAGCTGCTTTCACCAGGGAACTTTGTCTTGTGGAGTCCACTGAACTCGACGTCGAATGATGGCGCGATGAAGTTGTCTTCAAAGTGTCGACAGGTTCCCTTTCCACAGATATTTGCCTGGGGGAACGTAGACGATCTAATGAACCGTTGTGTAATGAGGGTCTGCTATTCAAAGTGTTGATAGGTTCCCTCTCCATAAGACTTCCGACACGCAACAAAGGTCGACTATTGAGGATTGGGCTCGTGGGCGGGTTAAACTCAGATGTCAGGGAAGTTGATGTATCGGTAGGGGTGATCGCGGGACTGGAAGAAATTGAATTCGAAGCAAAATCTAAGGTATGCGACCTTTGAATTCTGGAATAGGAAGAGCCGATGCTGCTGGATATGGAGCCGGTCGGAGAGTTTGGCGTTGTATCTATGGAACTGTTTCGCCACGATGATGGTTTCGTTGGAGAACCCTGGAGAGGAATATGGATATGATGTGGGGTATTAGAGAAATGGGAATCGGCTTCCACCAAGATTCCCGTAGAATTAGGGGATAGAGGCGACGCTATAATGGGTGCAGGCATAGTTTGTCTCTTGAGATATTTCGAGGTCGTATAAGTTTCTCTGGTTGGAGAGAATGAAGTGGGGGTAAGCGGTCGATCACGATCGGGGAGAATATCCTCCTTGGAAGGCGAAGCACTTCCATCATCGTACGAGCTGGTTGTCCGGCCCAAAAAGTCCTTCGTGGGACTTGAGCGAGATGGGATTTGAGCATCATCCAAAAGAGCCTCCCTAGAGCGCTCTTCCCATCGACCTCGTACTGTATCTAAACTGTTTCCAATCCGATGCGAGGGCGTCCATCGACGCGGGGTGACAGAGCCAACTGATGATCCGGTTGTGTTGGTAAGGAGATTGACGCTCGATTGCGAATTGCTTCGAGACAGGGAGCTCCCAGCACCCCGAGAAGATGTGCGTTCCAACAAACGCGTTTGGTATGCAAAGGGAGCTGAAGCACCAGATCGCGAGCCATTGGATGAATTAGAAGGTACAGAGTTTGAGCAATCCATTCGTATCTAATGCATACCGGTTGTGACTGGAGGGTGGACTGTCGTTAAAGAAAGCCAAGCGGTGGAGCCGAGGAGACCACTTTGACGGCTGAACATGATCACGTGGACTAGACATTCAAGCTCAAGAACCATAGATTTTACATGGCATTAATATATAGAGCTATACAAACGAAATAAATTAGAGCTTCGTGGTAGAGGTGTTTCCATGTGAAGACCTGGCGAGCCAAGCTTCCGCTGCCAATTTCCGCAGATCTGCCTTGAGGATTTTCCCTGATGGCGTTCGGTCTGAAAGTAGGTGTGATGAGGGGAAAAGGTTAACATAAAGTTGCGACATACCTAAAGGTTCCTTTTTCACAATGACCATCACAGGCACGGCGTACTTCGGGAGGCTACCGTTTTTCCATGTGTCTCCTATTTCGACTGCTCAGGATGAACACGGACGCACCTTTTCTGAGCAATGGAAATGACTGATCCTTCTGTCACACGACCATGGTGCGCTGGTTTGATAGAAACCACGGCCGTAACTAGTTCGCCTAATCTTTTATCTGGCACACCCACAGCAGCGGCTTCAAGGACACGATCATCTGCATAAAGCGCGTTTTCGACGGAAACGGAGTCCTACGAGAAACAGAAGGCATACACAATAAAAATGGTCAGGTCAAGCGATTTTTGTGATACTCACAATATTTTCACCACCACGAATGATAATGTCTTTGACTGGATTACAGCAGAACCGTTGAATGCTAGCTAAACGGAAAGAAAAGGCTTCACTTACTTCGGTCGCGTATGTACAGGAAACCTTCGTCATCAAGGAGGCCAAGGTCACCCGACTTGAACCACCCATCCTTGGTAAGCACCTGGATTGTATTTCATCAGACAAAAAATGCTTGAATATGTAAGAATGGCAAGACCTTATCGGTCGCCGCTATACACACTTCGTGAGACAAATCTTCGCAAATGCAGGAATTACTTGCCTTGATCCCGCCAGTAACCTTTCATCACATTAGGGCCCCGGAGCCAGACTTCTCCAACGGAGCCAGGAGGGACGCTAGTCTCCCCGTTCATGATCATGATGTCGTTGACCGGAGTAGCGATGCCACTTTTACCCGTTCAGTGAATATCTTGTGAGTATTCTTGAGATATTGATATTATTTCGCTCACCAACTTGTCGGTCTTGCCAGGTAGTCCTCTCCCGCTTAATTGTGAAGAAGCTTTAGGCCACACTGTAACACAGTCATATAAATTCACAAACCAAAGCCAACCGCCACGCTGTTGGTTTCCGTCAAACCATATCCTTGGCTCCTATTATCGCACAAAATCAGTCCTGTTCCAGTCATCAGATGAAGTAAGTGCACATGGCTGCTGTTGGAAAGGCCTTGCGAGCTCTAGCAGCAAGAGAATTTGGCGCTGGCGCGCCCCCAAACATCAGCGACTCCAATAGAAAATTTCCAGACTCCGATGTTTCTGTCAAATCAGAAACCATGGAGGGGACACTAAAGCCCGACATAAGGACGTTAAGCAAGGCGAGAAATATGCGACTCTTACCCGCCAGCAATTGCGATATTTTCGTTTTTTATTAGTCTAGGAAGAAATAAGTACCAGCAAAAATGGGGGTTGCTGTGAACATACCTTGCACCTACAAGAAAGAAAGTGTATGGGACACAAGAAGAACGATGAGACCAAGAATCGAACCTTCATCAGGGTTCCACTTCCTCATCATCACGATCCTCATCCCTGTCAGGGTAGCCAGCATCTAAAAACCTTATCATCTGTAATACTTTGGTCCATTGGCAAGGCACATTCTCACAGTTAAACTCGTTAGTCCAGTAACGTGGAACAGAGGCACAGAAAGGAGTATGCCTTTCTGAGGGCCCACTGGCGGGGCTGGTATATTGTCCCCTCTTCTGAGAGCAGCTCTGCGACTACCAACGATAACCTGCCGCAACATCAATTAAACCCCCAGATCCAAGATTAAACGAATGCCTACATTCAACAAATTTGTGAGAAATTGTCGATGGGTGCTGAGGACTCCCTTGGGTTTGCCCGTTGTCCCTAACGAAAGTTTTGTTGGATCCCCTCAGCGACAAATTTTCAAACGAGAGATCATAAACCGAACCAGAGGTGAATAAGATGGTGGCGTCATCCTCGGGAACAAGTCCAGGATCAATGTTCAAAACCTGTCTAGGATCTCCCTTGTAATCGTCAAATGCTGCTTTCCACGTCTTCATGCCTTCCCAGCTGTCCTTTCCTTCGTGAGATTCAAGGACCAAGATACCAGTGCATCCTGCTTCAGCAACTAGTTTCTTGGCAATGCGCTCGAGCTTGTCGGCACGTTCGGGATCGATGATAATGAGCTTGCATTTGGTATGAACCAAACAATAGTGCAAGGTATCTAGCGGAGACCATCTGTGTGAATAAATTCAGCGCTCCCACACTTTGAGTTCCGAGTGACTGCATCTTACGCGTTGGGAAGGGCCGAGATCGCACCAAGGAGATCTGTGGTCAGTGGTTATCTACGAGTCCACGACCTGGAAGTGAGAATCCACGTACGACACGCCCAAAAGGCTACCAAAAACTCTGGATAGTTTCTGGAGCAGACGACAACTCTATCTCCTGCTTTCCATGTCAGCAAGCATTGCACGCAAAGGTTAAATGGGCCTCACCTTTGCGAACGTTATAAACATCATAGAAGATGGCGGCGGCTTTTACTGAGCGCTCGAAGATTTGGGCAAATGTGAAGCGTTGGTTCTCAAAGACCAGATAAATGGCGTCTTTGTGCTCTTGAGCGGCCCACATCCAAAAGACGCGTAATGAGGGCATAAGATTCTTATAAACGCGGTGCAGCTGGCCTGAGATGAGGATGGTCTGCAGCTCGTGCATTTGCCCTGGGGCACATAAGATGTCATTGACTAAGGGGTGAGGGTGGTTAAAGAGCTGGGAAGGGAGAATTGAGACGGGGCTTACCCTCTGCCAGCGAGCGTTTGGGCGACCAGGGCTGATCCATGGTGGAGGGGAAAGATGACAGGAGAGGTATTTAGGGAGATGCATTTATATGTACTTACAGGGCAAGGCATACGGCTGCATACGGGATCACGGCTAGTGGACATCCCGGAGAAGGGGATCTCGATTTTAGTTTGGTCACCGGATTCCGCGGTCTTGCTTAGCGCTTGATAACCGAATGATCGGCACAATAATTAGACATCTCTTTCTCCTGTTTTCCATCACATGTATCGCCAATCCCGGGGCCACCTCCATTCTCCAGAGAAACCCTCTCCAAGGTCGAGCTCAATCATCACCCGCTCATCATCGCCCTCATCCACCAGCTCTTATTCCGATTTGGCCCTTACGCTCGATCCCAAGTATGTTTCGTTCTTCTGATTTCGACATCGTCCTCATAAATTAGGTATGTCCAAACACACCAGAAATCCGCCGTGCTCGGCGTCTGTGCCATGGACATCAAGGCTCGTAGCAAGGCTATGCGAGAAATCTTGACCAGATTAGTCGAACGAGCCAGAGGGGCCATCGAAGTTAAAGTGTTTGGTGACAAGGTAATTTTGGACGAAGGTAAGCCATCTACACTCCCTTCATTGCATAAAATCAAAGCAAAAATCACCCCGATTAGATGTAGAAAATTGGCCACGATGCGATGTTCTTATATCCTTCTTCTCGACCGACTTCCCACTCGACAAAGCCATATCTTACGTGAAGCTCCGCAAACCCTTTTGCATCAACGACCTCCCACCCCAGGCGCTCCTATGGGACAGACGACTTGTTGGCGCAATTCTCGATCATCTTGGGGTCCCAACTCCAACGCGAATTGAGGTTTCCAGAGATAGTGGTCCCAAGGTTGAACCAGAGCTTGTGGATATCATGAAAAACAAGCTGGGCGTCGCACTTGGGAGTTTTCATGTGACGCCGGAAGTCGTGCTTCGCGAAGATGGGGATGCCATCATTGTTGATGGAAAGGCTATGGAAAAACCTTTCGTAGAAAAACCTGTAAGTGGCGAGGACCACAACGTATATATTTACTTTCGGGGCGGTGGTGGCCGTCGCTTGTTCAGAAAAGTGCCTGACTTTCTCGTTCCTAGAGGCTCACCTGCTGACCTCAGTTTAGGTAGGAAACAAGTCTAGCGAGCTCGATCCTACCCTGAATCATCCGAGAACCGACGGATCATATATCTACGAGCAATTTATCGACGTGGACAACTCAGAGGACATCAAAGTTTATACCGTAGGAAAGGAGTACACACATGCAGAAACTCGAAAGTCTCCGGTCGTGGACGGAGTTGTGCGGCGTAACACAGAAGGGAAGGAGATTCGGTAACGTCTTTTCATCTATCCTTTCAAACACGTCCTCATTCCCTATTTTAGTTTCATCACGAGGCTAACGGAAGAAGAGAAATCATGGGCGGATAAAATATGCGAAGGATTTGGACAACGAGTCTGTGGGTTTGACATGCTTCGCTGCGAAAATGGACACAAAAGTCTAGTCATCGACGTGAATGGTTGGAGTTTTGTGAAAGGAAATGAGACGTACTATGGTATTTTCGTCATTCGATCCTGATATTCTTAACCCTCATCACATTTTTCTTCATTAGATAGAGCTGCGGACATTTTAGCCGCTCTTTGTATGCGAGTGTCGTCCTCAATAGAGAGACCGCTTCCAGCAGCCCAGATAGCGTCGCAAGAGACTCCGACCTGGTTATTAAAAGCCAATGTCACCGTTTTCCGACACGCCGATCGCACGCCGAAGGTTCGATGAATTATTGCCTCGATACATCTTGCTAACTGCCGGCTTACCTGCAGCAAAAATTGAAATTCAACTTCCCAATAGGAGAGGGCTGGACTCAACCTTTCGTAACCCTACTTAACGGAGAGACTGAGGAAATAATTCTACGAGAGAAAGAGCAATTGAGTTGGATTGCCACTGCCATAGAAGAGGCTCGGAATCTTGGAGCGGATGGAGAAGAACTCAATAAATTAACGCAGTTGAGCAACGCTCTATTTAGCAAAATCGATCTGCCGGGCACAAAAGCTCAATTGAAGCCGGTGTACTCTAAGCGACAGCTGGGACAAACACGAAAGCTTACCAAATTGACGCTGGTGTTTAAATGGGGTGGAGAGGTGTGTTACTTTGCTTTTGCGTTTCTTGTTACTTCTATCACGCTTTAGTTCACACATTCAGCTCGTTATCAGTCTCGAGACCTCGGGGAAAATTTAAAGAAGGACATAACAATCATGAGTGCGTCCTCTTTCTTCTTTCTTTAGGATGAAGGTCTTGAGTTTCTTTTGTGAATAGATAGAGAGGTTCTTCATAATGTTAAGGTTGCGCGACAATAAGGTCAAGTATCCGTCAAAGCTGAAATTGAATGTTGCTTTCTTAGATATTTACTTCATCCGAACGGCGGGTCATCGCCTCCGCCGAAATCTTTGCGGCAGCGTTACTTGATCCCCAGCATCCCAGCTATTCAGCTCCTTCATCCAGTTCTAATAGTGACAGCCAAAACAACGGTTTTATAAACAAAAATATACCTCAACCGCCACCACCACCACAGCAGCAACCACCACAGCAGCAGCCGCCATTGCCGAGTCAGGTCCCTCTGAAATTGATCATCAGGAAAGATCTTCTAGACGACTCTAATGCTGCAAAAGATCTCATGGATGATGTCAAGAAGCGTCTTAAAATTTTGTTACGGCCAGGAGAATCGGAAAAGAGACCTGAGCTTACATGGCCGAAGAGCATGAAGAAGGAACCGGTAGAGGTTGTTAAAGTGAGTTCGATGAATGCCATACCATTCCTTATTGCAATTTCTGACATCAACCTTCCCCTTTGATAGGAAGTTATAGAACTATTAGGTTCCTTTAGAGACATTATGCGCCGTAACTTTGAAACTTTGGATGTTGAGAAGATACAGGCACGTTGGTAAGTTCCGGGTTACGCTCGAGCCCTTCTAGTATTCTTTCCACCATGAGATACAGTCTCATAACATCTGCAGGTGTTGTGGCGACGAGCCGTGGCTCTTCCGTGAGAGATGGGAAAAGCTGTTCGAAGATTTCTGTGACGTTGAGCAGAAGAAGTTCGATCCATCGCGGGTACGTAATTATCTTACATACAAGATGCTTCACATGTTCTATTTCTAACGCTTGATTGAACGCCTTTAGGTTTCGGAGCTGTACGACACGATAAAATATTGTGCACTTCATCACAGAACCTTTTTGTTCGCGATCTTCGATGAACACGGCCGCACTGATCCACACCAGCATCCTCACGATCGAAAAATCCATGAATTATATAGTCGAGCAAAGGCTCTTTTTGACTTGGTTGCTCCGCAAGAGTACGGTATCGACCCAGACGAGAAGTAAGCTCAATGAGTTCCCAACGATGCGCTGACCTCTGACCCATGCTCTGCAGAGAAGAAATTGGTGTTCTTACCTCTCTTCCACTTCTCCGTAACGTTGTTTCTGACCTTGAGGCCGCACGGAATAACGGAGAAAGCTCACTGACCCTTTATTTTACGAAAGAAAGCCACATTCATACGTTGGTTAATCTGGTTTTATTTTCTGGCCTGCCCATTGCGAACCGTCGCATTCCTGAATTGGACTATGCGGTATGTTTATCCTGTTTATCTAAACCTCTTCCGGCCAATCTTATTCATGAGGATATGTAGTCGCACATAACATTTGAACTGTACGAGAGAAATTATGGGCGAGGGAACTCGGACAAAGAGTACTCCATCAAGCTTTCTTTGAGTGAAGGCGCTCACTCCTCGAATGTTCTCGACTCCACCCTTGATGCTCGTCATTCGCTCAACGTCCAACCCCGGAGGTAGATCGTGTCTTTATATGATATACCATTCCAAAGATGTTGACCACCCTTATCCAGGAAATTAACTCAGCATTTACCGTACAGCCTAGTGATTGAAAAGTTATCAAAGCACTTCAACCGATTGACAGATGTATGTGACACCTTTGGCTACTTCATGATGCCAAGGATAACGGATTTATCTAGGATGACGATGCTGGACTAGAAGGTTCATATGAAACGATCGAGGCGCCGTTAACGATATCGCCCATCGGAAATGTGGAAGAAGGATAGAAGACCGAGATCATCATTTTTTTGATTTCATTAAAGCTTTATCAAATACAAACATGATATAGAATGCTTGCACAAAATTTAGCAGGACCTTAAAGGACCACCATTATTCTCCCATTCCTCCAATCCCAGCTTTGATCTCTCCAGTCTAAGCCCTTCAGCAGACATATTTTTAAAAGTAATTTCGCTTCGAGCACTACCCAGAGGAGACGGATGGTCTGAGTCGAACAGAGCTGACTCCGATTGTGATAGTGAAGCAGACTGTGTAGCCAAGGCCGCAAAGGATTGCGTTGACTCTCGATATCTACAAAAGAGGTAAGCAAAAACCGGGGTATTATTAAATAAGGGCCGGTCCAATCTTACAATCTGCAGAAAAGATCATCAGAGGAAGGTAAGCTAGAATGAAATGTCATACCGGAATGCCTCCTTGTTGGGGCAATCAGATTCCTGGAAAGCGTCCAAAGCGTGTTTTTTGAAAGCAACTTTAATCCAATGCAATATATCGAAAATGTGGTGCTCTTTTGGCCTAGGATCCAACATCAACTCAGGAACCCAGGAAGGATGGTCGAGCACATTGTTCACCTCCAAGGTCGAAAACGAGCCGCTAGATTGAAAGCACCAGCCTGAGAGATTAACGGGTGGAACACGTCTGTCACGAAATCAACGGCCGGAGGACTTTCGGGGTAGTTTTCAGGAAAGGTGAGGCGAAATTTGAGGATGGAATCAGCGTAATAGCCTGAACAATCATGCGAATGCGTCAATGCCCGCAAAAGTCTATGGCAAGGAATTACTTAGACAGACCCTGGTGAACGAAGAAGACACCGTCCCAAACGAGCAAATTGCTAGACGAAGGAACGACGTAGATACCTAGCGGGCAATGCCCAGTGTTTATCAATGAGGCATATTCGAGGGTGACCGCTGTTCGAGCAAGAACATTGCTATCGTTGATTTGAAGTAGATTTGATGAGGGTTGTCGGTTCGATCGCGCTTTTGTGGTCCCGAAATCCATTGTCAGTACATGGAAGGGCTTTGAACCTAGAAGCTTGAACTGAAGCGTTTAGAAGTTTCTTGTTATTTATTTACTGAATTAAATAATAGTAAGATATGTATGTATTCACACAAGAAGCCATATTCGTGCAACAATTGGCCAGCTTTACAGCGAGAGATGTATGTAGTCAATTCCGGCCTCAATTCACGACAAAGATTAACCTCTTCCATATCCCCCTTTATATCGAGGTCCTTGGTCAGTATGGCGTCTCTCTGAATAGGATTTTTTGGAAGGTCGTTCTTCGTACTGGCGACGGTTATCGTGGTCAACTCTAGGCCCATTTGGTCGACGGTGATGTCTTTCGATTCGACTTGACCGAGAGCCTTCAACACGATCTCCTAACCGGGCAAGTAAGCTGGGAGGCCGGCCATCTTTTGGCTGAGAATATTGATGACCAGCTCCGACGGATCTACCAAATGATATTGTCCTGGAGTTTCTCGAAGGCCGACTAGATGCATCGCGCTTGGTTGAGTTTCCAAACCAGTCATCAGGATCATCTTCAAGCTGTTGTGCCTGCCTCTCCAATGCCGCCCTAGACTTCAACCTGCCTTCTCGACCAACCCGGTCAGGTGCCCCCTTACCCCACTCAGAAAACCCGTCAACCTGTTCCCGATCTCCAAACTGAGCCCTGGAGATAACTTGAGGCTCTCTTTCTGGGTCGTAAAATGGGCCCGATGAAACATTGTGTAAGCTGAAAGCCGAAGGTTCTTCAAAGGTCCTGACCAGATCGTGACAATCCTAGAGGAATAACGTCAAACCCCAGGTCATCTTCAACGTAAGCATAAACCCACGTCTCCCAAATGTCCACAACGACCGCAATTATAGCACCACTCGTCATTTGCCACATAACATTCGCCACCCTCGCCTAATTTAATCCCTTTCTTGGAAAGGCGGTGGTTGATCGTCGTGGTCTGTTCTTCTGCACCGAGGTATTCATACAACCGCCACAACGTGGGACATTCCTAAAACAAGGTAAGTGAGTTGCTGGTTCTGTGGGACATGACGAGAGACTCACGTTTGCTTTATGTCGTGACGTTGAACACCTATCACAATCATTCTCTTGCGACGACACAAGAGCGCGAGCCGAACGGCGATTAGGACAACTCTGGTAAGTTATTAGATCATGTTTTGAAATGAAACCCGTACATACCGCATTTATATGGCCCTTCATACCACAAGTAAAGCACACCTTACCGATGGGACATGATCTTGTAAGGTGTTCATTACGAACACCGCAAGTTAAGCACTGTCTCAGCCTTTAGTAAATAAAAGCGAGAGCTTCAGCCAACTCACGATCAGAACAGTACATGCAGAAGTCTTATGCTGTCCTTCTTCGCCACAATTCTTGCATACAGTCCTACCCAAGATGGCCGTTTCATCCAGAGGTTCGTCGTAGTATCGATGAATATGCTTGTAGTGCGAATTCCGTTTAACGTTCTGTCAGCTGGGACAATTGGCACGGACCTTTGTCTCTTCGTAGTCAAGATAATTGATGAAGTCATCGTCCCCCGAATCAGAAAAGGGGCTAGATAGGATTTCCGTTGGAGTGTTTCCTAGGACAGTAACATGCGACGGTACAAGCAACTTGTTTTGGGGGTCATTCGGCTGGTTCGATGCTGGCGGGGTGCGTCGAGAAATAGGAGAAGTGGCAGCTGGAGTTAAGTCGATAAAAAATGAATCTTTCCAGTCGGAGCCTTTGGCGTTTTCGATCTCTTGGTTCGTTCCGTTGAGGCATTGGTTCGTTGAATGTTCCCGAAGGTCCTTACACTTCAACATGGTCAATCTTTGCGCCTCGGCTATCCTTTCTAATGAGTTGCTTCGAGGTAAGTCGGTCAGCGCGGGGCTCGAGTTTGCAGTGGACTTCCGAGAGTTCTTCCTGCGATTCCTTCGAGATTCCTGGCTCGAGGAATTTTGGACTAGAATCCCGGATCTGATTTCAACATTTGAATCCGGAATTTGAGTTAAATCGATGATTTGGTCGGGACCTGACATGCAGAAATCGTTGTTTCGTTTGAAGTTGGAGGAGGTTTGTTGGAGACATAATTACATAATCGCAGTATGATAAATTAAAATAATTCCTAATTCGATGGTAAGAAATAGTGATGGCGACCATTGGAAAAATTCTTAGTTCTCCCTCTTTTTTGATAGTCATGTTTAATAAACTCTTGAGCAAGCATTTCCACAAATACTGGAGCTCAAGGCCTAAATCCTATTTCATATTTATTTTTATGTAATCTAGTGGCTGTAATCATATCTGGAGAAAGCTTTTTAGGAATTATTTCATCATGGATGGAATTACTTACTTTTTGTAGAATGTCTCCGAGTCGGATGGTACAAGCTAAGAGTGAAAGATCCTCGTAAATTCGCATCCCTTCCATAACTGGAATATACTCGCCTCGTTTCTGCGTGCACCGCGCATCTTCTGGCCTTGTTTCTCAAGTTCTCGACGAAATTCGCGGTCCTCTCTAAGCCATTGAAGAGCAATGCCATAGAGGGGCGTCGGAGCAGAGGTTGAATTGCCAGGTTGGTTGAGGCCTGTTGGAATCCGGGAGGTGGGGATGGTCACGAATGATCCGAAGCGCATGTGGACAAGATGAGTGGGGAAGTCATTTAATCCGTCGAAAATATGAGTTGCATCTGGGAAAAGCAAGGAGGTTCTGTTAAGAAGCATAAGAGGCATTGGAGGGGACCAACAAAGTATCGTGGCGCCTCGTTCCTCACTGTCAGCCTTTAGGAATCTGAGGAGATCATCGCGAACCAGGACATCAAGATCGACGGTGACCTATGTAGAGCCGAAATAATAATAAAAGGTGGCGTTAAA
>Ga0307513_10001317_pt1 | contig 35911 bp, 26 predicted proteins | sample 15_EM_MG_FD_202174 | JGI IMG/M metagenome (GOLD analysis project Ga0307513, IMG submission 202174) | Populus trichocarpa ectomycorrhiza microbial communities from riparian zone in the Pacific Northwest, United States - 15_EM | ecosystem: Host-associated > Plants > Roots > Unclassified | place... | reverse complement strand
ACCCACCCACACCCCCTCCATCTAACTCCATAGCCCTTTCCCCTTCCTTCTTTGTCTCTCCCTTATTTCCTGATTTCGTCTCGGACTGATTGCTCACTCTTGTCCTCTGCTCTTCTACGGCAAGGGTTCCCTTCACGGGCTTCTAAAATTCGACAGCTGCGTTGTTGCCCCTACTTCCACTTTCCCAGTCTTCTCCCCCTCCAGTGAACGCTCGTAAACCCCACCCTAGCTGCTCAACTCGAGTGGAGTTTATCCCCATGCGCCAACAAGGCGGCGCCTAATGTCCACGGTAGATACTTATTAAATGGCAGGCCTCTGACCTCTTCGTCTTTGCACCCCCCTCTTTCGTTATCTGTTCGTTTTGTCGAATTGTCACCCGTTCTTGGCTCTTGTTCTGGAGTGATCTCTTCTGAAGGTCATCCTGTTTTTTTGTACTTCCCTACCCCACGCTCTCTGCCCTGTGTCCAATGCATGAACCCTACAAGATGGAAACCCTTCCGACTGAAGTCTTCAACGAGATCCTCGATCAATTCGAGCCTGGCCTCCATGAGCTTCCCCGAGCAAACCCGTGGGCTCGCCCGCGACCCTACAAGCCTGAGCATATAGATTCCAAACAACATTTCGCTCGTTTGCGATTGGTGTCTAAGAGATTCAGCGAGCTGGCTGCGCCGTATCTTTTTAGGAGTATAGGATTAAGGTTCAATATGAAAAGCTTTGGTAGACTAGATCGTCTAGCAGAGCAGCCAAAGCTTGCAAAGCATGTTAAGAAATTTGTGTACCTGATGCCATATCTCTACGTGGAAGGTAAGGTGGAAACCTCTGCCAGATCACCTGGTTTTTAAAATTGACAGCGATCCAGGAACCCAAGATTTTGAGACCTTTAGAGCTGATCGTGCCATTCGACTGCCCAATAAACTCCGCCAGATAATGTTCGAGGACCGAGAACCATTTTACTATCCCACCGTATACAAAGAGCAGCAGGATGTCATGCGTGGATCGTATGATTTATTCGTTCTAAAGAAGGCAATGAAATCTTTCACATCCTTACAACAAATCCAGCTCTTGTCTGTGATGGTGCACAAGGACATCCTTTTACGGAATTTGGCTTCTAGCTTTGACAATTGGGAATTCATCGACTGCCGCTGGATCCCCGCGTGCAGCCATGCGGTGGAGACATTATTGCTTGCGATACTGTACGGAAAACCACCAATTAATTCGTTTTCGAGTCCGACGTTAAGCCCTCAGAGTTTGTTGGCGATAAGCTCTGGGGTGCAACAATCGGCGCTAGCGAGCTTTAAGCAACTATCCCATCTGGAAGTAACCTTTGACGAGAGACCCGATCGGAGCTACTTGGACACTGCCACGACCCACCTCAGGGGTCATATATCCCCAATCTCTGAATTCTTCAGGCAATTTTGCGTGTGTACTGTGAACTTGTCGACACTATATCTTAGATTCACACCCGGACTACCTGTACGGCTTCCGCTGGAAGACGTCTTCCACAATACTGTTTGGAGCAAGTTACGGATTCTCGGGATAGGATCATGGATGCTAAAGGCCGAGGAGATTATTGGCATTGCTAAAAGACACCAGGGAACTTTGAAGGGGATACGGTTATCGGAGGTTTATTTGGCGGATGGAGACCGGTGGAGAGATGTGGTGATCGCACTAAAGACACATATGAAGAAGCTCGATTGGGTGAGCTTCCAGGATATTGGTTATGAGAGGGAATACGTTCGGAGAGTGGCCTACATCGAGACATACAGCGACACCAGCAGCGAAGAAGATGAGGACGACAGCTTGGAAATGGACGCCGAAAGCATCAGCAGCAGCAGCAGTCACGTACATCCATCACAGGCAGGGGATGATGTGATATACGGAAACGTGTTCACGTCTTCGGAGGATACTGGGATATTAAGTGACACAAGCTCACTTGGTGACAGTGCTAACGCTGGCATGGGAGGTCTTGGAGAAAAGGAGGAGTGTGAGTTCGAGGAGGATCTGGAAGACTACGGCCTGACGGTTTCTCAGGCCCAGAGAAAACACTGGGAACGGTGGATAATTGGAAGAAATGTAAATACGGGTGAGCCGTACACACGGCCTCTATAGCAGCAAAAAGAAGGGTTGTTTAGAGAGCTTAATACAAAAATCGCTCCCTACAATCACCTTCACCTATACACGAAGACTTACACGCACAACGGCAACCCAATGCAGACTGGTGTGGTGAATCAATTGCTCTCTCTCTCTCTCTCTCGCGAGGTCAGCTTGATCTCAATAATTGATTTTTAGTTTAATTTATTTTTCTTTTCTTTCCCTCCTCCTATGCAACCTTCTCTCTCGATTGCACCACAGTGCCCATGGTAAACAATTTGGCGTCATTCCAATCCACGGTAGTTCACCGGGACACCCGGCACATGCGTGCTTCGCTGTTCCCCCTCGGCCACAGCTTTCGGAGACTTGCAGCCAACGTGACACGGTATTCTCCAACAGCATTGTTTCCCGCTGCTACTCATGTAACCGACATCGAAATAGCATAAAATAAAACAAGAGACAGACTTTGATACTTTCTCTCCAAGTACACAGAGGTTGAAGGGACATTTAAGGAGAAAAACAGCCCTTCGCGTCATGAACATGGGAGAAGTTCCTTTCCTCTCTGGTCCTCAAATTGGCGTTGGTTAATTTGGAGATGTCAGGTTATTATAATAATATGTTCTTTACTGCCGCAGGTTATAGTAAGCTACAGTAGTAACTTAGGTTAGGCTACAATAGTTGTATGATACCCCCCAGCACTTCCTTCCCTTTCCTTCCCCCCCGCGTTGCCCCCCTTAGATCCCTCGACTAGAAGAACATTCCATCACTCTCCCCCTCCCCTTCCCACCATCCTTCCCTCCCGCACACTATCCCGTTGCTTGAAAGTAGTCCCAAATCCTCTTCGTACTACCTCTCTCTTTCGTTTATTAAAATCACGGATCGTACCAGCCCTTACAGTAACAGGCGGAAAAACAAATGAACAAATTGGAAGTTCCCACCTCATACCAACACCCTCATCACATCACATCACATCATATCACATATATATCCTCATCCCGATCTAGGAAGTCAATTCTATATTGCGTGGAATTGACTCGACTTAACTCTCCTAACCCCGCTTAGCGTAGCCTGCGCGTGGGGTTATCTGCCTATTTCACTTCATTTATCTATTCACCGGCTATCCAAACTAGGCGCGTCCCTTTTTTTCCCCTCCCTCCCTTTCTCCCATCCCCCCCACCAAATGCAGGTACGGTGCGTGCCTATTTAACTCCTGACCTTGCTTCACTTGAACTTTACTATATTCCTTGGCAAGCTTTTTTTCCTTCTCCCCTCCCTTTCTAGCGAACGAGAGCGAAAGTGGGTGGTGCCTCTTGTTAATCCCGGGTTTCTGAGAGAAAAAAGAAAAAAGGAATGCTATCCGCACCACGTGATGGTGAGTGTGGGACTGGTTCCGATTTTTTGGTTCTAATTCGAGACTTTTGGGGCTTTTGGTGCGTTTCTTGTTGCTTATCATGGCGGTCGATTGATTGGTAGGCAGGCTATCAAGTCGGGTGTAGTGGCTCAGACTGATGGGTGTGATAATGCAGGGTGCTGTGGTTAAATATTCTCCCTAGTGCTTGGAAGGGTAAGAGGAACTTTTCGACAGCATCCGTTTACATTACCGTATAGCATTGGCTGTCTAGTCTGGGCCTCATCTGGAGCTACGATGGAGTCTCTCAGTATAATAGTGGTATTTAGAATTAGGAAGGTTGGGGAATAGGAACCCATTGGTGCTAGAACTTGCATTGGTGTACTTACCAGAGGGTGCTAGCCAATAGTACCATAGAACACCCAGTATTTATAGTTGAGAACCTCCAAGCTCACAAATTGCGGAAGCAGTCGAGTCAACACCGAGATACTTCGACTACAGTAGAATCTGGTCGTACCCTCCCCAATTCCGAGTTAAACTGCACCACGGGCAGTTGAGACTCCCTGAGAGACAGGAAGTGTAAGTGTAAAAACGCAGCGAGCTGAACGACAGAAGATGCTTGAGAACCCCTATGACTATTGTTGAAAATAGGATAGTCACGGATGAGGGAAACGAGTATATTGAAAGAGTCAAGCTTCATCCAAAAAAAGCGCCACGAAACCGCCTTCCGGCATGGTAGAAATCAATGGTACGCCAAGTCCATTTTCAACTCTATTCGTTATGACGAACGGGCTTTCCTAGAATCGATAACCTAACATCGGAACCACCAGCCCAAGCAGCCCAACGACCCCCTCGGGCCCCCTTCCTAGCCCTCCCTTGACCTCTTCTGACCCCTTCATACTATCGAAAATGCGGACAGAGGATTCATCCAACACGCTAAGTAACGGTCCCCGTTCACCGAAGTCGACTGCTGAGCCGATACCGAGGCTCCCCACTTTTAAAGCCAAAGGAATTGGAGAAACGAAGACATGTCACCCTTACCATAGAAGAATCCTCCAAGATATGGCATTTGATAGCTATATATCCCGGAGTTGGCGGCTGATTTCGGCATTCTCGGATGCGTAGAGCATTGTCTTTTAATTATTACTATCCAATTGTTTCTCTTTTATCCTCTTAGGATCACTAATCGCGCGTGCAAAATTTTGTATCACTGACCCCGAACGTTTACCGGTTACTAACTTACATGCCATAGCAGCTGCCTGTACGCACTGTTCGGTAGCCATGGCAAAGTAGCCCTTTCGCACATGCCAAGCTTACATGGGGGGGCAACATAAACTATCAAAACAGTACTAGCAGCCTCTTGATCTTGAATATCGCTAGGACTAATAGTACAGGGATACTAATATACAATAGCTACTGAACGTGCTATAAAACGTCGAGCAAGTGTTACTATATCCAAACTTCCTTGGATGTAGATACTGCGGCTTGAGCAATGTTTATCTATTCACTCATCCATCTGCCCATCCACTCATACCATACCAAACGATAAACCCCAAACAAGAGCTTGGTACAAAAACACCTTCATGATATGACTAAGGCCCTATATAGCAGGGATTTGGGTATGCGTGGGACTGAACTAGGGAGGGAAGTGAGGGACAAACTCATAGAAAACGTATTGACGGGATTTCCGAACTTGAACTTCTCCTCTCAGTAGTCGGGTCACCTACTGTATCTGTACTCTGGCTGCTCAAGTATGACGGGCTGAATATTGACCGCGTCACTGTACGGTAAACTGCCCATTTACTTATTTACTCGCACGCCGTCCATCCAGTCACCCTATTTTGTCAAACTGCATCCGTACGATCCTGCCGTCCTACCTCGATGCGAATTTTGAGTGATCGCCCCCCTGTAAAGCAAGAGAGTGAGGAAGCGAAGGGTGGAGGGGAGCGATGGGCAGGAGGAAGACGTAGCTCAAGAGATGAAGCCATGAAACTACTGAAAACAGGGGCAGGGATTTGAAGCTTCTAGTATCATTTAAGGTTACCTCGGTATTTACCCTTCCCTGGTGACGCTACGCTCTATGTAGTACCGGTACTCGCACTTGTATCTGGCAATAATATTTGAAGGTGCTGTACGGTTACCGTTACACAACCACACAGCCAGCCAAAAAAGGAAAGCCTGCATCGTTTTCAGATACCCTAAGCCAGATAGGACATGAGCCGCACGACATTTAGTTCCTGATGCAAGTATTATACCTGAGCTTACAGTGCAGCACTGGCTCTATACCGACCTGCTCCCTTGAAACACCGGAACCATGTCCATGCTCCGTTTACCCCCAAACTCTTCCAGCTGCTTAACACAAGCTGGATCGATAAATAAATGGCCAGGTGAAGTCCTATTCGGGGGTTTCCCGTTTACCCGTTCGGGATACTAAATGCGACTTCACAAGGTCTGCCATAGAGAGCATTTTTACCGGAGATGAAGACCCACCTACACTCAGCGCATCTCATGTAAAGCTACCATTCCGCCTGCCAGCCTTTACTATCCCCCTTACAGCCCCTGGGTGCTTGTCAGCCTCCCCCACTACCATCAGATAACTAAGGTGCCTCAATGCAGGGCGTTCTTCCGGCGAGATATCCGAATACCTCACATGTTGCTCCCCTGTCTCAGCGGAAAGCGGGAAGATCCTTCAACGCGAGTGATATTTCATGACAGAACGCGAGCAACCTTCTCCCCTTCCTCCCTTCTAATCAATTCCCTGATTCTGGTTTTCGCTGTGGGATCGAGGAGGACGGGAAAGTAAGAGAGGGTAACTGGTAGATTTATGCTAATTAATTAGCTGGTTTAGTAGAAGTCTCTTGAACACTTATCCGCCATGAGGGACAAGCGCCTTGAGATCACCCTACTATTCCCGTTTCTTGTCTTCTATCTTTTTAGTGTTTTGAAAAATCCTATCAACGCTTTTGTCTCTCCTTCCTTCTCCTTTATGATAAGGGTGTAGCGTAGTACTGGTGGTGGGTGGGTTTGCCGAGGTTGCCGACCAGGTGTTTTGAAACCTTGGCTGGATGTCACACTAGGACCCACTCTTAAACATCGCTCGCTAAATTTAGCGAAGGTGAAGGAAGTGCGACTGATAGGCTCAAAGACGGGTTTCATTTATTTTAACTTTCATTATTATTGTTATTATTATCCCCCCCCCCCCCTATCGTCTCTTTTACCGACTGTGAAAAATAATCTTACTTTCTAGCGCTTTTATATTGAGAGATTATACTTGCTAGAGATGTTCTCACTAGGCTAGGTTGGACTAGCCTAAGTAAAACTAAAAGTTAGGCAATACCGCACTGCACTCTGCATCTATATGGTGCTGGTCAGCCAAAGCTTGCCACTCCCAAAGATCTTGCAAAATCCGGGCACACTGAGCCATGGGCACCCGGGAAACCCTTTAAAAATCACGGGGTAGTTCTAATTTAATCATATAATTTTTCCAGAGGAGATCGTATTATGCCTTCTTAGGGAGAGGGTATTCCTAATTTGGAGATTCTGGATCGATATGGCCACAAGCTCAGATTATGGTACTGCACAGTTCTCGTACTAGTAGTGTGTGTGGGTTACTTTGAAGGATTTAAGCAATTGACGGCAGGGAAAGAAAACCTCCTGGAGTTCCGGGTTAAAATTAAAAACGAAAAGGAAAAGAGACCAAATGGCGAATGATAGAGGGGATGGATTTCTTCGCTAAGAGTATAACCGCCTATAGTAGACTAGGTAAGCACTATACTGGGTAGAAGGTAAAGCACTGCCGTTTATCCCACCCCTCCTCTCCCTTCTTAGGTACAACAACCCCTCTTTCTCCCCCTCACCCACCCACCAATTGGCTTTGTGACGCTTGAACAACCGGACCTCAAATCGAATAATTCATAAAAAGGGAAGAAAGAAAGAAAAGACCACTACCCAATGGGTTTGAGACCTGAGAGACGGATCTAGTGTTTATCATAGCCCCCGTACTCTGGTTTTTAATTCCCTTGGATACTATCCACCTCAATTTATAGGGTACCGATTGAAACTAAGGCGAGGGAGCAGGGAAAACGAATAAAATAAAGTCAAGCATAGAGATTTCTCAGAAATAGAGTTTTTCTACATGACCCGGGCTCGTGGTTTCAATAAGAGCGGAACGAGAAGCGGGGAACCCCCTATAGACGAGGGACGAAGGATCGTTTCAATTAATTTGGTGCAATAACTTACACTTTTTTAATCTTTCATTTTGTTTCTTCCACTCTTCCCCTTTTTGGGGATAGACTAAATGATTTTCCGAACGCTTAGAAAATCTTGCCCCTAAGCTAAGCCCGACTGGAAGATCTACAAGCTTATCCACTGATACCAAAAAGTTTTACTATTACCGTACCAGAATTGTATTGGTAGAGCGGAGTTTACGGGCGGCTATCCTGAGGAGGGATAGTTCTTTTTTCTTCTTCCCCTCCTCTTCGTGAATGGCATGCTCTAGAGAAAATGATACGAGTGCCCGTATTTTAGAACACCCCTCCCAGTTCCCTACCCACACAAAGTATACCGTTTTACGATTAGGGCAAATAGATTAGGAAAGAGTTACACCATCCCCACGCTCTCGAACGATATTCACGGGACATCACTCGGAGTGTTTTTTGGGATCTTGTGTTGAACACATATAGATAACTACGCATTAGAGGGTTGGGCATACGAGGACGCACATGGACATACATGGATTGTTATGCACTAGAGCATGCTAGAGCCGCAATTTCTCTCCGTGTAGATGTTTTCTTCCTTCCTTTTCTCCCTCGCTTTGCTCTTGAACCATTCATACTGTTCTTCACAAGTTCAACTTTATACTCTGCGCATCATACTTGCTAAGCTCAAATCTCCTACCCCTTATCTATTTGGGCCCTCGGGGGGTGGTGGAAAGTTCCTCGGCCAATCTGTGCTGTGTTGTAACTAAAGTATGTAAACGCTGCAAGGGGCTGGAGCGGTTCGTTACAGGCTAACTTAATGTTGGGTTACAGTGTGCCCCTCTTTCCCCTTTTAAGTTTCTCGTATATAGTGACACCTCCATATACCAGATGGGCGAAATCCGAAGATTCTGTCCTGTAAATCTAGAGCAGGTGATCACGGACACAGGCCGGGTTTTGGTATCAAGAAATTTGGAACCCTAGAAAGTTCATGCAGGACGGCGAGGTATCCAGATTATCGAGATCCAGAACGGCTGGATGTGGCTGCACTACCACTTGGGCTGCGTGGACTAGGAAACCAGTATGGGACAATAGATCATGCACGATAGCTGGTTCACATGGAACAAAATCAAGTGATGGACCCCAGCGCTCCGAAAACTGAGCCAGGCGCATTACCAAAACATGCCTCTTCTCAATGCCAGATCACAAGGTGCCCCGGAGCTCCCAATACAGATATAAAGGGCCATAGCTAAAATTCCCCCATAACACAGGTATGCTGAGTATTTCCCACATAGGCTCTAAGTTACTAAGCCTGATTGAAGAAGTTGGCCTGCTTGAAGAAACTACTCTGAATACTAAGCGAGGGTCATCTCTTGTGATTGGTCAGAGAGACAAGCCTCTTAAGCTTTTTTCAATAAACCGCGTTTGATTCGGGGTCTATTGCTTGTGGTTGCTAAATAGCCGCATGCTACAGGCGATTGCCCTGGAGGCACCCACCAGTTTTTTTTTCCTTCTCTCCTATATATTGTTAAAACCCTATACCGTAGAAACAGGTTAAATTCACCACAGTATAATCTAGTGAGAGTCGGATTGGCGCTAGTGAGGATTTTCTTGAACCTGTCCAACCACCGCTGTCTATGGGTTTAAGCTGTGGATTTGCCTTCTTCGTGGCCTCCTGTTGGCTCGGTTGCCTCAGTTTCGCTTTAGCTCCAATCCGACTTTCACCAGATTATACGGCATCTGCTGAAAGCCTCTAATCTCCGCGATTGGAGACATTAACTAGTGTTCGTTATTTTGCTTACTCTGGTGAGCCTACTGTGGCCGACTTCTACGGCTTAATCTAATTGCGTGCTTGTTAGGTCTTTGTGGTAGGCGAGATGGTCTACCTGGCCTGGGAAGTGCTTTGGTCGCAACGGCTTCCCACTAAAATTAACGAGGAAAGATTTTCTCCATGCAACAGCATCAGAAGTGCACTTTTCAACGTTCGCACCTTCAGATAATTGTTAAAAAGGTGCCCAACCAACCGGGCAGCTGTCCTACCAAGTGGAACAGGGGACAGGGCATGGATGCTTCGAACTGCAGATACAGGATCGGTCGCGATGCTTGGCATGAATTTCTTATGGTGAGTTCATGCTGAAGAATTTCGTCGTTGGAGCATCGAAAGCCTTTATGTGCATAGAACCTGCTGTTGGGCAGCAGGTCCATACGCATCGATGGCTCGTTAAGCCTATTGTAGTACTGTACAGTACCGCTTCAGTTCGGTGGGTGTCGCAAAAGGTACCCAAAATAGGACGTTATATATTTTTCATTTTATCTTTTATCCCCGCCCCGCCAGCCACCCTTCGCCCAGGCGTTAGATCCAGACTTGTTCCATTGATTTTTATCAGCCCATAGTTTGTCATAGTTTCCTAACTTGTGTGTTCTTACATTCATGACCGCAGAGGTAGAGCTGGGCGGAAAAAAAAACTCGCCGAAACTGTCACAAGTACAGTACGAGACTCAACTACAAAAAACAATGTTAAGGTTTAATTATCTAAGATAGTATGATACAAAGAGGAGCTGTATAATTAACCACGAGCCATATTTGTGAAACCTCATTGGTTTCATCTCCCCGAAGTTTCTGTTCTTTCGTATCATGATGGGCTTGGCGTAGGCCAATACCAGCCACATAAACTCCTGATGCTAGAGCCTGAGGCAATCCGTGAACTTTCTATCAACCCTAAGTACGACCCTGATGACAAAATTCGTCCCCCCCCCCCGATTATACACCCAAAATATTTAATCTTAAACACCCCCAACCTATCCGAAAGTAATATAGAATTAATGAAATTAATGCCATAGTGTAGGCAATTGTCTAAAATTTCTAGGTAGAAATTATGAGAGTTTCCCTACTCTACTATAAGGGCCAAGAGCTTAGGGTTGTGATTGGGTATTCTGGTAATGTACCTTTTGTATGGGAAACTCGTAAAAGGTTAGAAGTACGGTACCCTTTGCTCACTATCATTATTTCTGGTATTGCACCATGGACACCGACCAACAGAGTTTGTCACATATAAGTGATCGGTCTAAGGGCTCCAGGGAATTTTAACATTCTTTTACAAAGCAACAAGGCTAAGATTTTGTGAGGTGAAAATGCCCACTTTTGGTGTAAGATGGAAGGGGGGGACGAATTTTGTCGCCAAGCCCGCATAAACACCCAAAACCGTCAAGACTCTTCCTTAAGAGTATTTTGCCTACAGCATATAGCCAGACATGCACAGGAAGCAATGAACCATAACGCAACACTATAGAACAGGAGATACTCAGTCTTGAGTCAGCCGTGAGTGCTCCTGGGGTGTTGATTGAGTCTCAATACTTGTATCAACGCGCCGGGGCTGACATTAACAGACTAGAGGAACCCTCCATCACAACGTTGCCAATCTCAATTAGCCACTAGATGCAGTGATAGCAAGTGCCAACGCTTCCCTTCCTAGCTATCCTGGCTGTGAAAATTTTCCGTTGTAAACCCCATATTATATCATATCCCCAGGCTTCTATGCTGTCGAACATCCCAACGAGTGATAAGTCATGCGGCAAGCGGAGGCACAGCTCCGGTGGTGCCTTTTCTCTTGCATATCGGTATAGAGGCTGGGTGCAGGCATCAATCGGTAGTGCAGGTAGCTGAAGCATCGAACTCCACGAAAATTCTATGAGCACAGACCCCAGTTTGTTCCAACACCGACATGGGGTGCCCCGCATGAATCCAAGGATTCGGAAAGATTGTGTACCTTTTGCATTTGCAGGGAAATCCCCGGAGAGCCCTCCTTTCTAAGTATTTGTATGTACCGATACTCGAGCATATTCCGCTCCGGGTAGAGATCCTAATCATGGATAGATGTCCTACTAGGGGGGCCTGCTGAACTTTGCGGCTGTTCCGGGATGGGTGCCGGCATTCAAGGTAAAGCTAAGAATTTACCCGCCAAACGCTTCCCTCAGAGGAAACCGTCAACCGTCAACCGTGAGAACATCTCTTCCCTTCTCTCGCCCAACTCCTTCCCACAAAAGCCAATAACACACAGTCACACCCCACTAGACCATCTAGCACGACCAAAATCCAAAGAACCTGTCCGGTACAGGGGGTGATCCGGGGCAACCGGTCAGGTTACTGTATACCGGTAAAGGGATTTTGGCCTCGCAGAAGTTCATACAGGACAGCGAGGTGCCTGAATTATGGAGATCCGGGATAGCGGCGTAGGCTGTTCAATTCCGGGGGGCCCCATCCGGGAAACCCCCTGGTACATGTGCGACAGGTCAGGTCCAGATACCAACTGATTTCCGCTACGTGTTGCCCACAATTTTGAATTTTCCCGTGGTAGATTGTATGCCTGAGGATAACTGTTACGTGTTCCTGACCTGTGGCTGGACAGCACATGGGAATTTCCCGCTCCCACGTCAAAAGTAGGGAATCGCGAAGAGGGATACCTGTATGCGGCCTGATCAGCTTTTGAACATTAAAAACCCTCTTGGGCACAGAAGGTCTCGCTGAACCCTTTGGGAGGCGATCCTTGTCCCGGCTTTCCCCAAGCACAAGAAATTACACATACTTGTACACATGCCCTTGCATCCATGTTGTAGGCCATTTGTGGGAGTCGCACGAGGGTGAGTAAGCGAAAACCGGGAGGTCGACGAGGAAGATCCCGGTTCCGAGACACAACGTACAAACGGATCTTGCACGTTGATTGATGGCCGCTTAGGTAAGGGCAAAAAAAAAGGAAACAAAACTCCTCTACGAACCGGAATCCGTTTCGAGCTGGACATCCCCCCACAGGGGCACCGCATGCCCCTAAGTCACTTCCCTGTGAATCCGCCATTGGAGGGCTCTAAAGTACGAGTGACCTCTCGTGATTCATTGGCAGCCAACAACCGGCTGTCTCACGCTTACTACAGGGAAGTGAGAAAAGCGAGAGCAATGGAGCGGGGAGAGAGGCAAGGAAGGGAGGGGGGAAACGTCGAAGCGTGCCCCCTGTCTTTATGTACCGCACCCAGATGACCCCTGCGAAATATCTACCCCACTTTTCCACGGGAAACAAATATATTAGTCCCAACTTTTGGCAACCCCATAACCCCAAATGCCACAAAAACTCAGTTTATGTTCCAATGGGTTCTCCCATCAGTGTAGCACAAACGAAGCGCTGTGAAAAAAGAGGAGGGTCAGGGATCAAGGGTCCGGGGTCTGGAAACCCTCCACTTTTGATCCCAACTGGTTGAATACAGTAACAAAAGGGTCAGATAAAAAATAAAATACCCCACCCACTCTTGCCAACTATTGCGAATGGCTCGTAAGGAATGAGTTGCAAAGAGAAGTTGGTTAGATATTTTACCTGTACCGGCACTTGATACAGATATGGGAGCTATTTACCGTAAAAGCTGACATGATTCAGAATCATGCCAGGACATCCCGAGTTTTCCCCTTCTGGATTAGGGGGGAAACAGAGGGAGGAGATTCCCCCCCAACCCTCGGTGAGGCCGGGCAGGGAGAGATTTCATACAGTAGATCTTGCTAGGAGGGGCAACTCTAAGGCCCGAGCGAGGTTCTTGCGGTCATTCTAGTTTTTCAAGTACCTTGAAACCCCTTGAGATCCGTTATCTCCGTCCTCCCAGGATAGGCTTAGCTTGATAAGTGAACAGAAGTGCATATACCAGTTGATGGGATCCAACACGTCCCGAAGGCTGGGCTGACCTTATACTGTGACAGGAAAGCACTGACCCTTCCCATGGCCCTTTGTCCCTGTACCTCGAGGTTTGAGGAGTGCCGGAGATAACGGATCACAAAAGTTTTTATCGTAGTGTGGGCAGCTTTATTCTCCCCCCGGCGGCTATTCAATTGATCAATTTTCACTCTCTGTTATTGGTTATTAGCTAGACCTATAGAACCGCTCTTTATTTGAAGCCCTGTGTGATACTGCAGGTAAGTACTGGCCCTGGGGAGATGTATTCGATATGAGGGGTCGTGAATCAGATACGCGCGGATTTCATCGCATATTTTATAAATCCCTGTTATCGAATACTTCTTGCCCAGGACGAATAGCTTACCTTATGGCTTCGTTGTAGCCAATGAGTTTCTAGAGAGCCCAATTCCAAGATTGTCCTGCGGCTGTAGAAGCCTTTTCTAATCTTCCACAATTGCGATAAGGAGGTAAGACCGAAGGCTGGTAGTAAACATCCAGGCTATGTTTCTTTGGGGAGCAAAAGGTTGCTTAATTTACCCATACCAGCTCTTGACTTGAATGGTCCTTTCGGGTGGTTCAATGGTAGCTCACCTTGGCAAATTGAATTGGTGCCAAGAGATGTGGTTTATGTATGTAAAAGAATTATTTCTTGCAATGATTCAATGGTGTAGAGGTATCATGGGCGCTTGCCACTGGAGCAAGGTGCGCCCGACCCGGGTTCGATTCCCGGTTGAATCAAGTTATTCTTTTTGCGAGAAGGATTTTTTTCCCACCTCTCAAGACTACTTTGACCGGGGGTCCCGTTCTCCTACCTCGAGTGGCGGGTAGCTTTCTATTTGAAAAACTAGAGTTTCTTTCTCAAGATCATAGCTGGGCTATAGTGCACTATACTTCCAAATCACACCCCAGCACCCCCCCAGAAACTAACATACCGGGAGAAGTACTTGCTATGTACAGTACGTGCACTCAAGGCACTCATGAATGTGCGGAAGTTTTCCTAAAGCTGCTTGATGGGACAAATCTCTCCCACCTCCCTTACTACGTCTTTCCAAAAACATAAATATAGGTTTTATGGATAATGATCCCCCTCCTCTATTACCGTGTTCCTAGCATTTTCTCCGTTAAGCCTGCCCAATACTTGTACCGCCTGAGAAGAAGAAGAACGGGAGAGCAGCAAGCAAGCAATGAATGGTGGATAAACCAAACAGCCTTCTGTTGTTCTCAAACCCCCAACTTCTACTAGTAGTACTACAGCATCACAATTTCAAGAGCTCTCTTTTAGGTTAGGCACCAGCAGGAATAAACCCAGCAAGCATGTTTACTGCAGGTATTATAACGACTATTTCAGGTAGATAAAGCGAGCCGCAGTGATCTTCGGCATTATATTTTTTATTCTGGAGTAGCTACCTAATCTCAGTAACACTTTCTTGGTGGATTAGCCCCTGGTTGCAATAGAATATTGGACATGGAAGAAGGGTCAGAAATGTTACTGAGATGGCTAGCTTTGTATTTGCAGAGCCTAACTTATACAGGACTTTCATATCGGACAGCCAAGAATCAGTGTTGGTATTCTAGCTTACCCCTGTGTTGCCTTCCTTATCTGATTGGGCATTTATTGATTAATATTTGAAGGTTCTCGCCTTTCGCCGCTTGGGGAGCGCTCGGAATGATTAGCTTCTACAGGTACTTTTGATAAGGCTCCAGTAGCATAAAGCGATCGAGACTCGGGAAGAATAAAATCAAGCTTTCCCCTATCACCCCCCCTATCACCCCCCCAATCATAGAACTCATGACTGTGGGCTAGATCACATAAACTTGTAGCGGGGCTGAGTGGATCATTCTAAGCCTCTACTATACCCGGTTTGCACTCCGAACTGTTTTAATCAATCAGTCCCTATTGCTGTTGTGGGGACAGAAGCTACCGCTACGGTAAACCGATTGAGCTACGATGATTCCCAGAGGACAGCAGTTACAAATTGACAAAGCACGGGGTAACCTGGTTGGGAATGTAGATGCCGGAGAACTGCTATCATACCCAACATATTATTATACCGCTAGAACAGAGGTCCATGTTTTGAGTCACAGCTCGTGTACCTCCAGCCCAATTCCGCAGGAGTGGTTCACCGATTCAGCTCTCTGATCTCCTCAATACTGCCTGTAACCACCGGAACAGTGGGAGCAAAAATTTAGGTTTTGCATGATACCTCTGGGAGCAGTGTCCACCCTTATGCTGACCACGAGAAGTCTTCGGACATGATGGCCCTTTCAAGTTGGAAATTAGCCCAGTACCCCCAGTGGCTTCAGGCTGGAGGTACATTCCCTGTAGCACTCAGACTTGTCTCTCTAGTCTACACTGTTTTGAGACCCTAAGGATACTCTGCTACATGTTTGCAGCTCCTATTTAATCCCCCTCACAGAAGCATCCCTCTACCTAGCTCTCCTATTATACCTTCACTCCATCACGTAAGTCTTGGGGACACAAAAGACCGAGTAAGACCAAGACTCCGTCTGTTGTGCTATATCTTTAATCTAGCAATGCGGCGTGGGGAATTTGGATCGCAGGTTGAAGTCTGAAATTACGGTAGGTCCGAGTCTGTGGCCTCGAGTAGCAATGCATAGTACAAGTACAATATAAGGCCCGGTGGGTCAAACCCAGAACCACAATTGGCCCAGCCACCCTAACTTACCCGTAAAACACTTTTTTTTTCCCACTATGACCTCCTAGCGGTTAAGAAAAATAAGCAATACCAGCTACCGAGTAGAATTATCTGCTTATGCTTCCATCAGTATGTTCAATTATTTGGAGTTACATGTACCCGTGTGAGACACCGATGAGGATGTAGGACCCCAAGACGTAAAAAGGTTCCGAGCCCTCAGAAAGTGTAATCCAAATATCTGACAGGTAGGCTGGTATCCCAGGCCACCCTGCAGAACTTATAGAAGTTGATCCATTGCACATCCGTAGATTTAACACAGGATAGTATTACGGAAGTTAGGAGTGCCGTGGAACAAGTGGGCAGTTTAGGCATTACAGTGGGCAATGCAATCCATTAATTACCTTCGGTCACTGGTTTCGCTCTACCTCCTAACTCCCAGGGGTATAAACGGGGGTTTACCTTCAATTGAGGGAAGGCTAAGTTCATTAGTTAGCTAGGTCAGCTTTCTAGGAGTGAGCCTGTTCCTTTAACAGGTGATATTCGAACTAGTCAGGGTGATGATGGCCTTGCCTACGAAGGGACTAGGTTTGCTTTGGTGTTCACATACCTTTACCGGAAGAAAGAAATGCAGCTGCGGTCCGGCGACACGAGTATAGGGTGATTGGGTGGGTTAAACCCTTGCCACTGGGATGTCGCAATCATGAGGTACCTATTTCTTTTGGTTAAGTGAGCTACTTGGTGGCTAGGAGAAAACATAATATTATGATATAATGTACCAGTTTTCTGAATAAGTAATAACTTCCCACAGCTACTCTAGGCTAGAGATCTCGGTGTACTTCATAGCAATGGGAATCTAGAAAACGGCGACAAGGAGAGCGGATTATGAAACATCCCAATCTCTTTTTCAAAGATGGCTTGGTCCTCACATCCGGCACGCACGCACACGACAATCATAAAGAGGAAAGACAAAGGACAAATTACCCCCCAAACAAAAGCATCCCATGCTGATGAAAACGGAAAGTAGGCAGATAAAAGAAAAAAGGGGAAATTTGATGTTGAAAAACTACTCGAACCCCACAGCTCGAAAGGTTAGAAAAAGAAAAGAGATAAAATTTTGATATCATAAAAACACTGCGTAATTCACATGAACAAACGGGCAACAAAAAAAACAACTATACTTTAACTCCCCAAATACTCCTTCCGCCAAGTACCCCCAACCAATCTCCAACCCCCCCTCCCCCACCACTAGCGCCCGCACCCGTCGGACTCCAGCTGATATTATTCACTTCATAATCGCACTTCCACGACGCCACAGGGATCTTCTCCTGTGTTACGCTGGTACCGTTAGATCCCGTGGATTGCGAGGTCGTGTTGTTGACTAGGTCCCAAATCAGGACTAGGCTGTCGTCTGCTCCTCCTGCAATGATCCCTCGTTTTGTCGGGTTCCATTCTATGCAGTTTACGCTGCCTGTGTGACCTTTCAGTTCGATGAGGGCCTGGCCTGGCTGACGGACGTCCAGTATTCGTACTACGTTTGAATCTTGTGAGAAGGTTGCGATGAGGTGTTGATCGTGTGGCGACGCTATGGTGGTGTTAGGATATACTACTAAGGTGTGAGGAAAGGTTCAAACCTGCTAATCGTAACAAGGGTGGGGGGCTTGCTCCGGCACCACCGACCGGTGATCCTCCATCTTCCTTGGAGCTGGTGTTGGTATCTGCTCCTGAACCCTTACCTGCTCCAGGCTCGTATATAATTGTGCTGTGCTCCAGACTCCTCAGATCAAACATCCGGACACTCCCATCGGCACCACAACTCGCGAATACGTCTATAGAGCCACTCATGAATCTTACATCGAAAACTTCCTTGTCGTGAGCGATTAATTGGGTTTTTGCGGTAAGGGTTGGGATGTCCCAAATAGTGCAAGTGGTATCAATGCTGCTAGTAATAATCAAGGAGGGTGAGAGAGGATTCCAGTCCAAAGAAGTAAGAGGGGCGGTAAAATCAGTAGACTTGCTGTTAGATAGAAGAGCTAGAGGGGTTAGCTTCTGGATGGGTTGTGTGTGGAAAGTGCTGGACCGAGTGATGGAATTCCCTTGTGGAGTCGTCGAGTTAGAAGAACCTGTTGATGGGTTATTCGGGAGTGACCACAAGCGAAGGTGGTCACCAGAGGTAGCTAGAAGTTCGGTCGACGCTTTTGTTGAACCGGCAGGCTCCCACAAAATTCGTGTTATGGGGTAAGTGTGTGAGGCTTCAGCCACTTTGGGAAATTCGAGAGTTGGAGCGGGTGGAGGGGTATCTGAATGTGTGCCAGGGACCGAAGCAAGTCGAGTGTCAAGAATTTGTATCTACCTCGAGTCAGCAAGATCATCCGGCAAGTATTGCTCAAGCCACCCCGCCAAAACTCCATGATTGACCGTAGCAGGGGAGTATCCCTCCGCGCAACCTAGACTATTCTAAGACGCAGAACTCGAACATCCACGTCAAGCCCAAAATGAGGTTAGGCGAAGATGGCACCAGCTCCCCTGCTAGCAAAAGTCTCGAGGCCAATAAGGAAGAGGAGAGACTCACATAATTGTGGCTGTCCTCCGCGTAACTCCCAATCGCGACCCTTCCATACCCCCCATTTGTAGGCTGCCCTTTACACCAATCCAATGCATAAAGGCTCCAAGGACTCATCCATTTCCCATTTCCCACAGCTCCAACCGCATTCTCTTCTCGTTCCCGCGTTGAAGTCGCCGGAGAGGTAAGCCCCGACAAGCCCATACCTAGATGTGCAGCGCCAGAATGAGAATGCGACGATGAATGCTGTGATGCCGATGGATAAGTCGGTGTGAGAGCTCCAGGGTGAGTGTATTTCCGACCGGGGTCCCCCCCGGCGGATACGGCCGAGTTGTCTCTGTTCGAAGCCGAAGATGAAGAAGTGTTCAGTTGCGGGGAATACTTGGAGGAGGAGTGACTGAGCGATGAATTTGTGGTGCCCGTTCGATGCATTGTGGGCTGCTGCTGTTGCAATGGATCGTTAATTCTCGGAACTGAACCTGGTGCAGTTGCGGTTGTGTGCGGTTGGGGCCTTGAGCTGGTATTGGACGGAGGCTGAGAGGAATGATATGCCTGGTATTGCTGCTGTTGTGGCTGATGCTGAGAGGAAGGGCCAGAGGAAGAGAGCTGTGGGGCTTGGGTGGGATCGCTTGGATGATGCGGATAGTGTAGTTCTTGAGGAGAATTGTAAAGGTCCCCTTGGTTGCCGCCCTTCGTTGGGGACGGCAATTGAAAAGCCAAGTTTGTGGGTTTCTTCTGCTGATCAAGGGATGACGATGGCGGGTCCCTGTTGCTAAAACTCAACCCAGTTGTAGAGGCACTAGAGAGAGCACCCCCAGAGACTGTGGACCCAGAGTATATAGGTGTTACTCCACTGCCTGGACCACTATTAGAAGTGAGATTGCTTTGTGATGTTTGTACACGGAGGCTACCGCCGCCGCTACCGCCGGGTTGCTGTAGGTGCTGCTGCGGTTGTTGTTGGCTAATTGCAGACGAGGCAGCATTTGGTTGACCAATTCCAGTCAGAGTCTGAGCAGCTTGAATTAGCGCGGATCCTGCTCCGGGTGTTTCGGGGGTGTGCGTATTCGAGTGAGACCGCGACTGGTGCTGCAGTCCATGGAGGGGCATTTTGTGTGGCGAAAGGGGGGTGAAAGAGCGGGGGAAATCTCCTAGGAGCGGAGAGATGGTAGGAACTAAGCTGGTGGGATGGTGAAGAACAAGATGGGGGGGGGCGGCAAGACTAAGTGCGAGTGGAGGCGGGGAAATTTTTTTACCAAAAGGTCCCCGATGCACTAGAGATGATGGCAGTTGAGTACGCGGGCGTGCGCTCTTTTTTTAATTTTATTCTTCTCTCTGAGGACAGTTTGGTGTATTTACTCGTCAATCGAACCTCTTCGGGTTTCAGCAGAGAGGGGTGGTGATGCGTGGCGCGTGGCTGATGGATAAATTATCATATGTGGCTTGCACACCTTTCTCCCAAGACTGTCACCATACGGTACTCGAGTACCGGCATTCGCTGGAGTTCGCATGATAGTTCTGGGGAACCAAAACTTGCTCCCGGGGCTAGCTGATCCAAAATCTCTAAATTGTGAACAGTCTCTTCTTGGCAAGGTATGTATAATAAAATTTCCCCCAGCAAAATTATTTAAGCAGTAGATTAGAACTGGTCTATGGCTTTTGATTTCACATAAGGTCACGCACGAAGTGATGATTGTGTTATACCGATAGTTAGAGCCAGGAGATTCTCTGCAGAGTTACCAGAGGAATTATTTTTAAAGTTCCCTCTTGACTGCCAGTAATTCGGCATGCACTAATTTACCGGGAGCTTTGGGTGGATACCGTAATAGCAGGTTTTGGTTGACCGGCACCATCCTAGCATAAGTCTTCCCCGATCAGCTAGTGACAAATTGTTAAACCCTGGAGGTCGGATTTGAATTTGCGGGTTCCCCAATTCTTTATGTATTCTTAAAATCTCATGTAGTCCAACCTATCCTTTGTAGTCGACCATGATATTTTTGGACCTGTGTGGTTGTTGCTCCCATAGAAACCTCACCTTTATAGTAGGAAGCGCGTGTATCCTATTCGAGAGGTTTGGGGAAACCGTTTCGAGTGTCGAGTTATGTTCACTTGAGTAAATACAAGCGAGGTAACTACTGCAGGTAACCTAGCAGAGGTAATTGGTTAGGAGTGGTTCTGACTTTGAAGTTTTCTGTCGCTGGTTTTTCGCCGCGTTCAGATATATAAAGAAGCTGTTCGAGCGCAAATCTGTCTAGAAAAGACTAGCAGCGAACATGCCCGCAGAACACCGATACCAAATAAGAAATAAAAGCAACAGACGACCTATTGCCGATCAATGAGGAAAAAACCACCATTGGGGATAATAGAAATCAGGAATGAGGGGAAATGCACTATCCCAACGCCTCGCTCCCATGGGGAAAACGAAATGAAGAACGAGAAAAAAAACAAAAAAACGCGGAAGAGGGAAAGGAAGAAACGTCAAATCCATAGTATCCAACGAACTCCACGGACTGCCCCAGTGACCATAACCCTCAAAAGTCGGACGATGACAACTACCAGCCAGACCCACCACATAACTCCCAATACCACCCACTCGAGCATCACGTATCCGGCCCTCCTGATCCATCTAAACTTCCTTCGCTTCCTCCTCATCACATTCGACAAATCGTCGTTTACTGCTTTCACCGCCAATGTGCACTTCGTAGTCAACTCCCCATTGAGCTCATCGGCTCCATCGGCAACCTCCCCAAGCATAGTTGCAAGTCTAGTCTCAATTTCATACTTGATGTTATCAACTAGTCCCTTAAGTTCCACGACCGTGGAGGTGGTAAACACCCTAGATTTCTCGACGAACTCCTCTTCCGCGCTGGTGATCTCGCGAGAGACGACATCAGTGGAATGCATGTGTTGTTTGGCCAGTACCACGATTCCAACACCATCGTTGTTATTCGAAATTCTACCCGGGATATTTGCTCCAGCCCTCCTGGAAGTAATCCCCCGAGCAACCACCCCAGAAGCCAGTAGATATGCTCTTGCCCTGATCAGCTCCTGTTTGCTTATAGCCGTCTCCTTACCATCACTATTCCGAATGATCGGGAGCCTTCTTTCTAGTCTTGGGTCATTGCTCTCGTTGCTTCTTTGAGCTATCGCTCCACCTTTCACTCCATTTCTATCACCGATTGATTTGATATTGACTGCTCGTGCCGGCGATGGGTCTCGTGAGATATGTGACCGGGCTGGCTCTAGGTTGGCTTTAAGTTTTTGGTTTCTATGCCTCCTTCCCTCCTCGTCTGACGACACTTCTGTATAACCGTCTCTGATGCCTATCTTAGAGATGGTTGGTAATGCCGATGTTGAGGAATGGCTGCCGAATCTTGAGGGTCTAAGAGCACGCCCTTCAAGAGCTTCCAGTGGCGACCTCCCGCGTTTGCCCCTAGACCCCCGGCCCTCATCCTCGGCTTCCGATACAGAGAATGTGCTTTCCCTCGCAAGTTTTCCCCGGTCATCTTCGCTTCTATAGCCTGAACTCTCCGCCTCCGCAAAGATTGACCCAGTAGGGCTTGACAAGGCCGAACCGCCCTTTTCTGCATCTCTCCTCCAGATAAAGTCTTCAACTTTAGCAACCTCGCTTCTGATCTTTTCAACCCTGCTCTTGACTCTACCCATTGTCGACCCATCCTTGTCTTTCAGTTTCCTTCCATTATCACTATCCATGCTCTCTTTGCGCCTATCATCATAGCTTGACTCCCTCTCTCGCCCCATAGCTTCCATACTCTTCTCGAGTAACCTCTTCGTAGGGCTGGCTTTCCTCTTCTCATCCCTTGTTCCTTCCATTTCGTCTTTCTTTTTAGTCCTCCCTCTTAAGTCCATATCCTCATCCTCCCCCCTAGAAGTTACCCTTGGTGGACTTAATGAAATCGCGATGCTGGGCACAACGATTTCTCCGAAATCAAGGCTTCTCCTGCCTAACGGCACTCCCGTAGGGCCAAAGGGCTCTAGGCTACTTCGGCTCCCGCCGAGTGTGGTCGGTAAACTTACCCCCGTCCCGACATTTCTCACACCGGCGGTTTGATCAGCAGCAGCTCTTGCTAGCGCCAAAGCAGTGGCGGGATCGGCATCTTCGTCTCCAGAATAGCTTCTCCTGGGACCTGGGAGCCTGTCCCCCATCTCCACCATCCATTCCATCTCCTCTTGTTCTTGCCGTCTCCGCTTTTCCTCCGGACTTAGAACGTGGGTGTCACTGATCCTCTTCTTTTTCGCCTTCTTTCTCCGGCCGGGCTTAGTACCCGTAATAATCTTTCCCAGCTTTTTTCTTTTACTGTGTCTTTTCTCCGCTTTTTGATCAATATCACCATCAATCCCTGCCCCGGACATTTCGTTACCGTAAATCCCCTCACTCTCGTCGCTGTGGCTACTGTCCTGAGATGAATATGCGCTGTGGTATCCCACGTCATCTTCTAGCTGTATACCAGACTGTAAAGAGGGTCCTCGCTCCATAAAAACGGGTTTCGACCGCTTCTTCGAGCTATCACCTACGTCTCTTGCAATATCATCGCTGCTCTCTATATCATCCAGATCACGGATACTCCTCTTTCTAACCTGAGAAGGACTTCTTGCTCTTCTCTCCTCCCTATCAATCAAACCCTTCAAGCTCAAATGGCTTTCTCTCCATCCTTCTTGCTTCTTTTCTTCGATTTTACCTCCTGCCCGCTGCGTTTGCTCTATGCAAAGCCTCTCCGATTCCTCCATCCAATAAAAATCAGCCAGCAGCTCTTGAGGGCTAATAACCCAGTCCACCCGTGCCCTTTTCTTTTCGTCCACTTTGCCGCTGGGGTGCGGCGGAGGGGGAAGCCTTGGGAGACCAATTTTGCCATCTTCCAGGTGCTCATGGATAGCTACCGCGAGGTCCTCGATCCACTGCTCAACAGCACCTGGGTCGTCCCATGATGACAGCTCTAGCTTAATTCTCTCACGGTTTCTGAATCTCTTATTTCTGATTGCCATCAACGGGTTGTAGATTCTCTCACAGGAATACGATCCCGTAGTATCCCCTTTGTTTGGTGTACCATGGGTGGAGCTGCCCGAAAGCAAAAGGTCTTGCGTTGGATATATCGTGAGAAGCCTCTTATATAGTGACGAAAGCTCTAACTGCTGTTTTGCTTTGAGAGCTCTCTGAAGTGTAGCTTCGGTGGGTTGATATTGCTCTCTGAATTCTCTCAGCTGCTGTTGGTGTTGAGCCAAAGCACTACGCTTTGACTGCAATTGCTGATATGGAGCTGTAGGCGGCGGTAAAGGTAGAGGTGAAACCGGCGAGAAGCTTTGCTTGCCAGTAGCGCCACCCGCCGGCGGCGGGGGAGAGGTTATCGAAGGGTTTAGCGGAGGCAATTGACGTCCAAGGGCGCTGGGCGTGCCAGCAGAAACGGACCGCCCATTAACATCGGTACCAAGAAAGCTCGCAGGTGAGGCTGCGTGAGCCTTTCCTCCAACATTCGCAAAATCCACATGACTTCCTGCTTGAGATCTTGGCCCTAGCCCCCGCCCGTTCCAAATATCGTTGCTAGTTTCCCTCTCATCCAGGATGTCAGGTAAACGTCTACTGCTGGACACGCTTCGCAGATTTGCGCCTCTTCGTCTCGTTTCGCTAAGCCCCAGAGCGAGGGAGATAATTCTTGCTGGGCCGGCTTCGGAACTGTGTGTCGGAAATTCCGATAAATCTACCGTGTCCCGTCCCTCTGTCTCCCGTCTGCTCTGAGGTCGTGAATGAGCAGTGCTCGATTCTGGGTAATTGTTGCTCTGCGTTGAACGCTCTCTTTCGTATCCGACGCCTCTCTCCCGATGACCACGCTCGCGCTCGGGATTTGTTGAATACCTTCCGCCTTCCAAACTTCCTACACCGCTGCCATCAAGCAAAAATCCTCCAGACCTCCTAGACATTTGTGTTCCACGGCCCCATGAGGAGGGAGTTGAGTGGGAGCCGGCAGAGGAGGGGGCGATGTGCGAAGGCGGGTATATGGAGCCAGCGAGCGTTGAGGATGAAGCTAAAGTAGAGGCATCTGTCAGGGGGAGGGATGGTATCCGTCTTGCACTGCGACCTTGTGTGGACATCGTTGTAGCTACCGCATTTGAGTTGAAGTCAGTAAACGATTATCTGCGGAGCACGGTGGAGGAAGGCACAAAAATGAGCTTACCTTAGCCCCTAGGAAAGCTAGAAACGAGACCAATCACTTCGGGGGGTGGAAGTCAATTCAGGTGATGTGTGGAAGCTTAAACGTCTGAGCTCCGCATGGTGTTAGTGAAGCTTGTCAGTTAGTTGAGTATGGGGTTGAGGACCAACCAGTGGCGGGCAGCTTGGCAAAAAATGTGGCTGTGCGCTGCGGGTGGGTGGCGCTGAGGCTTGGTTCTAAGGTGCTGGCACCATACTACAAGTCCCCGGCATGAAGAACCAGAACACAGGGGTCAACATTTTGTATGGCGAATTGTCTGTGCGCATCTGTGACCCCATACAAAATTCAGCTCCCAGGATCCCCCTTGTGTTCGACTTCTACTTGCCAGATACTTGTAGGGGGTTTCCTTTCTACTGTATAATATTCGCTGCCCATATTCTTCAGCATCAGGTATCACCAGCATCACGAAATTTATAGGTCAATTTTCCCATAAGAGGCACAACTACAATGTAATCCAACTAATTGAAACGCGTGAGGCATAAGTTGTTAAAACGCCTATCATTATAACAGCGTGAAAGATCCACCCAACGACCCATGCTTCTGCCGGGCTAGCATACTATACTCAAGCCACCTGGACCCCCTTCAGCAGTTTGCCCTCTAAGCATGCTATCCCACCCTCCCCAAAGCACATCTAGTCACTTTGCAATAGACACCTAACGCCCAGCGCTTTCACCCCGAATCATAGCCCTGCTCTCGGATGACCACCACCATAATGCGAGACCGGGATTGGGTACCCCTCCGATTGTGCGGAACATAATTACAGTATACGCAAACATAAGCGCGAGTGCTTGTGCTTGTACTATTAGAATTTAGTATATCTTCATACTCATAATACCACAATCACCATATAGCGACTTCCCCCAGGAACTTCTAAGCCTCTGTCCCTGCATTAGCGAAAAAAGCTGTGCGAGGTGGGCCACAAGCGGCCCAGGCGGCTCATCTAATTTGGTTGACAGCGACAATACCAACACGCCTACCTCGTAGGAAGAGTCTACTAAAAATGCTCTCCCGAGCATATTAGTAGTTCCTCTCAGCTCTCAGAAGGGGGATATGAAAACCAGTCTTTGGAGCAAAGCCATTTATCGAGACATATCTGGTGTGACATTTAGTGGCAGGAGTGATGAGCTGCTATCATCCGACCGATTCCTAATGCTCTGGTGGCAAGGATTTAATTTGATGAGTGAGGATTCATGACCTGCAATTGGCTCTTCGAGCCCTCAACCACATTCACGATGCTCGCATAAAGTAGGTGTGGCGATGGAGATACTGTGCTGTATGTAGCATTAGATAAGTAGATGTATAATACTTAGGGAAGTAACGGTTCTAAAAAGCAGGACGATTAGAAGAGAGAATACATAGTCTGAACCCATTTTGTGTGTCCTACTCTAATATTCCTGGGGAGTTCAGTTCCCGTGCTGTGATACCAACACTTTGTGTTCTTCTTATACCTAAACGAACAAATGGAGAGCGTTGGGAAGAACCTTACCTTCTTAGCCAAAGATGGTAGCTGGCGAATAACCCTAGCCTCGGGGCTATGATAGTTGAAAATTCCTTTAGATGCTTCATTTTCCTATACAATCGCAAGGTAAACACTTTTACGGAAACTTTGGGCTTAGGAGCTGTGGTTCTTGGGCTGGGGGTTTTTGAAGTCAGCCATATTAGACCGGGTGAGCGTTCAGCGAGGCGGCACCCTCAGCGAGGCTTGGCTGGCTTGGCTTGCTGCTCTAAGGATATGAGATCATGTTGATGTAGAAGAAAGATAGAGACCAACCGGTATGTGTGTGTGATGGAAACTTCCTGGTATCCTTATGCGATACTATTGGTTTACAGCAAACATGTCTTTCAACATGAGCGATTCCGGAATCCAATCTTGTGTTCAGGAGCAGATGGCGATCGAGATGGCTGCGGAGAATAGTGCCAGAAGCCTGACTGCGGCTGCCGACATGGTTGGCACTGCTCCAAGCACAATCATGCATCACCGAAGAGGACGCAAGAGCCGAGAGGAGGCGAGCTCTGATCGGCAAAAGCTCACTCCTGAGGAGGAGAAGATAGTTGTGGACCGCTGCTACTTTCGCTACCGTCTTGGGTTTCCTGCCACAATTTGGCAACTTTGTGATATCGCCCTCTCAATCCTCCGCAAACGAAAGCCAGAGGAGAAAATAGGGAAGAGGTGGGAGGTGGGATTTAGGAGAAGACATCCTGAGATGAAGTTCCGCTTTAGCAAACAGTTGGACTTTGTTCGGAAGCTTCGGGGAAATGATATAGGGTTAATAAATCACTTCTTTGATGAGGTAATGTATATATTTTTGTATTCTAAATTCATGCTTAATAGTCATTTTTTTTGTTCATTTTTGCTTCTCAAATTGCTTGCAACTTGTAAATACTAAAGTGCTTATAGGTTAATAAATGGATCTAGCTCGAGTCTATCGTTCAAGATTATGAGATCAAACCACCAAATACCTACAATATCGATGAGATAGGATTTCTATTAGGTTTGGGGAAGTCTGAGCGAGTACTAGAGATTATCCGGAACCCAAGAGAAAATAGAGAACTCAAGTTCCGAGCTCAAAGTATATTCCCTCTGTAAGAAAGAATTGGAAAACAGAGAACTAAAAAAGGCTCTAGGTGGGAATCGTGAATTTGTAACAGTAATTGAGAGGATATGTGGGGATGACTCCAATTTGGATCCTACAATTATCTTAAAGGCCAAAGACTTTATTGCTGAGTGGTTCAAGAGAGTAGAGGGAGTTCCTGAGAATCTTCTTTTTGGCAAATCTCATAATGGGTGGACTGATGAGATAATGGCAATGAAGTATTTGGAAAGAAACTTTGGACCTACGAGCACATCTGCATTAAAGGCTGGAGGAGAATATCGATTACTGCTATTTGATGGGCATAGTAGTCATGTCAACCCAAGGTTCTTGGACTACTGTGTGGAAAATAAGATTATACCCTATTGCCTGCCCCCACATACAACACACCATCTACAACCTTTAGATGTATCGATTTTTGGACCTTACAAGCATTATTATCAGAAACAGCTTACCTACCAGTTTGAAAACCACGAGTATGGAGTCTCAAAGGCCAATTTCTATGAGATTTTAATGGCAGCACGACATGATTCATTTACCGCAAGCAATATTTACAGTGGATTTTGGTATACAGGATTGATTCCCGTGGACCGAAGTGTCATTCTCAGAAAAATCGAACATTCTACTGCACAGGCAACTGCTCTCACCTCGACTCAAAACCCCACCGAGCATTCCATTCAGTACTCCCAAGAATCGTCTCCAAGTCGGCTACCAGTCGAAAACGATCTACCCTCCCAGCCAATTACAGCCTTTACTGTACAAGAAATTGACGCCTTTCAAATCCCGTCGACAAAGTCAGAAATTAAACAACACGAGTCCATCGTACATGCCACACTTCCAACCAATGATCCAATACCGTGGGGTTTAAAGAAGATTGTTGGCAATCTTGCAACTTGTGGGAATCGAGATCTTACGGATCTCGAGGAAAAGAAGCACCAAATCGAAAGTCTTCAACAACAGTTAGCCGATAGAAAAGCCAAAAAGCCGGTTAACCGGAGCAGAATACCAGTCCAAGGAAAGGCCTGGATTAATTGTGACGATATCAAGACCTTTTTTGCATCTCAGACTACGGAAGCTCATCGAACGGCAAAGCGCAAGTATGAGGCAGCCCAACAACTTGCTTCAACTAGAAAAGTCAAGTTAGTCAACCATACTCAGAAACGTGAAGAAGTCCAAAAACTAGAAGAGGAGGGAAAGTTACCAAAAGGGCGCAAGACGGGAGCCATGCTACTTAAGGAGGAACATCACCTGGTTGAGTTGATTTCCAAGGCAGATGGTCGGGTTGAAAAGCTGGAGCATCATATTGACGAGTTGGCCAAGAATATCAAGAGTGAAGAGAGGGAACAAACTGTGAAGGATACCGAAAGTGATGAATATTTTGATGGGACAGGAGTTGATGCAACTCCTGCCCCAATGGTAGTTGATGAGTCTGTAGAGTAGCGGAAGAAAGAGAAAGTAAGGTTTCAATTTTCTTATTAGAATTTGCTTCCCCGCATAAAGCGGCACGCCAAGCCAGCCAAGCCTCGCTGAGGGTGCCGCCTCGCTGAACGCTCACCTGGTCTAAATTTTGGAGTTGGACGCCGATTTGCATTGTCCAATGTCGTGCCTCGCCTCGAGTACCAGAGCCAACAGCACGTGTTCTTGGTGAAATGCGGCTCTGAAGGCTTGGTGCGTTGTTACGGCAACGGTTGAGACTGAAGGTCGCGTTAAACCACTCCTCCCCCACGTCTCAACTCTCTTCTCCCCCACAAGAAAAACAACCATGTCCCGCTCTAGACCATTCTCGATTTTCGGTCCCTCCAGCCCGAATTTTGATGGTGACGATGAAGACGAAGGGGCGCATGAACAGCAAGATCAGACTGGGAGTCAAAGTCCAGACCGGCAATTGGCGCGAGAGAACGCCTGCTCCCTGGAACCTGTTGCTTATGCATCGGAGGAAGAAGACGAGGGTTCAGATACCGACAGTGTTCACCGTTGGGGCGATAAAGGAGACACCGCAACCTCAGTCAGGCCGTATCAAGCGCTTTTGGCCAGCCTCGAACAAGAACACCATCTCTCTCTTTCACAACATCTCTATTCCGCCCATCTTATAAATCGTCAACAGCGTTCAGCCTCTACACCTTACAGACAACCTAACAAACGTCGAAAACTCGCCGAGGGGCCAGGCGCCGAAGAAAGACAGCTTGCAGGCCCATTCATCACCCCTCACTGGACCGCCTGGCCCCTTCCTCCCGAGACTGTTCCCCGGGAAGCTGACCACACATATGCGGCCGTGGGGCTATTAAAATCCGGGCCTAGGAAGTATTATCACGATGACAAAGCCACTTATGCCGAGAAAGATAGGAGAGAGCCAGAGCCATCGCAAATGCTTGAAAGTACCCTCATGGCAGCGTTCCTCAGAACTTCGAAGGAGAAGATAGGGCGCAGGAAACAAGAGGGGCTGGAGCCGTCGGTTGACGATGAACTCTCGGAGAGCATGCTGAAGCCGGTGGTTAGAAATATTATTTCTAAGCTTGATGGGCTATTGACAGGCCTCTATTTTGAACGAGAGCCTTATGTTAGGAGTATGGTGAAAACCTTATCTAGCGAAGTGGAGGATGGGACTGATTCAAATGGGCAGTCAACTCCTAATACCGCGAAAGAGAGGAAGGTTAAGAAGAACGACTCACCAGGCGTTTTGAAGAGAGAAGAAGGAGCCGAATACAAGAGCGAAACCCCAGGTTACGGCGGGAGTTCAGAGATGCCCCGCCGCGGCCGCCGACGACCTTCCCACAGCTCGCCTGCCACCTCAAAGCTGAACGCCGAAAAGCGTATGTTAGCGGTAAAGAATCGGGATTGGAGCCAAGTCCTCGGTGTTGCTGCCTTTACTGGCTTCACGCTACCTAGCCTAGATAGGGCCACCCAACGCTGCGAGTCACTCTTCGAAGAGACGATGTCTTGGCGACGGTTACGGGAATATGATCCCGTAAGTGACCATGCTGGTGAAGTCTGGACTGGCGGAAGGACACCAAAACAAGAAACTGGAGGGTTTAACCCCAATAGGCCCTTCATAGCCCAAGATGGGTTTATGCAAGAGCTTGTAGATGTGGGTAGGAAAGGGCGGGGAGGCAGGTCCAGGAGGACGAAGAAAGACGACGGGAACAGGTCGATAAAGGGCGGAGAGCTCGGGGAACTGCTTGTTGATTTATCGGCAAATACACATTGAGTTAGTGGGCGTCTTAGTAGTGCTCACTGCAATGGAGCCAGCATTAGGGCTCAGTGAATATCAAGTAAACAACAGGGTTCGGGCTGCCTTTCCATTTACAGTTCGCAACACTTTGTTCTGCATAGATGGAACGTCGTAGTGGGGTTGGATACAGGCCACCGCCTGTGGTATTGTCTCATGGTTATAAGATGGTATATAGTTCCTTGCATGCGCTTTCATTATTTGATACCGGGGTTTAACTTTCATTGCCGTGCGATTTGGTAGGCTGCGCTGGGCTAGGAAATCCGTGTGTATTTATTGCTATTATTGTCCTATTAGTAGTGCAATAATATGAAATATTATTATACTATAAGGGCCCCCTTGCCGGCCATCAACTCACTCATATCATACCACAACTCCACAGGAGTGTGTGATCTGAGAAGTGCTCATCGTGGGCGGGCTGGGTTCGCTAAAGCTCATCCCGGTCTATGAAGGCCCACGGGCTAGAGAAAAAGCATAGATATCATATGACTAAATATGTGTTTCCCTGAACCCTAAGGTGGTAGGCTATTATTTAGATTAGTAGATGAGCACAGGGGCTCCATATTATTAAATCTAGGTATCATACGATAATAATAATAATAATATTATTATGATAATACTATCATAATAATAGTGCAGGAAATTGGCTTCGCAAAAGGACCGGTTTTTGTAAGCATATTTCTGACAAGCCAGACATAAAAGTTCAGGGATTAAACTGTAAAGCACCCTAAGTTCTGATTGCCCCGCCCTATTGTCTTCTGCGAGTAAGGCACGCAGCAGATCCTGAACTATGTGAAGCTCAGGATAAGTGGTGGAAATAAAGTGGCCCTTTATCCAGAACTTTGTGCTTCCTGGTTTAGCCAGTACATTGACATAGACCTGGACTCCTCAGCTGCTCTTTCTCTCCAGCCTTGAGGGAAAGGCTTATAAAAGTACGAGACCCGACATGCACCCTTTCCTAGTAAATAGCAAAAGGGGAGGCTGTAAATCGGCGCAGTGGTGCGACTAACGAATTACACAGTATATTAGAGGGGCAAGAAAGGTGATCATAAACTCGGCTATCACTCTCCTGATCTGGTCCCCCCCTCGAACACCAAAAGAAATAACAAAAGTGTATACTAACATAATGAGCGTAGCTTAATCACTCTCCTTATCACCACACACTTCCATCTCCTCCACACATCTCCCCGTTCCTCTATGTATGCCTCCGCTTCCCCAAATGCTTTCATGGTGATAGGCGGGGCACAAACATAAAGAAGCTTCCTTACAAACTATGCAACACACCAAAAGAACTCCCCGTGATATTCCTGGATTGTATGGTGACTCATGCCGCGCTCCCGAACGTATCGGAGCATCAATAACGAATTAACTTAACACCTTCGATATCGTTGAACGCACTTCCCCGAACCACCGTCAACTGCGAGGGAGACCGCAAGGGGGGTGTTCTCTCCTCCGGCATCCCCAATCGGCCCCCCCACCCTCTCCTTTCTGTTGAACCAGGCGATTACTTATGGGGCTGTGGCTGCACCTATGTATGCGTATCGCACCGAATAATGGAAAGCTCCCCTGAAGTTTGAAACAATGTTTGCCAACACTTCTTGGGAGAATAGACACTTAACATAAAAATTTCCACCCAACGAGAGCCAGATTTAATCTAAGGGATAGCTAGGCAGAATGCCTCGTTTGGAGACTGCTTTGCCCATTGTTGCCCTTGATGTCTTCTGCACTTGCGGGGCTACAGTCATGCTGGATCACTCGTAGTCTATCGCTCTTTGTGCACTCATACACTACCGTTATGGGATAAGAGGGAGGGCGTCAAAGTGGCTTGATTGGTGACTATAGATAATAGGAAATGGCTCGGGCTGGTAACCATACCTTCGGTTAGCTCGAGCGTAGGAAAACCTTCTGCAAACCCGGAGTGACCGGTCAGCATGCCAATCCTTCTATGTTGACTTTGGTTCATGGTGCTCAAGGCCTGGAGAGTTGTAAGAAACAGGGAGTACGAGGAGCTGAGTCATAGGATATAGGGTGAGTCCGGCAGTGAGTAGCTTCTTTAAGCCCTATGGGAGAATCGCGGTTTTCTTGGATGAGCTGAACGCTGTGCGCTGAGTTGATAGATAAATAAGATGGGTAGCTTCCACCTCATCGCGTGGAGACATCCCCAGCATCCCGGTCCGCCTGACTGACTACGATAGCTCCTATAGCACTATGCACAGAGAGCGAGAATTTAGGGAAGTGATCTTGGGGGAGAAATTCAGATCGGCCCGTAATGCAGAATGGTTAATTGCCCTCACGGAACGCGCTCGACCCCCAACTTGTTTGCTTTGTTTGCCTTTCATCTACGCGCGTTTGAGTAATAGTAGCTTTAGCCCTTTTGAGTGTATTATGGGGAATATTGACACAGACACCCTTAGAAAAAAGAGGGCTTTGCCAGCCTTTCAACATGCTTCTCGGGGGGTTGTACAGGAACCTCATGAAATTCTAGTGGTTTTATTGCAGCTGAAGCCTGTTCATTTGGTTTACTATTTCCACATAACCGAGGCTTTTCAATTGGGTCATGGGACTAGGGGAAGGAAATCAGCGCCTAGGCACTCCTCATCGCTGGGCGCCGCAGTACTTTACAGCCATTGCTTGATCCGATCATGGAAGATCACTCGACAAAACTGCCGATGTCTCAGCGACCATCCAAGAACTTTTTGTGGAAAAGTTTGTTGGAACTCTCTCCTCATCAATGCTCGCCCGTCTCCTAAACCAGAATTGCGGGTCACGCCAATATTCGCGATACAATATAGAAGGGGGGGCTTTGGGTAAAACTAAGGGGACCCACCCTTCTCTTAGGCGCCTATCATGGAAGGCGCATTTCGTTACTTACAATCAAGGATGGGCAAGTCTCTAGCGCTTTCAAAATGCGCCTTATGACCATCTGCGGATGGCTAATACTATTCTTTCCAGCGAAGTGGACAGGTCACAGCCGTCTGAGGCGGGCTCGGAACTTTCCCTGGAGGGGAATTTTGTTTTTGGGTAACATGTAAAATATGTTGGCAAGTTGGCTCCCTCTCAGTTACTAGCTTGCGGATGTGGTTTTGCGATCGTCTTTGTGCCGGAGCGCCCTGGGGGGGGTGATGGAATCCCGAAAGCTACTTTGACCCCGAAAGTTCTTGAAGAACGAGGGAAATGGTGAAAAAAACAACATTCGTGTCATAGACGTTTCTCCGGCCACTTTGATGGGGTTATGTTCACTAGAACTGCAGTTAGTTTTTGAAAGCTAGTATATCCTTTTCATCAATTCAGTCAGCGACTGCTTTTTTTATATTTAGTGATTGGGGCAAAGAAATTCCACTTTCCCCAATTCTTCAGGTAGATCTTGTCCCTCAGTACTGGAGTGCACGCAATCGTCCAAGATGGGCAGGTGCAGTTTCAAGTACAGTTTCACTGTGAAGGCTACCCTCCCCTTACGAATAGGACTTTGGAAAATCCAGTCAGCATCCAATATGAAAGCTATGGGGGTATTGTGTCGTGTGCATTTCCCTACTAGCGTGCATAATACAGTAAGAACTAGGGTGCTTGAACCTAACATTAGAGCGTGGGGTACCTCTCCTAGTAAGGTCTACTTTATTTTTATTTTCATCTGTCCCAGCGAGCCGCTGAGGGTCAGCTTTTTCGCGTGATCCCCCCCCCCCCTCGATCCAAAGGGGGAATTATGGACCCCTTGGCGCGAGGTTCACTCATTCCGGGTCTTTTTGTGTCGCACCCCAGGACGCTTTGATACCGATGGCTCGAAAAATTAACACTCTGACATCAAAGTCTGTTCTCTTATTGGTTCCACGGGGAGCTTTCTCCTGTATACAGTAGAACTGTGCCACCCTGGCCTGGATCTCGTGCCTCAATAAGGAATTCGGTCGGTGGGTTAGGCAGATTATCATCAGCGGCCTTTCTATGGATCGGCGGCAACAGCGTCTCCTAGCGCCTATCTCGGCATCAACAACCCTAAACAAGAGGTCTTCCTCAAAAGAGGCTATCCCCTAATAGAGAATGTGCTAGCTTTTTAGCGCGTGTTGTTTTTTGGGATTGACCTACTTCCCTCAGATCCCCAAGGCTGGTTCCAACAATATTCCAACATAGGGCTAATAGTGTAAATAACTGCATTGAAGATTGTAGCATTGATAACTGCAGTTAGAGCAAAGAAAAGCCTACAACCGGGTGGGAAGAGGCTGCTTTGAACATTGTACATATTGAGTATCAATACTTACTAGAGCAGTCGAGGCATAATATGACATTTAGACATTATAAATCCTACCTCGGATAGCTAGGGGAGTTGAGCTTTTTTTAGTTGAGACAATAGAGGCATTTAGGCCTGAGACCGAAGAGTGTTTTTCGGGTGCCAAGTCTCGAGCGGATATGCCAAACTACTTGTAAGTAGTGCCAAAGTCCTTCAACCCGAAAAACCTGCATAAACGCTTTTCAACCCCTAGTCTGGACGCCTCCATAAGATAACTAATCAGATGTTTTGCCGCGGGATAGCTCACTCGCTGCCAGGGCCCCGTATTCCTGTGAGATACGCCTTCCCCGTACTGGGATTCCGGTCGAGTGCGGTAAACAGTAAGTATCGGGGACAGAAATGGGCGGCCCGAGCAGGTTTTAAAGCTGCTGCGGCGAACCGTGAAGTGGCTAGGAAAAGCATAGCAGAAGGTGTTCGTGACACTAATGAAACCCCACGAACGCACCGGCGGAGTCAATCTGCACTCCTACTGTACTACGGTACTCGAGCACTTGACCGGAATTCTTGAAACGGAAATGCCGGAATGGTTTGGTGGGACGTTGGTTTTCGGTAGATAAGCGTTGAGGCTTGAAATGCTCGAATTCAGATGGCGCATTTCTCATGCAGTGTAATGGGCACGCTCATGTGACGTGCAGGAAAATACTTAGCCGAGTGGGCTCGCTTCAGACAGACCAGCGCCCTAGTTCTTCTCCCGCTCCCGGGACACCTCAATTCGAACATCCGGGAATAGCAAGAGATGGTTCAACGGACCAATAATTGATTGTCTACTATATCCTTTCTCGATTGCCGGTGGAGGGTTTTCGATGGGGGTTCGAGAGATTACTAATAGGAAGTTACTACTATCATAAAAGTCGATGGAAGGCCAAGCCCCTGTGGATCGATCTGGTTGGTTATAGTACCAGTACTGTAAACAAAATAAGCGCAAATACGGCACCAAAAGAGCAACAGTGGGAGAGAGGATAATGATAGCGAGCAACTTGAAGTATTTTCGTCGATGAGTTACTTGCTAAACTGACGGTAATGACAGAAGTATA
>Ga0307513_10001316_pt1 | contig 35912 bp, 40 predicted proteins | sample 15_EM_MG_FD_202174 | JGI IMG/M metagenome (GOLD analysis project Ga0307513, IMG submission 202174) | Populus trichocarpa ectomycorrhiza microbial communities from riparian zone in the Pacific Northwest, United States - 15_EM | ecosystem: Host-associated > Plants > Roots > Unclassified | place... | reverse complement strand
TAACTAGATTTTCAAAGTAGTATCTCTATTATTCATTGAGATAATGGGATGGAAGTTTGATTTTGCAGTGGTTGCTATGGGTGATCGGGATCCCGGTCCTGATCGGGTTCCCCGTAAATGACGTTACCATTCGATTCCCCTCAACCAGCGGATTCCAAGGCACCCTGTCCCGATGCTATCCGACCACTGGTTTAACGGTTATCCATACTTTTGTACTTTAGTTCTCCGGGCATGTACTTTCAAATTGTTAGCTATGGAGTGCTACTGTTTTCTAGACTAGCTTTAATAAATATATACCTATTTTAGTATCTAAATGAGTCAAATAAGTAAACATGAGTAATACTGGATGTATCTTTCTGGACAATTTGGATATTCTCCACAGTTTTCACTCTCTCATTCAAAGTGCTCGAAGGTAGAGTTGTTGACTTAGGAGGTATCCGATGATAGCCTGTTACACCTGCATACTTCCACTATTCTACTATCCTATCGGGTTGCGTCTGGAGAACCTTTCTGCATCCTGTACCTTCTGAGTCCTTGGTTGCCTCTGGTGCCTCCGGGCGGCATAGACCCCTGTTCACAAGCACCCCCCAAAAGACTGCACACCCAGGATGCGAGTTTACGTTCTATGCGCCTGGACTGCCGGACGCACAGGGAGCACGGGGTGCCTCCGAGTGTAACCTTTTTTTTTTGCTGATGTATGAGTCAACTGACTTCATAGTGTTAAAGAATAAAATACCTATGACTAATAACATATTAGTCATGTGCAATCTGTCTTGCTTAGTCACAGTTTGTGACCATTATTGAAACATTGATTGAAAAATTCATATGTCAAAGACATTTACAAACACAGTAAACCTGTTTTGAAAATATCTCATATAACAAAAATCAAGATAATTGTAGATTTATCAGTGTTATAAATTCATTTAACCTTGCTTTACTCATAAGTTATAATCATTATTTAATATATTTTTACCTATAACATTTCTCATCATTTATTACTTTGACAAAAACAAAACTATTTTACATCACATCAAAGAGTAAACTATAGCAATTAGGTACCTTTTATTTGTAAAGTCTTCCCTTGATACCTAGTTGAGTTATTTGACTTACTTTTTAAAAAACTGTTTTTCTGATTTACTCAAAACTTGGTGGGTTGCTATGTAAACTAAAAGCGCCTCTAACTCAAAATACAAAAACAGCAAGTTTAACCCTTTTCACTAAACTGCACCTATATGTATGTAATACAAATTCACAAGTATTAAATTAACAGGAGTTTTTTTTGAATAAAGTGTCGTGGTTTAAAGTGTATGTTATCATAAAACTCATGTTATCTGCTACCCTTTTTTGTTAGTCATCCTGGTTGCTATAAACTTTCCCATCATCCCTAATATTACCACATATTTGGATTTTAATTGGCAATCTCCCATACCATGTGAGTTGAGATAATGATTACAAACTAGTTATACAAGACAGAAGTCTATTTAATAAGAAACATACATGCCCAGCCCACTCCTGCACCACTAGCCATAGTCCTAATTGCCACCATATACAGGCTGTAGACAAACCTAAAGATACGACATAACTTTGTAGTCCTATCTCAACATATCCTAGAGCTAACAATAAAATACCTGCTTCCCTCAATCAAAGTGTCCAGGTTTGGTGCAACTACCCCAGAATTTGACACTGGTCAATATAAAAACACGCCAAAATCCAAGGCTCATTGTACCATAACTTAGTTTTGCATACAACTATATTTTTCCCTTAATTCTTTCAATCAAAAGGGCTAACTCTTGAGGCCCTTCCCCACCTAAAAGACCAGCATGCTGTCCCTAAGAGACGCTAACATTAGGGGAGTTGGATGTGCAGTCCTATGCCTCCTTCATGCCCGTTTGATCTTCAAATTCCCTGCCCAAATTGACATATAGCCACCTGATGGCGATTATGAAATCTGAGGGGAGACCTTCAAATAGTTTGTTACAAAAAGAACATTTTTAGGGAAAACCTACAAGCCACCCATCACCTCCAAGTTCATAAAGCCCAATGAATGCGAAACAGATCCGGCGACTGAGAAGAAAGTATCCACCCACTTGGCATCTCTGGCGGCCTTCTTAGTATTAGCTACAGGAAATTCGATACGACCGTTTCATCATAGTGCCTCCCCACTGGGGCACTGGCACCACAAGTGAGCATCTACTATTCTTGGCATCGGTGGAAACCGAATTGCAGTGGGACGAAAACACAATATTTCTAACAACAGGCCAGCATCCTCACCCAGAAACCTCTCAAGCCCAGTTTCTCAATCTTTCCAAGCCTCATTGCCCACCCCATAACCCTGACAACCATCCTGTTGGAAGGCTATGACCTCTTCTTCCTACACCAAGAAACAAACCGGACCAGCACCTTTGAGATCTCAAAGTCACTAACCCTAAACACCTTTTGTGTCAAATCTTACCCAGCTCAAAAACACCCTCACACCCCCAGCTACCGCAGCATAGCCAACACTCACCACGACCTACTGTGCCATGGGCAAACTCCTCCAACTTCTAACCCCTATCCCTCACAGCCTTTCAAAACAATCCTTGCTCACCTTCTCACCCATGTCCACTCTATAGCAGGCACTTCTGTGCATGAAATTAGGTGGCCATGGTCGTTTTTCACGGGGAATGCCTAGGCGTGACAACGAACCGTAATGTGAATATCAACGGGAAGTCAGGTTCAATGTGGAACTTGAGCGAGAATGAGTGATCAGGCAGGGGAGCTGCACGTGAGAGTCATTATCGTGAATGAGGAAAGGGCTTACAAAAGTTAAATGCGCAATAGATCAGGAAGATCTTAGTCTCATACAGTGGTAAGGTGGTTAGATTGACTACTAGATCTGTCAGTCCGGCACAGAAGTATCTGTCAGCAGATCGCCGTGAGAAGATTTCATCGATTATCACTCGTGGCTAGGGATATATTGCTATTTCTAAAGGGCATTAACTGCATTTACCGTATTAACTTGAATAAGAGAGAGGGGTCCTATGACCTCTGAGTTTCCTCTCTAAGTAACCCGTTGTTTTATTTTGCTGGTATTTTCTCCTGTCCCCACCAGAATAGGAAACTCAGACGTCCTGGGACCCCTCTCTCTTATTCAAGTTAATACAGTAAGTGGATTGCCGGAAGAACTCTTCTTGGTATAACATATCGTAGACAGTGCAGTAGTATAGTGCACATTTAACCGGTAAGTCGGACTATTTCAGACAACCCTAAAGCAAATATATCACCCATCACAAGTTACGATTCTGATTACTCAACTTAACATCCCGTGGCACTATCAGATGTTACTCCATGTAATGATAGAAGGAAGGGGAAAAAACGAAAAGAGGGGGAAATTCTACCATACCCCAGGTTAGAAAAGATAAACTGAAAGAGTTCTTCTCTATCCCCCCCACCCCAACCACCCAGCTTCTCACTCCCCAACCTCCATCCTATCAATTTTCTCAGAAAGAAGTCCCTCTCCACCTCCATAGTTCCCATGTCAGCGCCCATACCCTTCAGGCACCTTCTAAAATTAGCAGGGTTGAGTTGGCTTATCTCGGGATGGTAATGGGGCTCGTAAGAATACCTGGACAGATACACCCCATGCTACTTAGCTAATATAATTATTGAATCCTAATATTATAAAAATGTTTAAGACTCCGAAGAGCCTGTTCCCGCTGCAGGCTCTCTTCAACCACACTATCTAAGTCACCGCGGGAGAGCGAGTCATCCTTCAGCTCTGTCTCTCAAAACTGGAGTATCGAGGTGATGAATCGCATATTTGACTGTCGCCACGTACGGCCACTCTAGGACACCTGCCTCTTAAACACCTGGAAGCGCAAATCCTCCTGTGTACAGTTCAGCAGCTGAAGAAAGATCGCTGAGGACTTGTAATGGACCAGGGGGGTGTCATGAGACTTGTTCTTAATTATTTTACGCATTATTCTGATGAGGTTTATTCCTGTGAAGATGTAGTGCCGGGAGAAGTCGGCTATGACTCTCGGGGGGTAAGAGAGTTGGGCACCGGAACGTCGGGGCTATAGGCGATCGAGCTCCTTTTACTTACACTAGAATTCAAGGATTGGTAGGGGGCAGACTTCTTCCAGTGAGGGGCCTAAGCAGGAGCTATTCAGATTGGTTCATGTCAGGTATTTTAGCTTAGGGTGGGAGAGCCTGGTTTGCCCCAACAAAGTAGTCCGTCAATCGTCTTCCCTTCCAACCTCCACTCAAGCTGTTTGATACTCCTTCAGTCAATTATGCCATCATTCGACTTGTCAGCATTCAGCCAGCCCTTGTTTTTGCTTTGCTATCATACCACCCTTACTTTCAGCATGTTCTCCCATGGAACTTGTTATGAACCCAATACCTTCTTTCTGTCCTAGGCCTTTCTTTTAGCTAGGGAACAACGATAGCATACCCACAATCCTCTAGTAGCCCTCACCCATTCGGAAATGCTAATCTAGTCGAAGGGCTAACACTAATCCGCAATTATACAAGGGATTTTAATCAGCAAACAATAGGCTTCCTTGTCTTCCGGTTCCATTATTAACTTGCACATGAGTTTTATATAAATGGTGTGTGCATGTTGTTCTCTTGGCGCCCTGAAAACGCGAACAAGCGGGGGATATTTACTTAAATTTCCCAAATCAGCTTTGCATTTCACCTCGAACATCATACTATAGCTTTACTCATTGTGCGCAAAAGAACCCACCTTCCTCGCGCTATCGACAGCACAAATCAAAGTGAGCTGTGCTCAGAGTGAGACTTGGACTTTTGGAGTGCACATAAGGTGACCCATAGCGAGGCCAGGTCCGACCAATATGGTATTCAGAGTGTAAGCGTTTCCAGTCGCACAAGCACAGTAGCAGAAACCTCAGAATATAGATTACTGTTTCACTTGTTCCTTTTTTCTCTTTCGTTTTAGGGCATCTCTCCAGCACTACATGCTAGCCTCCAGACACCCCTCCCCGACCACTCCCCTAGACCAGAAACCTAGGCCCCCTCAGGCTCGATCAATAGAACTTGCACTCGAATTCCTCCATGTGCCACAATTCCCCGCTTTGGAGTTGAAGACGGATAAGCCAATTCGGGCACATGTATACTCTCACAAGATCACAGCACGCACAAGGGGCAAACATTTAGCGATCTCACCAGTTTTTAAAGATTTTGCGCAGCAAGCCACTTTGGTATGTGTGAAGGCTCCATGTCGGCCATTGCACAATACCAGCGGGTGGTCGAATCCCCCTACCGCCCCCCGCGCCAAATCTGGACAGCAGTCCAGGGTGCGACCCCACCCAACCGCCCCCGGAATAGTCTACCCGACAGAGCCCAAGAATCCGGTGGAGACATCACTCGCGACTGACTGACGTTTGTGAATACAACTGCTACTACATACCTCTAAAATTCAGCTTTTTTTGCCCAGATTTTGGTATCATGCAACAACAGCTGTGTTCACCAACGCCATTCAATTGCGAATAGTAGGACGGACCTTTAGGACTGATGGTACGGGGGAGCTATTATAAAACCGATTAATAAATCGGTTCCCCCCCTGACCTCTCCGTAGCCGAATGACCTGCCATTACTCAGGATGAGGAAACATCGGAGATCAAACAATATCAGTGATGAACAGACCCCCTCCTCTTCGCCTCTACAGCAGTCAGACAGAGCAGCAATCCTCATCAGGATGATAGGGCCCTTCCAGAAATAATCTATTTACGGTAGGGTGCTACACGTGTCGCCGAACTCGATTCAAGATTGTGGAGATTCATCATGAAGCCAGCCCCTCAATCAAAAGTAAGCATCTAACCACTGCCCCCGGAAGCTAAAAAAACCACCAGCAATAATTAAGACTTAACATCCCTAAATTGACAGCGAATAGAACAGAAAAAACTCGCGTAGCACCCCAATGTTGAGCAACCGCCTCTTGGTACAGGTACGCCTTCCCCCCGCTTCCGCGCCAAAAAAATAATCATTGCCTAAGGCTGAAAAGACGCATTCTCGTCTGACTGGTGCGCAACCTTATTTGTCGCCAAACCCTTCCAAAAGCATTCGAATCCTTCGACCCACTTCCGCCAACCGGGAATCTGGGCCCCGTCAATCCAGTCTGGTGAGGGAAACGATTCTAATTATATCTCCTCAGCCACCCCAGTGAACACCAGAGGGACCATCTTACTTCTCGATGGTCCAACGGTTGCGGTTGTCGAGCACCATTTTGTCTACTGTCATTCTGATTTTCAAGGGTTAGCCGCCTCGGGGGCGGTGCAACGCATATCAGAGCAACGCCTCGCGACAGTTGCAACGGTTCCACTCACAGGAAATGGGTGTGGGGTTAATAAGTGGTTGTCCCCCACTGTTTTGCAAATGTCGAGGCTCTTTGCCGCTAAGTTGGAAGGTTGTGGGGGATTGTGGTCAGGTCGAGACGAGTGAGTCTTGATGAGGCGGTCGGTCCGACTGCTTTCACCTTCCCTCACTTCCACTACGGTACGGTAGTCCCGTGAAAAGGACACCGAGCATCCACAGTAAGACTGTCAGGGATTTGTAATTCGGTTTCGATCATAGCGCGACAGCCATGTTTGCGGTTCGGACCCTTCTTTTTTCTTCTAGAAGACAGGCCGGGGACGACCCCGATCGCTTAAGATTTCAAGAAACGCAATCATATCCTCGAGCGGTCGTTCGTTAGCATATACCGGCATCGCCCCCAAGAATTGTTCGGCAGCGTTATCACAGAGAATGTTATTCTGTCCAACTCATCATAATATCATCTACAAGAAACAAACACCCTTCGCCGAATGCCATGGATGGACAACGAACACCCACCAAAACCTTCTCTCCGACAGACAACCTTCCATCCAAACATTCGACAACAAGGCACTCACCCGTGAGCCAGTAATGCCACTTCCCTCGCGCACGCACCCGAAGGCCCAATACAAAGCCCGACCAGGGTTAGGGCTACCAGTTGGCACCACTATAGTACCAGTCCGAGGTTGGGAAGATCTAGATCTCGGTAATCTACTTTCCTAAAAGATCGGCCTTAAGGAAGCTGCTCGAACAAGAGGGCATCGGACAACCCAAACATTATATGAGATGAATGCTGGCGAACAAGGGAGGGGCACTCTAAAGCACAAGCAAATTTTCACTCGGTCAGAGAGCAAATGCGAGCTTTTCCTTCCTTTACACGGAATACGTCATTTACCGTAGAATTTGATGGTTAGCGCAGGTTATGGCTTGCCGGCTTCACAAAGTTTCCGGAGAGGGGCCGGAGTGTGCCGTTGGGATAGCGCACCACCATCCATCTCGACCGATGAAATATCCAGGTGATTGGAAATCCGCACTGAGACCTCGGCATGACTTGCTAGTAGATTCTACAATATGGTAAAGCAGGGTAGTTTGAATGTCCACTGTTTGGATGAGAGTGTGTCTCTGGGTGCTTGTTGGATGTCAGAGTCCGGGCCATAGCTTTATCCGGTCCAGTGAATGGCTGTCAGCGAACTCGACAAAAGGCATTCCAAACTATGTTTGCTGTCACCAATCTCTCCTATTTGCTTATGCTGGGGAACAGCTGTTGTCTAAAAAGTCTAATAATCCTGAACTTTGCCCTAATCAGAATAAGGGTCCGGGAAGGACTACCTGACAGGAGACCCCGGACGGAGGCCCGTTTCAAGTCCAGTGTACTCGAGTACCGGGAAAGTGAGAATATGGGAATGGGGCCCGCGCGTCCAAATGAGACAAATCTGGCGGGGAAGATGGTCACGTTGGAGAAATTTTCTCCCTTCTTCCTTGTCTCTCATTGTTGAACGGTCGAAATGAAGGAGAACACGTTTGCAGTTGTGGGGTGGGAAGATGGTGAGCGAGCAAACCGTGTCGATGAGAGCGCCTGTCGCGTTGTCGGATGGATGAGGAGAGAAAGTGGGGTGCTAGTACTAAATAGGAAGAATTCGAGAATTGCCACGTTGGACACGTGAAGAGGTAGACGTGGCTTCTGAGAGGTTTATCCTTGTGCCGCCACCGGGAGCGAGGGAATTTTCCAGCGGGGGGGATTCTGGAAGGAAGGAAGGGAGAGAATTCAAGGAAATTTGAAAATGTCGGCGATAGAGGAGAAGGTGCTTGTTATACGAGTGCTATACTAGTACTTCCCGCGATCATCATAAACTGGGAACAAGGGGAACATGAGAACTTTGTCACCTGACAAAAGATGCCAAATGCTCTTTAAAGCGCCTCACGATGCGCCCAGAAGAGGCGCAATCCCGCGCCACGGGCCAATCCCCAACGTCATCCGGCAGCTGAATCATGACTCGAATGAACCCGGGTGCCCCACACCATCCATCTTTTTGGCCTTGTCCCACCCACTTATTCCACCGCACAAGCAGAACCCACCCACACGGACACGGACACGGGCGGGCACACCTTCTTCTTCCACATTTCCCTCCTGAGTGAGTCCCGCATCCCTACCACCGTGCACATACCCCCCCGTCCCCCCGTCCCCCCTTCCCCTGCGATCCCCACCACCCCTTCACTAACGATTTTTAAACCCAACGGGCAGGGTACGGTAAGGGTGTTACATGTAACTTAGGGGCATGGTGGCAATTACTCACCCCTGATTACGGTTACTTAAACCAGAGTTCCCCCCCCTCCTCATCTCCCATCATCATCATTACCACCACTACAGCACAAAACAGGAGAATATAAATAAAGGAGAAGCCGCTGCTAATCTGCCGCTCCACCTGTCAACTGCGAACAAGAACGAATCAAAAAATAGACAACATCCGAGCACGGACCAAATACAAAAAAAAAACCCCCTTCTGCATCCTCCTTCAAACACCGTACCGAAGGTTGACTTAAAAACAAAAACACAAAATGTTCGAAAACTTCTCCTTCTCAAAATCGCCTCCACCGCCCTTCTACCACCGACCTACAACTCCCCCGCTGGGCCCCTATGACCCCCCACCGCCAAAAACCCTTTCGGCCCACCTGACCCTCCTATCAATCTCTCCCCCACCACCACAAGCCCTCCTCCCACCATCCCCGCCACACAGCACAATATCCTCGCCAACGACCCCAAGCGCCGACGCACAGCCATGTGTGCGTTTCCAGCGACAAATCCTGGCACGACTACAAACGTCGGACGCGCAGATGCGCTGTCTAGAGAGACTAGTCGATGAAGTCGTATCCCGGGGCGGGAGCTTCGGGGGCTTGGGTGATGGGGCAGACAGTGGAAAAGTTGGGAGGGGTGGGCGGAGGATGTCCCTACCTGGCAGCGCGGGGGTTCTTGCTGCGAAGAAGAAGTGTGGGAAAGGGAGTATAAGTGAGAAGGGCTCTGGTGGAGGTACCGGAGCGGTGGGCAAGAGGAAAGGTGTTGTTGGTGGGGTTGGGAAAAAAAGGACCAGGAAGAGCTTTAGGAGGGGGAGTGGGGGGGAGTCGGAGTAGTCCCCTCTTTCTCTGTTTCCTCTTGTTCCGCTCTGTTTCTCGATCGGTCGGTCCATACCATCAGCATAGACATACATCCGCGGGCGCCTCTTCTCTACGTTACATTACCTCACATTCCATTCTTCTGATCTTTTTTCCCTTCACCACAACTACGCTCTCGGAACGGGGTTTCCTATTCTTGTTATTTTTCTTTTTTCCTTTCCTCGTCCTACATTTATCCCTATTTATCACATCATATACATAGCGAGCGGTACGGGGGAAAGGGGTTCCTAAAGGCGTTTTGCTTTTTCTCTTTCTCTTCTTTCTTTCCGCTCATCTTTGCTCGGCTTTTGCTTTTGCCTTTTAGGTATGGAGTTCTTTAGAGGGTTGGATGGAATGGGGAGTCATTTTGCTCTTTTTTTCTCTTTTCCTTTTCCTATTTCTTGGGAATAAGAAGAAGAGCCAAGTTAAAAAAATTCAAAAAAGTAAAACTTTATTTTGAATCATGGTACTATACTGTACATTTCTTCTTTTTTCCCACCATTTTTACATGTAAATATTAATACCATACCGTTGCCGATAAAGACGGCTTCAAGTCTTGTTTTCAAATTAAATCCAAAGTGAAAAGTGAGAGGGCCCTCTTCCCACCCCCTTCCTCCTCCTGGGGTAGTCCACCCATCCATCCATCCAACCCCCCCCAAGAAGAAAAAAGATAGAGGCAAGGCCCGTCGACCACTCCCTTCCCCCGCAGCAGCAAGTTCCCACAAAGACGTCAATCCGAAGGGAAAAAGAAAAATATCTGGATTCTGAAAGCTAGTCTGGCGATCTTTTGCTGGGGGGCACGATGGAATACTTGCACGCACTCGGGCACGGTAGGTAGGTATCCTAGGAGGGTCAACGGTGGAGTGAGAGGGGAAGATACTCTATCGATAGAGTACTCGAGTACAATAGTATAATATAGGTATGTGCATCCGCTGGGAAGTGACGAACTGCCGTAGACCACCGGTAACTTACCCCTCCCATTCCCGGTAGAATATCACGGTAGAATAGCTAATAGAGCACTGTACTCGTACTATACAGTACCATACCGTACTCCTTCCGAATACCGTGTTGCGCTATAATGGTGCAGTGCATAATCTGCAGCCTCAAAATCGGCTGAGGGACGGTAGTTGTAGCGAAAAAAAGTACGGTGGGTACAGTTCAGTTCGGTACTGTAGATCTTGCTCGTTTATCGAGTAGATTTCCTGATATGGGGGTTTTGTGTCACTTAGGGACCATCTTTGAATGCAGGTGAAGGTTATCTCATGAATGGATGGCTTGCATAACTCCTTTTTTTTCGCTTTCATGACAAGGATATATTGATTGCCCTGTCGTGTTATGTCCGATTGAACTCTGCACTTCCTTTTTTTCTCCTCTCCTTTTTCCCCCCTCCCCCTATTATCCTGTTCTTTCCTACTCCTATTCAACTCGGGTACGGGATGCCAGGAGTGGGCTTGCGATGAATTGTCAACTGTCCAAATCGAATCAACGGCAAGCCAAGCTGGCTACCTGTGAATACATTTGCCAGTGGCGAGACGAGGTTAAACGTGGAGTCCTCAGGGTGTGGTTTTGTACGAGTACGGTAGTCTGCAAGGTTGGGTGCCCTATATTTTTCTTTTTCTTCTTGCTTTCGCTTCTTGTCGATCATCCGCCACTAAGGCTGTCGACGAGAAGGCAAGCAGGACGAGCCTTGCGGCTTTATTCATCGGTAGCGTAGCATACTAGCATTGGAGAGTAGCGCCCCCGCTGCGCAACGCGGCTAGCCGCCCTAACCATCATCTGTGTTTATATTGGCGAGGGGGATGGGCGGGATTTTTCGATGGACGAGCAGGTTGGAGTGCTCAGATGTATTTACTAAGCCCACCAAATCCACATCAACCGTTGTGATGTTCGCCGTGGCAAAACTACGGTGAAGCGTCTATCCATCCGCCAATCGCGGGAAAATTTTGTTGAAGCTCTAGTAGTGTAGATCGTAGATATGGTGAATAAATGCTGGTGGTTCGGCGGACGCGCAACGTTAGGAGCGGTGGAGCTCTACTCGTAATGTCCTGACGTTTGTGAACACAACTGCTATTGCATGATGCCAAGATCAGCGCAAAAAAGCTGGATTTTGGCGGTATGCAATAGCAGTTGTGTTCACAAACGTCAGGACATTACGAGTATTGTGGGCTTACCTTACTTACTTACCCGGTAAGGCAAGCCGGCGAGTTCTCGGCCATGACAGATTCCCAGGAACGCTCCAGGCACGGCAGGGGCGTTGCGTCCCGTCCATGTGGCGAACCGATGCCATAGCATATGGGACCGGGCTCTAGCCTGAGGATATCTTGAGACTTCCGATAACGTATCAGTTGGCTGCACAAGACGGAGATCTCGGATGTCAGATTGCCGACTAAGGCTAATAATGCAGAACCTTGCCTATTCGCTCAACCTTGATCACCACGCACTTCATCTTGCAAGGCTCGTCTGAAGATGCCCCTTGCTTGACTGCTAGCCTTGCCCTTGTGGTAGATCAGGTTACTCCAGCTCCCCAATGTCCCGCGCACACATCTCAAGCCTCGGAGCCAGGATTCCTCAAAGTCAGACTGATACTCGATTCCTCTCTGACATCGGTATTCACTGGGGACAAACCTCCCCGATGCAGTCATAAATAGTCACTCGATGCCTCGACAGTTCGTGACTAGCGCCCTAGACCCTGCGACCATTATTCACCTCTATGTCGGTGTATCAGGCTAGGAGGAATGTAAAATGAAGCACTCAGAGGAAGTGTGCATTAAGTTCTGGAATACGGATGGAGATCTACCGATTTAGATGAGGTGGGGGGCTCGGGTCTGTGAGATGAGGTTTTCAGACAGGCTAAGGCGGGGACCGTCAGATGGGGCTAGCTTGACGGGGCCAGGCCAGGGCCCTCAAATGATATCCTCCGTTTTCTGATGCAAGGCCGATTGGGGTCGCGTTGTAGGGTGTCTTGGGTGCTTTGGGGGTAAGGTGGGTCTGGAGCTTTGGAGGGAGATGTGGTGGGGATATGCATCTAGTCAGGCCTCCGGGGGTCATACGTATATCAATTATCCCTGCAGCTCTTCTATTACGATGCTCCACCATTTCCAGGGCCACATCGCATACATCTTGGGTTCGGAAAGCATTGAAACCCACCTGGATCAAACATCCCTCAAGCCACACCTAGGGCACTCTACCCAACGATCACAAAACCCGTTCTCAACCCTTGCCGGTGGCGCTCATGAAGACAGTCTCACTATCGCGATTGCCCACTTCGGCCCACTAATTGCTCCTCCACCCTTCACCCGTCTACAGCGCTTCCCGATTTTCTCGCATTAGCCCCGGAGACCCACTAAACCTCTTATCTCGCCCCGCCGACCGACCGGCACCGTCAAACCTTGGCCCAGACACAATAAACCCAACCCGTGATCGTGCGGAACTGCTTGCCGAACACTCCTAGGTTACTTCGACATTCCCCCGCGGTCACCCGCGATTCCTGGCAATCCCCTTGAGAGCATGGAAGCCACATTTCTTCATATAACCATTACTCCCGTATAGGGATATTCCAGCCTTCTAGCATCCCGGTACATTAACTGGTTAGTTCGTCACCTACCAGGAGCTGGGCCGGTGGGCAGAACGTACAGGGTTTATCCCTGAATCTTGGATTTTTGGATAAAGAGACTCTGTTCGCGACATTGCGCCCCGGGAGGCTCGATGTGTTAGGCTTGCATGCCGAGGCTTTTTATGCACAAAGTATGGTTGATGGCTTGCGTGCTGTCGAGTCGCTGGTTGATGAGGCGAGTAGCCTCGATTTTAAAAGTGGATTGTTTGCCTCTTTGTGTGGTTCTGCCAAATTTGGAAAGGTGGAGGCGGAGGGTCCCAGGCTAGCGGGAATCCTATCCAGAGGGATAGGAGTGAAATGGCGCGGTGGTTTCAGATTGATACTTGTTGGCAGGATCGTAGATGTGCCTTTAGAGTCGGAATCGAGATAGGCCGTGTTGACAGCCCTTAGGCACTCCTAGAGTGTTTGCAAAAAGTTTTGCTGGGGGGTTATTGTAGAGGACGTGCTGAGAGTGGGCATGGGGATGTACTGCACTGTTGGCTTCTAGATTCGTCACTCGGGATGAGGAACAGGTGGGGGGTGAAGGAACACGCAATATCTTTTCTGCCCTCTCCGAGTTGTCTCGAACTTGCTAACACCAGTTCACATACCGGGAAGGCTCAAGTGTTATAGTAAGACTTCAGAGAGAGAAACTCCTCATCCGGAGATTTCAAGTTGGATGCTCTCGCGAGGGGTCACGATAGCATATCCATCTCGCGTCTACCAGAGACCCCCATCCACCTACAGGAAAGAGCGACCACGTCAAAATCCTACCATAATGATCAAACCCTCGAATATGCCTTGGCGTTTATTTTAAAAGTAATTCTTAACGTACCTGCGTTCTATGAACCACCCCGCAAGTCAGTATTAGGAGGGAACAGCCCGGATATCTACCCCACCCAGAGGTTCACCTAACTAAACCTCCAAAAGCGACACCCCGGCCATCTCGATTACCCCTTCAACCCTCTCTCAATCAATTCCTTCAGCGCGTGTGCCCCATAATTCAGCTCTCCAAATACTTCACTTGTTATTTCTATAATATTAGAGGAAAACATATCAGAAGGGTGCATAACCACGTCTAAGTGCGGCAAGGGCGGCTTAGAGCATAAAGAGGCAGCAAGCGTGCGGTTTAAAGCCGTCTCGAGAAGGCAGGCGGGTGGTGTCATTTGCAATCCGGATGAGAAGGCAATTTTAAAGTTAGGTACCAACAGAAATCACCACGAATCCAACCCAAGAGATCCAGAGTGTGGTTTTTTGTCCTGTGTTCCTTGTAAGATAGATAGGGTTCTGGAATCCCAATTGTGCCCTTTCTACGCCTGGGTATGTACTGGGCTAATGGATTGTATGGATAGTAATTACTTTTTACTGTATCCCTAGAGGTTAATGCTTACTACTCGCAGCATACCGACTCTCCGAAATCCCCCTTTAACCGGCGAGCTTACGGTCACAAGGTATCACTCGTCTCTGATAACTGGGAATCAGACTGTGGAATAATACGTTAGTGGAGCTCCTACGAAAGTCAGAATGCAGTTATTACAGAAAGCCATGATATTCCTCAAGAAAGGGCCGAATAGGGAATAGCAGTAAGCGATGAGGTGAAGGAGAAGCTTACAATAAAAAGGCCTAGTAAGAACCATATTTGGTATCAGATCGGGCCATAGCCCAACATCAAGACCTAAGTCACGCCAATGGTGATATCAGGGGGCGCTCCTCCAACCCGACCAACCAGAGTAGCAGGCGGTTGTATTGTACTTCGCGCTGTTGGCCTCTCCCGTTAGGGACGTTTGACCAGAAGCAATTCCCAATGCCAAAAAGAAGTCCCGTGGTATCACTTCACCAAACCAACTCGAACCCATAACCCAGAAGGGGCTGCCGGAGCAGGATTCACGTAAAAGGAAACTCAATTTTCCACTTAAGACCCACAGCCACCCTAATCAAACCACTCAAGCAATGGTTCATCAAACCTCCCTCCGACCAGAATTAGGGAACAAAATCCCAAATAGAAAAGACTTCATCGTGTTCGGTCATAGAACGATGAAAATTTCGCATCCCGTCCGCTCTGCGGTAAACAAGCATCGTATCGACCGGTTAGTACTACAGTGGGTGACCATGTGGGAATCCCGGTTGCTGAACTCTTTTGCTTTCTTACTGAAGGGATGTATCCAGAATGATGGGATGTGCAATTTGTTTAACGGTAAGATAATAGGGTATAATCAACTTTGACCCTTAGTATTTCCGCCATTTTATTGGAAAAGGCAGAGAGTATCGGTTTGTCGGTACTTTGGGCCTCTAGGGGTGGAGGCAGGGGAATGGTTAGAATGTCAGGATCACAGGTTATCATTCGTTCTGGAGTCGGAGTCAGCTAATTTTTTTCGGTTGCTATTCGAGGACACTATCAGAGGCAGAAATGACAGATGTGAAAGGCACCAAGTAACAAACTGGAGTTGAAGTCAGGAGTGGCATATATCAGGCTTACATCTACGTGGGTAAACAAGATCGATCTACCTACACCAAATGAAGATAGGCTATGAAAAGAATGAAGACAGTGGAAAAGTACTAGGTCAGGAAACATAAACTCCCGAAACGCAGTTAGAGAAATTGTCAAGTCAGGTTGAATGGTTCAGGTTATTCTGAGCAATGGTACGTTTAAAAAGAGACTACATGGAGTGACTGGACCCCACCGTTATGCAACCAGGTGTTAAAAAATCAGAGAATAAGAGTTACTAGGGGCCTGTTCAGCATGTCACTTTTATACCCAAAACGTTGTCCCTACGGCAGGAATTTCTTTATGGTATAGAATGTATGGAGGGGCGTTTGGCACGGCCAAAAAAAACATGATGGGCCAATTGCTTTTCTTCGCAGCCCCATGCTTCTTTTTTATCATATTTTCAGAGAGATATAGGGTAAGCTAGTTGTGGATTGTATGGTATACAAGTACATAGATTGGCGATTGGGACCATACAAGATATCAACACTACAACTATACTCATTTTGTGAGATTTGTAAAGTTTACTAGTGTACCATAATATTACATATACATACATTTCTAACTTACTCCAAAAGATATTTTCTGAATCATTAGGTTAGAGGCTAAGGAGAGTATCTAGTATCATGGGAAAACTAATGTCATATACCAATAAAGTTCCAGCATATACTCATAAGCAGAATTTATAACCTACTTTTAAAAATTATAAGATAGCAAATACAATTCCCTCTTACTTGGGTCAAACCAACACAATAAGAGAACTATTGGTACTATACCATTATCATACAGTCACTAGACATAAGTCTTGGTGATTGCGGAATAGTGAGACACGCCCGTGTATCCAAGGGGTATTTAGCAAAAGGCTGATAATGGCATTTCGATGGTAGAACAAAGCGAAGAATTAAACATAAAATATTAGTTCAGTAGTAAAGCTGTAAGAATGCATGTAGTATGACACCCCATACGTGATTTTCCACTGTGGTGGGGCTGGGGGGTGTCGGACTTGGATTATCTCGCTTAGTCCTCGCTGACTAAGCGATCACCAAGACTTTTGTCTAGTGACTGTATATTCCCAGGAGATATATACAGCTAATACGTAAAACTAATAAAGTAACTATTCAAATTAAATACTATAATGATAATATTATTATTAAAAAAAGACGACGGCCAGATAGCTTCAGAAACAAAGGTTTTAGGGAATTGTACAGTAGGTACTTTCAAATATTTAAGCTATAGATAAACTAAAAATAGATAATTCACAGATGCTTTAAAGTACTCTGCAATCACTACCATTTCCCTCCCCTACACCTATCAATAAATATCTGTCCACCGTCTTAGCCCAGCGATTACATTTTGTCGCCCCGGCCATTTTAGCCAAGGGTGCACAGTTACCCTGCCTTGCCTCTTGGTCGGTTGCACGGTTGGTCGTCTCGTTGCCCCATGTCCGCAGTAAACTACCGGTATGCACCGCGGGTGCTAGCCCGCACCTCACCCCACCAAGTTTCACACCACGTGCTCGAGTATCATACCTGTACCATACTCACCACTGCAACCTCTCAACATCCTACCAATCCAACTCAACCCACCTCAACTCCCCAATACCCACTAGCAGCACAGTAAAATGAAGGGATCTTACCCGATAAACCCTCTCAACAGCGTCTACCTCCAGCTGATCCCACCCCCGCGAAACATGGCCGAATCCCAACGGGTCTACAAAGCGCTACAAAAGTTCGGAAAAATAGACATGTTCCGGATAGTCAGAGTATTCCCCCCGCCCTCTTTCCCTACTATCCCAAGGCTTACCCATCTTATTAGCATGACCTAACGACCAAAATGCCCGCGCCCCGCGCACACCTAATTTTCTCCTCCACAAACGCCGGCTCCTCACTACTGTCTGCATCACCTCTTGAAATCCCCGATACCAGGATTACAGTTAGAGCATCAGAGAGCGCGTTCCCGCACACAAAACACATACGGACCGAGAGCAACACCCATGCGATACGCTCCGCCAACCTGCTGAGTAGAAAAACGTTTGTCGTAGGTGCGGCAGAGGCGGAGAAAGAGAGCGGGGTTTTACAGGAGGACACGGGAGGCTCTTTTGGAGGTGTTGAAGGCGGCGCGGATATCATCTCGAGGCTAAGGAGGAGGTTTACGGGAGGGTTTATGGGGTTCGATCTAGTCGAGAAAAAGATGGCGAAGGGCGAGAGAGGGGGGGAGAGGGCGCAGGAGGAGAAAGAGGAGGAGATGGCCATAGAGGAGGCGAATGTCCAGGAGATGCAGAGTGAAGACACGGAAGGGGGGAGTATGCAGGAGATACAGTGTGAAGAAGATGGTAAGACCGGAAAGCCTTGATTTTGATATTATGGCATGGTAGATGGTCGGCCACGTGAAGCTCGTGTGATATCACCGCTCTCAGACCACGATGTCTGTTCCCGACATCGGCCCCACAACACTGTGGCTGTCACCACCATCACTGCTGATAAAACTTTAATCATAATGAACACTTGTGTTTTCGTCTACGCCCGGCAGTCATGTTGGTCCAGGCATCTGGGACAAGCACTCCACTTCCACCCTATGTACTAGTGCTCGTGTCACCGGATTGAAGTTCCATCTTTTTAGCCGCGCAATCACCAAGACGGGAGCAACTTCAATCTGCCGGCTTGAGCACAATCGTTTCACAGCTACAAGCGCCGCGGCGAATCATCCAACGTAATGGCCGTGCACCGTGCTAAGGCTTAATGCTTGGGAGGAGACAGCAGCTCGGTTGGCACTCCAGCACTATTCCATTACCTCGCCAATTCCATTCACGCACGCAAAGACAAGTAAGGGCCCTTCAGGCCCAACCGTCCCAGAGCAGAATATGCAAAGGGTGTGTCTCTGAGAGCCCTGAGGGTTCGAAATCGCAAGATATTTCCAAACCCCCCAATCACCGTATCACTCGTATATACCTCGCTGCCCAAACTCCAGAGAATATTACCTTTTGGTTGTGGTTTGGTGATAGTAATGGCTTATCGTTTATTTGTCATGACTTGGAGATATTTTAAGTTTCTTTTGCCTTGGTTTTAGATCATACCGTAGTCTATCTTAGGGGGCTCGCTATGGATTTTCCTATATTTTACGAATAAATCCGAGGAGCTAAAAAAAAGGCTTCAGAGAGCGGGGCTCATAGTTTAGTGCCAGCAGAGCACAAAGCACTGCAACGGGTAACCCTTCCTAAAAAGTAAACCCGTTGGTCCATGGCGCACAGCTTAAACCCACAAGCCCTTTGTGCAGATTCAAGGCACAAGCCTCCAACATCGAACGTTCACGACATTTTGATCTCCCCACCAGGGCCGGTGCAACAATCATGTGAGAAAAAATAAAGACAAAAAACAATTTAGCATCACGGAAAACGCTTGCCGGGCCCACTAGTTTCCCCCCCCTTACTTTGCACAAAAAAACCTGACGTACGATAGGTTCAAGTGTCCTTGTAGTGACTAAGCACGTGCCGCTGTGGCCGCCCAATCAAATTGCCAGAAGCAAGGGAGCATTTCTTGATTTTTGAGATACCCGAATGCTTCGGGGTGATTGAACGTGACGTTTTTTTTATCTCCCTAATTATTGTGTGAACTAAGTTGGGTGCGTGTGGTAGTACCAGTACAGGGTGCATGGGTATGACGTAAACTACTTTATGATGAGTGAGAGTTAATTTAGTTATCCTTGGTGGGGGAGGAGAGGGGTGATATAAGAATGGGAGGGAGGAAAGGACTCATTGCATTGGCACTGCGAGAGACATACCACTGTGAGAGACATACCACTGTGAGAGACATACCACTGTAAGCCCGCTGCATCTGCCCACCTTCCTATGCTGTTAATCCGCCGTTGTCTGTAGCTAACTTATCATCCAACCAGTCCTCACATCCAATCAACCAAAAATAAAAACCTTTTACCTATCCAACCCTCCAAGAAAGCAACAATGGCAGGAGGCCTTGCGAAGACCATGACCTGGCTAATACGCCTCTTCCAGCTCTTCTTCGCGGTAATCCTCGTAGGGGTCCTCTCCTACATGATCAACCAATTCCGGCACTATAACATGAGTGCTCCACGGGAAGTCGTAGTTCCCGAAGTCTTTGTATGTCCCTCCCCCTCTCTCTTCCCCCTCTATGCTAGACTAACGTAAACTCAAGTCAGTCCTAGCCATAGTGATAAGCGGCTTCTCAATCCTCGCCGTCTTCTTCCTTGGCTACACTCTACAACTCGTAGCTGCGTTTTTCGATTTGGCCTTGTTCGCGGGATACCTGGCTAGTTCGATCTTGCTAAGACACAACTACCACAGCCATAGCCGGAGAGACACGCTCCGGAATGCGCTCATCGCTGTTAGACTCGCCCATGGCGATTCCGGGCGCCCGGTTAGGACAACCGGACTTGTGAAGTTGTTGGTTGCTTTGTGTGTTATTCAAACGTGAGGGCTTTCTCGTACTTGTCCTGTGAAGAAGAGAGACTAATGGGAAGGACGATGGGTAGGTTTTTGTTCTTCTTCACGACAATTTTGAGCATAGTGGTTGCGAGCAAAGTAGAGAAGGAGAAGGGATTGAGCGAGAAGAAGAAAGAGCATGGTACCGTTTAGGAGAGGGATGCACGGGGAGGAAGTTAATTTCTAATAACGAATGAATGGAAGTGCGTGTATTTGGCATGGATTGGACTGGGATTGGAATTGTTATCTGGTTGTTCAAGCTGGTTGGTTGTTGGTTGGTCGATACCGGTGGTGCAACTGTTCGTGCAATATCTGTTTGTTTTTTTTGTTTTATGATCGAATGCTATTGGTTTCCACCCACTGTGTCTAGGCTAAGCTCCGGTGTCTTAGTGAACGGGTCGTAGGTAGAGTAGGGCAAGCTCACAGTAAGACAAACTGAGGTTCGTTTTCAAGTTGCCTTGATGCATTACGACATTAGAGGAGGTACACAGTCCCCCTCATGTGCGGAGCGAACACAGGGGGATCGTGGGGCTGAGTTTCCATTGCCAAGGACACTGAATCGTGTTCGCTCCGCACATGCGGGGGACTTGTAAATACTGCGCAGCAAAAATCAGACCTCAATCACCGGCCCCGGACTGGAGGGCGGCCTCGGCCCTCGGATGTCAACTACTTCTATGACGGATATCACAAGTAGGGAGGCTATAAAATACCCCGCATGGGTTCAAGGGCGCACCCAAGAATAGGTAATAGCTTATCTACAGGGCGCAAGACATCACCTTCATGCACGGTAGGTAAGTTAGTCCCCCCCAGGCCATCCACCACAAGTTCAAAGCCGCCGCGGAGACCCGCAAGTAACACATGCAAATATTAGAAAAGGAATTGGATCCTGCCCCACACCATAACCAGACAGAAAATTGCACCTAAGCCAACTGACACTCACTGCGGGCGGACGCCGAGGTAGCATTTCTCGAACTCTAGCCCTAGCAATTTCCGTTTGCAGACCGGTTGAATCAACGTGGCAAATGTCATACGAGGATGCATGGAGACCTTCCTAGTCCACTTAGACCCATTTCGTTTATAGGTGCTCACCTTTGGCGTGCACAGCAGCACTACATTCCTAGCTTAATGTGTGTTATCAGAGTGGGCGCATATCTGAGATGCCAGAAGCACCTAAAGCCCTGCCATTGCGCAAACAACCAGACCAGTCGATGACAGACTACTGTGGGGCACAGTTGCACGATCTAGACCCATTTTAGCGCTGGAGCTACGTGATTACCAGAGAATCTCAGAAGAGAATACTGTACAGCCTGATGATCGAGAGCGGGGGCACCAATACCGGTACTCCACTAGCGGAGAGAGGTGAATCTAGCTCGCTTGAAACACTCCGCCATACCCCGAGGCCCAACCAGATGTGCTGCGATAATTTTAGCACGCCAAACAAAAGTAGCCCCTGGCGGAATCCGGAGGGCAAAGACAGGCGCCATGTAATCAGCCATAACCAACCTTAACGAAACACTCCAACACAGAACCAAAGAGGTAATTTAATAAACTATACCGAAATAACGAGTAGGGCATCGCACGGTACGAGTTGATAACATGATGCAATCATCCACATTACACCCGTTCGACAACCACTCTTCCCCTGTTGCCTCCATGGTCCCTTGCCTACACATAAGCGGGAACTCATCATTTCCCCTCCTCCGCACCCCCCCCACTCACATAAAGGCCACCACAGTGACCACACAAGCACAATTATCACTCGCAGGAGCCTTAGTACCCCAGCCTACAATCCCCCCCGCAGCGCCCAAGGCTCCCACGTCCTCCCCCTCTCATAAATATACCCCGATATCCTCCCATCCCCAGCAGCACCCCATAACCCTCACTCCACAGCACCAACACATGTCTCCCCAGCTTCCAATTGCACAGTGCGTGTGTCCGGCTCGTTAGAAACGAATGCTCCGGAGGCGTCCCGCTGTCTTATATAAATGGCTTTTGTAAGGTGCCCGTCTATAGCCAGGTCGACGCATGCGCTCAACGGGATTCGTGTGATATACAACCCCCGGCGGCTTCTATACGGTGGACCTCGGCGGGGATGTCCGGTGGATGTGGGACGTTAGCCGTTCCTTCTCCCTGGTCATCAGTCCGGTCGGAGATCTCCACAATTTGAGACCAGATAATAACTATCACGGCACCCACCCCCCACATCTTCCCCCAAACGCCCGGTAATCCATGACTACCACCTAAATTCCCAATGACCAAACTCCCCCGCTTAGGTTGAGCGTAAGAAGGAACAGGCTGATGAAAGAAGTTACAAGCTTGTTGCCGATCGCTCGTGAGTGCTGCGGATTTTCCGGGACCATAATAGGTTGATCTAGTACTTTAGTGGTTACGGAGAGGGTTATGCCGACATGTCTTTCCTCTATTACCACGGGAGTGCGCCGTACGAGTACAGAGAAATGAGGACGTGCGGAGGAAAGCGGAGAGATACACAGATTAGTGATCCACAAAACGATCAACATGTGTTACTTGTGCTTCATTTATACACCTATCTTTGCCGTTAGTTTAGTGTTAGAGAGTAAGAATGCAGTTGTAGAAGTTACATCTCCTTCCCTTCCTACATAGTGCCCAAGTTCCAAGCGAACCCTCCCATTCTACCACCCACCGCTATGCTATCCATTTCCCCACTCTAGCACCGAGTAAGCAAACTGCGATTGTGCCACCGCCTTTGACGAGTTTGCCTTTTGTAACCATAGCCTGAGCAGCAGCCCGCCCTCTCTTGCGATTGCATTCCCCATCGCGGCTCCGTAGTTGCCTCTTTGAAATTCCTTTAGTGATGAGATTATCATATGGATGTTTCTCCCGCGCGTGCGCAGTGATACGGGTGACGCTGCTGCTGTGGAACTCCTAGAATTGCCGGAGGAAAACGTGGAGAAGGGTGAAATGGGGACGTACAGTACTACCCGTCATAAATATCGAAAAAGCGGCTTTGTACGGGGAGTGTGTAGGGAATTGTTCCGACAAGGCGGCCAAGCAGCTGTCTCCTAGCGGGAGGGCAGTTGCCTCGTCCTACGCACCGCCTCGTCAGTAATCAAGCAGCAATCCGGCAGGATGATCATTTCGATCCGAACCGTACACGTACTAGTGCCTAAGTAAACGAAGTAAAGTCAGACCCCACCCTCGCAGCTCCGAGTCCACCAGCCTCACCGCTTCCGAGTTCGCGTTGCCCCCCTCCTCCGCTCTCCCCTAACATCTTATGATACCCATTCCCTATGCCCACCCTCATACCTATGCTCGCCCTCATACCTATGCTCACGACCCTTCGCACAACCAATCTCAACACCAACCTCTCTCTTCAGCACTTAACAAGCCCACCCCAATAAAGCCGTGCTTTCATTATGGGGCCCAGAAAGACCGAGGTCTTGGGCAGTGCAGCATATAGTGCTCCACCCGCCATCGTGTGTTCAGGGTATCATCGTGAGTTGTAAGTTGTAAGTTATCGGCAATTAACCTAGAGAGGATGTATGCACGTATCAAGCTCCTGGAAGTCTTAGGAGACCACCCCAGTGCCCTAGCATTTCCCAAACGAATAGTCCACGGATATCTGTTAGGTACAGTACACTCCGAAACCACAAAGAACTCAAACTCGGCATGCGGATAATAAATATGCTTCACCCTCACACCCATGAAATCTGTTGATAAACCAATTAACTAATAAACACCAACCATCCAATGAGTGTAATGCTTCAACCATCCTTTGCCATCGATCCCTCGAAAGGCATGTTTCGGCAGCCCCTCCCACTCATTGGTAAGTAATGCGCAAAATAAGGATGAGGTCATCCGTGTTGGTTATGGGCAGACAGGCAGCAACGATCGATCGACTCACTCAACAAACCTGAGGCGGACGCCGCTCGCAGCGACCGCGCGAGCTGGCCATGGGGTAGGGGTGACGGAAGGAACCGGATTAGACTGCCAGCTCGGAGGATCATCGGGATTCGGTCGTATACCAGTGCCGACTTACCAGCATTTGTTGGTTGGTCCGTAGGATACGGTACTCCAGCATAGTGATTGTTGGACGGGCAGCGCACGTGGTGGCGAAGCGAGATTCTCTGTAACTCGGCCAATGCTGAGACCGCGCTCGCAGACACACAAGCAGTAGTCTACCAACAAGGCGAAACAGACAATTAGACCGTCGACTCCAGATTTCTAGGAACCAAAATAGCATCCCAATCGAGCGCCATGGCCTCCCCAAAGCACCTGACGAGTCGCGATTCTCTCACCGATCCGTCTACAAACACAACAAACAAAGAACCTTCCACCCTCCATTCCATGCATTTGCTAAATAAAGCACGACGCAGTCACCAAATATCACTCGAAATTCTGAAACAATCACCCTCGAAAGTGAATAGCACTCGAGTGAGCAATGATGAACATGCCTAGAATGTTCATGAAATGGTTTGTTTCAACAATATAGAGAACTAATGTTTCAAGATAAACAAAGCGGAGTAGTGCCTGAATGTTCAAGGTCATTCAGAAAGGTTATAAAAGCTTCCGTCTCCGTCGAGAAATGGTTCGGCGATACGATTGATCAATAACAGTTTTTACAATAGATTCCCTTAACCTTTGCATATATACATACACAGCATTCCTTTGCTCTACTTTTTCATTCCTACTTTACTCCAAGTTACTTTACTTACTCCGCAAGAACGATGCATACCCTCTCCACCCTCCTATTTTTCCTCCTCCCTCTTGCCTCAGCGCACATAGACCTAAAGTACCCCGCCCCCCTCAACCACCCCGAAAACCCCAATACGAACGCGGGCACCGCAGACTTCAACTACAAAACCCCCATCACCGCCGCGGGATTCCCGTGCAAAGGCTACCACAGCCTCCTCGGTACGCCGGCCGGAAAGTCCGTGGCGACTTGGGCCGCGGGATCGGCTCAGAACTTCACCATTGGCGGAACAGCGGTGCACGGCGGCGGGAGCTGCCAGGCGTCAATCAGCGAGGACGGGGGGAAGACGTTCCGCGTCGTCAAGAGCTATGTGGGTGGGTGCCCAGCAGTTGGAAAGGCTTTTGAATTCGTGGTCCCGAAGGAGGCGAAGAGTGGGGACGCGCTTTTTGCTTGGTTGGTTTTCTCCCCACTAAGCATTTTAATCTTTAACCCTTGCTAATTTGGGCGGTGCAGGACTTGGTTTAATAACCTTGGCAATAGAGAAATGTACATGAACTGCGCAGCCGTTACGATCTCCGGTGGCGGGGACAGAGGACTCTCAGGCCTTCCCGAGATATTCCAGGCGAATCTAGGCAATGGGTGTGAGACCGTGCCGAATAGGGACCTGCTGTTCCCTGCTCCTGGAAATGATGTCGCCATTGTGAATTCGGCGGCAACTGCGCCCGTGGGGCCATGTGAATTCAATGCTCCCGCTGGAACTAACCCTTCGGCCTCTGTCCCTTCGAGCTCTTCTGCCTCCTCTGGGTCCTCCGCTACGGCTACCTCCGCCACCTCTGTCTCCCTTTCATCACCCGCGGCTTTCGCAAACCCAACCGGCTGTCTCTGTATCTGTGGCGGCCCCAGCGGCTACGCAGCCAATATCCTGCCGATCTCCGCCGTCGACAATATAGTTGACAAGACGCCCGCTGCCTTCGTCATAGACCAACTTCCTACCATTACCGAGATTGCCCCCTACTCCGTGCATACCGGTTCCTCCAACTCTACTAATTCGGTTACTTTGGCTTCGGCTAAGGGCAAACCTCCTGCCACCACAAAATCCCCGTCGCCCGTTGGCAACCCAAAGCCGACAGAAACGATAGTTAAGATTTCCAGCAGCAGAGGAGTGAGTGTTACAAGGACGTCACTGTCTGTTCGCCAAGAGCCGACGGGGGTGAAGCCCGGAACATCGTATAGGCCCCGGAGGTGGTAGATAGACTTGCAGAGTCAGAGTCTGCTCTGGTACTTTAGACTGCATTTCGAAAAAAAAGCTCTTTTAGTTTTTATTTTTATTTTTCCCTTTGCTTTTACCGGCCGGAGGAAGTTCTTTCTTTATTTCTTTCTTTCCTGCCCACCTCGGTCATTTGATCCCCTTTCTTTTTCCTCGATTTATTCATTTATTGCATTGTTAGTACTCGTACGGTACCGGTACTTACTCACCCCAGTCCCTCCTTCCTCCCTTTCCTTCTGCTCCTTTCCTTCCATACTTAACGCTCACTACTATATCCACACTCCCTACCCAACACTCCCTAACTCATTCATTCACTTCGTCTCATTTCGGCATCACTTGCACAAAATAGACCATCCATTGCGTGGCTCATTCTGTCCTTCCTTCCTCCTCCCCTGCTTTTTCCTTCCCTCGTCCCGAGGGACTTGCCACCCCCTTCCCCTTTGTATCCCAGCGCATTGAACAACCACACTCCTTCTCAAGCTTTATCTATTTATATATATAGTCATCTACTAATTACGATATTTACATTCATGATCGATCCCTTTCGCGGTACTCATAGCAGGCATGAGGATCCGGAAATAGGGGCCCTTAGTTTGTATCGCCGCTCAGTACACAGACATATTGTGAATCCTTGTTCTCCGGTACCCCTGCCCGATACGAGGCGCTGATACCATGGTGCTTATTCTCCTTTTTGATTGTTGTGACTTCCGTGTTCGCAACTTACTACTCCCTACCGTCAGTACAGTACTACCGAGAGTACAGTTATTGTCGGACGCGTAGATGGGCAGGGCGAAACTGGGGGGGTGGCGGACAGGGGCATTTTGTGGGCAGAAAGTGAACTCGTCAAAGGACCAGTAGGGTAACAAAGATCGCTCATTGTAGACAACCCTCGCCCGCCACCCGCCCGCCCTGTTCTCGCCGTACCCCTGGTACTCGAGTACTTGTAGAGACTGCATCAGATTAGATCAGATTATGTTCTCGAACTTGTGAGCGTTGGGTCACGACATGAAGAGTGCCGCATATTCTAGCGAGAACCAAAGAAGAGGCCCCGGCAGATAAAGCAAAAATGTAAGGCGTGCAGTAAGCGTCTGACATGTGATCCCGTGGTTGAGGTTTTGTGATGTAGCCAATGCCCTAAAAAGCCGACGAAGGGTTTTTTTTTTGACACATCTGAATTGAATAAGCTCCCCATTAGACCTGCCCCAATACAGACCAGTAACAAGAACCACAACCAAGAACAACTACCAAGGGTTACAAGTACAAGTACCAACTACTCTTGATTACACCCAGGTTAATCACTAAAGAACCGGAGTTGATAGCGTCAAAGAAGAGCGATTTTTGTGTAGCAATATGGAAGGCTTTCCTCCCATCGATAACTCTGACTGTCGATTTCAATCGACTACAAGGTCGATATCAGATGCTATGCATCATAGAACGATAGGCACTCCCTGTCTTAGCGAAAAACTGTATGACTCGAGATCGTAATACGATTACGGTGCGGTAGCACTGTTGTTAGGAGGAGGTTACCTCGTCATGTGGAAGTTCCTCATGTCTAAGAAAGGATCTCCCTCCCCCCCACCGGCATATTATGCAGAAAATTTTCGCGCCAAGCTATCCATCAGGTATCATATGATATTATGATAGAAAGTTCGACAGGAAACGCCCCAGCTCACACCGCGATCAACCAGCGGGAGGGGTCCTGCAAGATACTCGAGTATCTCCCGTACTGCTGCATCCGCACGATATCCTATTATTCACACGTGAATCCCGCACTCCACCCCGCTTCGTCGTACTGTACTCGGATACCAGGGCTAGTCCGCGAACACAGGGCTGACAAAGCTAAAGACGATATTAGGAATAGCGCACGCACTAAGGGGTGTGTGTTGAAAACCAGAAGAATTCCTCGAACGCTTTCTGCTTTACTATTGGTTGAACTATCTATTCAAGGTTTCTATTGGATATTTGCCACTTTAGCTCATGCTCAGAATAAATCCTGGTGTTCGCGGACTAACCCTGACACCCGAGTACTCCCAACCCCCCCCCGCCAATTAGCCCAGTCATACCAGCGCGACTGGCAAACGCGCGCTCTGAATTTATCACGGAGTCGCCGTTCGTTTCCCTCTCTTACCGTAAGATCCTTCAGTGCGCCCTCAGATTATCAGCAGAAGTCAGCACATGCCAGGTTTAGCTTAGCGGATTTTCGGATGTCGTGGATACAGTTTGACGGACCCGACAGGTCTAGACTCTAGAGTACTCGTACGACTCTGCAGTATTAGAAAAGGACTAATCCTTCTTAGGAGCTTTTTTACCTCTAAGCCCGGTGATTAGGGTGGCCCGCTAGAGATAGCGAATTACCGGCACCGGCACTGGAGATCTTGCGGTACCGGGGCCGGAGATAGTTCCGAGTGAGTGGGTGTGAGGCCGGGTTTGCCCCGAGATGGTCAGCCTCGCTGGGGCTACCCAGGGTATGGGTCTGGTTTGGGGCTGGAGTTTGAACCGGGGTTTGGGGTCTTGGGGAGAAGGAGAAGACGGAGATGTCCGAGCAATGTGGTGGAAAGAAGAAGTTTTGTGTCGGTAGTTGTGGGAACGGCAAGCCTGGTTTGCGGGAGGAGGAGGGAAGAGGCTATGCGCTTGATACCCTGGCGCGGGAGATTCCAGGCTATCTACAGTATGCACGAGAAGTGCTGCCCGGTATGCTGAGCGTGCTCTGTCGCTGGGACGACTTTCATCGTGGCTTAGTAATCGTGTTAATTTGCCAAGAGGGTGCATTTTCTCTGGCTATAGCCCACGTGACCAATGACTAATTCCGGCGAGGTGAGTATCATACAACTGAACTCACTCTGGCAAATATCTATCAACGGCTTTTGCCAAGGGAATTAATAGCAATTAGGGCCTCCCAAACATTCTCCTGCTCCCAGAAAAATCCTGACCTACCTCTAACTCCAATACTCGCACCCATGTAAAGTTGAGATATTCCTATTCTCTCTCATCAATGTGCGGATCGTCCGCTGAATAGTCTCTCATGGGGTCTTGACGAATAGCGAGTGACGAACAGGGGTATTTGGCAACGAAAAATCGAATTCGTCAAAGTAGGGCAACAAAAAATACCTGCGAGTGATCCCTGTTCGTCACCCGCTGCTACAAGTATTCGTCAAGACCCCATGAGAGACTGTGATAAAGTCATAATTCTCATTAGAGCGCTAGTTGAAAACCCTCTGGTAGTTGGAGACGGACAATGCTTCCTTGGCTAAGTACGGTGCTCCGGTTACAGACGTCTCCCCATAGACTACTGCAGGGCACCGTGAGCTATCATGTGTTGCTCAATATTACACGTGTATATTAGGTCAGAACCTTTTCTTCTTCGCAATTACAAGTTCTTCAAGGCATGAACCGATTCTCCCTCCCTCCCTATCACCCAATCCCGCCCGGATCAAGCGAGAGGAGAGTGGGGGCTCTTGACGCACCAGAGATAAGATCACAAAGGACACTTACTGACTCGCTTGTGCAACGTTTCGGGATGTCAGTTAACGAAATGAGAGTCCGTTTCTTTTTCTCCTCCTCCCTCGCCCCGCCCCACCCAATTCCGTGGATATGGCGCCGAGTACGGTACGGTGCGACTCTAGCAGACTGTGTTTGTACCAAACTGGACTGAAATGTCTCTTTTTTGTCTTTGTTTTCCCTCTCCCTCCCTGCATCCCCTCGATTGCTTCGATCACAGCGTCGCGTCGAGGGGTACCGGCAGCTTGGGCGTGTGATTGACGGACTGGGGTCGAGGGATGCAGTACTTGAAGTCGAGTGCCAGTACTCGAGTAGGGGAAAAATGGCTCACTTTCCGACAGGGAATAGGTAAGCCACAATGGTTGCAATGGGATTTGGGAAAGCTTTGAAATACCGCCGTGGTAGAAAGTGAAAAGATGGGCGGAAAGAGAGAAAGAGGGCCCGAGCGGGTGAGGGGGTGGTTCGCTCTTCATACCGACATTTTGGTCGGATGGTGAGATGTCGATGGCACGACAATACAGTTGAGAAAAGGGAAGAGTTTTGAGCTGGAGTTGAAATTAGAAGCACAAGTAGCCGGCAGCGTATGGTGGTGCGGTGGTATCGTGGGCAGGAATTGATTGTTCAGTGTGGAATTTCATTCGGACGGTGCACGATCTACTCGTATGGGCATTCCTTGGAGGGGGCTTACCGGTATTGAATTATCTTGAAATGGTTGGAAGGAGGAATGGCCTTCTTCGTCTCTTCCTTCTCGTGGTGTGGTGCAGCGTGGGCGGATATGATAGATGTGGTGTCAGGGCGGGGATACTCGTGCCAATACTACCTAAATTTTGCCAACAACTTTCTCACCCTGGCACTAGACATTACTCCCGTCCGTAATAAATTAAGTTACAACTTGTACGATCGCAATTACGAGTGGGATAAACTTGGAAACTTTTGACAAATAAACAAGAGCAGTCAGGAAGGAGGCCAGGAGAGAAAGAGCGGTGCGATCTCCCCATTTATTTGTGTTCTAAATGGGCTGTGGGCATCCATCCCGCCCGTTCAGTTCAACAATCCTAAAAAAGAGATTTTCGCCAATGCGGTCACCACAATTCTCCGGAAACCAAGCACTGGGCCATTTCCCAAAGGGGCAAAGTTTCTCAGCAGCGCTTGTCCTGGCCCAGTGCCTTGCGTCATGTAAATGTGCTGTGCTCGAATAAAGTGGTTGAACCTTATGGCCGGGCCGCTGGGACCCGCAGGGATTGAGGAAGGGGATGACTTTTAGGGAAGATCGGAGTCAGGTCCTGTTTATGTAAGGAAAGGGGATGGCTGATGGTGAGGGCGATGATGGACCGATGGACTGATGGATGGATGGACAAATGGATGGATGAATGGGAAGAAGCGAGGAGGAATGGGAAAATAGGAAAATGGCCGTGCCTGCGTCATGCGATGTTACAGGTAGAATCCATCACGGCTTGGAGCTTCAGCTACTCTCTACTCTGGGACGTCCTTTTGGGGGCGGTGTTGGAGATGTGGAATGAGTGAATGGATGAATCAATGAAGGGAGGGACGGGCGTGCCCTGACGGAAAGTCGTTGGATGTACGAGTACTTGTAGTGTCATATCATGCCCGTGTCCGCTTGTGAGGGCGGTAGGCTTTGCCGTGGCGCACAGGGTGTGGACTTTGTGGGAGGTGGCTGTATGGGTGTTACTCGAGTACCACCGCACACTTATTGTGTCCATGACAGAGATGGGCAGGGTGCGGTAATTTGAGGTTGAGCGTTGGAGGGTGTGGGTCTTGTCTTCCCTCTTGGGTTGTTGCTATTTTGCCTCCCCGAAGGTTCTGCTCAACCTTACTGGGTCAAGTTCGGGGGGGGCTCAGCTTTTCAATCGAGTCATTTGTATCGCATCGTGGTTTCTCCTTCTATCCTTGGGGTCAATATATTGATGGGTCGTGGTGAATATGGGACGAAGGTGGTAATTCGGTTGCCGCTCGGAGGCAGGATCTGGAGGAGAATGGGATGGTTGGTTGTAACCTGCACTTGGGCTTGCTTGCTTACCGTAGCTGAGGACGGGGGGAGCAGGGGGAAGGAAGATCCAGCCCAGCCTGCTGCCTGCCAGGAACAGAGTTGATCCCGACCACTTGCAACCACTTCCCTGAACTCACCCGAGGACCTCAAACCTTGCACCTTTTCGTCATTGCACCCTCTCCACTCACCACACCAAAAATTCAACACTCCTTTTCCTCCTCCTCCTCCGCCTCCGCCTCTCCCTCCTCCTTCAGTGTTCCCATCCCACATCGCAATCTGGTGTGTTCGCTCATTCATTTTCCTTTTTCCTTTTTCCTTTTCTCTCTCTCTCTCCTCCTCCTCACACCTCCTCAACGCCGTCCGCTCCGTCGGGTTCACTCTTTACTAGTAGCTCTCCTGCCTTTGTTGTGTCTCTCATTTTCTCTCTGCGAACGGCAAGGTGTGTGTGTTTGCGTGTGTGTGCCTCTGTGTGGTGTCAGAACTTCCAGAGCCTCACGTCAGAGAAAAAAAAAAAAAAAAAAAAAAAAAAGTACCAAATCAAAACAAACCCAAATACTAACCGATCCACTCCCCCCCCCCACCCTCTGAATCCACGACACAGTTAGCCCTTTTTCTTACAACACCTTCCTACTTCTTGCATACCTTCCCTTTGCCGAATTTCGTCGGCTCCAATTCGTCTATCGTAGGGCTCTACTCGTACGTGGCAGCGAACAAGGCTATCACCACGATTACGTGCATTGATCTGATCTGAAGACGAGGCAATTCGCAACAAGAGGGTAGATTTTTTTCGTCAGCCTCCTTCTGCCTCTAATATACTAATCCGAGAGCCGCCTGTGCCAGTCCCATCCATGACCCTTTCACCTCTCGCGTAAGAAATCCAGAGAGTAAATTTTGAGATCCCTCCTGGTCGTTTGTTGTGCCAGGAAGGGGATTGGGAGAGGGATCAGGAATTTATCGACAGGCATTATGGCGGCTTCGACACCACGCCCTCAGTTATTGGCCTCGGTGCCCTCGACCGAATCATCACCACCTCCCTCCCCAGTTCCGCTGTACGCTTCTGCTTCGACACAGCAATCCGGTGGCGTCGAATTTAATCACCATCATAGACATCAATTTCTGCCTTTACCTTCTCATCAACCCCTTGCTGGATCAACCTCCGATCGTCCCAATATACCTACTACTACTACTTCCCTCCGCAACCAGTCAGCTCGTCCACGCCTTCCAGGTCGACAGGAGACTCCGCCCTCCCCTCCCAATTCAGTTCTACTTGATCAGTCCCCAACCTCTCCATCACAGCTTACACTTGCAGAACCTATTGCAGAATATCCCTCCTCACATCAATCAATTACTGGAACAAATGTGGAGGGGCCGGGAGTTACTGAGCATCAAACGCCACCTCCGTCACTAAAGGATAGGCTTGCCCGGGCCTTTAAGGGCCACAAACGTGGAGAATCCGATGTCAGCATGTCCACGAACATCAATCCCAGAGACGGTGCTTCAACATCGAATCATCGTCGTGGTGATTCCGACTCGACTACGATCACTTCAACTGTCGCCGCGGCCCAAAACATCAAAGATAACAACGCTGTTCTCCAAACCTATACAGCCAGGACTAACCTGGGATTTTCCCCCACAAGACCCGACTTTTACTCGCACCAGTGGGCCTCACCGATTCGTCCCAACAGTCAAAATCACTATACTTACGGCCATGGGGGCACAAAGCGGAGGATTATGAATGGGGGAGAAGTCCGTGTCGAGATTCTACCGCATCCGAGCGTGATCGTAGAGAGAAGCGCGCATGATGAAGAAGAGGAACCCGATTTGTTTGAGGAATACGAGGAACAAGGGAGTGGTGATGTTCAGAAAAGTCATGGCGTCAATCATGTGAGTGATGCTCGGCATGAAGACGGATACCTTATCGGGGTGCCGAATTCCCTTCGCCATGGTGACCAGCGTTCACAAAGCGACCTCGACGATTACCTTCCACCGTTGAATCGTAGTCCGGCAACTATGGGGGACTCTTCACCACGCAGCCAAACGGCAACCACTTTCGAGACCGGGCTCTCTGGCGACAACGATTCTTCGGGAGATAGCCGGGAGCGTAGGTATGCCGAAGAATCAACGGTCTCTTTTGGGTTCGAAAACTTCCACATGGGGTCTGAGAGTGATAGTTACTTTGCCGGGCTGCCGAGTCCTAATCCCGACAGCGTGGACTCTGCGCGCACGGGCCTCTACGGCTCGAGTGGTATGGCAAGTAGTGGGGTTTTGGCTTCCATGAGCCAGGGAGATCTTAGCGCACAAGGAAGGAGTAATTCATCGCTCGGGGGCTACACTGCGAGTAAGAGTAGTGGTGGTGTTGCGGCTAGGCCAGGATTGAGTAGGAATCATTCGAGTAGTTCTCACCTTCTGGCTCGCCAGAGAGGGACCCAAGTGCCTGGCTCAGGAAGTAGCCCGATGGAGGATGCTCTTGCCAAAGAGCTAAAGAGGCTGAGTAAGATTTCGGCCGGAAGTGGCGTTAGTGGCGTGGCTATTGTTGTCACTTCAAATGGCCCCGCTTCCAGCGTTGGCGAAGATTCCGACGATGACGCTGACGCTGACGGTCGGAGGTGGACCAAAGAAGAGAAGGGCAAGGGGAGGGCTCCTCGTTCTGTGGATGGTGGTAATGGGGGTATGCCCGGACGTAACGGAAGTGACGTACGGCTTGGGAACCATGAGGGGCGCCATCGCTCGGGAAGTGGGATTAGTGGAGTTAGTGGGTGGTCTTTGGAAGGTCAGAGTAGTGGGGCTGGTAGCGGCAGTGAGGGGGGAGATGATGATTCGAGGGGACTGCTTAAGGGTGTTGATGAGACTAAGAAGCGGAAACTGAAATCTCAGGTGGCTCCTAAAGGAGTGTTGGTGCATGAGGGAGATGAGAGATACGATTTGTGAGTCCCCCTTCCTTCAAGAAGTCATGCATATTAGGTTTGAAGGCAGGCTCTAACTATGGACAGCGTCTACCGCATGCGCCGTACTCCGGATGAGACGCCCATCCTGGTTCCACAGTATACCTTCTCGGCTGAATCTTCTTTCCCTAACCGCAACGCCCTTACTTTGCCGATACCTGCCAAGACCTCGTCCCCTAACCTTCGCGGCGCAGATCACATCCCTCTCGCTACGCGCTACGGCAGCTCTCCCATTACAAAGCCTGAAGGAGCCATTGTCCGATCTCCCGATCTGAGCGATTCTTACTATGGCGGTATGATACAGGGCGACCAAGCTGATAACGCTTCTGCTCACTCTGCAAGATACTCTGGATCGCATAAGTCGGTTGCTCAATCTATGAGTGATAATCGGATTGGAGAACTGGTCCACCCCGCCCATAGGCAGGCTTCGCGTGCTTCTCAACATAATAGAGGTGTGGTTTCAATGGGAAGTCTGGAAGGTATCACGGGGATTGGTTTAAGAGCAATGCCCTCCTCGGGGCTTTCTGGAGGCAGATTCGTTGGTAGTAGTTTGGCCGATACCAGTGATATAGGCCATCCCCTCGAAGATACTACTGCTGAGAGGGATATTAATCCGAAGAGAGTCCGAATGAGCACCAACCTCGACGAGATTACTCCTGCCCCTCAACATTACTTTGAACGTGAGCCTAAAGTTCAGAACAAGCGTAGGAGTTATCGTCTTCCCGCTCTGGGTTCCCGCCCTATGAGACCAAAGAACTTGCGTAGGAGCATGACTCCGCATCTTTACGCCCCTAGGCCACTGGGCGATTCCTGGAAAGATCTTGCTGACGTTGAGAGCTTGCCTGATAACGAGCAAATCCTTGAGTACAGAAAGAGGGAAAAGAAGGCTGGGAGACTCCTCCTCGGGTTTTGCATGCTTTTCCCTCCTCTGCTCTTGGTGGTTGCTTGGGGAGGGTTTGATGTTACGGTTGAGGGGTGGACTTCTGGTCAAGTTAAGGGTGTCGGAAAGGTGGAGAAGAGGATGGCGGCCTGGGTCGGTGGTACATTTGCAGTCTGTGTGGTCGCCGGTATTATTGCTGGTGCGGTGGTGGTTTCGATTTAGCTTTCACTTTTCCTTTCTCATCACTGGGCGGTTTCCCTTGAGTTTGGGTGGGTGGTGCATTTGTTTCTGCGCATTGTTTTTCTTTTTCCATTCTTATACATTCTAGGGAGCTCTTTAGGGCATTGGTAATCTTTTTTTTCTTCCCTTTCTCTTCTAATGTAGATAGGTTTACGAGAAGCTGTTGCTGGAAGGAGGATGGTTCCACCTTTTCTAGAGCAGAAGGTTGTGGTGGGGTCCTGGAAAGCGTGGGGGAGGCGGGAGATGTATTTTATGCGAGTGTAAGATCTATATTGGAGATGAAGCATCTGTGGGATGAGCGAGAGGTATTTCGGAAATTCTGAAGGGGATGGGATGCTGGCGGAGAGATCTTGAAGGGGGAAGGGGAGATTGGGGGGGGGGGGGGGGGGGGAGGTGGGGGGGTTTTTAATTGG
>Ga0307513_10001315_pt1 | contig 35920 bp, 45 predicted proteins | sample 15_EM_MG_FD_202174 | JGI IMG/M metagenome (GOLD analysis project Ga0307513, IMG submission 202174) | Populus trichocarpa ectomycorrhiza microbial communities from riparian zone in the Pacific Northwest, United States - 15_EM | ecosystem: Host-associated > Plants > Roots > Unclassified | place... | reverse complement strand
CTCACTCTCGACACCAGGCTCGGTCATGGCGGCGTGCCCCAGGATAAGGAAGGCAGACGCGCCGATGATCCAAAAGATGGTGGCGAAGGGAGCGGCGAACCAGAGAAGTGGAATACTGCACACCAAAAGAATGTTAGAACTGCCTTTGTACCTGTGAAGACAAAAATAGTACCCAATAAGAAAAAGACCAGTGTAAAGGTGCTTTTGCCTGTAGCAAGTGGTCAATCCATCGAAGGTAGCCCGGGATAGCTCTTGCTCACGTCACAGTTCGATCTCCAACTTGTAAGGGTTCTGGAGCTGCAGTAATCACCCATTCAGTCCTGGCCGTCATGGAGGTTTGAGCAGAGGGGCAAACGTACCCCACTTATTGATTGCGATAAATCCACCACACAGGAAACCAATGGCAACAAGGAGCGTCGGATTGGTGACAAGTGCGTAGACTGCGAGGATGGCCATTACGATGAGATAATTTCCTAGCGCGCAATAATATGAGTACAACGTTGACCTCAAACCATAGTATTATGGTATTTCCATGCCGTGGTTTGATGCTTACCGCTGAAATGGCGTGTATTGTAGGTGATTCTCGTCACTGCCGTGTTGAAGTCGGCTGGCCGGGAGACACGATTCGCGTCGAAGAACTCCCCAAAGGGCCTCAGAGCACTCAAGCGAGTCTCCTGTAAGTGGTACAGATATCTTCGATAAGTCCGACGGGTCTGTTGAGTAGATGTCACGTACCCTGATGTTCTTAAGGGTTTCCTGGGCACGGAAAATGACCTCCATATCGCACTAAGATGGACAGTAATTGTTGGGGAAGAAGGAACGAGAGCGAGCGGGTGAAGGGTTGAGGTGGCAGCGGGCCAAGTTTGCAGCTTTATGTTAGGGTTTGCAAAGGAGCAAAACTGCGGCCGCATTCTCGAGTCCACGTCTGCCCGAGGCCACATCGATTCCGGAGCCACGTAACTACTATGCTGCGCAGACCGCCGACCATGATCAAGCTAGATCAGCTTGCAGTTCAGGAGGTCAAGGACGCCCTCGCCGCAAAGCGAAAAGATGAGGAGTCCATGGTCCTCGACGAGGGCGAGGGAGACAGCTCCACGGCCCCTCTTTCCTTCGTGGAACAGGAGAAACGTAGAAGGGCGTTGATGACCCAATCACAGCGTTTAGGCATCGCAGACTAGGTACGAGGTCCTGCACAGACACAAACTAAACTAATATCAAATCCTTCCACCGTAGCTGGGGTACAGGAATATCCTCAAATATAACTCGTTCGTGATAGCTCCACAACTAGATGGTGTCCCTCTGAAGAAATTCGGCACGAAACCCTGCAAACGTATCAACACGAGAGTCTATAAGAGGGGTGTTTAAACGTACTATTGAGGCTCCTCGTGTCACACAAGAGAGCCAAATCGTTTCTTCGAAGATGCTTGCAGACGTTCCGGAGTGAGTCCCATAAAACAGAAGCAGTAACACCTCGATTGTCGCCAAGACCGTCGTGTTCTTGAAGAGCGAGGGCGTCCAGGATGTGAACAGCCGCTCCCTCGTACCGCTGCAGCGTTATGTACGAGATACCCAGATTGAACCTTCGGCGAGCCTTTAATGAACTGAAAGAACCACTTATAAATCTCTCACCTCGCTCGTATGTACGTTGGATTCAGCTCGAGCGCCCGCTGGTAGTAGTAGGTCGCCTCTTCGGCGTGTCCGCCATTCGCCAAGGTAGCTCCGATCCGGTTGTACAAGAGAGAGTCGCCCGGGCGAATTTCTAATGCTACTTCAAAACAATCCTTCGCCTTATCGTATTCCTGGACCGTCGCGCTAAGTATTCTGTTTTTCTCGATGGTCACTCACTCACCTCGCTCGTGTTCAATAGGACCCCAAGGGCTATTTGAACATCTGCGTCAATGACACCACCAGGCACAGATCTCGCCATCTCGATCAAACACCCGATGAGGTCTTGCGCTCTGTCTGCCCCGGGGCGTGAATTGGCGTTGGATTCCTTCCATCTCCTCACCGAATCGGCGTAAATTTCCTTCCGGTTAATCCAACCCTCGATTGCATCATATGCAAGACTCCGGTTGCCTTCGTTCGTGTAAGAGACTGCGAGTTCCAGCCAGGCTGCAAGCAGGGAAGGATCGAGTTCAACGGCGCGTTGAAGGGCTTGGATGGCCTTGTCCTCCCGTTCGTTGGCTTGTTGCTTTACGCCGAGATCAAACCATGCTTTTGCGTTCTCCGGGTCGCGGAGCACAGCGGCCTCGTGCTCCAGAATCCCCTAAAGAAATCCTGGTTAATTCGTACCTCCTACCACTATTCCGATGTCACGTACTTGTTCGACAATGTCGTGGGTCGTGTGATGGCTCGTAGTGGAGGACTGTCCGACAAGGTACGGGTTATTTTCTTGAAATTGATACTCGTACACTCGCTTGACTCCAGTCGCAGTAGCCTCCCATTGGTCCCAAGACCTTTGCAACATATCCCATTCTTTTCCTTGCAGACCTTGCTCTTGCAATGGCGGCACAATCAACCGGGCGGATGAGGCCCCTTTTCCCGCCTCCGCTTCGCCCCAGTAGGCAGCGTATTCGCGGTTCTCCCTCTCCCAGTACGCCCCTTCTTCATCTTCGTCTATCGAAGCCACTGCATCTTGTGTAGATTCAAAATGCACTGATTTCCTACGTTGGTCGTAAGCCGAGGTGTGGTGACTAGTGTCTACCACTGATCGTTGCTGTAGACCTGTGCCTATCGGTACGTTTATCGATCTTGACTGAACTTCGCTCGAGGTGGTAGTGGTTGCATCTGATGCACGAACCATGTCGTTACCGTCGACAACGACCTCCTTATCTCGAACTTGTCGCATAAAGCTAAGGAAGGCCGAATTCTTGAACTTAGGATTCGTCGCCTCCTTCACGGCGTCAACAAGCATTCCTGCGGTGCGAGCGAGTTCGTCGCCGTCATAGGGCTTTTCTATTGGCTCTGCGTTCTCAGTTGCGGGCTGTTGTTGTAGCGATCTCGTGAGCGCAAGAAATTCTTCATCCCAGGACACTGGTGGGAAAATAAGAAGGCAAGCTGAGACTCGATAACATAAATCCCCACCCTTGCTTGACGCTTGAGGTTGTGGAGGTGTGGCCATCATCTGAGAGACTGGCGGGATCATATGGGTTCCATTGAACCGCTGACCCATGTGCATGGGAGCCATAAGGGGCATTGGGGCCATGGCTAACCTAACTTGTTATTTTCCCGTGTGAGGCAGCAAGGAGAAAACGCACAATGCTGCAGTACATTCGCATTTACCATTGATCCCTGCACAAATTGAACACCAACAGGCGATTTGGCCCTCTGCTCCTCCGCGGCGAGGTACTCCATAGCCCACCCTTGCGTAGTGGCGTCATGCTGCAGAACCGCCTGGGCCTGCAGGTTCCATGGGGCATTTCTGGAAGCCTGATTTGCATTAGTAGGAGTTTTCTGCAGCGGTAACGCCGCTGAGAGCCCGCCAAGGTCGAAGGCTTGGGGTGCTGCACCCTGCGAGAAGAACTGGGCTGCTTCCGACTGGAGAGATGGATCTCCAATTCGAGACTGGTGGAATACCTGTATATAGGTGGTTGGATTGTTTGGTTAATACTTGCAACGATGGATATGGTACCGCTCGGGATGGCCCTGCTCGGCCAGCTCCAAAGTAATCCTAATCGACCGTGTGTAAGACACTCCATACATGTATACCGATAGGAATGCTCCTGTGACAAACCGGAGCTCTCCGTTACCTGCTGAATGCCGCGATCTGTGTCCAAACGCTTGCTAAGCTGCTGCAAAGGGTTTGACGGGCCACAGTCGGTATTGTTGAGGAGGGTCCCTAGTGACATCTTCGCTTGGTGGCTATCCCGCAATCTTCCAGTTCCAGAAAAAACTCTGGTGCCGCGCGGGAGTTCAAGTACGAGACAAATCACATGTCAACCAGCGAATCGCATTGGAAGCTCGATGGGCGGATTGAGTGCTTAGTGATCTGTATGACATTAGCCCGCAGAGGGCTGGGAAATGCCGATACACGGAACGGTATACTATCGGGTTCAGGAATAGAGATATATTGAGGAATTTAGAAGACAGGAATAGATACACGCGGGTACCCGTTGGAAGAGTCCAACTCCACTATCTCGCAGTCCAACGGGTGTCCACCGATTTGCGTTTCGACGCAAGCGAAATCGATGTCCTAACGAACGAGTAAGACCTATGGGGCAGCAATGAAAACCACACGCGCTCACAGTCTCCAAACAGACCAAGGAGTGGTGCCAGATGCCCGTGTCGTAGACGACACCCTGCGCGGTGCTCGCGACAAATGCTCTGAGAGTGGACAGGTCGGGTTTGTCGTCTGAGTCGGAGCGTGAGCACCTTGAGAACATTTCCATTTCGGTGCTTACCTTCTCCGTTGAGTGCGACGATGACTAAGTACGCTCTCCCTTGCTTTGTCAATGCGTATTCACTCACACCTGCAGCGCCGACGGCAAAGAATGCCTGGTTTGTGCACGGATGCCTCTCGAGCAGCCTTATACCAAATATTTCTCCGACGGTCGCACCGATCGTCTTGGACCTGAACATCGACAGTGCGGTTTTAGCTCCCGCATCCTTGGGGTAAGACGACTTGACTGGAGCGAGTGCATGATACTTCATGGCCGAGCCTTGGTTTGCAGGGGTAACTTTGACGCCACGAGGAGCGGCGATTGGTGTGGTATAAGCCTGTACAACTTGGCCGTATGGTGCAAATGCTTCTGGAGTGAGTGGAAGGGCAGGAATAACCTTAGGTGGTACGCCCAATCCTTTGGGCGCTACGTGGATGGCCTCTTCGGGTATTAAAGAAGACTCGGCGGTGACATTTGGGGCGATCGTCGTGCTCGAGTCGGTTTCGAGCCCATCAGACACACGTTTGCCTGTGATGCGGAGACGCTTCACGCCACCGTCGGGATGGATGGTAAGCCGTACGTGGCTATATACCACGCCCTCTACGTTATGGAGCTGGAAGTGGTGCCTGCGGTGGGGGCCGAGCTTGGTGCGCGGAAGGATTGAGAACCACGCCTCCTCTGAGGCATTTGGAATATCCTGTTAAATGTTCAAATGATCAAACCGCGAATCGCGAATCGTCTAACGCGTTGCTTACCTTTTCGGATAGGGTGGCATGAAGTTCTGCGCTCTCTGGGTAATTGCCGACGAAGTGGGCAGTGTCAATCTCGGCGGCTTCAAGGCTCCCAGGGGCTCCCCTAAACCTTTGAGGTGAGACGTACGTCAGATAGCATGTTGTTTACGTACAATTTGATGATTACCCAATCTTTATGGCTGGGTTCTCTGTTACGACGCGTCTCCCAGCCATCCCCCATATCCTTCCCTAGCAGAGGTTGAGTGAGATTTACCAGGAGTGTATAATGCAGTACCTCTGCTAGGTAGAAGTAAGTTTGACCCAACACCATAGTGTTGATCAGAAGCAAGGACGGCTTGTCCACCTGAGTAGACCGAGGCAAGGTCAAAGGAAGAACCTATGTGAGGAAACACAGGCGTCACGAGCCCGTAGACGCGAAAGCGAGCCTGAGCGGTTATGAAGTCAAAATTGTGGGGTTCTTTGAAGGGTCACCCACAATGCCGCCATCGGGGAACATGTTGAGCTTGACATGACTAAATGCCTTTTGGGTACAGGGAACGGCGAAGAGGTGACGAGAGTTGGGCCCAAGGTCGACTTTAGGGAGGATTTCGACCCACTGGGAAGAGATCTGGACCAAGTAAAAAGGAGGAGGGACTGGCTTACTCGATCGTCGTCATTGGCGGGACTTGGACCAGTGTGGGAGAAGAGGGCCTGCACTGAAGCCTGTGGGGCCTCATTCCCTGCAACATGGTATGAGACATAGAGTCGACATATCGGGAATACGCACCATTGAAGTGAGAAGTATCAATGTCGAAACCAACGATGGTTCCTGGTGTTCCCAATTTGATTATGCACCTGGAGGACATTGAATAAGGAAAGCGAATGATGAGAGGCCACTCTACCACGCACCAATCGGAGGTCGGGTTGTGCCTACGACTTTCCCATCCACTGTAGAGTGCACCATTAGGACCAAACTGACCCTTGAGGCTCGGTGCGGGCTATGGAAGGGGAAATCAATAAGCCGATCAGTCCAGGAGCCCGAAATTTAGGAGTGCACTTGCCTCGACAAGGAGAAGATGGAAAGCCTCGGCAAAGAACTCATCTGAAACAGAGGCTACACTGCCTCCAAGGGCTACGGACGATATCTCTGTGGGCAGCGTCGATTCGACCGACGGACGCTGACGGGGGTGTCGATGACGGACGTACCGGTGGCTGAACCGAGTGTGGGGAACTCTTCAAGAGCTAGTCGCTGGTAGGACATAGTTGGGAATAGGAGGAGGAGACGGGAAAAGTAGGGGACCAAGAAGTTCAGCGCGGAGCGGACGGGCATGACATGGGACTGACGGCGAAGAAGCGACTTGGTCCGGTTGCTAAGTCTAAGTCAGGCTTCTGACCCGCTGACCGCTCTGACGTCTGTGGCCGTCGGTTCCAGCCTCGTAGGGGCGAAGGGGCGAGCTGAAGCTGCGTCTGAACTGGATTTGGAAATGCCGGGGGGGCGGCAGGGAGAGTACAAGAATCACATGGGCACACCTTGCCCTCACTTCCTCCCTCCATCCTCCCTCCTCAGCGTACTCATGATCGACCACCTCCTCGGCCGTCCCAGTGTCTCGTGGAAGCGCAGCCAGGTCAGCACCATCCCCGTTTGCCCCATCAGCCCACCGTCGACGCCCGCCACCAGGTCTTCCTCATCATGTTCTTCTGGCTCTGGAGGATCTCCAACGGCGCTCCAGATGGCCCACGTATATTCTACATTCGTCGCATAAACAGATTCCTAAGTCAGTCTCTACATCGCGCCCGTCACCCTCCCTGCACAACGCTCTTACACGGGCGGCTTGCCCCACAGAACGGTACACCCCGTGGCAGATTATTGTATCCACCCTCACTATAATATATGGCGCAAGACATCTCGACAGCATTCTTGGTGTGGGCTGTAAGCATTTCTCCTCGTCTCCTCTCCCGCCCATTATCACCACCCTCACCCTTGCCTCCAGCCCCCGAACCGCTGGCACGACTTGTGGGTCATGCCCCCTGCCCCGCGTCATCCTCCCCATTGAATTCCCTGTCCAGTACAGCCGTTCCTATTACCGCGCAACCTGGATCATCACGGGACTTGATGCCGGTCTGTCGTCTGTCTCCGTTCATAAACCGCCCGTCTGATCCCTGATCATAGGTTTCGCAACCGCAATGAACATCAAACCCAAGTGGCTGCGCGATACATGCGCTGTCCTCTTCTCTCTCTACTATATCTTCTATGCTAATGAAGCTGACGAAAAGGTACTGTTTATCCTTCGCATCTCTGCAATACTAATTTCTTGAACAGCTCCGTCGATTCCGTGCCACTTGTACAGTCGAGACGCTGCGAGTCACTTGGGAGAAGACAGGGAATCCCATCGTGAGCAAACATTTCTACGGATCTATAGGTTCCTTCACTAACAACACCTACAGCTACGGATGATAACATTCTTCGACAGGCCCCGCCTCCCTGTGGTTCGGCAAATCCTTATCCCTCGTCCACCAAATTCGAATCACCGCAAGCCTATCACTGCGTGGTTGTTTTGGTCGCGACCAGAGACAGAACTTGAAAGTGCTACTGACTTGATCCTCGATTTCCCTGGAGGCGGCTTTGTGAGCCTCTCACCCACCCACCACGAGGAGCGATTGCGTCGATGGGCGCTCCTTTCCGGGCGTCCTGTGCTATCTATCGATTATGGAAAAGCCCCGGAGTGTGAGCACGACCAATCGAGTGCAGTGATCGACATCGACTGAATGCATTTGTAGATCCATACCCTTGGGCAATCGAAGAGGGTTTCGATGTCTACCAGGTATTGGTTGAATCTCAAGGAGCTGCGATCGGCATGTCCGGCAAGGTCTTCAACGTCATTATGGCTGGAGATTCAGCGTTGGTCCCTCCCCTACTACTCCTTGAGGCTTCGCTGATGGTCCTTTAAAGCGGCGCCAACCTTGTTTGTGGAGTCATGTTCAAGATCCTAGAGAGCTCAAAGCCTATTCAACACCCAACGGCTCTTATCCTGAACTATGCTTGCTTGGACTTCAACTTCGGTTCTTGGATGTCAGCAACCAACCTTCGAGTCCTCAAGGCGGAAGCCTCCTCAGCGCACCTGCCCGGTGTAGCGGAATCCAAGGACCACTTCAATCACCGATCGCCCCTCTCTGTGGTTCGAGATGTAGGGGAAAGACGCCTCCGCCGTCGAAGGAGCTGGGGCAAGAGTCTCACTAGCATCGCTTCGCGGCTTTCCTCCAGCTCGATTTACGAAACTCCAGTCTCTCCCACTACACCAAAGACACCCACCAATCGTCCACGAGCCTTCACATTGACCCCCTCCGGAGACGAAGCTGACGATGAGGAGTACTATCCGCTCGAGGAGCATGAGAAACCTATCTCCCAGCGTGTTCGGTATACAGCCGAGACACTCAGGCAGCAGCAACCAGAATTGGAAGTCGTGCTTGAGGAAGAGGATACCAAGGCGAAGGAGGCTCAAAAGCAGAGAGTCGGGACTAAGCTCACAATGACCAGCCGGACCGGATACTTCCAAGATCGTATCATCACTCCTGCGATGGTACGTGTGAAACATCATCAACCAGTCTGAACGGTCTGCTCACCTTCGTGATTGTAGATGCGGGCAATGGCTATACTCTATCTTGGGGCGGGTGATCCCGATTTTGAACAAGACTACTACATCTCTCCGATCTTGGCGCCTCCGTCATTACTGGCTAAGTTCCCACCGATGCTCATGACCTGCGGCGAAAAGGACCCCTTTGTGGACGACACGGTCATCTTTGCAGGGCGTGTGCGTGAAGCCAAACGTGCATGGAAAACTGAATACGAGGAGAGGCTCCGTAACAAAGGTGCCAAATATTCGGAAGCTTTAAGGATGACCAGCCTTGACAGTGCCAAGTCACGAATTTTAAACGAGTCGGAAGATGACTGGGTACAGATGGAAATCTTTGAAGGTTGGAGCCACGGGTACCTGCAGATGACAGCCTTAATGACGGAAGCGAAGGGGGTCATCAACCGGATCGGCGAATGGGCCGATGGAGCATTCTTGCGGTTTGGACGCAGGATATTGCCTGCACAACCTCCCCGCAATCCTCAGGTTGCTCGAGAGATTTCCCCGCAGCCTGCTGGGACTCGACGCGGCAGCCATAGCAGGAGGCAAAAGCCCGACATGGACCCTGGCATTGCGTTGACTTCTGGGACGGAGACGGAAGAAGAAGGATTGACGATGGTGACCAGGAAGAGGCGAAGCCCACCGCCCAGTTTCAGTACATCGAGCACTGTGAAGCCATCTCATTCGTCAGAGGAGACTCTGGTAGGGTGTCCTGCACTTGGGGGAGGAGGTCCTGGTGTTGTTGCCGGGTACATGAACCCAGCCAAAGTGGCGATGAAAATTTTGACAGAAGCAGAGTTGATGAGACGGCGGCGGGCGGACGCTGTTGAGGGGATGTAATTGCTACCGTATCATATCCTGTAGCCGTGTATCATGTATGTAGTGGATCTATGTACTTGTTGTGCTTTATTCTTGTATGCATGGAGCATGGGCAAGGTGGTGGACAAAGGCCATCTAACTTGGGACGCCTTCGCTTTGAGCGAACTACCGAACTGGCCAACCTCAACGCCCACAAACATATGGTCAACGCCCACTTCGCTCGTCATGGACGCTCTCGACGGCCAACAAACTTCCACCTCAATGCGTGAACGTGTACCCGTCCCGCGGGTGAATCGCCGCAGCAAGCGACCTTCTCTCTCTAGAAGCATGGGAGTTGGGGAGGACAAGTTTGCGGTAGATCCCAGCTTGAACGACGATGGCTTTCAACGTATCCAGCAGCAGCACGCCGAAGCGAGCACCTCGCGGCCTTCGCCGCCGAACACCAACTGCAGTGTTGGACACAAGTCCGTGCACGAGCAGCAACCACACCACCCGTATCCCAACCACCACTCTCCACCCCATCCCATCCTCGGCATCAACCACTATACCCATCCATATACACCCCAAGAGTCACCATATTCCCTTGACCCGCCCTCCTGGTCTCTGCCCTCTCCCTCTTCCGGCGCCTTCCGTGCAACAGAGATGAAGAACGAGCCAGGCTCCTCCGGCTCTGGCGCCCAATCGCCCAGCCCACCCATGGCGCCAGCAGAGGCGATTGGCAGAGGCGCCGTGCGGCTTCCGCCCATCCTCCAGGTCGAAAAGCAGCACGTTACCACCACCGCGACACAGGCCGCAAGTGCGAGTAGGCGACGGAACGACGCCATTTTCAAATGTCCTGTGCCGGGCTGTGGCAGTACGTTTACGAGACGATTCAATCTCCGAGGTGGGTAGTGATCTCCTTCTTTCCTTCTTCTTTCTTTCTGTGCCTTCTCCGGCTCCGGTCTTTTTGACCGAGAGACACGCTGTGCTCTCGCCACAGGCGCACATGTACCTAAACTCCCAAAACTCAAAGGTCCAGCGCGCTAACAAAGTTTTCTTTTGCTCTGTGGGTTTTTGTATCTAGGTCATCTGCGTTCACATACGGAGGAAAGACCGTTCGTTTGCTCGTGGCCCGGCTGCGGGAAAGGTTTCGCGCGAAGCCACGATTGCAAACGACACCAAGCGCTGCATACCGCCAAGTCGGGCTCACACGAGTGCATTGGATGCGGGAAGAAGTTCTCCAGGCAAGATGCACTCAATCGACACCGTACGCATTTGGTTCTCGACCCTCGCGATTGGATAAGCGCGCTAACGGATTTCACAGTCAAATCCGACGCTGCGATGTTGTGTCGGGAGTTCCTCAGTGCGCATCAAGCAATCTCACACGATGGCAGCCAAACGGCGACTGCCAGCGGTCCCCACAGCCGGAGTGCAAGCTCAGAGACCCGGATGAGCGGCCAAGCCCCGACACCTGTTGTCGCTTAACTCTATCTTTTATGACCAATGTTCTTGTTACGGAATTGACTGGGTTTTAGGAATAGCATTCTGTGATTGTTCGGTGAATGTTTGTGCCCGAAAGTCTGAGTGTGTTTGCGTGCATGAGCGGTTTCTGTGCGGATATTGGGGCTGTTTAAGCGGACCTGAATCGAATATGGTCATATGGGTTATGAAACATGCGGACTCAGCACCGTGCGAAGCCATTTGCCGGTAATAAAACCCGCAGGGGAAGGCTGGTGTGCCCCTAGTGAATCCCTCTCCCTTTCATGTCCGCTCGTGGTGAGGGGCAAGCCGTCTGACCCGTAGGAACATCACTGACACCATCTCACGTACTCCAGAGACGATCTACGAGAGCCGGCCATGCAAAAGGCGAAGGATTGAGCATCCGAACGCGCCTGTCCTAAGCCCCTCATCCCCACACCGTCTCCGCTCAGCTTCTTCCTCCCAAAATACCCAGAAATGTGACTGTGATATGATACTGGACGATGAACCTGAAAAGGGCCCGAGAACGATGACGACGGTCGTGTGTGCAGGGTGCGTGTCTCGGCGGCAAAATACAAGTGTCGAGCGTGCTGACGATGAAATATTTATGCGTTCGTACAGATGCCTGCAAGTAGTCCCACTCTCTTTCATGCGCATCTGCACCTCGAGCATCCCCTTGCCACCGACTCCACCCCTCGTATCCGACACTCCAACTTCGCCTGGTTCCCCACGCACACCAGATTATTCAACCTCGGACTGCATGGAAGACCTTGGCGTCTCCGCAGACCTCCTTCGTTCCCGCCTCGCCGAGGCCGCCGCAGCTCTCGAAGTATCTGCCAACATCAAGTGCAATCTCAAGAAGCGGCGACGCGGTGATGGCTACGATGACGACGGAAAACCACCCGCTTCAAACATATATAACTCGTCTGGCTCTGATGGAAAGTTGAAATCCATGAATAATGCGCCCTCGCTCGTGTATGGTCCCGGATGTCACAAAGTGTTCTGCAAAGACTGCATTATTGAAACTCAAGATGGGTCAGTTTATACACCCTTTCTATCCTCTCTTGCTTGTTTCTGTCGTTTTCCCACTGACAACCTCTCACCTCTCTTAGACATGTAGCCTGTATCCAATGCTCGGACTCGGACTACCTCTTTGACTGACCTGTGTCTTCCTCTTATCTGTCTTTGTCCTCTGATCATTCGCCGGTGTCACACTACCGCCGCCTGTCTCGTGTTACCGTTTCCGTTCCTGTCATCGAGGGCCGCAAGTCACTCCTTCTCCCACCGTTACCCCTCCACTCTCCTTGAGCTCATACCTTTCTCTGGATAGTTTGTACTACTGGCAATCGTCCCCCAACCAAATGCCTGGGTATGGAATGGAAACTCTAGTATTTTCTTCTCCCCCCGCTATGCACCGCCCTATGTCATCACGGCTGGTGTCCAGGTGTCTTGTCTTTTGAATCAAAGTTAAGGTCGACAACGCCCATTACCCTTCCGATACCTTTCACACCCCATTATATCGGCCCGTGGCACGGACAACGCCATGATAAATTATTCTGTGTGCGCAAATCCCGTTGTCAGGGTCTACCCTGGAGATTTCGGTGTCTCCAGACTTCTCCATCCCAGCTCTCGCGCCATTCTGAGATACGACGCGTTACGAAGGATTCCCGAGTCGTAGGAAATTAGTCATGCGTACAGCACGGAGCGGAGTGACGAAGCAACGATGCACGACCCTTAGCAAACCCATGACAAAAGGCTGAAAGTGAATGTACCGGTATAGAGGACATACTGAGGAGGTCGACGTTGTGAAGTTTTCGAGTGGGAATACAATGACCATATGGCCGGCATGCCGTCCATCACGCAACACCAACTCAGACATACTGGTTCAGGGGGTCATTGCGCCCTGTGACGATTATATTGTGGGTAGGCCAGTCTAATAGAGGGTCACTACCACCGTGGCGACAGCGACAGTTTGGTCGTTCAATCGGCTCTCTCTCTCTTATCATTACTCGCTAAAGTAGCTCCGTCCATGCATCAACGCCTCTTTGCAACGAACGGGTGGCCACAACGCACACTTGGTCCTGACGATGCGGGTCTCCCTCCGCCTGTCCCCTTGGCCTGTGGCAAACTCGCGGACGTTGCTCCTCCGCACGTCCGATCCCGTGGGGCATTAAAACTGATAGACAAAACACGCCCCGAGTACCGCAAGGATCAAGGTTGGTCCGCACCGGCGATACGTAATTGCGTGCTGCGGGTGTGCCGTAGCAGATGCCCCAATCCAATTTTTTTGCCGTTTTAGACGCGTTCGCTGTGTAACTAAGACCCGAGGCATAGCTCCTATGCCTCTTCTATCAATTGCAATACCATTCGAGATGGAGGCGCGCCTGCACCCGGAGCCTGGGACGCGATAGGGCTTGAATGACAAACGCATCGATGCAGCCCTTGCTTCTGGTACAGGCGTCTAATAAGATCCACAAATTCCTAGCACTCTACTGATAGGCGCATCAGACCGAGGAACCCGACAAATTGTGACTTTATTTTCCCATGTAACACTTGCCTGCCGTCTGCACACACTGGGTCGATGCTGACACGCAGAACCATGACTACAAGTCAATAAGTCTGTCTCCTAATCGAAGCCAGTGCGGCCTGCTGACCGTCTCCACTACATCCTTCTTCATCTAGGGGGCGGATCTCCAAAATCAGTTCAAATGGTAGGGTTGCACCACTAGAAACGGCCGACTCACAGCAGGACTTATGCCATGGCCCTCGAAATAAGCTAGGAAGAATTCCTTTGCGATCGTCCCGTCGTTTACCCTTCCCAACTCAGGGAAGATCAACGCACGGCTAGAAGGGTCGCTGAAAGGGCCAGGGCGGGTTACCAAAACGTGCAGAGGCTGGTGCTTGGGCAGCGGCGAGTTCGGGAAGATGCCTTTGAGTTGTTGCATTGGCTCCTCGAGGGCCTACAATGGTTTGGGGGAAGAACATCACTATGGGGACTGTCCTGACTAAACCGGCCAAGAGTAATGACGCCTGAACCTACGTACTTCTTCTTGCTCCGCGTCTAATACACCAGTCTTCCTTGCTGCCTGGATTCGACCCCTGACAGCACGAAGGAAGCCATCCCTAAGATGTGTCAAGGAGGTCGACCTAGTTGGAACTTCACCCGAGGTCAAATGAGTATATGATTAAAGGGGAATTTGACCGGGGGTCATATCCCACCGCAGATAGCCAGGAGAATGCAATCCATAGTAGTAGGATAAGGGTGATGCCGTCACAGAGGGAGGCTTACCTATTCTAAGCGCACAAGTGGTGTTCTCGACTAAGAAACGGATCTTGTCGTCGGCATTCGCGTTTGCCGGCGGCTGTCACGACAAAAACCCACCCAGCCAGACGAAATAGACGTTAGAATGCTTCGGTTTCGCACGGGAAACGAGGGTCGTGTCCGTCCCCAAACGGTGGTTGTCTGCGGTCTTGAGAGGGAACTAGTGGGGAGGAGGACAAACTTACCGAAACGTTTCGCAAATCTGCGTAGAACCCGACCGAGTAGACATAGATACCCAGGAAGGAGACGGTCCGTACCCCACAACCTAGAAGACTGAGGGGAGGTCCTCCATTGAGGCGCAATGTCGTTGGGAATTCGACTTTGGTCGCTGGATCCTCTGTGGATTGTGATTATACTTGGATTCAGTCTCAGGCGACGGAAGAGGGCTGGCATACGGCGAGTTTTCGTGCTTGCGGGAGATTCGGCGTGGACTCTCCGCCTTGAAAAGTAATACACCCCTATGGCTATGAGGCCGGCCCCAACATAAACAGGGGTGCGCCTCGGGGTGGGATCTGCGTCTTGGTGATATTGGTTGTCCCAGAAAAGCTTCGCCTTGTTCGGTTGTTCGGCATAGCCCCGGTTCCAGCCTATTCGGAGCGGACGTTGTGGCTTCCAGACACGGTTTGAGAGAGTCAGACGAAGCCGCTGCATAGTCTTGGTGAGGTGCAAGTGGACGCCTTTGTGATCTCACGTAGGGAATGATGTGTAAAGGCATTGATTTCGGTCCAGAAGTACTTGAATAGTCTAGAGAATACAATAGGTCAAAGGAGTTCAATCTGCCTTTTCCTTCCTCTCCATCTCGGTGATTTTCGCGTCCATAGCCAGTGCCCGTTTGGCGACCTCGATCACACCAACAATATGGTCGAGTGAAAAGTCTGGAAGTCTCTCTTCGCCAAAGAAGGTCTTGATCCATTCGACTGGGATGTTGCCGTCCTTGTCATGAATCACACACTGAGCAAGTACCGGCTCGCCTCGAGAGGTGAGCCGCTGTATGACGCTTATATACGTGACTCCACGCTCTCTCTTCATTTTGGCGCGCCCAATGTCCATGTCGGTGGCTGCCACCCCGTTGGTCTCGTCGAGAAAATCTTGGATCAGTTTGGGATTCGGAACGGTCTGATCGCCTTCACGAACATCGAGGTGGACCTATCGATTACCATTGAATGAATATTCTTCGACGGAATGAATCACCCTCTTATATCTCACCAAACTGCCATCGTGCTCAACTGCATTGTGAACGTCGAGATCGGCGAGGCTGAGTTTGAAGCCGTGGGCACATTTCAGGAATCCGTTTGCGGTTAAGATACACGCCAAAAGGAGCGATAATCCGTAGACTTCTCTCAAGGCCCTGACAAATTGCAGAAACCCTATATGCTTTCCATCACGAGGGCTACTCGAGTATTAGTCGTTTCCTGAAACCTAGGTAAGGAGCAATGCTTACAGGTACCCATGATTGGCGAGCGAATTGAGGGCAGGACAGGGGCTGCGGCTGGCTCCTGCCTCGGGTGCGATCCACGGATGCATAGCGTCAGCCATTCGATGGATTCCAAGGTCGAAGGAGGGTTTCAAGTCGGGTTGTTGTTTGGCCTGCGCTTCCCCTGTCGTGTTTATAGTCCCCGGATTTCCACCTGACGTCATCCACGATGTGTGCTTAAAACTATGACCCCTGAGGAGCTTTGAGGCCATCCAGCCATCCGTCGACGAATAGCTCGAACAAGTCCGCCTGGAAACCCTCAACGTACCCTGTTGACCAGCCACATGAGCCCATCATTGGCACTCTGAGTTGACGCTGACGGTTCAGACACAAATGGGTGAGTTCAACACAATATGTATTGGGAGAGCGGCAAGATAGTAAGGTATGCCACAAGACGATTTCTTCTAAATGATACAAGAAGGTAACTTTGGCCATTTGCGCCCCGCGCATGTACAAGCAAGCAGGTCTCTGAGATTGAGTCCGGCTAGGGGGGGAGGGTTAAATGAGTGAGGGGGTATTGCTGTGGCAAGAGGATGATGTCGATCAAACAAGGAGCACTAATCCCAAAAAGAAAGCGGGCATAATGAAACAATTTAAGGTTGACCTTTGTGTAAGCTTCGGATGGTATCGCAACGTCCGCGTCTCGACATTGACGCTCAAAATCGATTATTACTCCCCTGTGCGACGAGCATCCGAAGGAGGCGTTCCCTCCCCTGTTCTCGTTCATGCTCGATGTCGTCCAGCCCGGCTCTCCATAAACCACCAGCATTCACGGGCATCTGTCGCATGGCCTCGTCGCGCTCCTTCTCGTCAACGAAAGCGAACGGGGCCTCCCCGTCGCGCGCGTAGAGCGTATTCCGGCCGTAGTACGTATCGAGTGATTGCCGGCTTTCCGTGTCCGCGCCGTCGAATTCGTATGGCATGCTCCTGTGAGGGCCATCGCGACTCCTACCCGTTTCACGCTGAGGGAAGGGTGCTAAATGAGCGTGTGGTGGGTCCTCCAGACCAGCGTGCACGCGGACGACGAGATCTTCGTATTCCTCTGAAAGCCGCCCCTCGAACATCCTTGTATCAGTAAAGGCCGCTTTGGCGGTCCGTAGTGGCGTTGAAGGTGCCGAGGCATCGACCCGGCGGTTCAAGAGGTAGTTTCCCGTGCCGTTAGGTTTTACCACTGGTCTTGTTGGGAATGGCGACGCCTTACCCCGCAGGGAGCCACCTGTACGTGCCGCGGTGCCAGGAGGTCGTAATGGGGACGATGGTCGACTGATGGGGGACGGCACCCGCATGCTGGGACTCGATGGCCGAAGACTTGGGCTCGTCGCACGTGAGCTCAACAACACGCCTGCCCGTTCGTATGGAGAGTTCGCCCGGCTTGGGGATGGCACGCGTAAAGGCTGGGTGGGCGACAATAGTCTGGCATCAGCCTCGGGCGGTGTAGGGGGCAAGCCAGTTGTCGGAGGCGGGGTTGGAGGAGGGTTGTTGGGATCATTCGCTCTTCTCGGCAATGGTAGCCCGACATTGACAGGTGGGGGTGCCACAAAATGGATCCCGCCTCGTTTAGCCACAGACGCAATAGGTTGCTTGGAGGAAGCTGGTATGTCGAAAGCATGTTGGGTAGAATCCGGGGAAGGAATGATATATGGAGAGAACTCAGAATTAGTTGCCTTGGTAGGTGATGACCGTGGCGAAGATGCTTTTGGTGGCAAATTCGTGGTAGAGAGCGTCAACGCCTGTTGCAATGATTTCTGCGCGGCTGGTGCAAGGTTCGCAAAGGTAGGGGAAGGATTCCTTTCAGGAACCCCCGTCTCGACAGGAGCGGGTGTAAGAAGAGGAAGACCATAGTATTGACGGATAACCTCTGGATCGACAGAAGGTTGCATTTCTTGATAAGCCTCATCCACAGTAGGCTGACTGGGTCTTCGAGAACGATCTTCTGGTGTTTGTCCAGGAGGAAGGGTATGGATCTCTGGAGGGAGCACACTATCGGGCTCTTCCTTATCGAGACCACGATTCGAGTGTCCTGCGATGTAGCTCGTCCGCCAAGCAGGATGTGGTCGCTCATAACGCGAAGCTCGCACTCGAAGGCGATGATAGGAATCGCCGTCGACACCGTTGGTGGATTGCGAATCTCGTGGAAGTTCAGAGAGAGATACAACCTCGACGTCACGAGTGAATTTGTCGGCGATTGGGAGGATTGCGGGCTCCTTGGGAATCATCGGGAGGGATGGCACTGTATCTTCCGGCACTGGAGTGTGACCGTTTTCGGCTGCCTTGCGTTCCCGAGATTTGAGGCGGAATCGCATGAAACCCTTCTTCTTGTCTTCATCTTCGGCAGAAGAAGAAGTCCGCCCACGGTCCTGAGCATCCTTGACTTTCTTCTCTTTCTCCTTCTCTTTGGCCGCGAGCTTCTCTTGTTTTTCTCGTTCTTTTTCTACTTTCTCCCGCTCTTTTTTCGCCTTCTTATCTTGCTTAACCTTGTCTTTATCGGGTTCGGAGGGTTCAGAAAGGGGCTGATCCAGGTGTGGAGCTTTACGAAGCTTTCCATGACCTCGAAGGCGTGGGGAATGAGAAAAGGGTTTTGTCCCGTCAGCGGGCGCTGTCCCAAACTCTGTCGCATCGACCGGCAAGGCCGAAGGATCCGGGAATTCCGGGAATATCCTAGGGCGTTCCTCAAAATGAATATGTTGTTGCACAACGTTAGGCGATTCCTGTGAGGAACGTTAGCATTTCAATACGATGACTGAATTGGGAAGGCTTACATGCAATGCGGATTGGGGGGGAGTGAAAGGGTAGTGATTCGGGTGTTCGACCGAGGAGGTAGTTCCGGTGGTGCCGCGTTTGGACGAAAGCTGCGAGGGAAATGGGAGGGCTCAGCGCGACCTTGGGCTGAATGACTAACGACCACGTACCGAACGCTCAGGTTGTTCGGTCTCGTCCTCCTCTGCTATAGAGTGGAATTCACCATCGAATGCCACGGTATCAAGGCCGAGGTCGTTGACGAGCTCGAAAACGGACTTTCGCAGACTATCGTGAGCCATTTTCCGGAGGGACAATAGGGTATAACAGTCTAAGTAGCTGTAGAAGCGTGGCGGGTCGAAGAGCAAGAAGTTTGAGGAAAAGCCGCCGTGGGTCGAGGAGGAATTGCAGGTGGCGACTGGTTGGTAAAAGAGTGTCGGAAGGGCGCAGCAGAGACCAAATGAAGGGAAACACCAGGTCAGGATCGAGAACGAGAACGAGGGGAGCAAAGGGAAGGGCGGAGGAAAAGGGCAAGTGTGACTGTGGCTTGTGGGCTTGAGGTGTCACCGAGGAGCCGAGATTGAGAAAGCAAGTCAAAGCAAGGCAAGCGTGAATGAGTGGCAGCTTCCGCGACGACCATCAGAGCGGCTGCGTCGACAACTCTCGGACCCTGGCAACGGCCAACGGACTCACAATACGACGCTATGGCCGTCTCTCAGCCTTGATGAGCACATCGTACGCGCCTCCATACATGCATACATGCACGGACAGCGTGCTTGAGATGCCACTTTTCGTGTCCACGATCCATCGGCCGTTGTCCCTCGCCGGGTCTGGCGTTTTGGGTGCCAAGCTGGTGGCTTCTCCAATAATGCAACATTGAGTCGAGACATTTGGATGACGCAGTTTGAACCCCATCTGGCAAATAAAGGGGTACATCCGCGAAGAAAGCTGCCACTGCCAAACGATATCACATAGAGTTTCAACGACATTGTCCTCGTCTCTCTTGGCCCTGCCCGAGTCCTCATATTCGCCTGACCGCCAGGTCTTAGACTGGCAAGGTTGGCAATAGCCACAGGGCGATTTAATTGACGAGTCTTCAAGTTCCTGAAGCAGTAAAGCGAGTCAAGCTCGACTATTCGTCGCATTCCTTTCTTGTGGAGGCCCTCCGTCGTGGGTTGGTGACTTAGCAGCCTCGTAGACCACATCACCTTTGTAGGTGCAGCGATCGAAGCGGGAATGAAGCGGATTATCCCCTCAAAATGATCGGGCTGAGTCGAATGCACCTGCTTGTTCAAGATCTCACGTCCATGCTCACGGTCAGGGATACGAGGCGTCCATGGCAGGAGTGAAGAGAAGCTGTTCGCTGCGCGACTCGAAGCAGCGGCGTATTAAGAGAAGGCCGCTTGATTACCAACACTACAGTAACTAATGGCGCGCTCCTTGACCGGGGTGTATACTATGCCATTCCTTGGGAACCCTGGACAGGCTAATTGTTGGCCTCTTGTCTCTCCAGTCTTGCCTAATGGTTTCCTTGACGTTAACTTCAAAGCTCCTACAGCGACGGAGAACGAAAACAAAGCAACGTTGGGCAGCCCGCGCGCTTCTGTCAATCCCTGACAAACCGAAAGAAATGAAGAATATAGATACCTGTATCCACGGTATCTCATCGACAGCCCCGTTCTGAGTCCCTGTCCCTCTTGTTTAAGCTAAATTTCTTTGTAAGTGTCCGAGAGATCCTGGACATCGTCGAGGGAGAGTAGGGCACTTTCGAAACCACAAATGTAGATGTTACAGAGCCTCAAGCAAACGCACAAGCTAGGATGGCCCAAGGTGGGCGTGTCGCGCGATCTCATCGTTGATGCGTTTGCTGGGGAAAGAAGCGGGTATCTCTGGGGCGAGGGTGATGGTATTAGGCTCCTAGAGCTGACCCCGATGGACTTGAAAGAAGTTGTCCTGAAGTGCGGAGATCCGTGTGTAGTCCAAGCAGTAAAGGCAATTAACGAGTCTGTAGCCCAAGTGGTAATTAATGTGAGCTACGGTGTACTAGAAACTTGCAATTATCGTTTTTCCAATACTCTTGTGGTTATTTAGAGTAGAAAGGGGCGAAACTTGAACGTCCGACAAAGCAAAGTCACCTGGACCTTGCCGCGAAACCTTCAATATGCTCGCTTATCGTCCAGTCGATGCCACTGGACCAGCACCATTCAAGACGCCCCGTCATAAAACACAACGCAACGAAAATGACTACGGAACCGTAACCAGGCAATTCCCCAAAACACCAATTCCTGGAAAGCCCCTTCAGCGTCAGTACACGCGCAGTACCTTGTGTGCACGTGTTACTCAAACAGGTGCTCCCTCAGATGTTATGGCTATCGGTAAAGGCGTCCAGGAAACGTCGCTGCACCCCAGACACGCTTTGGGAGATAAAACCGTTACCGCCAATTTGCGTCAAATCACACTCAAATTTGGCGACAAGAATAAACAATCCGATGTGAAACCACTTGCTTTGGTGGACGACGCCCTCCCACAATCCGTCGCCCGTCCCAGTGCCTCTCGGAAGAGCTTGAAGACACCGAGATTCTCAGTCGAAAAGACCAACCTATTCAAGACCCCTGAGCCGTCTGGAAAAGCGCACTGGGATGTCAGCGATCTCGATATAAGTGTAGAGCAGACTCAGGGATCAATCGTGGAAGAATGTTGTGATGAGCCGGATTACATGCCACCAACTGCCATCAGTAAGTTCTCCAATGGTGGTGCTATAATCATTGTCTGATCTTGTGAATAGTCCCACCCATTGCGTCCGAATATGACTTCCCAAACTGGAAAGAGCTTGGTTCCACGGTTATGAGTCTCGCTCGCACACCTCTTCCAGGAGCGGAAATCATAACGTCACACGAATGTGATGTCATCGAAATCCCAGAGGAATCCCTCCAACTTGATTTGCGACCTGAAAGTATGTCCCACCACCTCTCGCATATGCCTTGCATTGAGAGTAGAGTCTAGCTCCCCCTCCAATCCGTGGGCTGTCTAAAGTGACCAAGGAGCCATCCATTCCTGCTGCTACCGTGCCTACTATTCGTCCACTCAGGAGCACGACAGCACTCGGCACGCAACCCCCGACCATCTCGCGTCCGCCATCTAGACCTCTGACCTCCATGGCTGCTCCTAAGCTGTCTACTGCAGCGCGTACCAGCTCACTTCCACGTCCGACCACCAGATCGGCGTCGAAGTCTAAGCCTGTTGCTAAAGCTGTTTCTCAGGACCCGCACAGTGCTACGTCTAAGTCTACCCTCAGGTCTACACGGGTGGCGGCGGTCCATGCGTCTGCAGCCTTCAATTCCTCCTCTGTGAAAGCAGAACCAAAGGTCGCCGTGGTAGACACCTCAGAGTTCTTGATGAAAGAACTACCACCATCCCTCCAGATTGACATTTTGGATGACGACTTCTTGTTTGACATTAGTGACGACTGAGTCGAACACCGAAACGTCCCACTTTTGTCGTTTATAGTCAACAGTCAATGTGTTGTTTTACAGCGTCACAGACGAATAAGGCACACTCCAAGCACCCATACGTTCCAATTTCCGGCAATGTGAATTCATTAACCAAACTCGATTTGACTCCACTATGTATAGTAATGATTTCGTGTTCTTTTCCGTCATGACGAATGGATGGGATGGAGCAGGGATGCGAACGGGGCAAAAATGGATAAAACGCACGTGAGCAGCAAACGAATGAAAGGCGGTAGTCGTGGCGGAGTGACCGACATAACAAAACCGAACAGTAATAAGGGAGCACGATTATTTCAGTCTATCTGAACGTTCCATTCCCAGCGACCGTCGCGGAAGCCGTTGGCTGTGTCCTCGAGCAGAATCTCATTTCGCTTTTGGACGTAGACCTGGTGGGGTGTGTGACGGTCATGAAGAAAAGCTAGATGGGGGAAAAGGGAACATACTGTCTTATCGGTGATCTTCTGTCGGAGTGTTGGGATCGTCTCTGGTTCAATGGGCGATTCCATGAGCTCCGATAGGTCCTCGACGGCTTTCTCAAGATCCCTTAATGGCACACAATATCAATACGGCCTGCGCATATGACGAACACAAGCATAGAACTACACACCTCTGATTGTCTTCGAATAGCTCCTTATTATTATCTTTCTCAAGGTAGTACGCCATTGCATATGTCCACTTAAGGGTCATCCGACACCGCAACACTTCGTCAAGAGCCTTCTTCAGGAACTGTACCTCAATCCAGGTGAGTTCGGTGGTCAACTGCATCTCCTCCATTCGCTTCTCCGTCTTGGAATAAAGGTCGGCTGAGAGTCGAGCTGATTGTTCGTGATTTGCCCAGCGGTTGTAGTACTGGAAAAGGTTGGATTTAGTAAATGAAGACCGAATGGAAAAGTGAGACGGACATGGAGGTATCGTTCAAGGGAGATCCGACTCTTCGATTGCGCATCGCGTGCTTCTACTGCTGCTTTGTCATCGAATCGGTTGCAGTTGTACCACTGAGTGCCGTGCTCCGACCAGGGTCCCATGCAAACCCAGCAGAACCTGCGCTTGGTGAGGCTCGAGGATACCATCGCAATGGAACGACTATAACGTACTCGTGTTTGCACTTCTTACATGTCATATGGCTACGGGCGAAAATTAGCTTCGTGTTAAGACTCAGGCACAGGCCTTGCAGACTCACTTGCACCCGCCGTTCTTCTCAATGGTACTCTGGCACTTCGTACATTCTTTGGTGTTAGTCTTGATCCAGTTGGCAGTCTCACTGTCGTCCTGGCATTTCTTCAGCCAAAGTTTTGCGGCGGGGCAGACGACGGGTCGGTGATCGGAGTCAATGGAGCACCCGAAGCAAAACGTGTGGCCCTCTGGACAGGTTACCGAGGGTACTTGTGTCGTGAGCGAAGCCTTGCTTGCGGCGGCGGGACAGGAGATGGTAAAAGTGCATTCGGGTGCAGGGCAGTACTTGAGCTTTGCCATATGGTCGACATAGTGTCGCAATATCAGCAAGTCGAAGCGTTCCGCGGTCGCTTTGTCCGTGACCTCGTAGATGAATTTTGAGGGGACAACCAGGACGCAATCGGTGTTCGCACAGCGGATGTTACACTCTCCTTCTTGTCGTATTTTACTGTGAATATATGCCCGCCAGCAATCGGAGCAGAAGCGGTGGCTACACTTTAGCGCCAGGACCCTTGGCGGATCGACATCGCAGCAAATGGGACATTCAAATGGCTCTTGCGACGTTTGTGAGGATGTGGCTGAGAAAGACGCGGAGGGTGGTGGTTTGCGGGACGATCGAGTCAAGAAACCGCCTTTGCTCGACGGCTTGTTCGGTTCCGGTGTTGGACGAGGAGGAGGAACTACAAGGCCGGAGTTGATGGCGACTATGTCCGGGTCCTCAAGATATTTGTCGATGAGCTGGTCCTTGTTCCATCGGAAGTCACGAAGGAGGATCTGCGCTGGATCATGCTGGAGGACGTAAGTCAGCAGAGAAGTGCAGTGGCAAGGCAGTTGTGGCAAAGAACTCAAATGATGGATAGGAGCGATACTTACTTCTAGACCGAGCATGGATACAATGTGCTCTACGTCTGCCTTCATTGACTGCCTGACCTCGTCCGCAGATAACGTCTTGTACTCGATGTCATATGACTTTGGTCTGTCCTTTTCCGCGACGACCTCGAAGTCGATTGCATCGTCCACAATCTCTGCAAGCAATCGACGAAGTCAGCAGCGAGTGGGCGAAGAACGGAGGAGTCATGCCTTGTTCGTCGTCTTCCTCTTGAGTCATCTCGACGTCGCCCTCCGAGTCGTCGTAGGTGTAATCTTCATCTTCTTCGTAGCTCATTCGTGACATTATGGCTATGGACGACGGAGTGGCGAGTCAGTGCGGTGGAATGTGGTCGGTGGCCAAGTTGAATCTACCAAATAATTAATGTTGTTAGCTCGCGTTTGCTTTCGTTTCTCATCTCTGTCCTCTCGACTCCTCCGCACAATGTCCTCGTCAATGCAGACAACAGCGAGCACCTGGATAAGGCCAAATCCAACGACGCCAGAGCCCGTTCTCCGCGTCTACAACTCGCTTACTCGCCAGAAGGTTGGTACTCATCCTCGAACATGGTGGCACATCCCAGAACTCATCCAGACTCGCCATCGTAGGACGAATTCAAACCCAGCTACGGAAAACTTGTCACATGGTACAACTGTGGGCCAACGGTCTACGACGCAGCGCATATGGGCCATGCTCGGTAAGGGGAGGGTGGCCCTTAACACCTGACACTCACACAGCATAATTTTTAGCAACTATGTCACTCAGGATATCCTCCGTCGCATCCTCGAAGATTACTTTGGCTATGATGTCCACCTTGTTATGAATATCACCGATGTCGACGACAAGGTTCACCAGCTCCACGCGTTGAAACGCGGAACTCGCGCTGATCATCCTGCAGATCATCCTCCGAGCACGGCACGAGCACCTGATTACGAACCTGAAGCACCAGCACCAGTCATTGACTAAGGAGCTCGTGGATCTGGTGGACGAGTCATGGAATGAGTACCTGTCAAGCAAAGTCATAAGAGGTCTGTCAGCAGCAGATCAGGAGTTACTCAAGACCCGGTATGCTTCCGAATGGGATGGCCTTCAAGTCTTGATTAAGGATTCGACATGGCTTGCGGCGGCTACCGAGCGGGACGAGAAGTTTGCAATGCATATAGCGACTTTGGTGAGTACATTGCGAAACTGCCCCGTGCAGAACGCTGACTCGATCCAGACTACGGCTCATCAAGCCGTTGTAAAGGCGTCGTCTCTTCGCTCCGATGAGAAGAGTGCTACCCAGGCCGAGGCAATCACCCTCATAAACGCAACGAAAGATACTTTAGCGCTTAAGTTGGATAGCCAGGTACCCTTTTCCCTTTACCTGGTACATCTCGTGTTTACACTGCGAGACTAATAGCTAAAGCACACGGTAACCGATCCAGCCATTTTCCGCGAGCTGGCAGCATTTTGGGAGAAATCATTTATGGACGATATGGCCCGCCTTCGAGTCAAGCCCCCGACCACGCTCATCCGCGTCACCGACTCTGTCCCCCAAATCACCGAGTTCGTGCGGCGCATTCTCGACAACGGGTTTGCATACACTGGTGGCGATGGAAACGTTTGGTTTGACAAGGCTGCGTTTGATGGTGCCCTTGTCCAAGGATCGGAGCTCAAACATGAGTATGCGAAGCTCGCACCCTGGAGCAAAGGGAATAAGAGCTTGCTTGCTGAGGGTGAAGGTATACAATCCCGCCAATTTTAAAGTTTCTTCTGCTGATAGTTCGGTTGCAGGTGCCCTGACAGTTCAGAGTAGCAAACGATCGCCGGAGGACTTTGCTCTCTGGAAAGCATCCAAACCCGGCGAACCGTCCTGGCCATCACCATGGGGAAACGGGCGACCAGGGTGGCACATTGAGTGCTCCGTTATGGCCTCCGAGATCCTAGGTGACCACATGGATATCCACTCGGGAGGAGTTGATCTCCTCTTCCCGCACCACGACAATGAGCTTGCCCAGTCGGAGGTAGGCGACCCAAATGGGTGACCCATATCAGCTGTTGACCCAACCGCCCAGGCGTATCACAACTCCCCCCAATGGGTTAACTACTTCCTCCACACGGGTCATCTCCACATCGAAGGTCTGAAGATGAGCAAGTCTCTCAAAAACTTTATTACTGTTGAAGTTCGTCCCATTCACTCAGCGCTTCCTTGCTTGACACGCAACTAGGACCTCCTGAAACACTACACCGCGCGGCAAGTACGATTGGCGTTTTTGGGTCAATTATGGAGTAATCGTATGGATATGGGAGAGAGCCTGCAAGGGGAAATCAAGGCGAGAGAGACGGCTTTCGAGGTGCGTCCTTCGTCCCTGTCATCCTCTTTTTGATTCGGGCTTACACTCCATGCAGAACTTCTTTGTGCAAGTGAAAGCGATGATATCGGAATGGGACGCTTCTCCTACGCAAAATGGGACGAATTCATACGGGCAAGACGAGAAAGACTTGACCGCAGAGTACGCCTTACCTTATCTCCGCTTCTCCGCTGGCTGTCAACTTAGAACATATCTTAGGCTTCACCGCTCTCAACATGCCTTCCGCGAGGCCCTCTGCGACTCGTTCAATACCCCGATTGCGCTCCAAATACTTCTCGATCTCGTGTCCACGACGAACAAGTATCTGAAGCGCGGACGGAGCGCGACTAGCATCGGCGTTGTGCGGCACGTCGCAACTTGGACAACGAAGATGTTGCGGATGTTTGGCCTGGGCGAGGGCGCACCTGCTGAGATTGGGTGGGGTACCCTAAGACAAGGAATGGTAGAGGGAGCAGGTGATGTGAGTAGGCCATCTTGTCGATATATGAAAAGGCAACCGTGCTAATTAAGTGGGTGCAGAGGGACGAGATTCTTATGCCGTACCTGAGTGTCCTATCCGCCTTCAGGGACGAAGTGCGCTCGAAAGCTATCGAAAACGCGCCGTTGACAGACTTTTTGAAACTTTCTGATCGGTTGAGAGACGAAGATCTTATTCCGCTCGGTGTCGCGCTAGATGATCAAGAAGGTAAGCTTGTCCTTATCTCGGTCACTTATGCGAGAAACCCACCTTTATGCGCAGATGGGAAAGCCCTCGTTAAACTCGTCGATTCCGCCACCCTACAACAAGCCCGTGCGGAAAAGCTTGCAGCTGCGCAGGAGAAAGAGCGCAAGAAATCCGCTTCGAAACAAGCTGAGAGGGAAAAGCAACTCGCTAAACTGGAAAAAGGCAAACTTCCTCCTCGGGAAATGTTCAAGCCTCCTAACGTGCCTGAGGGGACGTACGGCAGCTGGGACGAGAAAGGTATTCCGGTCACCGACGGAGAGGGGAATGAATTGAGCAAAGGAAAGGCGAAGAAGGTCGCGAAGGAGTGGGAGGAGCAGGCGAAGCGGCATGAGATTTACCTTGCGGAGCAGGCAAAAGACTCGCAGCCATAGTCCATTTGCATCACCGATGTCTATTTCATTTGCATTTGCATTACCTTACACGATTCTTTCTTTGAAACATTAACTCTTCCTACATTGAACATTAAGCACCGTACGTTTCGGAGGTACGTTATGTCAGTCGGAGGTGCTTTGTATGTCAACCTGATAGAAAGCCTTCGGTCCCGGAGTGACTAAGACCCACCTTGGACTCGCCGCTCACCATGCCCTCCATTGGCGCCCAACAACCAGGCACTTTACAGACTATCGACGGTACTACTATCGACGCGTCGAATCTGTTTACATGTTTGTCGTGCTCGATCGCCTTTCAAACCCCTGAAGACCAGCGAGCACATTATCGGTCCGACCACCATCGGTATAACATGAAGGTATGGCACGGTTTTACAAGTAAATCGTGAAACCGACTCATTGAAATGCTTTAGAGACGTGTGGCTGGTTTACCACCAGTCAGCGTGGCTGTTTTCAATCAAAAGATCGTTGAGCGACGAGCTGAGACCGCCGTCACTCTGTCCCCCAAGGACACTACATGCGACATATGCAGGTATGTATCGTATATATATTGCTTGTCGAACTAATCCAATGTTCTACAGGAAGAGCTATACCACCGAGAACGCTTACCGAGCACATCTCGCCTCCAAGAAGCATAAGGAAGCGGAGATAAAACACACAGCTAAACTCATAGAACAAACTCTCGGTCCTGCATTAACTCCCTCGGGAGTGAATGGTGCAGCGGAAGCTACAAAAGCAGTACTACTGGAACCACCCAAGGGAGCTGCAGCATCTACCTCTCCCCTTGCTGCTGAAGGTGAAGAAATGGAAGAATCCATCGACGCCAAAATTGCCGCAGCCCGTACAGGGTTAACCACATCCGACTGCTTGTTCTGCACAACCCGTGCCGAATCCTTACCCGCCAACCTGGAGCATATGTCTATCACCCATGGTTTCTTCATCCCCGACGCGGACTACCTCGTCGATCTCGAAGGACTCATCCGTTACCTCGGCGAAAAAATCGGTGTCGGCAACGTCTGCATCTATTGCTATGGCCGCAAGAAGGGGATCGCGCGCACTAAACCTGGCGGGGATGCCGATGATGGCGAAAAGGACACAATCGGGCGCGAGTTCAAGAGTCTTGAGGCGACACGCGCTCATATGGTCGACAAAGCGCACTGCAAAATTGCATACGACACACAGAAGGAGAAGCTCGAGATATCAGAATTTTACGATTTCACAAGCTCGTATCCTGATGTCGGCAAGAGGAGAAGGGGCAAAGGGATGTCTAAAGCAAGAGCCAAACCGGAGGATCAAGAGTGGGAGGACGTCGATGGGGAAGAGGGCGACAATGGGGAAGTGGATGAAGTCGTAGATCAAGAAGAAGAGGAAGAGACTGACGAGGAGTCTTTGCCGGACAACACCCTCCGATTTGGAGATTCGCCCTTCGAGCTCGTTCTCCCTTCAGGTGCACGAATAGGCCACCGTTCATTGAAACGGTACTACGACCAATCCTTTCGCAATCCCCTACAGCCCCGCGATGCGGACAAAGACCCCAACTCTGGCGCCGCGCTTGTGCGGCAGTTACTCAACGAAAAGAACTCAGCACTCATACCTCGCAAGGGAGGATTTGGTGAGTTTGGCGGTGGTATGCAAATTATGAAAGCTCGTAATGCCGGTGAGGCCAAGGAAGCTGGACGGCACATAAAGGAATTCAGGGATGTTAAGCGCAAGGAGGACTTCAAGACGAAGGTGGGGTTCATTCACAACCACCAGAAGCACTTCAGGGATCCATTGTTGCAGTAGGGGCACGATCCAAGTGTTGCGATGTTTACGTTTCCATTCCACATGCTATCGCGAGGTCGTGCTTTCATCAAGTTTCTGGCATTAGGTGACTCTGAGATATACAAGCGTTCCTAAGACATCTGTAGTAGAATAAATCCATGAGATCCGCATATACAATAATGAATCGTAATCTTTTCCGATACGTTCATGAAACGCTTTGTAGAATAGCGAAGATCATATCGCTCCTCTCCCTAAACAACTTCAGCCCGGTCATCCTAAGCGCTAATCCATTGATCCGATTCGCGAGCTGAACGGTGGTCCCTTCCTCGCTCCTCCTGGGTGGGGCTTCTTCCTGCTCCGCAATCCTGAGAGGTGGCGCCGAGCAGGTGTTAGACGATTTCGTAGGGGAGGCGGGGGAGACTGGCTGGGGAAGGGGCCCGTCACGAGGTCGTGGGGACTTCCGAAGCACATTGGGCGCCTTCCCGTGTGTAGATTCGCTGCTGGTCCTGGGAGAGGAGGCGGCGCCCACAGCAGGGACGCCAGCAGTATAGTTTGACCTACTTGCCACTGCAGAACTACTGCGGTAGTGACCCGCGGTGTTTGCAGGTTGGTTTGAGACAGAACTCCGATCTTTGGGTGGCACGCGCGGGGGAGTAGGCTCTTCCCGGTCGTACCTGGCCTCTTCTTCCGCGACACCAGTTTCGAGCATCCTCTTCAGTCTGTCTAGCCTGGGTTCGTCAAGCTTCTGCCCTCGCTGAGCGGCCCTCATCGCCCGCTGGTCGTCTTCGACTTCAAACTGCTTGGCTCGGCTGCTGATCCCCACAAACTCCGTCATCAACGGTCTGTAGGGAACGGGGCATTCTTGAAGAGTCAGTTCGCGTCCCATTACGCCGATGACAGTTCCTCTGGGGGTAACCGAGTCGCGACAAACACTCAGAACCGCGAGGGCCACAGCGGAGAAATACCCGCGGGGTGGATCGGTCTTGAGGAGAGAACGAACAGAAGGAGTGGTAGATATCGCGTCTGCAAGAGCGGCATAAAGCTGTGAGAGTTAGCAAGGACAAATGAACGTCGAGAGGTTACTCACTGTTTCTCGAATGATATCAATCGCAGGGACGTCTGCCAGTGCATCTGATCGCGTCCTTCCATGGCCTTGTGCTGACCTTTGAGAACCGCTGCCACCCGCCACAGGACCAGGAGGACGTCCAGGAGGAGGCGCAATTAAAAGTCCACCTTTCGTAGGTGGCGGACTCGAGGGAGGTGCGAAGACTTGGCCGCGTGGAGAGGGAGGTAGTGGCGGGCTCGAAGGAGGTGCGAAGACGTGACCGCGTGGAGAGGGAGATAGTGGCGGACTCGAAGGAGGTGCGAAGACTTGGCCGCGTGGAGATGGAGGTAGCGATCTATGACCGTGTGATGGGACCCGCGGGGAGGAATGTACCGAAGGAACCGGTGAGTGCGACGGCTCGCTTGATTCATCGTAAGTGGGTGGTGGGAGGAATGATGCAATTTGTCGCTTTTCGCCCGTCGTTGGTTGACCTACGTCCAAAGCAGCCTGCAAGTCACCCCTGTATCGGTCCTATTCCATGCCCGAGGTTAATAAGGGCCATAAATAATCGAGAGGGCTTACCTGGAAGGTCCGCCTCTGACTGATCTCGATTGCCACAGAGCGTAGATCAGCAGAAATTCGGTGTAATTGGGACGAAGTGGGCGACGTGAGTGGCGCATTATCACAAATAACCCTCGCCAGGTCATGCTGGTAGGTGGGTTGCAAAGCCTGTATTGCGGGGACAGAGTTCTGCCATAGTTTGAAGTATGGCAAGAAGAGCGGAGGGCAAGTTTCGTCCGAGAGGATGAGAGGTGGGCCACCATGGGCGCTTCCTGGGATCGGACAGGACGGAGGGGTGGTATTGCTACGCAGAGCAGCAAAATACAAGCAAAGTGCAGGACCGCAGATCATGACGTCAGCTTCTGCGCTTGCGAGGGTCTCCTCATCAATGATCTTCTCGAACTTTGCCTGTGAGAGAGAGTATTGGAGGAACTGGTGGAAGCCGTCGATGACTTGCTCGACGGTGAGTGTGCCAGTTGAGCGATCTAGCTGTAGCTGGGACATCGTGGTTGGGGTGCTGGTTGGGGTGCTGGTTGGGGTGCTGGTTGGGGTGCAAGAGACAGGTGAGCGAGTTGTCGATGGTGATGGGCGGGGGTGTGGTGCCTTTATGTTGACGCCGGGATTTCAGCGCAGCGCCCGAGATTCAGCGCCAGCGCCGGAGATCAGCGCGCCGGGGTCAGGTCTTCTGCGGAATGAGGTGGCTATGCCACTATTTATTTGGCCGGTGGCCGAAGGACGCGTCTTGTTTTTCCTTCAGCTCCTTTTCCTTCGGCTTTGCCTCGTTGACAGCAGACCACCATTTAGACTCCCCCAGCGCTTTCGAACCAGACGAAAAACGATGCAGCGGGTCCCTCGGATGCTTCGCAGGTTACTCCCTTCGTGGAGACTCGCCACGCCCTCGATACTCCCGACATCCCGCAGCCACCCAATACGCCTCACAGCGTCCTCCTCATCCTCAGCGGGTTTTAGGTCATACGCGCCTCTTAGAAGCACTCCAACATCACCCGGATCCTTAGAACCACCCTCGAATGCGCCACTCACCGTTAGACTAAAACATCTCATAAAGTCGTACGGCTGGTACGCACTCGGCGTATATATCACTCTTTCCACAATCGACTTTGGCATCGCATTTGCCCTCATAAACTTCTTTGGTGCTGAGCAAGTCGGCCAGTTGACTGCCTACGTCAAAGCCCACGTCCTTGAGATGCTTGGGCGAGAACCCGCGCCAGTAGAGCCTGGAAAGGAAGGTTCTACAGATGCAGGTTCAGAGAGCTTGTATGCGATGGTTGTGCTGGCATACACTGTCCACAAGACGCTCTTCTTACCCTTTCGAGCTGGTTTCACCATCGCATTGACACCCAGACTTGTGCGTTGGCTACATTCGAAGGGTTGGGCAGGTGGTGCTGGTGCTCTGAGAGCAGTGGGTCATGTCAAGGGCAAGTTGCGAAAGGGGAACAAAACCGAGCGGGACTAAGACTCGACGCAAGGATTCACGCAGGGCAAGCTAGTATTTGACGACAACATAAGTTGATAAATTGCTCATTCCTATTTCCTCGAGTTATATAACGTTCTTTCAGAGTTCGGAGTGTGCAATCACGATGGTGGCACTTCATCCTCTGTCTCTGTCGCAGTACTCTTGTCAACACCACTCTTACCGACTTTTGATGTGATACTGGATAAATAGCTGTATACTCACTCTGGAGGATGCCTTCCTTGACGAGTTGCTCAGCAGGCGGGCGGCTCTTGAGCTTCGCGTCGAGCGCATCCTTGGGTAAGGGACCACAACTGTCAATCAGAGGCACCAGAAGCACTTCTGCATTATATGAACATACCTCGAGCCGGCTTCGCTGGAGTTCTTTCTGTGCAGCTTGGAGCGCAGGTGCGACATTAGAGGCTGGATAAGTGAGACCGTCGGTTGCCGTGCTACCGCCCTCCTGAAAGATTTCGAGGGAGAAAGTGCGTACCAGGCAAGATGTTCTGGTCGATGAGCTCTTGCTTGTCGGGACGCTGGGAAAGTTTCCTCTCCAGAGTGGCACGAGGCGATTGTTCTGGGGCGATCTCGGTGGTCGACATGGTCGTCAATAGGAAAATCGGCGGTGTTTCGAGTTGGGTGGTTGTGGCGGAAAGCAAGGTGGCGGAAAGCAAGAGAGGTTGAACCAACGTCCAGAGTGGCTTTGTTGCTTATTTGGTTCCAACCCCAGCCTCATTTAGTCTCGATCACCACCTTCAGGGTTCTCGAGACCCCACGAAAACGACAAGATACGGCACGATCTTGGACCTGCAGATTCGGGGTTGAAAATGGCGACCACAGACTCGCTCGTCCACCGGTTAGCTGGACCGTCGAGTGGCAAGGCGGGCCTCGCTAGAGACCAGACAGAAATCAACAAGATCATTGCCGAGTCCAGCAAAGGGAGTAAGTACTATGAGGTTGGTATTCTCTCAACAACGAACGATATATGAACCAGAACGACAAATAACGTCTGTTCTGTCAGAACGAAAGACGGAAGGATGAAGAGCTCAACAAGAAGATTGAAGAAATACTCAGATTGCGTGATTCGCTCGTTAAGGCAGCCGATATCCGTGCGTAGTCCTCCAGACCCTCTGTCATACTTCGTTGGTGGTAAAGCGCGTCTATCTCCCTTCCAGCGAAGCTAGAAGCCCATGCAGACAGGATCATCGCAGAGTTGGAAACAACGCGCGATCTTTCACAATACATCGTTCATGTGGATATGGATGCATTTTACGCTAGTGTCGAGGTACATTCAGTCGCTTTGCTAGATTACTCCTCTCGCCCATCTCGCGAGTTTATTCTATTATCCTCAGATTTTGCTTTTGACAAACGATTTGCCACCCTTCCCCAAACCCGCAGATCCTGGACAACCCTTCGCTCGCTGGGAAGGCCTTTGGCGTACAGGGTGGTGTTCTTTCCACGGCATCGTATGAAGCTCGCAAGTTTGGCGTCCGTTCCGGCATGGCCCAGTACATCGCGTTGAAACTGTGCCCCCATCTCATCACCGTACCTAGTCATTTTGATAGATATACGGAGATGAGCAAGAAAGTCATGGATATATTGCGGGGTTACGACCCCCAAATGCTGGCTGCGGGACAGGACGAGGCCTTTCTGAAGTGAGTCTTTCAGGGGCGTTTCAAGACGAGGATACCCCATTGATCTCTCTGGACTGTAGTATTACTGCCTATTGCGAGGAGCATGGAATCAGTCCAGAGGACTGTGTCCTAGAAATGCGAGCAAAGGTATTTGAGGAGACCAAACTCACAGCGAGCGCTGGAATCGCTCCGAATAAGGTGACCCCCCTTCTTCTCCAATCACGAAACTCAAAGGTTGAAGAGTGTGGTGTGCTAGATGCTTGCCAAAGTATTCCACTATCCCCCTCTACCCTAGTCCTCCCTAATAGTCCTCCTAGATCTGTAGTGACCGCAACAAACCCAATGGCCAATTCGCCTTAATGTCTGAGCAGCAAGCTATTGTAGATTTCATGCAAAACCTACCAATCCGCCGGGTACGCAACTATGTGCCTTTCCTCTCACATGCATAATGATTTTACGTTCGTGGTAGATCCCTGGTATCGGAAGAGTCTCAGAACGGCTGCTCGACTCCATCGGAATCAAGAATTGCGGCGATGTTCACAAATATCGCGCGACATTGCTACTATTAGACAAACACTTTCACGCTAGGGACAAGCTGGCGATATATCTCGGGCTCGTACGTCAGCACTCGATGGATGTCGTCGCGAGGTTTATTATTGAGTGGTCTGCTCCAAACAGGGTTCAAATAATGTAGAGCCGGGTGCACGAGAGGACCGCAAGAGCGTAGGAACCGAACGGTTCGTACCGCGCTCCCAATGGACATAAGCGTCATCCATTTAACACGGGTGCATCCCATAGGACCTTCCGAGCCATCAAAGACCCTCAGCTCATCCTAGGGAAACTGGATGCATGCGCAAAGGAACTTGAAGGGGATTTGGAGCGAACAGGGTTTGCTGGGTATACCGTGACCCTCAAGCTCAAGCTGGATGTGAGCACTGGTTTGGAGGATCCCAACCGTGACTGACTCCGCATAGACTTTCGAATGTGAGGCATCGTGGTGGCATATCAAATCCAATCCCCTCTTACATGTATACCTAGTGCGAAGTAGAGCAAAGACAGTTAGCAAGCTTGTGAACAAGTATGAGGAGCTCTACGCGGTGCGTCCAATCACTTGAACATCTTTAAACCCGCTTACAATCGTGCTACATCAGATTGGAAAGGAGCTTCTGGAGGCTGAGCTGCCCGTTTGCATCCGACTCATTGGTTTACGTGTCACAAGCTTGAAGGATCTTCGTGCACCGGAGCACGGCATCAAACGAGTTCGCACGCTTCTCATCAAATATAAAAAGCGATTTCTAAACGAGCGATTTAGTTTTTCGAACCAGTCTCGAAGGACCCCAGGCCTACCAAACGCCGGAAACTCAACGATGGAACTGTTGCCCCTCCAGATAGTTCAGAGTCGGAGGTAGAGGAAATTGACAGGCCTCTACAAACACCGACGAACCCAACCTATCGAGCTGTTACCGAAAGTCCACAATGGAGTCAAAAGACCCTTCCGTCTCCCGTTCGAATGAGGGCGTCGTCACAGGGACCACCTACCGCGTCGCAGCAACGAACCGACTCGACAGATAACGAGCAACTTGCATCACAGGTTAAGCATATTTTTGCTGCTGTCAAGGTGGAGGAAAACTTGACACCTAGATCGAAAACGAGAGCGCGGCGGAGAAGACGGAACGAGGAGGAGAAAGAAGAGGGAGAGGGAGAGGAAGAGGAAGAGGAAGAAAAGGAAGACCATATCTGCCCGATATGCTCCAAAACCCTGCGGACGGACAACGCCGGACTCAATGCACATGTCGATTATTGTCTGAGTCGAGCAGCTATATTTGAGGCTACCACCTCGAGTCGTACTAAGCAAAAGCCAGTGTCCAAGGCCAAGCCGAATC